>ENA-OZTM01000510-OZTM01000510.1-human-gut-metagenome-genome-assembly--contig:-NODE-510-length-9995-cov-4.981087_pt1 | contig 9995 bp, 7 predicted proteins | sample MGYA00244232_ERZ653994 | MGnify/ENA primary metagenome ERZ653994 (study PRJEB26926, sample SAMN06164574) | human gut metagenome | biome: ENVO:00009003; feature: ENVO:2100002; material: ENVO:00002003... | reverse complement strand
ATACGAGATCTGCGCATGTCTCGTGGGCTCGGAGATGTGTATAAGAGACAGACGGTGCGCAATGCGAAGGAGCAGATCTGCGACCGTAAGGGCTACACCGGCGACACCGCCTGCGCAGACTGCGGCCATGTCATCAGTGCCGGTTCGGATATCTACCCACCTGCAAACGCCGGTCATACCGGTCCACTGCAGCCGCTGTACTACTACGGCACGGCCAACTCGGCAACCACAGACGCGAGCCATGGTGGAAAACGCTATAACGCCAAATCGGGCGACTGTCGGCACCGCGCCTATGAGGGCGACTACCGCTGCACGGCTTGCGGCGGCACCGTAAAGGGCGAGACCGGCGACTTCAAGCATAGCGGTCCCCTTGAACTGCGGGATGTAAGAACGGCGACCTGTACAGAGAGGGGCTATTCCGGCAACCAGTACTGCACATCGTGCGACAGGATCGCGCAGAAGGGCGTCTCAACCCCGTCCCTCCACGAAATTGCCGATAACTACAAGCTGATCAATGAGGTTAAGCCAGGATGCACCACCTCAGGCTATAGCGGCGACCAGCAGTGCACAGCCGGCTGCGGACAGATTATCCGCTACGGTCATGTCGTTAATAAGCTCAGCCACGACTGGGACGGCGGCAAACCTGCAAAACAGGGCAAGAGCGAAGGAATTCTCTACACCTGCCAGCGCGCCGACTGCGGCGAGACAAGGTTCGTCAGAAGCTCCGCCGCGACCGAGTTCACAGTCACGGTCATCAAGGGCACGGCCTCCGTTGCCGCAGGAACACTCATCACGGACAAGATCGCGCAGAACACCGTTGTGACCGTTACGGCGGACGCACCGGAGGCAGGCAAGGTCTTTGACAAGTGGGTCGTGCTGGAAGGCAATGTCACTCTGGCAGACGCCACCAAGGCGACTACCACCTTCACCATGCCCGGCAATGATGTGAAGCTCGAGGCCACCTATAAGGATGCGCCTCCAAGCCATACCCACAGCTACGGCACCGAGTGGAAGTATGACGACACCGATCACTGGCATGAGTGCGAGTGCGGCGATAAGGCCAATATTGCGGCTCACAGCGCCAGCGAGTGGATCGTTGACACAGCAGCTACCGAAACCGCCGACGGCACTAAGCATAAGGAATGCACCGTCTGCAAGAAGGTTCTTGAAACCGCACCGATCCCCGCAACAGGCAGCAATCATACCCACAGCTACAGTACAGAGTGGAAGTATGACGGCACCAACCACTGGCATGAGTGCGAGTGCGGCGACAAGGCCGACACGGCAGCACACAGCTTCCAGTGGATGATCGACAAGGCCGCTACCAAGGAGGCCACCGGCATCAAGCACGAGGAATGCACCGTTTGCAGCGCCAAGCGCAGCGAGAATACGGTCATCGACAAGCTTCCCGACGGCGGCAACACAAGCAATACAGGCAGCAGTGGTAATAACACCAATAAGCCAGGAAATGACGACTCCACCAAGTGTCCTCAGACCGGTGACAGCAGCAACCACATCGGTTGGCTGGCTGCTCTGTGCGGCGTTCTGACTCTGCTGGGCGTAAGCGGCAAAAAGAGAAAGGAATCCGAGGTTAAATAAGCCGACGCTTCCGAAATCAAAATAGCCTAAACACAATAGGCGGTGACGGATCATTCCGCCACCGCCTATTTTCCTGAAAGCGAGCTTGCCAGCAAGTCCCTTTCCGAAAGGCGGCAAGCGACACCCACATTCTGACCATGTATCCCCAGCCGAACGGGGACGGCAATCTCCGGCGCTCTTTCTTTATGCCTTCGACAAAAATCAGAGCAAAGCTCAAAAATCTTTTAGAAAATTAAAAAACTTGGTTGTAGCCCCCTCAACTTTTCAACATGGAAAGTGAGGGGGCTTTCTCTATAGCCTCCGCCCGTTCTTTGAAAACCGAATAGTACAGCGCATCCTTTTGTAGGGCGTAATTTTTTTGTGTCTAAAAGCAAATCTACTCACTGTCAAAAGCTTGAACTCACTACAAATAAAAAAACGGTAACACCAGCAGGAAGTTATTTTCCTGCCAATGTTACCTCATTTACAAGTATCACAAGATTTAAAGGGGAAATGATAAAGACTTTGTAATGCTTATCGTAATTCTTGTAGCTTTACGCTTAATTCTTGTAAATGTTTTTTGGCTCTTTAGTTTGATAGCCACCATACATTGATGCACATCCGCAGGCAGCTATACCCATTCTCTTAGTTGCTCTGGCAATAAGGCTGGCAAGCAATTTCTTAAATGATCTCATTCTTATCACACCTCTTTTCTTTGATCTTCGCTGATATTATTAAAACTGCAATTAATAGATTTGTTAACAGGATCATAGATCCAACCATCTGATATCTATTGATAATCGCCCCGCCAAACAGATCAAGCAACAGAAAAACTATCATTCCCATCGCTTTGAACTTTGGCTTTTTATCTTTTTCTATAGGCTTATTTTTGTTCTCCACAGGGCAGAATACAAAAGCTATTATCTCTTCAAACACCACAAAGGCAGCTATTACCCATATATTTATATATCCGCATACCTTGTCATTAAGAAAAGCTGTAGCAATAAATGTTGAACACATCAGCAGATTGCATCTGAAATATGTATCTGCATGATACCCTCCGGTAATAACCCTGACAGTAATAAACACTGCCAAATATATTACGCTTTCCAGCAAATGCCCTGTCAATGCTCCCATAAGCAACACAAGCACAATGTTTAACATTGATGAGATAGTTATTTCTATGCCATACCGATAAAAATCCTGTACCTCATCTGCTTTTCCGATAGCTTCCTGCTCGGTCAAAAAATTAAGTATACCCGATACAACAAGATCCATAAACTACCGCCTCGCTTTTGTCTTACCCTAATTTGAATTTTACTAGAATAACAGCAATATGTCAAGCTTTTTGGAATGAGTTGCAGGTTTTTGTCACGAAATGCAGCAACGGTCCAGAACAATTAGTTCAGGACCGTTGTATCTGCCATCAATGTTACCTGACAGCAAAACATTCCCTCCGACTCATAGAAATCGCATCTGCCATTATATTTTCTTGCTATCTCTCTGATTATTGAGGTCCCCAGACCATGCTGTTTTTTATCAGCCTTTGTGGTCGTAAGCCTTGGATTACTATCCATAACAGAATGATCTATTGAATTTTTTATCAAAAACGTATATGTATCCGTTTCTCGGTCGATCTTCAGATACAGAAATTTATTTGCGTCGTCGGCTATTTCCTTGCATGCCGTTATAGCATTCTCCAACGTGTTGCTCAACAGATCGCAAAGGTCAGTTCCCTTTATTCCCTCAAAATCTGAAACTGTTATACATGATATTTTTATCCCCAAGGAAGAAGCCATCGTAAGCTTTGCGTTAACGATAGCATTTACAATATTATTTTTCGTTTTAACATAGGACTCCGACTTCTCGATAAGGTCAAAGCTTTCTGAGATAAATTTTCTCGTTTCATCTATTTTTTGGACTTTCAACAGTTCATTGACCGTTTCATATTTGTCTTTTATATCATGCCTTAGTTTTCTCATGGCGTCATATTGCGACTCGGCGTTTCCGATAAACTGCTCAAGATACTGCTCTCTTAGTTTGACTATCTCCATTTCCTTGAGCTTCCGATTCTTTTTTATCAAAGAATTTATTATCCAGAATATAAGTATATTAAGAACAAAGACAAGCATATATGACAGATTTATATACAGCCTATGGCCATCGTCTGCCGAAAGTGACAGTTCATGTATTACCATAACGAGAGAAAACGAAATAATAAGCACTGCAATTATCGTCACCCAATCTGAAGCCGTATAATCATCTGTATGTTTAAAGGCCATCAGTATTAATCTAAATACAATGAATATAGATATCTGGATCATTATAAGCGTTACAAATCTAAGCAAGCTTTGTTCGACCACAAGCTCCCTGAGGGATATTTTAAAAAATGACGATACAGCATTTAGTTCCAATGACGTTATCAACAAGATCGCAACCTGCGAGAGGGATATGGAAAGAAATTTCTTTACAGCATTGTCACTAAAAAAGCAAAACACAAAGACAAGCAGACTTGCCCAGTACAAAGCACTTCCAAAGCCCTCAAATACAGTGAAATAATTAAAAGCAGTGACCAGACAGCCTTCACAAACGGCAAATATAACAGCCCATATCTTAGCCCTTTCATGAGATCTTGGCGTAAGAAATTTATATATAAACCATGTTTCCAGACCGCCCTGATAAAAGTTTATCAAGATCTCAAATATCGTCCACAATGTAATAGTCATCACTTTCTCCTCAGATATTCAGTCAAAGCGTCGTCAACTTCATTCTTATATCCCCGACTCATGGGCAGTACTGAACCGCTTTTGAAGATCACTGTTTCATTTGAACGGCTTATGTTAAAAACATATTTCAGATTGACGATATATTTTTTATGTACCCGTATAAAATCAAATTTACGATAAGCTTCTTCTATCTCGCCAATGCTATCTCTGACTGCAATGGTATCCTTATTATTTGCAAAATGATATATGATGCTGTGGCTATTGCTCTCTATATAAGTTACATCCCGAAGCTTTACAGAGATCCTTCCCTGCTCCCTATTCTCCAAAACCACTGTCTTTTCCTGCTTCAGTGCGTCCGTCAACTGTCCTGCTACCATATGGAGCCTATCCTTCACAACATCAGCGTCAGGATCTTTGCAGATAAAATTCAGCGGTCTGAAATTAAAGCTGTCATAAACCAGTTCCTGATGACTTGTCACAAAGATCACGAAGCAATTACCATTCTGACCTAGCTGCCGCGCGACTTCAAAACCGGTCATTTCAGGCATATCAAGGTCAAGAAATATAGCCGAAAAAGGCTTTTTACCATGGCTGTAAAAAAAGCTCTCAGCTTTGGTAAACGTTTCTATTTCAGCCTTGACCGACCTTGATTCAAGTTCATTTGCCAGCATAGATTTAAAAAACTGAAGAAAAACAGCATTATCATCACAAACTGCGATCCGCATTTTTTCACGTCCTTTTATAACATAGTCTATGTACGATTTTATATTACCATAATTATACCGTAAGGTCAAGCCATAAGGCGTTTCACAGCTCCCTGCGTCAAGACCACACCTGACTGCAAACAAAAAAGGGCTGTTCTAACAGCCCTTCAGTCTGCCGCAAAAGTGTAAGACCAACGTCCCACTTATTTAGGACTTTTCCAACTTATTTCGTTTTGGATCTCTACACCTTAGGCTTTTTCATAGTAAGCGAAATACGCTTTTTCTTCAGGTCAACGTTAAGTACCCAAACCTTAACTACCTCCCCGACCTTTACGACCTCAAGAGGGTGCTTTATAAATCTGTCGCACATCTGAGAAATGTGTACAAGTCCGTCCTCATGAACACCGATATCAACGAACGCACCGAAGTCTATAACGTTTCTCACTGTGCCCATAAGCTCCATGCCCGGTTTCAGGTCTTTAAGCTCCATAATGTCGCCACTTCTCATAAGCGGTGGCGGCAGCTCGTCACGAGGGTCACGGCCAGGCTTTTCAAGCTCCCCTACTATGTCCTTTAACGTCGGAGCACCAATGCCGATATCTGTGGCAAGCTTCTTCATGCCCATTGCATTGACTTTCTCAGCTATCTGCTTTACGTCGCCCATGTCCGCAAGGCTCAGCCCACATCTGTCAATAAGCGCCTGCGCTGCCTTGTATGACTCAGGGTGAACAGCCGTGTTATCCAACGGATTTTTTCCGCCACGAACTCTCAAAAATCCTGCACACTGCTCAAATGCCTTTGCTCCAAGCTTCGGAACTTTCATAAGCTGCTTTCTTTCGGTGAAAGCTCCGTTTTCCTCACGGTAGGAAACAATATTCTTTGCAACTGTCATATTTATGCCCGATATGTATGACAACAATGAGTATGAAGCCGTATTAAGGTCAACGCCTACTGAGTTTACGCAGTCCTCAACAACGCCCTTCAAAGCCTCGTCCATTCTCGCCTTTGGCATATCATGCTGATACTGTCCAACACCTATTGCCTTTGGGTCTATCTTTACAAGCTCTGCAAGAGGGTCCTGCAAACGGCGTGCTATTGATACTGCTGAACGCAGTGAAACGTCATACTCAGGAAACTCCTCAGCCGCAAGCTTGGAAGCGGAGTAAACGGAAGCGCCTGCCTCAGACACCACCATGTAAGAAACTTTCTGCGGAATTTCTTTGATAAGCTCGGCTGTGAACTGCTCCGTTTCTCTTGAAGCAGTGCCATTGCCTATGGAGATAGTCGTAACACCATATTTCTTTATAAAGCCCGTCAGAATACGCTTAGCACGCTCTGTATCCTTTCTTGGCGGAGTAATGTAGATTATCGCAGTGTCAAGCACCTTGCCCGTAGCGTCCACTACAGCGGTCTTACAACCGTGAGCATATCCTGGGTCAAGACCAAGGGTAACAGTGTCTTTAACAGGCGGCTGCATAAGAAGCTGTCTGAGATTTGAGGAGAACACCTTTATTGCCCCCTCCTGAGCGTTTGCCGAAAGCTCCGCCCTTATCTCACGCTCTATGGACGGATAAATAAGTCTTTTATAGCCGTCCTCACAAGCAGCCGTAACAAGCTGTCCGCACTCTGACTTATTTTTCACATATCTTGACACGCAGGCTCTCTCCCCTGCGCCCTCTGGGACATTCACTGATACTTTCAGAACGCCCTCTTTTTCGCCTCTATCCAAAGCCAAAACTCTGTGACCTGCTATCTTTCCCACAGCCTCGGCATAGTCGTAATAATTCTCATACACCGACTCGGCATTCTCGTCAGACGCTTTTGAGCTTATCACGCCTATCTGCGAAAACAGCGTTCTTATGTATTTTCTCAGGTCAGCGTCATCAGAGATATCCTCTGCGATTATGTCCATTGCACCCTGCAAAGCTTCGTCCGCAGACTTTACGCCCTTGTCCTCGTTGATAAATTTTGACCCCTCGACCTGCGGGTCGCATTTCTTATCCTGGGTCAGGATAAGTTCAGCCAGTGGTTCAAGCCCCTTTTCTCTTGCCACCGAAGCCCTTGTTTTACGTTTCGGCTTGAAAGGTCTGTAGATATCCTCCACCTCCACAAGGGTCTTTGCATTTTCGATAGCAGACATTATCTCGTCTGTCATTTTCTCCTGCTCAGTGATAGAAGAGATTATCTCGCCTTTACGTTTTTCGAGATTTCTCAGGTAAGTGAGCCTGTCAGCGATCTCTCTAAGCACCTGATCGTCCAACGAGCCTGTAAGCTCTTTTCTGTATCGTGCAATAAACGGTATAGTTTTATCGTCATCAAGGAGTGCAACAGTGTTGTCTATCTGCTCCTGTCTGAGCTTAAATTCTTCCGCAAGGGTCTTGTTAATGTCCATGTTTTTACCAATCCTTTTTATTACTTTTTGCGTATTATCACATATAATATTATAGCACATTTTTGATAAAAACGCAACGAAAATGCGGTCGAAAACCGTAACAAAGATATTATATAATACATATAGGATCAATCAGAAAATTAATAAAAGCAGACAAAAATGCACTTGAAAAAAGGGCATAGATATGATATCATAGAAGAATAAAACAGTATTCAGGAGTGTTTATATGCTAAATCAGTTTTCAAGAACCGAGCTTTTATTCGGCAAAGAAGCAATGGAAAAGCTCAGCAACAGCAGGGTTGCGATTTTCGGCATAGGCGGTGTAGGCGGATATGCAGTTGAAGCCCTTGCACGAAGCGGTGTAGGCGAGCTTGACCTTATAGATGATGACAAAGTGTGTCTGACCAACATCAATCGTCAGATAATTGCCACAAGAAAAACAGTAGGAAAATACAAGGTAGACGTGGCGGAGGAGCGTGTTCACGACATCTGCCCTGACATAAAGGTAAACACATACAAGTGTTTTTATATGCCTGACACAGCGGATCAGTTTGATTTTACTCAGTATGATTACATTATCGATGCCATTGACACTGTTACAGGCAAGCTGGAGATAATAAAGCGAGCAGACGTCGCAGGAGTACCTGTTATATCCTCAATGGGTGCAGGCAACAAGCTTGACCCTACAGCATTCCGTGTGGCGGACATTTATCAGACAAAGGTCTGCCCACTTGCAAAAGTCATGCGACGAGAGCTTAAAAAGGCAGGCATAAAGTCGCTTAAAGTTGTTTACTCAGAGGAACAGCCTATCAGACCGATAGAAGATATGGCTATTTCATGCCGTCAGGACTGTATTTGTCCTCCTGGTACGGCAAGAAAATGCACAGTGCGCCGTGATATTCCAGGCTCAACGGCATTTGTTCCGTCAGTGGTGGGGCTTATCGTTGCAGGAGAAGTTATTAAAGATCTGGCTAAGAAATAATACAAACAAGGGACGAACCATTGATCAGCTGTGGTATAATGGTTTTGGAATTTGGTCGGGTGATCTGCTCGACAAATCGGAATTTAATGTAGTAGGTGAAAATATGAACGCTGATTTCAGAATAAACGGAAAAGTGATAGAAACAGAAAGGCTCATTCTTAGACCATTCAGACAAACCGATTTGGAAGATTTTTATGAATATGCGTCCGTCGAAGGCGTTGGTGAGATGGCAGGCTGGAAACACCATGAAAGTATTGCCGAATCTCAGAGTATTATGAATTCATTTATCAGCAATGATAAAGTATTTGCAATTTGCTTGAAGGAAAACAATAAAGTAATCGGTACTGTTGGCATAGAAAAGTATGGGTTAGAAGATGCTTTAACAGAATTCAAGGATTACTACGGCAGAGAATTAGGTTATGTTTTGAGTAAAGACTATTGGGGAAACGGGCTTGTACCCGAAGCTGTAAATGCAGTAATAGATTATTTGTTCAATGAATTGGATTATGATTTTCTGCTTTGCGGTTATTATAACTTTAATGAACGCTCTAAAAGAGTTCAGGAAAAATGCGGCTTTAAACCATATCGTTCTTTGGCTATGACAACACAAATGGGAACAAAAGAACAAGGTACTTTAATGTTGTTGATGAATTCAAAGAAAAATATCAAATTGGTTTTTTCTCATCGGGAAACTTTAATCTTCGAATAAACGTTAAATTCCAATTTATCGAGCAGATTATTTATCGCAGCACTCATAACGTGTGCTGTGTTTTTTTAGACAAACAGTGCTTTCGTACACTTACATCAAAGTAAGCATACGGAAGCCCTACTTCCATACATATATAAACTACTCTTGTAGTTAAGCCGAGAAAAGGCATAAATAAACGATTAAAGGCGAACATTACACTCTAACTGCTTTCGTTGACACAAAAACATATATACAAAAAAGAGCCATAGCAAAAGCTACAGCTCTCTGGCTCCCCCTGTTGGACTCGAACCAACGACCCTTCGGTTAACAGCCGAATGCTCTACCGACTGAGCTAAGGAGGAATATGACTAAACAGAGAAGAACATTATCTTCTCTGTTTAGTAAGGTGTCGGCAGCACCCTATCTTACCGGGACGTTACCATCCAAGTATTTTCGGCGAAGAAGAGCTTAACTACTGTGTTCGGCATGGGAACAGGTGTGACCTCAACTCAAACGCCACCGACTAAGTGAAGAGGAACGAATCCTCAAAATTGAATAATGAAAAAGCTGTTGGTTAAAAGGAGTAGTCATAACCAATAAGGTTAAGCCCTCGACCGATTAGTACTCGCTAGCTAAACACGTCACCGTGCTTACACTTTGAGCCTATCAACCTTGTAGTCTTCAAGGGGTCTTACTCTGTAAACAGAAGGGATATCTTATCTTAAGGGCGGCTTCACGCTTAGATGCCTTCAGCGTTTATCCGTTCCGCACATAGCTGCCCAGCTGTGCCACTGGCGTGACAACTGGTGCACCAGAGGTGCGTCCATCCCGGTCCTCTCGTACTAGGGACAGCTCCTTGCAAATATCCTACGCCCACGACAGATAGGGACCGAACTGTCTCACGACGTTCTGAACCCAGCTCGCG
>ENA-OZTM01000503-OZTM01000503.1-human-gut-metagenome-genome-assembly--contig:-NODE-503-length-10076-cov-4.275422_pt1 | contig 10076 bp, 8 predicted proteins | sample MGYA00244232_ERZ653994 | MGnify/ENA primary metagenome ERZ653994 (study PRJEB26926, sample SAMN06164574) | human gut metagenome | biome: ENVO:00009003; feature: ENVO:2100002; material: ENVO:00002003... | reverse complement strand
ACCATATCTGCATAATATTGATAATGAGCCGTATATAAATAAATGAATAATTGATCATTATTTTTGTGGATAGTGTAGCAGGAAAAGGGATTTGGCTGTAATAAAAATGATTGATTTTGTTTATATGGAAGGAGAACAAATGAACACAAAAATTAACCAGTTATTAGAGTATGCTTTAAAGAATGGAATGATTGAGAAATACGATTATGATTATTCTGCAAATTTATTGATTGATCTATTTGGCATCCAGGAATTTAAAAGAGAAGAAGTAGAAGACTGTTCTGTCTATGAGATTTTAGATTTCATGTTAGATTATGCGGTTGAAAAAGGTATGATTCAGGATACTGTAACTGAAAAAGATTTATTAGATACTCGCATTATGAATTGTGTAATGCCTAGACCTAGTGAAGTTGTGCATACTTTTAAGAGTCTATATTCTATGAATCCTAAAGATGCAACAGATTACTTCTATAAGTTGAGTATCGATTCAAACTATATCCGTAAATCAAGAATTGATAAGAATATCAGTTTTGCACATTTCTGTAAGTATGGAGATATTCAAATTACGATCAACTTGTCAAAACCAGAGAAGGATCCAAAGGAAATCGCAAAGGCAAAAAATGCCGTAAGCACTTCGTATCCTGCATGTTTATTATGTAAGGAAAATGTCGGTTTTGCGGGAAACTTAAATCATCCAGCTAGACAAACACATCGTATTATTCCATTGGATTTAAATGGACATACATACAATTTACAATATTCACCATATGTGTACTACAATGAGCACTGTATTGTATTTAATAGTGAACATACGCCAATGAAGATGGATCGTTCTACATTTGAGCATTTATTCGCATTTATTGATAAATTCCCACACTATATGATTGGAAGCAATGCAGATCTTCCTATCGTTGGTGGATCGATTTTAAGTCATGATCACTATCAAGGTGGAAGACACCATTTTCCAATGGAAGACGCAAAAGTTGTTAAGAGCTATACATATAAGGATGTACAAGTGGATATACTTTACTGGCCATTATCAACACTTCGATTAACATCAAAATCGAAAGAAAACGTATTGGATCTAGCTACTAAAATTTTTGAAACATGGTGTACATACAGTGATGAAAGTTTAGATATTATTGCCAATGAATCTGGCGTTCGTCATAATACAGTAACGCCAATTGTAAGAAAGAAAGATGGCAAATATCAAATGGATGTAGTTTTACGAAATAATCGTACTACAGAAGAATATCCATTAGGTATCTTCCATCCTCACTCAGAACATCACCATATTAAAAAAGAAAATATTGGTTTGATTGAAGTGATGGGATTGGCTATTTTGCCAGCACGATTAAAAACAGAGTTAGAACAAATTAAATTATGTTTATCTGGAAAAGCAGATTTTGATTCTTATCCAGAACTTGAAAAACACAAAGACTGGTATGAATACTTGAAGACATATTCTTATTCAAATGTGGATGCATTCATGGAAATGGAAGTCACAAAGAAATTCGTATCTGTATTAGAGAATGCCGGCGTATATAAAATGGATGATGAAGGGATGGACGGCTTTAGCCGTTTTGTAAAGACATTATGGTAGAGGTAAAAGAAAGATTAGAGAATGGAATTGATGTATTATCGATTTCAAATTCACATTTAACTGTAGAAGTTACAAACTTTGGTTGTACTCTTTTAAAGATTGTAACGAAAGATAAGAATGATCAAGACTGTGATTGTATTTTAGGATTTGAACATGTTGAAGATTATCAAAAACGAGATGGAACCTATTTAAATGCCTTAGTTGGACGAGTATGCAATCGTATTGAAAAAGGTACATTCACAATGAATGGGACAGAATATCATGTGCCTATTAATAATGGACCAAATTCACTACATGGAGGTATTGAGGGATTCTCTTATAAAGTATTTGATTATTCTTTAATTGAAGATGGCGTTAAATTCCACTATGTATCAAAAGATGGAGAAGAAGGCTATCCTGGAACATTAGATTTCTATGCGATCTATTGGCTAGATGAATCGAGTTTACACATTCAATATAGTGGTGTTAGCGACAAAGATACGTTGATCAATATCACAAACCATGGCTATTTCAATTTAAATGGATATGCATCGAATATTGATGATCATACGTTACGAATTTCAGCATCTAAATTTGGTTGTGTAGATCTAGATGGATTATATACAGGTGAATTAAGAGATGTTAAAGAGACTGCATTTGATTTTAATACAGAAAAAAGAATTGGAGATTTTATTCATTCAGAGGATGAACAATTAATCATCGCAAGAGGTTATGATCATCCATATGTATTTGATACTAAAGAAAATCAAGTGTGTTTATACAGTTCACTAAGTGGTATTGAACTAAAAGTATCCACAACATATCCAACGGCACAAATCTATAGTGCGAACTACTTAGATGGACAGACAGATAAATATGGTAAGATTATGCATCCACAAGATGGATTGTGTATTGAAACAAGCTATATCGCCGATTCGATTCATAAAGAAGAGAATCCAAAAGTTTTATTAAAAGCAGGACAAGTATTTGAAGAAGAAACAACATATACATTCGAGGTAAGAAAATGAAAACAACAGAAATTAAAGAACAAGTAGTATCCGGTAAATATGATGCATTGATTGAAGATCTATATGCAGATCCAAGTTTATTAGACTATCAAAAACAACGTTATGCTGCTGCATTAGATAAATACCAAACATTATTTGGAGATGATGAAGTGAGTATTTATAGTGCTGCTGGAAGAAGTGAGATTTCAGGAAATCATACAGACCACCAACACGGTTGTGTACTTGCAGGATCTATCAATTTAGATGCGATTGGAATTGTATCTAAACAAGATCATGTAATTAAAGTGATTTCTGATGACTTTGACATCAAACCAATTGATTTGAATGATTTAGACAAAAAAGAAGATGAACTAGGAACAAGTGAAGCCTTGATTCGTGGCGTAGTTTCTAAATTAAAAGAATTAGGCTATAACGTAGGTGGATTTAAAGCTTTCATTACGAGTGATGTATTAATGGGGGCTGGACTATCAAGTTCTGCAGCATTTGAATCTATTATCGGTACAATTATTGATGGATTATACAATGATATGAAGATCGATATGGTAACGATCGCTAAAGTGGGTCAATATGCAGAAAATGTATATTTTGGAAAACCATGTGGATTGATGGATCAATGTGCATGTGCTGTTGGTGGACTTATTTCAATTGATTTTAAAGATACTTCAAACCCAATTGTAAATAGTGTGAATGTTGATTTCTCAAAATATGATCACAGTTTATGTATTGTAGATACAAAGGGAAGTCATGCCGATTTAACAGATGCCTATGGTGCTGTACCACAAGAAATGAAAGAAGTTGCTCACTATTTTGGTAAGGAAGTTCTTCGTGAAGTGGATGAAGATGAGTTCTATGCAAATATCGCAAACTTAAGAACGACTTTAAATAATGATCGTGCAATCTTAAGAGCTATTCATTTCTTCAATGAAAATAATCGTGTAAATACATGTGTAGAAAGATTGAACAACGATGATTTTGAAGGTTTCAAGGCATTAATTCAAGAATCAGGAAATTCAAGCTACAAATTCCTACAAAACGTATATGCAGACTTTGACTATAAGAACCAGGCTGTATCTTTAGGTTTAGCTATGTCTGAAATGATTTTAAAAGATCATGGCGTGTGTCGTGTTCATGGTGGAGGTTTTGCCGGAACGATTCAAGCCTTTGTTGAAAATGGCTATGTAGAAACATATAAAGAAGAAATTGAAAAAGTATTTGGAAAGGGAAGCTGCCACATCTTAAAAGTAAGAAAACTAGGTGGCTGCAAGGTTATTGACTAATGAATATCTTAGTAACAGGTGGAACCGGATATATTGGTAGTCATATTTGTGTTGAATTATTAGAAAGTGGTCATGATGTTGTCGTGATTGATGATTTCTCAAATTCAAAACCAGATGTGTTGGAATCGATTTATAAAATTACAGGAAAGCATGTTAAATTCTATGAATTTAATGTGTTAGATGAGGAAAAGACTGAATCTGTATTTAAGGAGAATAAATTGGATGCGGTGATTCATTGTTGCGCATTTAAAGCAGTTGGTGAAAGTGTGCAAAAGCCAATTGAGTATTATACAAACAACTTGATGACTACTTTAGTGGTTGCCAAGATGATGAAAAAGTATCATGTTCCAAGTATTGTGTTTAGTTCAAGTGCGACTGTTTATGGAGATCCTGAAGTGGTTCCTTTAACAGAGAATTGCAAGCTTGGTGAAACAACCAATCCATATGGTTCAACAAAAGCGATGATGGAAAGAATTTTAACGGATGTGCAATTCGCCAATCCAGAAATGAGTGTAACTTTACTTCGTTATTTTAATCCCATTGGAGCGCATGAATCGGGTTTGATTGGTGAAAATCCAAAGGGAATCCCCAATAACTTGATGCCTTATATTATGAAGGTGGCTACTGGAGAACTTCCAGAACTCGGTGTATTTGGAGATGATTATGATACACCAGATGGAACGGGTGTTCGTGACTATATTCATGTGGTCGACTTGGCAAAGGGTCATGTATTAGCGATTGAAAAGTACAATACGCCAGGTGTTCATATTTGTAACTTGGGAACAGGAAAAGGATATAGTGTATTAGATATAGTACATGCCTTTGAAAGAGTGAATGGAATTAAGATTCCTTATGTCATCAAACCAAGACGTGCAGGAGATATTGCGACATGTTATGCGGATCCTACAAGAGCTAAGGAACAGCTTGGCTGGGTGGCTGAAAAGAACTTGGATGATATGTGTAGAGATACATGGAATTTTGCAAAACAGTTTATTAAATAAATGAAAACAGGCAGCCAATGATTTGGCTGCCTTATTCAATGAAACATTGATATTGGTTTAAGAAAGTTTCTACATTAATTCGAACTACTTTATATGTGACTTTCTTATCGATTGTTAGAATGATATAAGATCCATGCTAATCATCTCTAGGTAAAGTGATTGAGCCTGGATTTAGAATTAGACAATTATTGTAGATTTGTTCTTTGACTAAATGCGTATGTCCATAAAGATAGATATCTGCATGATGTTGATCGATATCTTTTTTTATTTCGTTCAAACCTTCATCTCCATGTGAGAATGGATGCGTTTGTATAAAACAGTTAATCTTTGGAATTTAGGTAAATCTAATGTATCATTATTCCTTTAACACATATAAAGTTATTTAAGCCATTAATGCTTGTAGTTTGTGAATCTCCTAAATGAATAAATTTCACATTGTCTTTATAGAGTGAAGAATAGATGTGATAAAGAATTTTTAGGATATTTTGATTCTCGTGATTATACGAAACGATTATGATTCGGATGTGTAGGCATCAAAATAGTCTTCATAAACTTGAAGATTATCTTCACTATGAGCTAGAGCTGCAAAATAAGTAGACTCTTTGATTGCGTCCAATTCTACATTTTCCATGGGTTGTTGCAGAATATATTCACCATTTTTACCAACTGCCCATATGTTTTCATTGTGATGATCTACATTTGAGAATTTATGTAACATTGTCGCAATGGCCATTTCTTCTGGATATAAACACATTTTAAATGTATTTGAACAGTAGGCTAGATTGTCTGCCAAAGCTTTAGCACTTTCGTGTGTTAGTATAAACCAAGGATAGCTGATATAGATTGTGTCCTCAATTTCACGTTTTTTAAAGGAATGAACAAGACTAGATGTCATTTTATTCATGGCACGAATAGTTTTTGATTTTTGGAAATCATAAGAGTTTGTAAAGAAGGCATAGTTTTCAAATCTTTTCTTTACTTCTACATTTTCATCTGAGTTATCCACTTCATAATAGATATCTTCGTCTTCATGTGTTTCTAAATATTCTACAAGTTGTGCTTTTGATTTTGTAGGGATCATACCATCAGTCATTATGATGAAACGATCATATGTAAAAGATCCATCTTCTTTTTCAAATTCTAAAGCATCTTTCATCAATACAATAAAGCCTCTAGGTAGTGACATATCGGCTGGAAGGGCAGTTTGTTGGTGATGAGCTACATGTAAATTTGGCGTATCACAATAGGATAGAATCAAATCATCACGTAGATCATCATCGTTTACCATCAAGTAAACGTCATCGCCTTGGTTGATCAATATATCTAGGTTTTCTGTTATTTCTTCAAAATTATTTTTCATATAGTGCATTAAATAAGCAATTTTCATGGAATTCACCTCATGAAATATTATAACATTTTAGCATCGTATGATAAAATACATTTATGGAAAAAGCAATATTGATTGGTGTACAAACATACACAAGCCATTCTTTTGAAGAAAGAATGGAGGAAATGAAAGAATTAGCTCTTGCCTGTGATATTGAAATTTGCATGAGTATATCACAGAATTTGGAGCATCCTCATAAAAAGTATTATATGAATCCTGGTAAGATTGAAGAGGTCAAACGCATTCTTGAAGATCAAGAATGTGGCATGGTTCTTGTATTAGAGGCTATTTCGCCCTCTGTACAAAGAAATTTATCGGACTTTTTTGATTGTGAAGTCATGGATAAAAGTGCTTTGATTTTAGAAATCTTTGCGTCTCGTGCTAAGACAAAAGAGAGCATGCTTCAAGTTGAGTGTGCACGATTGAAGTATTTATTGCCAAGACTTCAAGGCAGCTATAAACATATGGATAGACAGCGTGGTGGTTCTAGAAACAAGGGAACAGGAGAAAAGAAAATCGAACTGGATGCGCGAAGAATTGAAGGTAAGATTCATTTTGTGGAAAAAGAATTAGATAAGATTCATACGCAAAGAAGCGTACAGCGTAATCAGCGTAAAAAAGGTATGGTTAAAAGTGTAGCTCTAACGGGTTATACCAATGCAGGTAAATCAAGTATTATGAATGGGTTTGTGAATGAAGATAAGTCTGTATTTGAGAAGGATATGTTGTTTGCGACTTTGACAACTTCAACACGTCAAATTGAAACAGAGAACCATAATGTATTTACTTTAAGTGATACAGTTGGATTTATTAGTGATTTACCACACAGTTTAGTACAAGCCTTTCATTCTACACTTGAAGAAGCTGTGGTTTCGGATTTGATCTTAAAAGTAGTGGATATTTCAAATGAACATAAGGATAGCAAACTTCAGGTTTGTGAAGAAACATTAAAAGAAATTGGATGTGAAAAAGTTCCCTACTTGTATGTCTTTAACAAATGTGATCAGACAAATATTGAATATCCAAAACGTGTAGAGGATCGTATTTATATTTGTGCTAAGGAAAAGTCGAGTATTGAGTTTTTAAAGCAGGAAATTGAAAAGGAATTATTTCATATGGAAACTTTACATGTCGTGATTCCTTATGAAAAGGTAAGTGTACTTGATTATATTCATACCAATGGTAAGGTGCATAGACAGGAATATAAAGAGGATGGTATTGAGGTTGATTTTAGTATTCAACAAGATTTGATTCATCGTGTAGACAGGTTATTACGAATATAAGAAAAGAGGAAGAATCCTATAATAGGTGTTCTTCCTCCATTGTTTTTTCTAGAGCTTTTGCCGCTAATAAACAAGTGTTCATACATTTGATGTTTGGATCCGTACTATGATGTACAGGTTTGATGTGTGCGCAATCTAAACTGCCTAATAGTTCTTTAAAGTTACGTGTATGTTTTTGAATCAATGGTCTTAATTCAGGTAACATTTCATGTGCTTTTGTCCTGCATACCATTTTTGATAGGGCAGCAATCGATCCGATTAATGCACCGCATGTACTTCCAATAAACATGCCGCCACCAAATCCAGCCATCATTTTCATGTCTTCTTCTGAAATATCTAATTGATATGTTTCATTGCAGGCATGAAGTAGTGTTTCTGAACAGTTATATCCGCTTTGGTAATATTTTTTAACGTTTTCCTCAAGTATAGTCATAAATAGCCTCCTACAAGCTATTTTAACTTTTCTTCCATCCAAAATCCATTAGAATTTCATTTACATCTTCTTCAAATGTTGCGAAATGTATCCCAAGACTTTCTAGTTTTTCACTATCTAAACGATAATCTCTGAATCGATCTTGGTAGCGTTCGTTGTTTGGTAAAATGATTTCTTCAATCAGTTCATCACTTGCACCTAAGGCTTTAGCCACATATTTTGCGGATTCATATGTGGTCATAGTGTTCTTTGATGCGACATGATAAATGCCTGGTTCAAGTTTTGTGATTTTATCAAATTGGGTTGCCAAATGCTTGGCATATGTCATACCACGTTTTTCATTCACAGTAAATAATGTAGGAGTATGGCTGATTAGCGCATTCATGACATTTTTAATGATGCTTGGACTTGCCTTGATGCCTGGATAGCTTAGTCCCATCATCCATGTAAAGCGTAAGATGATCGCATCATCCAATTGTTGTTGAATCAACTCTTCGCATTCGATTTTATTTTGTCCATATACAGTCACAGCACTTAATGGTTCGTCTTCTTTAAAAGGACCACGATTTTCTTTTCCATTGAAGGCTTGTTCGGTTGAACAAAAAATCAATTTAGCACCTTTTTCTTTACAACAATCAATGATCGCTTGTGTACTTTCTACATTGATTTTATGAACTAAATCTGGATGTTCATTACAGAAGGCTGTAGTTGCATTGGCAGCAGTGTGAAAACAAACGTCAAAATCTTGAGAAGCTACAAATTTTTTTACGTCTTCAGGATTTGTAAGGTCTGCATCCTTTCTTGTCATGCAGATCCAGTTAAAGTTATCTTTTTGATACGCTCTTACTAAGCTTGCGATATAGCCATTGGCTCCGGTAACTAAAATGGTTTTCATAAATTAGTCCTTTCTAGGATTTGACACTAATAGGTGTGCTCCTTGTTTGATTGTGATTTTTTTGGATGCGAATGGTACAAATAGACTATCATATTGTGGTAATACAATTTCTTCATTGTTCCATACGATTGTACAATCTGAATCAATATTGGATAGAATCATGTAATGTTCATCACAAGTTAGATCCATATCAGAATCAGCATAAACTTCATCTACAGTAAAATTAGGACAGTCTCCAATTCGGTGTGTTTCCTGTTTTTGTGGAACAAAAGTAGGTTTTAAATTGAAGTTTGTGACATCAAAAGATTCTTTGACATGTAAAGGACGCGTTTTTCCATCTTTTCCTTTACGGTTGTAGTCATAGAAACGATAGGTTGTGTTCGAGTTTGTACCTACTTCTAAAGCTAAGATGTCTTTTCCCAAGGCATGAAGCATACCACTAGGAATGATGATGTAGTCTCCTTTATGAACTTTTACTTTGTTTAAATATTTTTCAACATCATTGTTCATTAAGGCATTTTTAATTTCATCTGCATCATTGATTGTTGTTCCGGCAACTAGAGTCGCGCCTGGTTTGGCATCTAGAATATACCAACTTTCATATTTTCCGTAATCATTGGAGTGTTCTAGGGCGTAATCATCTTCAGGATGAACTTGAATGCTTAATGCATCCTTTGTGTCTAGATAAGCCAATCGTAATGTTTCGTGAAGCGTAAAGCCTTTACCTAATACTTCATCCGGATTTTCTTGAATCATTTTCATTAATGTTTTATTAGTTCCAATAATTTTGTTTGAACAATAAGGGTGGGCACTGACTTCCCACCAAGTTCCATAGTCTTCATCGATGCCTCTAGCTTTAGAGATGTGGTTGGTTCCCCATATTGTGTAATCATGAATGGGTTCTAATAAAAATGGTTTCATGTTATTTTGCCTCGGCTTCAAATTCTTCTAAGATTTTTAGGGATGAGCTTGTTCCAATTCTTTGTGCACCTGCATCAATCATGGCTTTACATGTTTTCCAATCACGAATGCCTCCAGCCGCTTTAACTTTCACTTGTCCTTCGACAGTTTCAACCATTAATTGAACATCTTCTAAAGTGGCTCCGCCAGTTCCAAAGCCTGTGCTTGTTTTGATGAAGTCTGGTTTTACTTCTTTGGCAATTAAAGCAACTTGTTTGATTTCATCTTTT
>ENA-OZTM01000494-OZTM01000494.1-human-gut-metagenome-genome-assembly--contig:-NODE-494-length-10158-cov-3.949223_pt1 | contig 10158 bp, 7 predicted proteins | sample MGYA00244232_ERZ653994 | MGnify/ENA primary metagenome ERZ653994 (study PRJEB26926, sample SAMN06164574) | human gut metagenome | biome: ENVO:00009003; feature: ENVO:2100002; material: ENVO:00002003... | reverse complement strand
AAGAGACAGCCATATACTAACGTACTTCATTTTTATCATGTTTTCTATAAATAAACCAATATATCAAAGGAATAATGAACAAACTGACCAATGTTCCCACTACCATCGAGCCAATCATGGCAATAGACAATGGCTTTTGCAATTCCGATCCCATATCCGAAGTAAACAACAATGGCACCATTGCAAAAATAGTAGTCAACGACGTCATGATAATAGCTCTCAAACGTCTCTTACCGGCAATATGGATAGCCTCAACCAAAGGTATTCCGGTTTTACGCAACTCGTTAATAGTATCCAGTTTCAGAATAGAGTCATTCACCACAATACCGCAAGTTACAATAATACCGATAGCCGACATCAAATTCAGCGTATGTCCAAACACCCATAAGGTAATCAATGCAAAAGCTGTATCTACCGGTATCTCCAACAGCACGATGAGCGGCTGCAAGAAACTCTCGAACTGTGCACACAAGATAAAGTACATCAACAAGAGCGACACAAACAGAATAACAGTCAGTTCTCCCATCATCTTTTCATTCGAAAAGAAACTGCCTGAGAAATCCACTTCCCACTCATTCTTTTCTTTAACCGTTTCCTTCACTTCCTTCATAAGTCGTGTAGGGTTTTCAACATCATAAAAACTCAACGGAATATACTCTCCGTTCTTACCGGCCGTAATACTCTTCAAATCCTCAGCCGGAACAATCGATACCAGCTCACTCAGCGGAATATAATTCACCTGTCTGTTCTTATCAGGCTGAGTTTGAACCAAAGTTTCATTCAGAATACGGTTCACGCTTTTTTCTTCTCCGGCAATGCCGATAGGCAAATATTGCTGGTAAGAACGCAAGGTAGACACTTTGTTTTCTTTAAAAGCAGTGCGCAACACCCTGGTCAGTTCCTCGTAAGCAATGTTATACAACAGCAACTTTTCCCGGTTCACCACCAAATTCAACTGATTACGGAAAGCAATACCCGTCGGAGTCATTCCCGTTGCCTGAATAACGTTCTTTTCCAACTGCTGTAATTGCTCGGCTTCGGGAGCTTTTGATTTATTGGCAGCATGAAGCTCTGCCACGATATCTGCCTCCCCTGTCACAAACAACTTCTCAAAAATAGTTTCGGGAGGAGAAAAAGATATCACAGCCAAAGGATATTTCTCTTCCACTTCCTTCGTCAACAAATCCTGCAATGGAAGTATCTCTGTGGGTGTCCCGGTCTTAAAATAAAGTTCCGCTTCGGTTGAAGACAACTCACTTCCTCCATTCAATATGTAATCCTGCATACCCACATAAGCCGTATGTTCAGTCACCTTATCATCTGTCAGTTTCATCAGCTCATCCACCCGCCGATTATTCTCGTCCACGTGAATATTTTCATTCCATTCGATACGCATTATCAGTTCGTTCTGGTCTATCTCCGGCATCCTTTCCTTTTCCATAAAATAAAAGAAGAACACACAAACAGGCAAAGTGGCCAAAGTGCCCAACAGACTAATTTTCTTATGAGAAAACACCCAATCGATACCTTTATCATAAAAACCCTCCAGCCATTCGTTTTTCAACAGATTATCAAATCTCTTGGACAAGAAGCTTTTGCTCCGTATGCCTAATCTATAGAATAACAGATAAAGCACAGGTAAAAGCATAATACCGGTGACATACGAAATCATCAATCCCACTGTGATGGAGAAAGCCTGGTCCATAAAGATAGCACCTGCAATCCCGCTCATAAATATCAACGGCAGGAAGACAGCAATGGTAGTCAGTGACGAACTCAACATCGGAGTAATCATTTCCGTAGTTCCCACAGCGCATGACCGCTTCAATGAATATCCCCGCTCCCGATATTGAGAAATATTCTCCGTCACAATGATAGAGCTGTCAATCATCATACCCACAGCCAAAATCAAGCCCGACAATGAGATAACATTCAATGAAACATGGCAGAAATAGAAAAAGAAAAAAGTAATGACAATAGAGGTCACCATACTGATACCGATAACCAACGGCGAGCGGATATCTCCCAAGAACAATATGGCAACAATGAAAATAAACAAGAATCCTAAAGACAAATTCTGTTGCAAATTGGAAATGGTATAATCCAACAATTCCGTCTGGTTACGGCTTATACTGAACTCAATATCAGGATAAAGAGAAGCAAAATAATCAGTCGTTTCTTTCAACTTCTCCTTCATTTCATCCATATTCTCGTCACTCTGCTTTATGATAGCCAGAGTAACCGCTTTTTTACCTCCGGCAACGGATAGCCCGCTTTCTTTTTGTGATACGACATCCACTTTGCAAAGTTCCTTCAATTGCAAAATACGGTCTCCCTTACGGATATATATATTCTTCACATCTTCGGTGGTACGGAGCAACGTAGCAATACGGATATTATATTCATAATACCCATCCCTTACCAACATACTTCCCGGTTCCACATTATTGGAAGCCAATGCATTCTCGATATCCTCCACCGTGATACCCGTCATGGCCAGTTTATCTTTATCGGGAACTATCTGAAGTAATTTTCCGGGGACACCTGTAATATCAGCCATCGCTACCTCAGGCAACTGTTCGATGCGGCGTTTGACCACATTTTCCGCCAGTTCGCACATATCCAAAAACTGTTGCTCATTCGTGCCCTCATAAGGCCGGTCATTCTTCAGTGTCATGTTCAGATAGAAAACCGGAATATCCGTTGCACTTGCCTTTATTGCTTTAGGACGCGCCACCTCTTTGGGCAGGCTGTTCATGGCAGCATCAATCTTTTCATTGACCTCTATAAACGCCAAATCCGTATTGACACCAAACTCGAACTCCATGCGGATAACACCTGCACCGTCACGAGTCTCACTTTTTATTTCTCTCAATCCCGCCACCTGCAATAATTGTCTGCGCACCGGTGTAACGACTGTATTCTCCAACTCACGCGCCGAAGAGTTTTCTCCCGACACCTGAATGGTAATTTGGGGAATAGCGATGTCAGGCAACAAAGACACCGGCAATGAGAAATACGTCACCAGCCCGATAATAAAACAGGCAGTGAACGCCATCAGCACGGCTATAGGGCGTTGTAATAAGAACTTTACCATTTGCTAATTCTTTTCAGATTCTTCAATTCATTCAGAATGACAATTCTCAATTCTTAATTACCTTGACAGGAGCTTCATGAGCCAAATTTACATTACCGGTGACTATCACTTCCATTCCTTCCTCCAGACCGTCTGTGATGGTATACTCTTCCATATTTTCCAGCCCTGTATGCACATAATTCCACATAGCCTTACCGTCTTTCAGCGTAAATACCACCTGCTTGCCCGAACGCAGAACAACAGCCGTTTTAGGAATCACCAACTGCTCTCCTACCGAACGCTTCACACTGACTCTGACATTCATCCCGTCAAAGAGTTTATTGCCTCCATTCACCCGCGCCTTTACACGCACCATACCATTTTCATCCACCAGCGGATTGATTTCACTGATACTTCCCTGACGTACACCGGCAGCGGAAGCATAAGGAGTCACTTCCACTTTATCCCCTACCTTAATCAGAGGCAACTCACTTTCAAGCACAGTAAAATCAACTTCCATCGTACCGGCGTTAATTACCCGGCAAAAAGCTTCTGACGTTTTTGGAATGTTATGTTCTTTTTCGAAGAGATTGGCAACAACACCATCGAAAGGTGCCACCAGTGTAGCTTGTTCCACATCATATTTGGCAGACTCATATTGGGCTTTACTTTGCTCATAACCACTTTTTACTTTTGCCAATTCCAATACATCGGCCGGCACAGCTTTCAAATTATCGGGTGCATACCCCTGTCCTATCAATACATCCTGCATCTCCAGTGTGGACTGGGCCAATCCATTTTTCTGCTGTGCCAACGTATTATTCAACTTAAACAAATCAAGTTCTGCTATTTTCTGCCCTTTACGCACCACATCTCCATTTTTCACCCAAACATGGGCCACTACTTCTGCAGTGCGAAAATACAAGTCGGCATAATCCTTTGCCGTAACCTTCCCATTACTGATCAGTTCATGATTGAATACTCGTTTTTCCAGCGGCACCACCGTCACCTCATTGGGCAATGAGGGCAATACAGTTTCCACACCTTCTTTTTCCTTAGAATCTTTTTTTTCATCAGAACAAGCTGCCACTGTAGTGGCCAGCACCAGCCCATAAGCCAATATGTGTAATTTCATAGTCATGTTATTCTTGTTTAAAAGACAAATAAAAATATTATATTTGAATAAAACTCATTTTCCCTCTTCTTTTTTTGTTAAATTTTCTTTTTTAGGCATTTATACAATTCAGTACAAATAGGAATATCAAAGTAATTTCTTTATTTCCTCCCTCATTTGCCTGATGGCCGTGGATTGCACCTTCGGCTCTTTCTCCATTACCATCCTTGCGGCCTGTTCCAGTTTTTGCCGTTGATAAAACCCCGGTTCCGCATATAGCTTTGCCAACAGAAAATAAGGATAGATTCTGCCCGGCAGCCGATGGGTGGAACGAATCAGCCAATATTCCGCCTCTGCATAATTACCCGCCTCCTGCTCGTTCTTGCCTATTATGTTCAGTATCATCGGGTCGCCGCTCACCTTCAACGCCTCCTTCATAACCACATTCGATTCCTCATTTCTGTGCAGTTTGTGCAGGGCATGACCGTATTCAAACAGATAGCGGGCATTCCATTTCATGTCTTCGTATATCTCCGCATAGACTTCCGCCGCCTGTTCATAAGCCCCCGAACGGTAAAACATCTGTTTCCGGTGCCATGCCGACGAAGCCGTCTCACGCACCTCCTTCCACCGATACACCCGGTAACACCCATAGCCCGCCGACAACAATAAGAACACGGTTCCCGCCATGCAAACCAATGGGCGTCGGGAGGAAAGGGTCTTTATCGCGCACCCTGTTACCAGCAATGCCAGGGCAACGACAAACAGAAGGAACTGGAACGGATAGGAAGAAAAGGAGAACACGGCCAAAGACAGCAGTGCACCGCACAGCCCGTACTCCTTCTGCCTGTGCCCGGCATAACCGCTTCCGCCCACCACCAGCAACGCCATCAGGAGCACGGGAACTCCCCATGCCATCGCCACCTGAAGATATTCATTGAACACATATTCGGGTGACCCCGCCACCCGTTCCTCGGTTTCCGTGTAGTTGCCCGCCGAGAAATAATCTTCCTGCGCCTGCCCATAGGCACCGGGAACGCCGTCCCAGCCGTATCCGCGCCACGGTTGTCCGGCTATGGCGTGCACGGACACCTTCCACATCAGCAGCCTTCCGTCTGCCGAGTCCTTCTTCATCAGGTAAACACCGGCAAGTATCCCTCCTGCGAGCAATATCAGCAGAATTGTTCCCGCTTTCGTCCGTCTCGGGTGACAACGGATGTAGGCGTGAATCCCCTTCCGGTAATGCATATATGCGATGTATGCCGACGAGACCGCCCCGGCCATCCATGCCGAGCGGCTCATTCCGGCCGGCAACACACAAATAAGGAGTACCAACACGGATAAGGCTATATAATAGATTGCCGTTTTCTTTTCCTTCCTACGCTTCAGCCATTCATACAGACAGACCGGAAGCGTCATGGCAAGGAAACCGGAGTAAGGCCCCGGATTGTAGAAAGAGCCGGTAAGGGCATAGAGCGAGTGGTTGGAGGCGGTAAAGCCATATACCTGTGCAAGCCCCCATACCGCTTCTACCGCACCGGCAAGGATGAAGAGCCAGGTGATAAATAGACAAATCCCACTTGCCATTATTTTATTTATATGTTTCATTTTATTCCTTTCCACACCCTGTCCCAACGGATATGTCCGTCGGCGGGATCTTCCGATTTCCATATTCTTGTTGCCTTTCCCACTATGTAGCTTTCGGGCAGCAGTCCCCAATACCGCGAATCGCGGGAGTTTTCCATGTTGTCGCCCGATACGAAGTAATAGTTCTCCCTAAACCGGTATTCCCTTATCAGGCTGTCGCCCAAGTAAACAAGTTTATCCCTCAATGAAAGTTTCTTTTTTTGTTCGTACCTTATGATATGTTGATAAAATAATATTGAGGTGCTATCCAATGATACCACCTGCCCTTCTGCCGGGACAGGCAGGGGACCGAATTCCTTTATCGTCCATCCCAACCGTTTGCTCCACGGAAAACTCTCCATGACCACTCCCCGTGAATTGTTTTCCGTCAGGCCGGAGATGCGTCTTTGGGCGGCCATATTTCCTAATTCTTCCCCTGTTCCGCGTATCCTATAGAATCCATTCCTTATTTCCAGCGTATCTCCCGGCAGGGCGATACAGCGTTTTACATAATACAGCATGACATCCATCGCCAGGGAGTCTTGCTTGGCAGGATAAGGGAAATTGAAGACCAGCACATCATTGCGCTTAACCTTTCCGACTCCCGGCAGCCGGTGAATCTTCACCTCCTTGTCTTCCAATGCATCCCAGATATTGAAGATGCGGGCTCCCATTATCCATTTGTTCACCAATATGCGGTCGCCTGCCTGCAGGGTGGGAGCCATTGAATCAGACGGGATGGTAAAAGTCGTGAAACAGGTTGTTTGTAATACCAGCCATCCTATTATCAATATGCATATATAGAAAGCGACCGACAGCAAGCAGTCCGTTATTTTTTTCAGCCTTTTCACCTTTCCTACCATTTGTTTAAGAATATTTGTTGCCCGTTTTGCATATAGAACACCTGTTCCTCCTTGCCGGCAGATAGGTTATGCAGCCAAAGCAGCGCGTTTTTGGGAACATTGTTGTAAACCAACCGGGGTTCCGTTGCCGTTTTCCTGCCTAAAGACACCCAGCCGTCAGGTCCGTTTTGGTAGAACAGTTCATATTCATGTCCTATACTGATAAAATTCTCATCATTGCGTGGCACATAAACTATCTTTTTTATCCATTCATCTTTGCCGAGGTCTAAAGTTACATAGCCTCCTTTTTCGTCTGAAAGGAAATAGGTCAGATAGTTTCCGTCACAAATATTCTCTTTTACTTCTTTCTCATTTCCTTTACACGGCTCACTTCCGTTTATAATCTTAAAAGGCAGATTTACCGTGTCCTCTTCTGAACGAAATAACATTAGCTCTGCAATGCGTGCAGGTTTATCTGCAGCTGCTTGATATCGCACATACCTGTATTTTTTTTGAGGATGGCATATCACTTGATTATAATTCACTCTCGGTGTGTCAGCAACCATATAGAGTAACTCACTCTGTCGAAAATCCAAAGAATTTGAAACATCCAAGTGGCTTCCTATGATTTCACTGATATGGAAACGCGTCCATTTTCGGAGCGGATATTTTCGGAATAATTCAACGGTTTCTACTTCTTTCTCAGGCTGGAAATATTTTAATCCTTTATCTGTCAGCCAAAAAGGAAATCCTATTGTATGGAACAGACTTCCATTATGATTAGAAGCCAAAGGTACATAAATGACATCAGGCTCTATATTTTTCATACTGGCTTTACCATTTTGGTGTAACGCCATATCTATAGCCTTCCAGCCCGGAAAAGAAAAGACTCCCAAATAGGCATATTGTCCACATTCAGTCTCATCTATTTCTACTTCCACACTGTTTTCGCCAAAATATTCACCGGTGACATCCTTTATGTAGGGAGACTTTAAGACAGCGGGTACCTCCGGCTTGTCCATTATTCCCGTTATATCCTTTTTCTGCTTGCCAAAACATTGTCTGTATATTTTGCCTTTTAAACGTTTGTCATCATATCCTTGAGTAACCTTTCCCTCATCATATTCAAAAGGGATTATTCCGGTCCCATCCTTTATGACATTCCAGGAATGGCCGCCTTGGGCTTCGGGAGCACTTATAATGAAATCCGTGGCAACAGGTATGCCTACCGAACGGAGGACATATACAGACAAGTCACAACTCTCCCGACAATATCCGACACAGTTCTTTTGCAAAAACAGGGCTCCCAGATGAGGCAGGCTTAATTCATCAGAATATACATAGCCGCTTTCTCGTTTTACAAACCTGATTAACGAGTCTGCCGCTACCATCATATCATTGCCTTTATATAAAGAATCAAGTACAGCCGAATATTTTTGATAAAAAAACTTTCGCCAGTTTTCCAACGGCTCGTCCCCTATGCGATAAGGCAATATCCATTCACAGAACTCGTCAAATGAAAGAGAGTGCCGCCACGGTCTCTTCTGCCAGGCAGCAAAGGCCAAGTCTATATTTTCAATTAAATACTCAGCCTTTATAGCGTGACAGTCATACACCTTGGGTGTGCTCTTGTAGGAGAACTTACTCCATCTGTCTTGCAAATCACGAGGAAAATGTTTTTTATGGAATATGACGGATTGTATTTTTCTCAAACTGTCCAGACCGGAACTTTTTGCATACGAATAATATCCCGGCATATTCTTTATGAGAAAACATGCAGCATCATATTTAGGACCACTATCCTTATAATGTTCCAGTACTTTTTCCAGCTCTATTCGGTTCTTGCCTGCGGCATTCAGGGAATACTTCAAATCCTTTTCCCGGCAGCACGAACTAAAACAGATAGTGGATAATACGATAATTAAATAGATATTAGTTCTCATAACCAATTTGTTACTTATACTCTTGAAGGCTTTTGGACTGTTTGCCGATGTTCTATAACTTATACTTCAAAATGACAGGCGGCTCCATGACGGACGAACGTGAAGCACAATAAAGCGTATCCTCTTTCCTATTTATGGATATGGAATACACATATCGGTCCGGTTTATAGTTGCAAAGCAAGTTTCCGTCAAAGTCCAGTTTGAATATTTCCACAGGTGAGAGATTTTTCATGTCGAAATGCTTGTTGCCTTCATAAAGCAAATAAATATGCTTGTCGGTGATATAATAATCCGTATAAGCTTGATAATCACATTCATCAGCAAAAGTGACGAAGGCTACGGGAGCATCTATTTGCCTCCGGGTATACTCCGGTGAAAAATGGTCGGGGCCGACCAATTCGCGAATCTGCTTTAATGAATCATTATAGATTCGGATGGCATCACGATGCATGTCCGCAGTCCACAACTCCTGAGTTTGTGGGTTCTTAAACAGACGAGCACCATTTACGGAAGCCACAAAGAAAGGAAAATCATCCATTCCCTTGCCACTGTCCTCTCCTTTTTGGTAATAGCCGAGGGGAGAATCCACTTTACTGAATTGCTTATCATCCAGATACCACATGTGATATCCTATGTAGCGGTTATCATCCAATAGGCATAAATCCGAAGTAGGCAAGACTTCCGATGAATATCTGAATTGCTCGTCGGGAACGAACCGGCGGCTATTCAATAAGGTCTTTAAATCGACGATATAACAGGTCTTTGAATTCGAGTCCTGCAAATAGAAATTGTCGGAAGCATTAGAGTGAAGTCCTAAAGCGCAGCTGAACATTTCTCCCGGTCCGTTACCTTTTGTTATCAATTGTGCCAACGGCTGCAATGTGTTCAAGGAATAGAGTTCGAGCAGGAACTCGCAATTGGGCTGATTCACCACCACAAGCACGCTATCGTTCATCACACGGAAACCGGCCGGGTTAAGCAGGCTGTCAATTGCAATTTCTTGTGGATTACTCAATTCTTTCGTTGTCTGAAAGTCCTCACGAGAAAAGGAAACGTCTCCGGCTACCTCCTTCTGAGGCATGCAACTGCTGAGGAGTGCTGCTGCTATTACAGCAATTAAATTCTTTGTTTTCATATTCTATTTGTTTTCAATGGATTAAAATCTCTCCAATAGATGGTTCGGGTGCATTTAGAAGAGAGTCGCAGGGTGGGAAGAACATCTTCCGGCAAAGAAAAATATGTTTATTTCCACCCTCTTTCTGCTCTCATGAGTTTTACTGTTTTTATAATCCTTTCTGTTATCTTTAAACGAAGCAGAGAATGCTTTTGATTATTGCTATTTTTTACGCTCTTCAAGGTGAATTTGCGTTTCTGCTTTTCTGTTTTGAAGGATGCAAGTCGGATGATACCATAATTATTAATCGGTAATTTTACAAATTCTTATAATTGGATTATCATCTATGCTAACTGCCGAGAGTTCATCCTGTATTTTTTTGTCTTTAATTTTACTATTCCCGTCTATGTAGAGTCTGTCTCTTATACACATCTGACGCTGCC
>ENA-OZTM01000488-OZTM01000488.1-human-gut-metagenome-genome-assembly--contig:-NODE-488-length-10227-cov-5.374754_pt1 | contig 10227 bp, 9 predicted proteins | sample MGYA00244232_ERZ653994 | MGnify/ENA primary metagenome ERZ653994 (study PRJEB26926, sample SAMN06164574) | human gut metagenome | biome: ENVO:00009003; feature: ENVO:2100002; material: ENVO:00002003... | reverse complement strand
CGCATGTCTCGTGGGCTCGGAGATGTGTATAAGAGACAGTATATATGCTAAAAATCCCATTGATCGGGAAGGTGGTACGTCTGATTGCTTCAGCGGTGGGTGCATCGGTATGTGAATGTGTACTGCTTCTTTTGGCAGGCAGCTATGCGTTTTATAAATGGACCTCTGTTCTGGTGGTCGTGCCGCTTGCGGCAAGGCTTGCAATAGGCAGACAGGCTGGCAGAAAAATCCCGTTTCTAAGACTTTTTGCACTATGTATGTTTGTAACAGTGCTGACCGGAGGCATAGTAACAGCTCTGGACAGTTTTTTCAGCTCTGATGCGACAGTTATGGTATGCTTTGGTTTTGTCATATCATACATAGTGTTAAAGTGCTTCTGTGAACGAAGTAATGAGAGCAGAAGACTATATAGGGTCACACTTTTAAAGGATGGTAAAAGGGCTTGTGCCACAGCCTTGTATGATACGGGAAATCTGCTAAAAAAACAGCCACAGCAGATTCCGGTGCACATAGGCGGGAGTGCATTGTTTGATATTGTAGGAGAAGATGCCAGCTTTTTTGATGTGCCGTACAAGAGCCTGGGAAATGATGGTGGGAGCATTAAAGTGTGTGAATTTGATGAGATGACAGTCATGAAGGGAAATGGTAAGCTGATTTTACATAATGTGCTGGTGGGAAGAGCATCGGATAGTTTATTTGAGGACAATGCATATGATATGATTTTGAATGAAGCTGTTTTTAGTAATAAAACGGGTATGGAAAATACTCTGGGGAAATAAGCCGCACACAAATGAGGTGTTTTACATAGGAGGGACGGAGGTGCTGCCGCCTCCGCTTGAGACAGATGAGGAGAAGTGCTGTCTGATTGCACTGGTGGATAAAAATGTGGCAATGTCAAAGGAACAGGCAAAAAAGCAGCTTATAGAGCACAATCTAAGGCTTGTGGTGTATCTGGCAAAAAAATTTGAAAACACGGGAGTATGCGTGGAGGACCTTATATCAATTGGCACAATCGGTCTCATAAAGGGGATAAACACATTCAATCCTGAGAAGAAAATAAAGCTTGCCACATACGCATCCAGATGCATAGAAAATGAGATTCTTATGTATCTGCGCCGCAACAACAGAGTGAAGCTTGAGGTATCCTTTGATGAGCCACTAAACACGGATTGGGACGGAAATGAGCTGCTTTTATCAGATATACTGGGGACGGATGAGGATGTCATATATAAGGATCTTGAGACTGAGGTTGAGATTTCACTGCTAAAAAAAGCCATGCTGTCATTGAACGAGCGTGAAAGACAGATAATAGAGCTTCGATTTGGAGTAAACCGTGTGGAAAATAAGGAGCTGACGCAGAAGGAGGTGGCAGATATTCTGGGAATTTCACAGTCATACATATCAAGGCTCGAAAAAAAAATAATGGCAAGATTGAAGAAAGAAATACAGAAAATGGCATAAGTGTGGTATAATATTTTTATCATAAGAAACTATTCAGAACCACTGAGAAGTTTCTATTATAAAACAGAATAGGAGATGGTAGTATGGTATTGGAATTTATCGGTGCTGACAGAGAGGTTACTGGAAGCTGTCACTATCTGACATTTGGGGACACACATATACTTATTGACTGTGGAATGGAGCAGGGAGCTGATTTGTACGTGAATCAGGAGATACCGGTCAATCCTTCACTCATAGACTATGTGTTTGTCACACACGCACACATTGACCACTCAGGTCTTTTGCCGCTCATATACAATCATGGTTTCAGGGGCACCATTTTTGCGACAAAGGCGACAACAGATTTATGTAACATCATGCTAAAGGATTCTGCACATATTCAGGAATTTGAGGCGGAGTGGAAGAACAGAAAGGCAAGACGAGCCGGAAGACCGGAAGTGACTCCTATGTACAATGTGGAGGATGCACAGAATGTCATGCAGCACTTTACACCGTGTGATTACAACAGTGTGTATGAGATATGCCCGGGGCTTAAGGTGAGATTTGTGGATGCAGGTCATCTGCTTGGTTCATCATCTATTGAGATGTGGGTGACTGAGGAGAATGTGACAAAAAAGATTGTCTTTTCAGGTGATATCGGAAATCACAACAGGCCGCTCATCAAGGATCCTCAGTATGTGGACAGTGCTGATTATGTGGTTATGGAATCTACATATGGCGATCGTCTGCATGATACGCCGCCTGACTACGCGGTGGAGCTTTCAAAGGTCATCAATGCGACATTTACAAGAGGCGGAAATCTGGTAATCCCGGCATTTTCAGTTGGCAGGACACAGGAGATGCTCTACTTTATCAGGCGTATAAAGACTGAGAATCTGTTGCCGGAGCATCCGAATTTTGAGGTTTACATCGATAGCCCCCTTGCTGTTGAGGCGACAAATGTATTTCATGAGAATGTATCGGACTGCTTTGATGAGGAGGCTATGGAGCTTATTTCGGCAGGCATCAATCCAATCAAGTTTCCGGGACTTCGTGTGGCAGTATCATCGGATGAGTCAAAGATGATTAATTTCGATAAGAAGCCAAAGGTCATAATCTCTGCATCGGGTATGTGTGAGGCCGGACGTATCAGACACCACTTAAAGCATAATCTTTGGAGAAGTGATTCAACAGTTTTATTTGTAGGATATCAGGTTCCGGGAACACTTGGCTATGCACTTTTAAACGGTGCTAAAAAGGTGAAGCTTTTTGGTGAGGAAATAGAAGTAAGGGCAAGCATAGTAAATCTGCCGGGTATCAGTGGACATGCAGACAAAAATCAGCTTACCGAGTGGCTTGGCGCAATAAAAAATAAGCCGGAGCATGTATTTATAGTTCATGGAGAGGAATCCACAGCAGAGTACTTTGCAAACCATGTGCATGAGACCTTCGGCTATGATGCAGTGGCACCGTACAGTGGTGATGCCTATGACCTTATCACGAATCAGAAGGTGGCTGATGGTTCACGCAAGCTTGTGGAGAAAAAGGCTTCATATGGCATGGCAAGCAGAGAGAAGACTATATTTGACCGTCTTGTGGCAGCAGGCCAGAGGCTTGTATCTGTTATCCAGAAGTGTCAGGGCATGGCGAATAAGGACTTGAGCAAGTTTGCAGACCAGATAAATGCGCTGTGTGATAAGTGGGATAGATAGAATGTAATCACAGCATATCAAAGTAATAAAGCAAAAAGGGAATGTGTGGGCAGTCAATCGCATACAACATATATGCAACACTGGGACACACAAATCCCCTATTTATGGGCTTTTTAGGATATCAAAACGTTAACAAAGAGATAATTCAACCGAATATCGAAAAAGAGCAACAGACCCCGAAAATCCTGTATTTTCGGGGTTTTCTTTATATTCTGAAAATCTATCAGACACCTTCAAAACACACGAAAATGTTCCGGTAACTAACAGGTAACACATAGAAATGTGCCTATCGCAGAGATTGCTAAAGCAATTGGAAAGGATGCATAATATATAAGAATTGGCATACAACAAGGAATATTAAAATTTGGAACAGCAATGAAAGTTGGAAATTCAAGAGAATATAGTTATTATTGTCCAGATAAGAAGGTGTGGGAAGAGACAGGATACTTTAATAAAAATATGTGATACTATTTTTGTGTAAGAACTGTGATATATGTACATAATGAGAAGATGAAGAAATAGATGTAAATTTAATAGCCAGGAAAATCAAAGGGGGATATGCGTTAAAAACGCGAGAAAACTAATAGGAATTTGACTATAATTCAGATTTACATGAAAGGGGGATTTGTGTTATAATTGTGGCGAAAAGGTGGATTTATGCATGGATAAACCAGTTTTTTAAAACAAAAGATTACAAATGGGAAAACGGAATTTATTATATTCCAATGTATATGGTACCATTTTTATAAAGATTTTTTAGAAACGTATATATTCATCAGGCAGCAAGTGGTTAAAGACGTAGAATAATAAACTTTTAACGGAGACACGCAGCTTTAAAATTTGTATATAGATGAATAAAATGCAGTGTATGAGGAGAATGTAATGAGAATATCAGATATTATGAGATTAGGAAAGTCTGCCATTATTTTTGCCACTATTGTAGTGGCTTTTTTGGCAATAATCTGGCTTTTAGGCTACAAAATGATTTATAAAAAATATTGCATGGTAAAAAACAGATTTCAATTGGCAGAATAGGACTGGTGTGTGTACTTGCAGTATACATTGTTGTTGTCCTTTATGTGACATTGCTAAGAGGAGGTATTGGTTTTGGGGGATTTGAGTACCGGGCTAACTTTAAACCATTTTCTTCGTACAAAGAGGCCTGGTACAATTTTAGTGCACAGGAATGGAGAAATCTGATACTTAATATATGTATGTTCGTGCCGTTTGGATTTTTACTACCAATTTGTTTTGGAAAGATTAAAAGAGCGTGGAAAATATATTTGTGCGGGTTTGGGTTTGCACTGTTTATAGAGGTTGTGCAGCTTATCACGGGACGAGGTGTATTTGAAACTGACGATATCATAAATAATACGATAGGTGCAATGATCGGATATGGATTATTTTCGGTTGCAAGACTGATATTTGTGGCAGTCTGTTCAAGGAAGAAAGTCCAAGATAATACAAATGAAGTCAGTGGAGTGGCACATGATGAAAATGTTTGTGAAAGACAGAACATTTCCATAAGAAAATGTCTGGTGGCACAGCTTCCGCTTGCGTTTACAATTATAGCTTTTGCAGCTGTTTTTATTGTATACAATAGTATGGAATATGGTAATCTTTCAATCGATAATATTTCAAATCAAAATGTGGATGTCTCGATGGCAGATGGTGTGAGTCTGGCAGATGAGGCAGATCCGCTTGATGTATACACAATTCACAGGGCTACAGAAGATGAGGCGAGGGAGCTTGCCGACGGGTACTTTTCAAAGTATGGTGTTTTAATAGATGACTCAAAAACAGACATATATGATGATACTATTATTTTTTACAGTACCAGCCTTGATGATGAGGGCAGTAACCTGAGTATCTGGTGCGATTACGAAGGACCAACAGTAAGTTTCACGGATTTTTCAAATATAGATGATGAAAATTCGTATGCTGACGCTGGACTTTCAGAGGAATTTGTCAGAGAAAAGCTGGAAAATCTAGGAGTGGTTATTCCTGAAAACGCAGTTTTTGCACCAATCGAGGAATATGATGCAGGAAACTATAGGTTTACAAACGATGGAGAAATTCTTGACGATGGCTTGTATTATAAGGGAACGATAGAATGTTGTATTAATTCGTCAGGTAAAATTGCAAATTTCAGAGACTCCATGATAAAATATACGCCTTATAAAAAGGTAGATGTTATTTCAGAAAAAGAGGCTTATGACAGGCTATGTGCAGGAAAATTTTATTTCCCGGATTATGATAAAGATGAACAATTATCTGATTTAGTTGTAAAATCAGTGAAGATAAGTTACACACCGGATTCGAAGGGATATTATCGTCCGGTTTATGAGTTTGTGGCAAATGCAAATCAGGATACAGGCAAGAGAGAAATAAGTATAATGGTAGATGCTATGGAAATTTAGGGAGGAATAATTTACAAAAATTAACTGACAGCTGCATTAGGTCTGGTAAAAAACAAAAGGGGCTGTAAAAAAACTCCCCTGACAGAAAAATCGCCCAGACCGTGAGGTCTGAGCGATTTTTTGGTATAATTAATTATGCTACTAAATAACAATACCAATGGTAATTATACTATGCGTCAGCTGAAATTACCATTAGAAATCGAAAAATTGATCGATATTTCCGATCCGGTATACACTTTTTGTGAGGTTATGGATCACATTGACCTATCCAGATATTTTGTAGAGAAAGGCTATAAAACAGGTCGCCCAAGATGTGATGCTCAAAAACTCCTTAAAGTAATACTTTTTGCCTTTATGGAAAACGGCATCTGCTCCTTACGAGAAATAGAAAAGCTCTGCCGTAATGACATTCGTTACATGTATCTTCTTGATGGCATGAAAACTCCTTCTTTTGCTACATTTGGAAACTTAATCCGAAACGAACTAACCGATTCTATCGAGCAGATATTTGAAGACATTAATTCATATATTTTTGCCAAAGATCACGTGGATCTGCAGCATACATACATTGACGGGACAAAAATTGAGGCAAATGCCAATCGATATACCTGGGTATGGAAAAAATCGTGTGTGAAAAACCGGCAGAAAGTCTTTGACAAGATTTCACTCTTGATTGATGCTATGAATCGGGAAGTACTTGGATATCTCGGAATAAAATTTGAAAAGCGTGAAGCGTACGCGGTTGACTATGTCTCTGAATTACTTACGATGTACAAAGAAACAACCGGACTGGATGAAACTTCTTTCGTTTCCGGACGTGGTCATAGAAAAAGCATTCGACAAAAACAATACGAAGAATTGCATGAATATCTGGAACGTTTGAAATCCTATGCATATCATATCGAGACCTGTGGAGAAGAAAGAAACAGTTATTCCAAAACAGATCATGATGCAACTTTCATGCGTTTAAAGCGTGATTACATGGGAAACGATCAGCTACTTCCGGCATACAACCTACAGGCAGCCATCTGTGATGAATACATAGCTGTAATCGACGTAAAACCATATGCATCCGATATGGAATGCTTTGTGCCTTTGATGGAAAAATTCAATCGCACATATGGTCACTATCCGAAATATCCGGTTGCTGATGCCGGATACGGTTCTTACAATAATTATCTTTATTGTGAAGAACACGGCATGGAAAAATACATGAAATTTACCATGTACAAAAAAGAAACGACGGACAAAAAGTATCATGAGAATCCGTATCGTGCTGTAAACTTTGCAAAAGATGCAGATGGAAATCTCTTATGCCCAAACTCTCGAAAATTCCTCTTCAAGAGAACACAGCATGTGAAATATAATAAATATGGAAGAACGGAAGAATTATACGAATGTGAATCTTGTGAAGGGTGTCAGCATAAACAAGAATGTTGTCCGAGAGCACACAAAAACCGAACGATCCGAATGAATCAGGAATTAACTGCTATCCATCAGGAAGTGCTGCAAAATCTTGAATCCATACATGGTGCTCTCTTGAGAATGAACCGAAGTATTCAATCGGAGGGAACTTTTGGTGTATTAAAGTGGGATAAAGCGTATAAAAGATTATTGCGAAGAGGCGAGAAAAATGTAATTCTCGAGCTTACACTGATTTCATGTGGATTCAATCTTTATAAATATCACAACAAAAAGCAACGACAGACGAAAGTTGCATAAAACTTAAACGGGCGTGATTAGCCGAGCTTTATTAAATGCACCATTTTTTATACCCAAAGATGCAGACTTGCTTAGAAATAGAAAAGTTAATACAAAGAAACGCCAAAACCGACATTTGCCGGAATTGGCGTTTCTTATATTAGGGACTTATTTTACAGCCCCTTTTTTATTTTATGACGCGCAGCTTATTAAAAGTGCTATGTATGTAACTACGCCTCGTCCTGCTTGAAAATGACATTTCTGTATTTTGAAAGTATTCCCTTTAACAGGCTTCCAAGTACACATATTGATATGATCTCACCGATTCCGACTGTAACTGCATTGAAAACAAGAGAGATATCAACACCCTTGTATACAGTCGTAAAACCGTATCCGTATCTGAGCACGAGTGGCACGATAATTATGTTGGCGATGACCGGTGGCAGGGTGTATACAAACTTCTTCTTTCGAAGGAAGTAAGTGCCGAGTGCGCCGAGCAGTGTAGCGATGCTTCCGAAGATGATATCCCAGATGATGCCACCTGTGATAAGGTTGGAAATCAGACATCCGATAAAAAGCCCAGGAATGGCTGCCGGTGTGAAAACCGGAAGGATGCAAAGCGCTTCAGAAAAGCGTACCTGAATGGTGCCTGATGCGAGACCTAGCAGATTGGTGATATACGTGAGCACAACGTAGAGTGCTGCAATCATAGCTGCCTGTACTGCAAATAATACTTTTTTGTTTCTCATATTTAGTTCTCCTTTAGTTTTGTTTTACGTCAGGAAGGTTTCGAACTGACGTATTTATTTTCGCCTTGCTATGTTAACAAAAAATGCTTTGAATGTCAAGAAGTACATAAAGCTAACATCGGAAGCACTATGCTTTTGACAAACGGCAAAAAGGCCAAAATAATTTTTGTGACGAAGAAATATTCAAGGCCTACAGTTACATTGCTTGAAGACAACAGTGTGCTGGCGCTTAAGGATGAAAATGATATAAAAATAGCGGCAGTGCTGTAGAATTATATACGCGGATTAACTGAATAAAATTACTGTAAATGGGAATGCTTTAGATAAAGAAATTTATCCGGAGGATTCCCATGTCTGTATATAAGGTTGATATATGCGGTGTGACTACATCGAAACTGCCGATACTTAAGGATGAAGAAAAAGAAGAACTGTTTGAGAAAATAAAAAAGGGAGATAAGGCTGCAAGAGAGAAGTATATTCGTGGAAATTTAAGGCTGGTGCTTTCGGTAATCAGAAGGTTTTCAAACCATAATGAAAATATGGATGATTTATTTCAGATAGGATGCATCGGACTTATGAAATCAATTGATAATTTTGATCCGACTATAGGTGTTAAGTTTTCCACCTATGCTGTTCCGATGATTATCGGTGAGGTGAGACGATATCTACGTGACAACAGTGCATACCGTATTCCGCGCTCCCTCAGGGATACAGCTTATCAGGCTATTAAATCAAAGGAAAAGCTATCGAGAAAGCTGGTGCATGATCCGTCTTTAGCGGAAATATCAAAGGATTGCGGTATCCCCGAAAACGATATACTGTACGCACTTGATGCAATCCAGACACCGCTTTCCCTCTTTGATCCTGTATATACTGACGGTGGTGATACACTTTATGTGATGGATCAGATCTCGGACAAGAAAAACAAAGAGGAAGCATGGGTAAAAAATCTGGTTCTCGACGATGCCTTAAAGCTGCTTGATGACAGAGCGAGACAGATTATTAAGCTGCGTTTTTTCGAGGGCAAGACACAGATAGAGGTGGCAGAGGAGATAAATATCTCTCAGGCACAGGTATCAAGGCTTGAGAAAAATGCGCTTAAAAATATGCACGGATATCTGGAAGCATAAGCAGATAATTGAATATTTAGTCTGCCTGTGCTAAAGAAGTTTTTTTAAGCACAGCCGCAATTATGACTGCATATACTCCTCCGATAACAGCAGTGATAAGCTGTGTCACTGAAAACTGAAGCTGTAATACCGGCAGCATCTTGTGCATTGGAGCAGGCAGAAATGTCGGTAGAATGATAAGAGCAATGGCTATTCCCATGAAAACGGCCTTTAGTATGGCACCTATTGCAATTGATACAGGAAAACCGGCAGCTTTACCGCATTTTTTGCGAAGCAGTCCCACACATACCACGAGAATGATATTTCCTATCATGATACATGGAAACATCGCAGGGATAGCCGCCATAACAGGACTTCCTGTGATGAAAAATGATGTGACAGGTGTGATAATGCTTAGGATAATGCCACATGCCATTCCGGCATAGAGCACGGTAAGTATTAAAGCTGCATTAATGATTGGACCTGTGATGTATACACTTAAGTTCTTAAAGAACTGGCTGACAAGACAGATTGCAAGCATAATTGCAGTAACGGTTATTTGTTTAGTTTTTATCTTCATTGATAAGACCTCCTTTAATTTTTCATATGCAATCATACTCCTTTAGGGGAGCAAATGCAAACGCTATATTTCGTGTAATGCGTATCCATTCCTGTAGCTCTTTACGGGCTTCGTCGTCTCTTCGGTAGACAGCGGAGAAAGGAATTTTTAAAGTAGGATCTCCTACCTGCAGTATAATGGAATCAGGAGAAAGTTTAAGGGTTGACAGATAGCTGTTTAGTGTAAATGCTACACCGTAGCCCTGCTCAGCAAGGCGTATGCCTGCATCAATGCTGCTGATTTTATATGTCAGCTCAGGCAGGACATCAGAATAAAGCAGCGCATCCTCCTCAAGCTGTCGTATACTCTGATTACTGTGCTGCAAGATGAATCGTTCCTTTGCCACATGCGATAAATCAAGCCAAGGATATATACAGGTATCCTTTTTTTCGGCATGGGCTGCTGCAGGATGTTTTTTGGGAAGTACTATTACGAGACAGTCTTCATATATTGTCTCATATGATAAACGTGAATTGC
>ENA-OZTM01000486-OZTM01000486.1-human-gut-metagenome-genome-assembly--contig:-NODE-486-length-10250-cov-5.070917_pt1 | contig 10250 bp, 6 predicted proteins | sample MGYA00244232_ERZ653994 | MGnify/ENA primary metagenome ERZ653994 (study PRJEB26926, sample SAMN06164574) | human gut metagenome | biome: ENVO:00009003; feature: ENVO:2100002; material: ENVO:00002003... | reverse complement strand
CTTGCAGATAAGGGCTATGCCACATATGATTTCTTTTTACCGGGACTGGTAATTGACGCGATTGAGAACAGGAGAGCAGATTACCTTGCAAAATGGGCGCGTGAGGTTGTGGATGATAAAATCTCCACTGTCAATATGCTTGGCTGCCATGACGGCATACCTCTTCTGGATTTAAAGGGTCTGCTTCCGGAGGACGATATTCGCTCGCTTATAGATTTGATTGTATCTCGTGGCGGCATGGTCAAAAATCTTCATGGACAGAAGAATATATATTATCAGGTCAATGCCACATATTACAGTGCGCTTGGTGAGTCTGACAGCAAAATGCTTCTGGCACGTGCCATTCAGATGTTTATGCCGGGCAAGCCGCAGGTATGGTATCTTGACCTCTTTGCAGGCAAAAATGACCATGAGGCGGTAAGACGCGCAGGAGAATCAGGACACAAGGAAATCAACAGGACAAACCTCAGTGCTTCCGATATTGAGGAGGCGCTAAAAAAGGATGTTGTTGCAAAGCAGCTTGAGCTGCTTCGCATGAGAAACACCCATAAGGCATTTGAGAAGGGGGCTGTCATAACAGTAGCAGGAGAAGGACCAAAGCTCTCAATCCGCTATGATAACGGTGAAGCATATGCGCTTCTAACGGTGGATTTTGAAGCCGGAGCGTATGAAATTGAGCTGAGCTGATGAAATCAGATTACTTATACATAATGTGTTTAGCAGATGTGCAAACTCACAATCGAAAAAACGATTGTGAGTTTTTTTATGAGAAAAATCATTTAATTGACTCGTAAAAGTATCAGCTATAAGGTATAATGATTACTATACAAAATCAGGAGAGCATTTAAAAGATGATAAGAGGTGATAAAGGCTAATGGAATACGAGCACATAACCCACTCCTTTAAGCCTGTCTATGACGAAAACAGCCGAATCCTCATCCTCGGAACGCTTCCATCCGTAAAATCCAGGGAAAACAATTTCTATTACGGACACAAGCAGAACCGTTTCTGGAAGCTGCTTGCGTATCTATTGGATGAACCGGTGCCGGAGACGATAGATGAGAAAAAATATATGCTGTTTAAAAATCATATAGCTATATGGGATGTGATACAAAGCTGTGACATCAGGGGTTCGAGCGACAGCAGTATCAGAAATGTAACACCAACGGATATAAGAAAAATCCTTGAAACATCCGATATAAAACAGATATATGCAAACGGAAATAAAGCAGGGGCGCTTTATAAGAAATATCAGCTTCCTCTGACAGGAATGGAGGCAGTTACATTGCCGTCCACAAGCCCTGCAAATGCGGCATGGTCATTTGAAAGGTTATGCGAAGCATGGACACGGATACTTGCAAACCTTTAGAGATTTATATATAGAGGTAAAATTTACTTATGAAAACAATAGAATTTGATACACATTTTTACAAAAAGCTGTGGACACTCATGGTCCCGATAATGGTGCAGAATCTGATGCTGGCGCTGGTGGCGGTGGCAGATGCTTTCATGCTCGGAGGACTGGACCAGAACTATATGTCAGCGGTTTCGCTTGCCACACAGATACAGTTCATCCAGAACATGTTTCTATCAGCAGCTACAGCAGGGCTTGCAATACTCGGAGCACAGTATTGGGGCAAGCAGGACATAAAGGCGCTCGATGACATATTCGCTCTTGCAATCAGGATATGTGGCATAGTATCGGTGCTGTTTTTCGTGGCATGTGCATTTTTTCCACGATATCTGATGCTTATTTTCACAAACGAGCAGGTGCTTATAGATTATGGTGTAAGCTATCTGAAAATAGCTTCTTTTTCATATTTATTGACAGGTTTTTCGCAGTGTTATATAGTCATGATGAAGATATCAGAGCACGCGGGTACTGCGGCGGCAGTCAGCTCAATTACAGTGCTTATAAACATAATGCTCAATGCCATATTTATCTATGGTGCATTTGGCATCGAGAGCATGAATGTGAGGGGAGCGGCACTTGCCACACTCATATCAAGAGTAGTGGAGCTTATGCTTTCAATCACATTTTCGTACAGACCGGGATATATCAGGCTTAAAATCCGGGAGCTTTTTGCAAGGAACAAGGAGCTGTCAGCAGATTTTATGAGGTGCTCCGGACCGATTCTCGGAGCAAGCCTTGTATGGGGAATAGGCTTTACATCGTACTCTACATTTATGGGACACATGGGAACAGACGCAGCAGCGGCCAACTCCGTCGCAGCGGTTGTGCGTGATATCATTTGCTGTCTCAGTGCAGGTATATCAAGTGCAGCAGGCATTATGATAGGAAATGAGCTTGGCGCAGGAAATTTAAAGCGTGGAAAAGCATATGGCATCAGAATGGCAAAGCTGTCATTTTTGTGTGGAGCTGTTATGACAGTGCTTATGGCGGTTTCAGCACCGGTGATTTTACATTTTGTAAAGCTCACACCGCAGGCTGCAGAGTATCTGAAGCAGTTATTCGGTGTACTTGCCTTCTACATGATTGGACGATCGGTAAATGAAATAATCATAAACGGTGTCTTTGGTTCGGGAGGAGATACGATGTTTGATATGTACTCTCTTGCTGTTACGATGTGGGGCATAGCAATACCGCTTGCAGTTGCAGGCACATATTTTTTGAACTGGCCGGTGGTTGTGGTGTATGCGTGTACCTGCGTGGATGAGGTTGGAAAGATACCGTGGACACTCTTACATTTTAAAAAATACAAGTGGGTAAAAGATTTGACAAGATAATGGAAAATGTATGAAAACAAGCGTGTGCACAGGGAGTAGATCGGATTTAGCGCTAAACTGATTTGAACAAAAAGAGGATATTGAATTGCGGCATCAGCTGTCAAGGGATAACGTAATTTATATGAGAGGGAGCATTTCATGCAGGAAATATACAGAGTAAAGACAAGTCCGGTGGCATTATCGGACAATATGATAATAGGTGAAAAATACAGGATTACATTTCTGACAGAGGCGCTTGTCCGTCTGGAATACAGTGAAGATGGCGTATTCGAGGATAGGGCAACACAGACAGTATTGTTCAGGGATTTTCCAAAGACCGGCTATCATGTGGTGCGTAACGCTGATGGAATTGAGGTTCATACATCAATGCTGCACCTGATATATAATGAGAAGGAGTTCTCATCACACGGACTGAGTATACAGATTAAGGGAAACCTGAGCGCATATCACAGCATCTGGCATTATGGCGAGAAGGTGCATGATTTGCAGGGTACAGCGCGTACACTTGATGACGTAAACGGAGAGGTTGAGCTTGGACACGGTGTCGTTTCACGCTTTGGATATTCAATTCTTGATGACAGTAAATCACAGATTTTACTTGACGATGGATGGATTGAGCCAAGAAAAAAAGGTGTGTCTGATTTGTATTTCTTTGGATATGGACATGATTATAAACAGGCGCTCAATGATTTTTACAGGCTTTGCGGCAAGACTCCGATGCTTCCGCGATATGCACTGGGAAACTGGTGGAGCAGATATTATAAATACTCAGAAGAAAGCTATATGGAGCTGATGGACAAATTCGATGAAAAGAATATCCCATTCACGGTAGCAGTAATAGATATGGACTGGCATCAGGTTGATGTGAACCCTAAATACGGAAGCGGCTGGACAGGATATACCTGGAACAAAAAGCTTTTCCCGGATCCGAAGCGCTTTCTTGGAAAGCTCCATGACAGAGGAATGCATACTACCCTGAACGTACACCCTGCGGATGGTGTGCAGGGCTGTGAAGAAATGTATGTTGATATGGCAAAGGAAATGGGCGTGGACTATGAAAATGAGGACCCGGTTGTATGTGATCCGGCAAGCCCAAAGTTTATGGATGCATATTTTAAGTATCTTCATCATCCGAGAGAGGCTGAAGGTGTGGACTTCTGGTGGATTGACTGGCAGCAGGGCAGCAATTGCAAGGTTGAAGGATTGGATCCGCTATGGATTTTTAATCATTTTCATTATCTCGATAATAAAAGAGACGGCAGGCGTCCAATGACATTTTCGCGCTATGCAGGTCCGGGAAGCCATAGATATCCGATTGGATTTTCGGGAGATACACATATTACATGGGAGTCGCTTGATTTTCAACCGTATTTTACAACGACAGCGACAAACATCGGATATGGATGGTGGAGCCATGATATTGGCGGACATATGCTTGGCTACAAGGATGATGAGCTGACAGCCAGATGGACACAATATGGTATATTCTCTCCGATAATGCGTCTGCACAGCTCATGCAGCGAATTTAACGGCAAGGAGCCATGGCGATTTAAAAAAGAGACTGAGGAAGCGATGGAGGCAGCACTCAGACAGAGGCATTGTATGATTCCGTATCTGTATACCATGAATTATCGCAGCTATGCTGAGAATATGCCGCTGATTGAGCCTATGTATTATGAGTATCCTGAAAATGCAGAGGCTTATGAGGTAAAGAATCAGTATTTCTTTGGCAGCCAGCTTATGGCAGCGCCTGTTACAACTCCACGTATTAAGGGACTTAATGTGGCAAAAACCAAAGTATGGTTCCCGGAGGGCATCTGGTATGATATCTATACAGGCATGCGCTATGATGGTGGAAGAATGCTGGAGGTTTACAGGGATTTGAGCAGCATACCGGTGTTTTCGAAGGCGGGAGGCATACTTGTGTGTGCAGATGCTGATGAGCTTGATGCAAGATCTGTTATCAAAAATCCTGATGTATTATGTGTCAGGGTATTCCCGGAGGCTGATGGTGAGTTTGAGCTATACGAGGATGACAATGAATCCTGCGGATATGTGGATGGCAGATGTGTGACCACAGCTATGAAATATTCTGCGGATAAAGATATGTTTGTCATTTCTCCGGCAGATGGAGATACATCATTAATACCTGACAACAGAACCTATAAGCTTGTCTTTGAAAGAAGAACCAAGGCAGCAGCCGATAAGGTAAAGGTATCTGTGGATGGTAAAGAGGTATTGGCAAAGAATAAATATGATAATGAAAACAGAAAGCTCATCGTTACTGTAAATGCATCGACAGCGAGCAAAATAAGCGTTGCAATATCGAAAGACACAGTAGCGCTTGATAATCAAATCGAAAAAAGATGCTTTGATTTCCTGAATCAGGCAGAGATAGGCTTTGTGCTAAAGGATGAAATCTACGGTCTTATTACATCGGGAAAGAAAACAATAGTGATTTTATCAGAGCTCAAGGCAAAGGAGCTTGATACAGAGCTGTATGGTGTATTGACAGAGATACTTACAGCCTGAGGCAGTCACCGGTCATACTAGGTGTGACCGGTGACTTTCTTTGTTGTAAAAATTAAAAATGGATGATACTATTATAGTAAACAAAAGTATTTTTATAAGAAACATCAGGAGAAACTATATAATTCAAGGGAGGATTATGCAATGGGAAATTCATATAAGAACTGTAAAATACAGGACAACACAGCAGAGCTGATCTACGAGAACGGCAGTCTGTTTGTTACCATATTTGAAAACAACATAGTGCATGTTGCACAAAAACCCGGCATCGAAAGTGTTGCAATAGAGGAGGGATTTATTCCGAAGGCCGCCACACCGAACGTGACCTGCAAGGATACGTCTGATGCCAAGGGAACCGCAGCAGAAGCCGGTGTAAGCGATGCAGCAGTTAAAGCAGTCATCCGCGCAAGGGATATTACTGTATATGTGAAGGATAACGAGAAGCTTGATATTTATTACAAAGGGAAGCTTGTGCTTTCAGATTATGAAAAAGCACGCAAAAAGAGTGAGAAGAATCCGTACGAGGATCTTGCCATCGCAGAGCTTGAGGGACATACTGTCGGAAAAGATGAAGAAAAAACTGACTCTGTTACCATCATCAAAAAGCTTGGAAAGGATGATGCTATTTACGGCCTGGGAGATAAGCCGGGATGCCTCAACAAGCGTGGATATTCATATGTAAACTGGAACACGGATGATCCTGCGCCACATGTGGACAGCTTCAAATCGCTGTACAAATCCATACCGTTTTTTATCGTGCTTGGCGATGAATATTGCTATGGAATTTTTGCGGATAATACATACAAGACAACCTTTGATTTCGGTTATGAAAACACAGATTACTATTTCGTCGAGCATGAGAAGGGCGAGCTGGACTACTATTTTATTCCGGGAAATGATATGGCAGAGGTGGTAGGACTTTATACATCACTGACAGGCACCACACCGCTTTATCAGAGATGGATATACGGCAGCCATCAGAGCCGCTGGGGCTATTACACGCAGGATGAGGTGCTTGATATAGCTGACAAATTCCGCGAGCTTGATATCCCATGCGATGTGATACATATGGATATCGATTACATGAACGGCTACAGGGTATTCACCTTTGATGACAAGAAATTCCCGGATGTAAAGGGCCTTTCAGAGAAGCTTGCTGACAGGGGTGTAAAGCTCATATCCATCATTGACCCGGGTGTGAAAAAGGATGAGGACTATTTCATGTATAAAGAGGGCATGGAGATGGATGCATTTGCACATGATACAGATGGCAGTGTATATGAAAATGCTGTCTGGCCGGGAACATCGGTATTTCCGGACTTCACAAAGCAAAGCGTCAGAAGCTGGTGGGGAGACAAGACAAAGATACTTCTCGAGCACGGTATCAGTGGCATATGGAATGATATGAATGAGCCTGCAAGCTTCAACGGACCACTGCCGGATGATGTGCAGTTTGAGTATGGAGCACATGAAAAAGTTCACAATATTTACGGACATTTTATGGCAAAAGCTACATATGAGGGACTTGCGAAAAATGATGGTGGAAAACGTCCGTTTGTACTTACCAGGGCTGCATATGCCGGAAGCCAGAAATACTGCGGTGGCTGGACCGGAGACAATCACAGCATCTGGGCGCATATAGCACTTTCACTCGAGCAGGTGTGCAATCTGTCAGTCAGCGGACTTGCCATGTGCGGCAGCGATATAGGCGGTTTCGGAAGTGATACTACACCGGAGCTTCTTGTCAGATTTTATGAGGCAGCAGTATTTGTGCCGTTTTTCAGAAATCATTCAGCGATGGGAACACGCAGACAGGAGCCTTGGCAGTTTGACGAGACTACGATAGATGCAGTCAGAAAGACAGTAAAGCTCAGATACAGATTTATCCCATATATCTATGATCTGGCACATGAGTGTGAAAAGACAGGAGCACCTATCGTGCGCCCGCTCGTATACGAGTATCCTGTAGATAAGCATGTTAGAAATATTTCCGATGAATATATGCTCGGAAGCTTTGTACTGGTTGCACCTGTGATCGCACCGGGCAAGGAGGCAAGAGAGGTTTATCTGCCTGACGGCGACTGGTATGATTACTACACAGGCGAAAAATACAGTGGCGGCAGATATATTTTAGCAGATGCACCACTTGATAAAGTACCTGTCTTCATAAAAGCAGGAGCCATTATCCCTGTTGCAGACGGAGAAATCCGCTCTACAGAGGACATTACAGAGGATAAGATCAGTATACTGACATATCCGGGCAAGGGCAGCTTCGTGCATTATCAGGATGACAATGAGACGTTCGCATACAGAGACGGTGCGTATAATGCTGTTGAGTATACCCTGGATGGGGAGACGCTCGAGAAGAGGGGGTTGCATAAGGGATTGTAAAAATACATAAACTTAAATTTAAAATTCGATATCAACCTCAACAGGGCAGTGGTCTGAACCGAGCACATCGGTATGGATCGCTGCCTTTTTAAGCTTATCATTGATGCGCTTTGATGTGATAAAGTAGTCGATACGCCAGCCTGCGTTCTTCTCGCGAGCCTTAAAACGGTATGACCACCAGGAATATATACCCTCGGCATCCGGATAAAAGTATCTGAAGGTATCGGTAAAACCGGAACCTAAAAGCTCCGTCATTTTAGCACGTTCCTCGTCTGAAAAACCTGCATTCTTGCGGTTGGTTTTTGGATTTTTCAGGTCGATTTCATTATGTGCGACATTCAGATCACCGCACAGTACGACAGGCTTTTGGGCATCAAGAGCCTTAAGGTATTCACGGAAATCATCCTCCCACTGCATACGGTACGGCAGCCTTTTCAGCTCATTCTGTGAGTTTGGAGTATAGCAGGTTACGAGATAGAAATTGTCATATTCGAGTGTGATGACACGTCCTTCCTTATCATGCTCCTCAATGTCTATGCCGTAAGATACTGATAATGGCTCATTTTTTGCGAAAATGGCTGTGCCGGAATAGCCTTTTTTCTCGGCGTAATTCCAGTACTGGTGATAGCCCGGCAGGTCAAGGTCAATCTGTCCCGCCTGCAGCTTGGACTCCTGTATACAAAAGAAATCCGCATCTATACTGTTAAAAAAATCAAGGAAACCTTTCTGGACGCATGCGCGCAGTCCATTTACATTCCACGATATAAATTTCATGTCTTAGTCCTCCATATCACTGCAATCTCCTAATAAAATAATAAAATCGCATTTTCTTTTTGGCAATTTTACTACAAAATCGCATTTTTTAAAAGCGGTTTGTATCTGCAGATTGAACTTTTTCCATAAAATACGTATAGAGTAAGAAAATACGCAAGTAAAATTTCTTACAGCACATCGCTTCCATCAGGAATCTTTGAGATAATAGTTCTGTTGATCCTGATTAAGAATAATGTCGAAACAGTAAAGGATATCACCTCTGCTATCGGGAAAGCCCACCATACAGCGTGAAGTCCACCAAGCTTTGAAAGGATGTATGCTGCCGGAATTAAAACCACAAGCTGACGCATGATTGATACAATCATGGAAAAGACAGCCTTTCCCAAAGCCTGAAATACTGTGCCGACAATAATACAAAACCATGCGATTAGGAAATGCACTCCGATTATTCTGAGTGCCGGAACACCGATTTTGAGCATATCGTCAGAGGCGCTGAACATTCCAAGAAGCACCTTTGGTATGAACTCAAAGCAGGCAAAGCCAACGAAGAGCAGACAGAATGCGGTTATCAGGCTGACCTTTATTGTCTTAACCATACGTTTCCTGTTCTGAGCACCGTAGTTGAAGGCGATGATAGGTGTGATTCCGTTGTTCAGTCCGAATACAGGCATAAAGAAGAAGCTCTGCAGCTTGAAATAAACACCGAAAACAGCAGCGGCAGTCGATGAAAAGCCGATAAGTATTCTGTTCATGGAATATGTCATTACTGAGCCTATAGACTGCATAATGATCGACGGAATACCAATAGCATAAATGGTTCCCATGATTTTGAAATCCGGGCTATAGCCTTTGAAGCTCAGCTTGATATCATGATTGAATTTGTGGTTGCAGACAAAAGCAACGACGGCGGCCACGCACTGTCCCACAACGGTTGCCACAGCAGCACCGGTAGCACCGAGCTTAGGGAAGCCAAGCAGTCCAAAGATCATGATAGGATCCAGAATGATATTTGTGATGGCACCGCAAAGCTGTGAGGTCATGCTGAAAATAGTTCTTCCTGTCGAGGTAAGTACCCTCTCAAAAAAGATTTCCGCAAAAATACCAAATGAAAAAATCATAACAGTACTCAGGTAGCTCACACCCATATCCATGATTTCGACATCAGCATTTCCAATCTGACTCATGTAAAAAGGCTTTACGATTGTAAGTCCGAGAATCAGAAATATTACGTAGCTGAATGCATATAGTACGGCACCGTTGATGCCGATTTTGTTGGCATCGTCGTATTTATGGGCACCGAGTGACTTTGACAGCAGTGCGTTTACACCTACACCTGTACCGGTTGCGACAGCGATGATGAGTGTCTGCAAAGGGAAGGCAAGTGAAACTGCCGTGAGTGCGTTTTCGGACAGCTTTGCAACGAAAATACTGTCCACGATGTTGTATAGAGCCTGTACGAGCATGGAAATCATCATAGGCAAAGACATGTTAAAGACAAGTCTGCCGATAGGCATGGTTCCCATCTTGTTCTCTGTTACAGGGGCTGAATTTGTTTCCTGACTCATAATTCCTCCTATTGTAAATGATTGTAATTTAAACTTCCGGCATTATATATGTAGGAAGCTTTAGTTATTAAAAGTAAAATCACCGGTAGATTAGCCGGTGTTTAAAATGTGCAACAAAGCGCCAATTACATATAATACCATGACTGCAGAATACTTTCAAGGTATTATATAACTGTTAAATCATATCATAATAGCTGTCTCTTATACACATCTCCGAGCCCACGAGACATGCGCAGATCTCGT
>ENA-OZTM01000470-OZTM01000470.1-human-gut-metagenome-genome-assembly--contig:-NODE-470-length-10492-cov-3.760180_pt1 | contig 10492 bp, 6 predicted proteins | sample MGYA00244232_ERZ653994 | MGnify/ENA primary metagenome ERZ653994 (study PRJEB26926, sample SAMN06164574) | human gut metagenome | biome: ENVO:00009003; feature: ENVO:2100002; material: ENVO:00002003... | reverse complement strand
CTACACTTCTAGCCGTCGGCAGCGTCAGATGTGTATAAGAGACAGTGCTCGCATTCCTGATTGTCCTTTGTTGCTCATAGAATTCCTCCACTCATTTAACAGCTTATGCTGTTATTTTCTCTTGTTTTCTTTATACATAACTTCCTTTCACAGGTCGTCATTGTTTCTATTCTACCATTCGACACAGTGAATAGCAACAAAAAGAGTCACGTTAATGCTTTAAAACATTAATTTTAAGCATTAACGTGACTCTTTCTTATAATTTTCCGTCTTTTTCCGCTCTCTCAAGCAACTTCTCAATCCCTTTGTTCCACGCACCGATCTTCACTCCGGCATTGATCACGCGCTTACATTTTCCCATTGTCTCAAATGCTTTCTGAAGCGTTTCTTCCCGAATCTCCTCAAACGGTTCTTCCGTGATCACTTCTGCTGCCAGTAATCTTGCCAGCCGGTAATCCATATCATTTTCATATAAAATACCTGCCGCAAACGGGATGTGCTCCTTCTGAAGTCTTCGATAAACCGGGATTCCAGTTCCGCCGGAAGAGATCACGAACACTTCCGGCTCACCCTCCGGCGCAGGAAGTTCAATACTTCCAAAAAGCGGGTCAAAATATCCATTATTGATTCCATACAATTCGCGAATGATTTCTTCTGTAAATACTTCTTCCGGACTTCCATAATGTGAAATCGTCTCGCCTTTGACACAGATGATCTTGTCCGAAATCTTCTGTGCCAGATCGATTTCATGAAGAGACATGATCACTGTAATCTTCTTCTGCCGCGCCATCCGTTCAAGAATAGACAACAGTTCAAGCTTATATTTCACATCCAGAAATGAAGTTGGCTCATCCAGAACGATCACATCCGGATCCTGACAGATTGCTCTCGCCAGCAGAACGCGCTGCTTCTGTCCGTCACTAATCGCATTAAAATCACGGTTGCCGAGCTCCTGCGCATGCACCGCCTGCATCGCCTCTTCCACCAGACATTCATCTTCCTGCGTCAGAATCCCAAGTCGTCCTGTGTAAGGATAGCGTCCGGTTGCCACAATATCATGACAAGTCATCAACTCTGTCTTGATCCGATCCGTCAACACGACCGCCATCTTAGACGCAAGCTCTTTGTACGGCAGTTTCAGAAGAGAAGTATCGTCAAAAAATACATTCCCTCCAACGACTTTCAGCTGTCTTGTAATACTTTTCAAAATCGTTGACTTTCCCGAACCATTCGGACCGATCAAAGTCACGATCTCACCTTTATTGATCCCTATATTAATATCATGGATCAGGGAGTTTCCATTATAACCTACCGACAGGTCTTTCATTTGAAAATAATAATCTGCCATCTTATTTTCTTCCTCCCTTCGGTATCATCATATAGATAACGATCGGTGCACCCAGAATAGAAGTCACCGTACTGATATTCAATTCCACCGGTGCCAGTGCCATTCGTGCGATCAAGTCACAGATCATACAGAACACAGCTCCCATAAAGAACGTTCCCGGTATAACCACGATCGGTTTTGACGTTCCAAATGCCTTCCTTGCAAGAAACGGAACTGCGATTCCCACGAAGGAAATCGGTCCCGCAAATGCTGTCACACACGCTGACAGAATACTGGAAAGCAAGATCAAAATCACGCGAAACGTCTTGATGTTGACTCCCATACTCTGCGCATATGCTTCTCCCAATTGATATGCACTGATTGGTTTGGACAGGAAAAATGTAAACAGCACCGCAAGTCCGACAACCACTGCTGCCACACGAATATTGCTCCAGCTCATTCCGGAAAAGCTTCCTTGCGACCATCCATGCAGATTCACAATATCAGAATCATCCGCAAAGGTTACAACAAAATCCGTGATAGCCGAACAGATATATCCGATCATGATTCCTCCGACAAGAAGAGATGCCATATGCTGCACTTTTTTCGACATCAGAAGGATAAATCCCGTCGAGATCAGCGACCCGATAAATGCTGCAAGAATCAGTGTATACGAAGAAAATCTTCCGATATATTTCAAATACACGATCATTGTAAGTGCCACGACCATTTTCGCTCCGGAAGAAATTCCGAGAACGAAAGGTCCGGCAATAGGATTAGAAAAAAATGTCTGCAGCAAAAAGCCTGAAAGAGACAATGCACCACCAAGCAGCGCTGCCATCAGAATTCTCGGAAGACGGATCTTCCATATAATATTGTACTCTGTCGCCGCTCCTTCTTTCAGAAAGAGAATGCGCAGAATCTTAGGTACCGGAATATGAACATTTCCGGTATTGATATTTAGCACTGTCACAACACAAAATATTGCTGCAAGAATCAGAAATACCGCTGTGTATCTTGTACGCCGTCTGAAATTTTCCTGATGAAAACTTGTCTGCTCCATTCTTCTACTCCATCTTTTCAAGAAATGTCATCTGAGATGCATCACCGTCTGTCAGCATCAGATGCATATCTTTGATCAGCTCTCCGACTGTATCTGTTGCCTGATATAAGTTCTTTCCGGTATACCAGACATTTCCGTCTTTCACCGCCTTGAATTCAGAGAACAATTCATTCTTTGCTTCCAACTCACTGATACTATTTATCTGTCCGTCGATCGTCCCGTTGTAGATCAGATAATCTGCATCTACAGCAGTCGCATAGAATTCCTCCATCGTCAGTTTAACAGATGGTGCGTTACTGTCCGGATTCTTCAGATCTTTGAACGCATATCTTCCACCTGCGATTTCGATCATTGACGGAATATAATCGTCAGATTTTCTCACAACGATTGAACCATCCGTACTCACATAGAAATAAGCAACCGTCTTTTCCGTGTTCTCGAAGCCTTTCAGTTCCTCGATTACATGAGCCTGCTGGTCAAAAAATGTATCCGCTTCTTCCTCTTTATTCAGAAGCGCCCCATAAAGCTTGATCCACTCGGTTCTTCCAAGCGGATGTGACTCATAACTGGAGTAGTCTACAAATACCGGAATCCCAAGATCTTCGATCATTTCCTGTACCTTCGGTGTATGAAGGATCATCGTTGATTCGATTGCCAGATCACAGTCTCCGTCAACGAGAGTCTCATAATCCGGTTCGCTGTATTTTCCCGCAAATGTCATCGTTCCGGATTCCATTGCTTCCTTTGCACTCTCTACATACCAGCCGGAAGCCTCAAGCCCGGAGAATTTCACCTTGTCAATTCCGCCGATTGCATCAAACAGAGACATGGATGCTGTCGCCGCCATATAAATATTCTCTGTCGGCTGCTGGATCACAACAATATCATCCGCCAGATTTTCCGGTTCTTCTTCACCTTCCGGAACAATCAGATATTGCTTATCTTCATGGACATCGATCAACTTATATCCATCCTTATAATAGTATACATCGAATTCTGTCGCGTAAGTCAGATCCATTGTAGCTTCATAGGTAAGCCCTTCGATCTCCGGTGCTTTTTTTGTCTTGTCGGCTGCATCTTTAGTCTTATCCTTTGTCACATCTGCACCTGCTGAATTATTACCGCTGTTTCCACCGGAGGCTGCGGTAGAACCGCAGCCTCCGAGCAGAAGTGCAGCTGAAAGCATTAACGCTGTGATTCTGCATCTTCTTATCTTCATTCTATTTTTCTCTCCTATTTCTCTGCCGCTGCTACTGCCGCATCAAACTTCTCGTTCGTCAGCTCTTCACATCCGTAGAGAACACCGTAAACCTTGATCCACTCCTGCTTTCCAAGTTCTGCCTTTTCCTCGGAAGAACGATCAACGAGTACCGGAATACCAAGTGTCGCAAGCTTCTCTGTCAACTCCTCAAACTGCTCCGTCTGCTCTTCCAAAGTCAACGTCTCTTCTGTATCCTTACTGTCTTTCTTGTCAGTATCTTTTGCTTCTACTTCGGTTTCTTCTGATTTCGCACCCGGAAGGATATCTCCTGTAAACAATGCAAGATTCACTTCACTCTTCACAAGGTTCTTCAACTTCAGTTTGTCCGCTGTTCCTGCATATGCAACTTCAGCATTCTTCTCTCCGTCTTTTGCTTTCATCTTATCAGCAATCTCGGATACTGTACAGTCTTTGCTCTTCATTCCAACTGCTGCAACATTATCGAGAAGATCTAAGTCTTTCATCATATTCAGAATCTCATCAGACTCTGCATAAGTATGATCTGTCGGTTTTTTCACAATGATCATATCCTGCTCAAGACCAACCGGAACTTCCACATCCTCCGGAACGATCAGATATTTCACAACATTTCCCTTGTAAAGCTCTGCTGCCAGTTCCTGTTCGCTTGTGCCGTTGTTATCCGAAGCTGCGGATTCCTCGACAGAAGCATCTGACTTGCTGTCGGTATCAGATTTCTTGGTATCTGCTGACTTTGCATCCTCAGATCTGTTAATTGTGACAGATGCAACTTTTTTCTTAGAAGATTTTTCTGAGTCCGAATTATCCGCTTCTGATTTCTTATCCTCTGCTTTCTCCGGATCTCTGGCTGTATCTTTCGTCATGTCGATCTCAAGAAGTACGATTCCCTGATCATAATGATAAATCTTGAAATATTCTGCATAGTCAAGCTTTGTCTCTGACTGATATTCCAAACCTATGATTTCAGGTGCTTTTTCATCCAGCTTCTGGTTACTGCTTGTTGAAGCATCTGTTCCGTTTGCAGATGTTCCTCCATTCGCCGCTGCAAGATAAATGAAAATCGTATATTCTATCTCATGTGCGACAGACATTTTATCTGTCATTCCAATAATCTTATTATTCTGATTCAATGCAACCGGGATAACAGCTGTCGCTGATCCGCCGCCCTTTGTTGTGTAATACTTATTTCCGTTCGCTTTCACATACTGATAATGATCACTGCTGAACACGAGTGTTGCATAAGCCTGTCCGTTCTTAATCGTTACTTTATTACAAGTGATTTGAACCTTACCTGTTCCACCTGACCAGGTAAAACGATCCGGAGTATATACACCGTCTTTCAGTGTTGTTCCACTGTCTACATGAGAAGTAGAGCCACTTGTATCGGATTCGTATTTTGATACATTATCCGCTTTTCCGTCATTTCCATCTGTTTTTCCTGAATTAGTTCCAGATACAGAACCGCCTGGGAAAGCAGAATTGTTTGTTCCTGTATTACCTGTATTGCTGGAACCACCAGTAGTTCCGGAATTTCCTGTGTTTCCGGAATCACCTTTATTCTCAGAATCTGTAGAATTAAGATCGGCAATCTTCTTCATTGTCTCTGACTGGAAAGTCAGCGTTCTGTCATACCAGATTCCTTTTTTAATGGAATATGCTGCTACTGCGATTTCCTTATCCAACGCTTCTACCGGAACAGTATAAGTGTATTTTCCTTCTTCATTCACCTGATATGGAATCCAGGATGACTGATCTGCGCTTGCAGCCTCTTCCTTTGTTCCCATATACAGATAGCCGTAACCGGTTCCGCTTAATGTAAGCACGGCACTCATTTTTCCGTCTTTCGCTGTCAAGATACAATCCACTACTTTAAACATGGAAGAACTGGAAGTTACGTCCATACTGTAGATTCCGTTTGCTACTGTTGCTTCCGGTGCTGGTGTTGGCGTTGGTGCCGGATCCGGTGTTGAGGTTTCTCCCGGATTCGGAATGTACATCCATAAGTACTGTTTGTCATACCATGTCTGATCTTTTGACTTTCTCAAAGATACCGGAATTGTCTGACCTGCTTTTTCTTTCGGCACATTGAAATGAAATGTCCATGCACCTTCTTCATCCTGTGTTCTTTCTATAACAGATGCCTTCAACAAATCATCTTTTGAACCAAGATATAGCGCATCAAATCCTGTGTTGTTTGTCTTGATCGTGATATCAAGTTCGCCATCCTTTTCAACAACTGTTGATTCACTGACCTTGAACATCTTGAATTCTTCAGCGTCTTCTTTTACTACTTTCACAGATTCTCCTGTTACAGAAGGAGCCTCCTGCAGTGGCGGAAGTTCCGGTTCCGGAGTATTCGTAGAATCGTTAGAATCTGTAGAAGATTCTGATTTACCTGTCTCATCTTTTATCTGTATATCCTTATTATCAGCTTTTTCGTCCGCAACCTGATCTAAGACAGTTGTGCCTGGATTTTTCCCTGTGGTTTCTGTATCTTTCTCTTCTAAGTTATTTTCTAAGTTGTTTTCTGAATTATTTTCTGAGGTATTCTCTAAATTTGGTTTTGTTTCTGCTTCGATTGAATTCTGGTTATCTGATTTATCCGAAGAATTATCAACTTTCTCAGATTCCTCTGTCTGATCTTCTTTAACATTTCCTGCGTCTTCTGTCTGACTCTCATCTTGTTTCTTATCTGGATCAGCTTCTTCCACCTCAACAGTTTCCTGTAAATTTGTCTCACACTGCTGCTCATTTTCTGCCGCATATGTTCTTGTATAAGACAATGGTGAAATCACCATAGAACCTGTCAGCATAAGCGCAAGCCATCTGCTCTTATTTTTCATTTCTTTTTTGTCTCCTATTAAGTTGTGAATTATAAAATACGGAAAATGGATAGAATTATCTTGAATCAAATGAATGATTGCTGGTCACACGTAATGCGAACAGTAAGAATGGTTCTTTCGGTACAATCAATTACTCGTGATCTGGAATTCATATATTCCCCGCACCAACGGCCGGCAGGTTTCCTGACTTACAGATCTTCTATACAGAACACCTTCCCGGTCTCCCAGTGGATGTGCGGACTCTCCACACTTGTCTGTATAGGAGCGGTCTTCTGAAATCTAATTTCTAAGAAGACCGCATCTCTGCTCACAGTGACGAGTTCGTACAGGTCTTGCACCTGTTTCCCTTTTACCTGTTTCGATCAGGGATGTGGATAAACATTCCCTGATCAAACAGCACCGAACGCTATTATTTCTGACTAACTATAACATTTCATTATATTGAAGTCAACTATTCCGCCCTCACAGCCCAACGCATCTTCGTAGATCTTGCTCTTCCGTTCTGTGCACATTCCTGCGCTGACGGACGTACAACATCCTTTGCATATTCGGAATAGATTCCTTCTTTATATCCTGCTTTGAGTGCTTTTTTTACAAGCTTGTCCTCTCCGGAATGGAATGTAAGAATTGCTACTCTTCCACCTGGTTTCAATGCTCCCGGAAGTTTTTCCATAAATTCATACAGTACTTCGAATTCATTATTCACATCTATGCGAAGTGCCTGGAATGTTCTCTGGCAAGTCTTTTTGATAATGTCCTTCTTTTCTTTATTATTCGGAAGGAAATCCAAAGTCTTCTCGATGACATTTCTAAGCTTTGTTGTTGTATCGATACGATTGCCTCTGCGAATCTCATCCGTGATCGCTTTCGCCAGCTCTTCGCAGTATGGCTCATCTGAATTCTCGTAAAGCATTCCGGCAAGCTCTTCCTCGGAAATGTTGTCGAGTCGTTCTGCTGCGCTGATACCTTTCTCCTGGTTCAGTCGCAGATCCAGCGGTCCGTCAACTTTGAAGGAAAATCCTCTCTTCGGATTGTCGATCTGCATAGAGGAAACTCCAAGGTCCGCAAGGATAAAATCAAATCCGCCAACTTCTTTTGCAATCTCATCGATCGTGCAGAAATTCTGCAGACAGATACTTAAAATGTCTTCTCCGAATCCCTGATCTGCCAGACGTTTTCTTGTCTTCGCAGACTCTTCCGGGTCAACATCTGTTGCATAGATGTGCCCCTCACCTTTCAGACGTTCCAGCATTGCTTTCGTATGTCCACCGTATCCGAGTGTCGCGTCAAATCCTGTCTCACCCGGCTGGATTTTCAGAAAATCAAGGATCTCATTTACCATGATGGAAATGTGCATTCCGGCAGGAGTATTTCCCTTCTGGATTACATGTGCGATTGTGTCCTTGTATTTCTCCGGCTGTAACTCTTTATATTTCTCCTCGAATTTCTTCGGGTATTTTCCTTTATATCTCACACGACGCTTGTGCGGTGTCTGTGATTCTTGTATGTTCTGATTGTTCTGTTCGCTCATTTCGCTCTCCTGTTCTTATCTTTACAACGTATGTACAGTATACCATGAAAGTTATTCACAATATACCATGAACTTTGAAATGTTTTCCACATAAGTCTGCATATTTTTCACCTTTTCACATTTCTTTACCGGAACCTGCATGGATTCGCTATTTTATCCGGCGGCATATCTTACTGCCACGTTCATCACTCCCGCAAGCATCATCACAACCACCGGATTCAGTTTTGTCTTACGAAGCAATAACAGACAGATTCCAAAGATCACCACCATAGACCATTTTGTTGCAGCAAACTGCACAATTCCATCTGCCCAGAATGCAGTGTGCAGAATTGCGATTCCTGCTGATGCGATCAGTGCGACAACCGCCGGTCGTAATGATTCCAAAACACTCTGGAACATTTTCATTTTCTTATATCTTAAATAAAACCATGCGATCAAAGTTACGATAATACAAGACGGCAGAATGCACCCACAGGTCGCCGCAACAGATCCCGGAACTCCCGCAATCTTGCTGCCGACAAATGTTGCCGCATTGATTGCAATCGGCCCAGGTGTCATCTGGGAAATCGTGATCAAATCTGTGAATTCTGTCATCGTAAGCCAACCATGCTGTGTCACAACCTGTTCTTGGATCAGAGGCATCGCCGCATAACCGCCGCCAAAGCTGAACATTCCAATCTGAAGAAAGCTTAAAAATAATTTCAAATAAATCATTTCTCTTCACTTCCTTTCTTCGTGATCTTTTTCTCAATTAATGCGTGGAGTACTCCGACAATTCCACAGATCAGAATCACATAGACTACATTTACCTCAAATACGCAGGAAGCTATAAATGCCCCGACCATAAGTACGTATGACAAAGCATCTTTCTTCTTCACGATTCCGGCACCCATGTCATATGTCACAGATGCGATCACGGCGCCCACTCCGGCCTGCATTCCTTCGAGCATTAAGCTGATGATCTGGTTATTTCGAAATGCCTGATAACCGGCAGAAAGTATCGATATAATAAGAAATGGTGGGATTACTGTCCCGGCAATTGCTGTCAGAATCCCCGCAATTCCAGCCAGTTTATACCCGATCACGATTGCTCCGTTCACTGCGATTGCTCCCGGTGCCGACTGCGCGATCGCCACAAGATCCAACATTTCTTCTTCCTCAATCCAATGATATTCATCTACGAACTTTTTCTTCATCAGGCTGACGATCACATAACCTCCACCAAATGTGAACGCGCTTAAGTAAAAGGTTGACCAGAAAATCTTCCACAATTTTTTATCTTGTTTTTCCCCTTGCGTTTTTTCTTGTTGTTCTTCCATATATTGTCCTCGTATATTATGATTATGCGAATTGCGTAGCACTAGAACTCCCGCCACACTATATGCTATTGGCAGGCAAAATCCCCTAACTATGATATTCTTTCTCTTGTAGTCTATCGCAATCAAATTGATTCTGCAATCTCCTTGATTTTTTTCACATTATATTTTCCTTTTTGAAACCTTAATTTTATCTGAATTTCCCCTATTTGGAAAATGATTATGATACAATGAGAACAGTAATATTTATCATAAAGGAGATTGAAGTTGAAAAACCTATTTTTTCGATTCTCTTATGCCGTTCTCCTGTGTTGCTGCCTGACCGGATGCGGTAGCATACAGCACAAATCCAGTACGGACACGGCGCAGGCGCAGGGTACTAAGGCACCACCCAAGACAGCGGATGATTTTTCTATCTCATCAGATTCTGAAAATGAAACTGTAGATGAAACTTCTTCTGCTGATGCCGCCACCCCATCTGCTTCTGAATCTGAATCCGTAACTCAGCAAGAATCGCTGACCGGCGCAGCGGCTCTTTACAGCAATGGACAGGAGATCAGCTTTGACCCTTCCTGGCAATACGCAGACTTTTCTGCAATCAATTCTGGAACAGCTACTATTTATCTTGCAGATTCTGACCGCAAGGATATCGTCGTTGGCGTGAATGCCGGACATGGAACTTCCGGTGGTGCTTCTGTAAAGACACAGTGTCACCCGGATGGTTCTCCAAAGACAACCGGCGGAAGCACTGCTCAGGGTGCAACTTATGCGACTGCAGTTTCCGGTGGAATGACATTTAACGATGGAACTGCTGAAAGCACTGTTACACTTCAGATAGCTCAGATTCTGAAAGATAAGCTGCTTGCTCAAGGATATGATGTCCTTATGGTGAGAAATAGCGACGATGTCCAACTTGATAATGTTGCCCGCACCGTGCTCTGCAACAATGTAGCTGACTGTCACATCTCACTCCACTGGGATGGAGACGGATTGGGATATGACAAAGGCTGTTTCTACATTTCTGTGCCGGATGGTCTGAAAAGTATGGAACCTGTCGCTTCCCACTGGCAGGAACATGATGCACTTGGGGCATCTCTTGTAGAAGGACTTCGTACGGAGGGAATGACCATTTATCAAAACGGTTCTATGAATATCGACCTGACGCCTGTCTC
>ENA-OZTM01000450-OZTM01000450.1-human-gut-metagenome-genome-assembly--contig:-NODE-450-length-10708-cov-3.750023_pt1 | contig 10708 bp, 8 predicted proteins | sample MGYA00244232_ERZ653994 | MGnify/ENA primary metagenome ERZ653994 (study PRJEB26926, sample SAMN06164574) | human gut metagenome | biome: ENVO:00009003; feature: ENVO:2100002; material: ENVO:00002003... | reverse complement strand
TCGTCGGCAGCGTCAGATGTGTATAAGAGACAGCTGTGTAACCGGTATTATAAAGAGGCTGAAGCCATGAGGCAAAAGCAGGACTGGCCTCGGCTTAGGGCTGTCCCTGCTCCGGCTAAGGGAACGCCATCGCCCGGCTGGGGTCAGCTTGGACGTGGAAATGATGTCCGTGTTAAGTACGTTAGCATCAATTCAGGATTAGGAGGGGACAGATTATGACCGTAGAAGAATTGGCTAATAAAAGATACGGTGGCGAATTTGTTTTCATGTTTGGTCATCTTGAAGGTAGAACAAGATTCGTTTTTGAATGCTTTGATCCAAGACCTGATCATGAAGGTAAAAACACTTATATAGTTTCTTATTTTGATAAGGGACTTCGTAGAAGAGATGTGGTAGATGTGCCATGTTATATGAATGTTTTAGCAAAATAAATTAAAATAGGTAATTATATACAATTTTACACTAATCATGTTGTAAAACATAAAGTAAAATAGTATGCATATTACTTTAATCACATAATTTTGTATCATAAAACTGATAAGATCATGATCAAAGGTTACAAATATAGGTTAGATCCTACACCTGAGCAGATTGTCCAAATGGAGAAAACATTTGGCTGTTGTAGGTATGTCTATAATTGGGCTCTTGATCTTAAAATTAAAACTTATCAGGGTGAGAAACGATCTATGTCAGCGGTTGATTTATGTAAGCAGCTAACGTTACTCAAAAAAGATAATGATCATCTTTGGCTAAATGAAGTATCTAATGAGTGCTTACAACAATCTATCCGCTGTATGGATAGTGCTTTCACCAAATTCTTTAGAGAACATACCGGTTTCCCAAAATTCAAATCCAAACATAGAAACAAAAACGTTTTTAAGAATGTCAATTCTGTTAAGTTTGATTTTGAAAACAACAGAGTTAAGATTCCTATCATTGGTTGGGTAAAGTTTTTTGCCAATCGGTCTTTTGAAGGAAAGATTGGTACGATAACGATATCCAAATCATCAACCGGTAAGTTCTATGCAAGTATTTTAGTAGATGACGGGATCCCTAATCCTGGCAAATTTGTTATAGATCCCGATACGACAGTGGGAATTGATGTAGGGATCAAGGATTTTGCTGTTCTTTCCAATGGGCAGGTTTTTAGTAATCCGAAGTATTTTGAATCTGCGCAGAAAAGATTAGGATGCTTGCAAAGAAGAATGTCTCGTAAAAAGAAGGGAAGCAATAGATGGAAGAAGGCAAAACATGATGTTGCTGTTTGTCATGAACGGATTCGAAACCGTAGACAAAATTTCTTACATAAGGTTAGTAAGAAGATAGTAAGTGAGAACCAAACTATTATCATCGAAGATCTTAATGTAGGGGGCATGTTAAAAAATCATTGCCTTTCTAAGGGTATTGCTTCTGCATCGTGGAACGAATTTTTCAAGATGTTGCAATATAAATCAGATTGGCGCGGTGTTAATTTAATTCGGATCGGAAGATTCGAGCCGAGTTCTAAGATGTGCGGATGTGGATACATACATCGTAATCTGAAGTTATCGGATCGTGTATGGACTTGTCCTGAATGTGGTGCCGTCAATGATCGTGATTTACTTGCAGCTAATAATATTAAAAAGTTTGGGTTAGAAAAACAGAATCTTCTAACCCAAGAGAATATTAACAAGACACCGGTGGTGAACCGGGAAGGGGACGTGGAGTTGTCGGCGGTAGCCGGAGCTGTGAAGCGTCAAAATGTACTGGTGTAAACTGGCACATAATCACCTTCACAGAAGAGGATATTAAGGTAATAGAATCTGTAGATTGTGATGATTTCTATAAGGTGTTTGACATCATGCGTTTTAAGGTAGCTGAGTTTTTGTGGGGTTTGTATTGTAGGATAAAGAAAGTATAGTAACAATTAATTTAAAACAAATCATGGAATTAAAAGATTTTAAAGATGTGGTTAGAGTAATGACAAAAGAAGAGTTCGAATCAACAATCGAAGAAGATATTAAATTCGTTGAGGGATTCAAGTATTTTTTTTAACATGATGATGCTACGAGGATATTAGAACACATCAAGTCCGTGTTAGAAGCATCAGTAGATTACTACTATCCTAATCATCCTGAAGTAGAATTTGAAAAAGATTTTAATATACAATACGATGTCAATAATATCTTAAACAAATACGGCCACACCGAAATGGGTATGTATAAAATACAGCTCTATATAGAGAATATTTTGGGTAGTATTCAAAACAAGAAGCCTGTAGACGTGGGAGAAGTCTCTGACGGATACCACACTTTCAATGAATTGTATCGGTATCGCATGTTGTATAACGCTGCCTTCTTTAATCTATTAGCCAGAAGCGGACAGGTTGAAGTTTGCAAATCAAGGAGACACAGCGACGGAGAAAAATGCTTCGGTTCTGATGATTGGTTTATTGTGATGGCGATCCTACCTACCGGTCAGGTATCTAATCACTATGAAAGCAAATACTGGGATTTGTTTGATGTTCCTGAAAGAGAAACCGCTTTCGAATACGATGGCCATACACCAAATGAAGCCTCCGACAGACTTGAAAAGTATCTCAAACTGCCTCGTCATGGCATGACATTCGAACAGGCTTTAGAACGGCTTAAATTAGGTCGTAAGATAAAAAGAATCGATTGGGGTAAAAAGTATATCTGTATGTTTGACGTAAATATATTGATGATAGATACAGGTCAAAAAGTAGCATCAAATTGGAATCCAACCGAACATGATATTATGTCTAATGACTGGGAGATTGCGGGATGAGTTTGTTTGTATGTTCAAAGTGTGGCTGTATAGATAGTACAGCCACATCATGTTACTGGGCTATTATAAGACCTTGTAAGAATCGTATTTACGATAAGTCGCTAAAGGGATATGAAGGCAAGCCTCTTTGTTCTGAATGCGCCGCTATTGAATATGATAAGGATGATAAACTGGTGGTAGTTCCTGGAACGTGGCATGGTAAGTTCAAGAAAGAATGGCCTACTGAAGAAGAAAAGAAGCATATTGGTAAAAACGGTATTTTAAATATGTAAATTATGTGTGATAAGGAAATTGTTGTATGCGCAGCTATATGGGTTCAAGATCACAAGAACAAGCCTCACGGTCCAGTAAATATACCATCTGGAACCGTATTTTGTGGATTGAGACACTTGAAACCATGCATGATATATACTCCAATAATTATAGGCTTAAGGTTTATACTGGTAATTGCATAATTCAATTGAACGTAAATCCAAAGGACCCCAGTGAATCCTTTTTTGACGTATATGATAGAGATGAGATGAAATTGATATACGGAATAAAGATCAGTATTCTGAAAGAAATGTTTATCATATGATTACCAAGCAGGACATACAAGCAGCAGCATCGTATATTTTCCGAAGCAGTTTTGTCTCGGAAGACCAGGCAAGGAAAGTAACGGTAAGAGCCGGCAATAACGCTACCAAGATCCTCGTCAAGACCTTTAGAGGCAAGTTGTTCAAGAAAGCTTTTGGAAGAGCTCGTAGAGGAAAGGATATTAGTTCTTTTGAAAGACAGGAAAAAGAAAGTGGTTTCAATTTTCTACACAATCATAATAATGGTCGTATGCGAAGCGGTCATATTGTAATAAACGGAATTGGTATGTTTAAACAAATAATGAAGTCGGGTACGTGAGTTATCCGACTTTTTCGTATATTTGTGGCATGGCAAAAGGTTATTATTGGATACCACAAACAGATGAAACGTTAAATGGCATAAGCTATTACGTGACTAAGGTAGTAGGAGATATAGTGTTTGATACTAAACGAAAAAGAATAGTGTTTCAAACTACCAGGTATTTCCCAGTAGGCTCCGTATTCCATTTTACTCACAACTGCTTTAAATACGTCATAACCTGCCGGCTCCGTAAGCCGGGGCTGTGGTATGAGGCAAGGAGGGAAGACTGCGGACCTATTGGACCGGATGATGTGGAAAGGTTCGAATCAGGAAGGTTTATTCATAGAAATGGGTACAAATATAATGCGTAAGCGTAACTTGACGATTTACGTCAGATTATAATTATTTTTTCATATGTATATTAAGCCGTCAGACTGGGAAGTTAGACGGCTTTGTTTTTATCATGTGCCTGATTTTTAATTACCTTTGTGTCAAAACAAAATAAATTCTTATGGCGTCAACGTGTATTATTAAAAGAGATAATAAAAAGAAAGTTGTTTCTGTCTCTACCAGATCAGGGGACAGGTCTATGTTGTTTGATAAAATAGCATCTATTCCTCTTATGGAAAATAGGGAGCGGGCTACTACTGTTTTTAAAACCGTATTTTCTAATAAGTTCTTAAAGGCTTTTGGCGACTGGAGAAAGAGAGTGCCTATCAATAAACAGGCCTACAATAAGGTGAAATCCAACATCTATCTTATTCCGGAAGCTTATAGAGAAAGGGTGCTGGATAAGGCTTCTAAGATGAGTAATCCTGTTCTTGTATCAAAATCAGATGCACCTTATGGGATTCAAGAATCAGGCTTCGGATTCTATAGCCAAGATCTGGGTGATAATATTATGTTGGTGGATGCTATGGTTCCGTCAAGTATTTCCGTACCGGAAGGACCTGGAATAGACGCCGGACAGTGTCTACAAGATGCTATATCTTCGGACTTTACTCCCGTATTTATGGTACAGGATAAGGGTGTTAATTATATGGTTATAAAAGACGGTCTTAAGATATTTAGCCCAGAAGAGTTACCAGAAACAGATTCTAATCCTGTGGGTGTAACGTATCAGACCGGAGAGCCTCGTTTGTTTTTCATGAACGATCGTAGTCAATTATTTGAAGATTACGGAGAAGCTCTTCGCTCTGGCGGGAATGATATTAGAATAGGATTCTTATCCGGCACCGTTCAAGAATCTACCGTAGATGGCGTGGCAGACATTACTTACAAGGCTGGAAAGTATGTTCTTAATAATCCCAAGTCTTTTATACCGGTCATGACCGCTTCTGCTTCTACTTCTTTATCAACGAAAGGTGGGATAATTAACTACCTTATAAAGAAAGGTCTTTTATCAGGATCTAAGATATTCGATTCGGAAACAAGAAGCTATTATCTTACAGGAGAAGGGCATACAGGACAAATTAGACTTTTCAATTCAGCCTTATCCTACACCGAGCTCCGTAATCATTTTGGTTCCGATGTTTCCATGAACGACCAGGGTATGATAACCATAAGCTCGTTGGATAATAGTAAGGTAACTATGAGACTCGCTACCGGAGGGACGGAAAGGGTTAGTAGGGAACAGATAAAGAACGATCTCAAGTCTGGAAGATACAATGAATTGGATGCTAAGTACGATCATTTTGATGCGCTTGTAGTTTCGTTCATATTAGAAGACAACGATCTTTATGCTGATACTAAAGCTAAGATCGTATCAGATTATAGCAGGCAGGAACGTGATCAACGAAATTCTATTGTCGAGATACTGAAAACGTTGGGCGTTAGTGTCATAGGTATGACCGATTATATAGAGAAGTATCAAACCAAATACGGGCACGAACCTTCTGCTAAGGCATTGGCGGATATTGCCAATAACGTAATAGCAGTTGGTGAAGATGCTACTTTATCTGATTTAGTAGAAGAAACAGCCCACTTCCTTGTAGAGGCATACAGAGATCAGAATGCTGTTGAGGCTGTTCTGCAAGATGTAGAAGGCACAGAAGAGTGGAACCAGTATGCAGGTCAGTATTATAATACATACGGTAAAGTATATGAAGGAGCCGAGCTTGATAATGCTGTTAGGAGGGAAATTCTTGGAAAGATCCTCGCCAGGGAGATGCAGACCGGCACAGCACAGGCGCCGGTAGAGCCCACCTCCTTCCTGGGGCGCGTCCGGCAGCTTCTTTCTGGAATAGTAAGCTGGCTTAAATCAGCTTTATCAACCCAAAGACAAGATTTGAATAACGTTATTAAAAACATTCGTGATCTTGCCATTACTGACATAGATAAAGGATTTGACACCTCTCTGTTAAAGGATAATGACTTTACATTATACTCCCTTTCTTCTATGAACAAGAACAAGTTTCTTGAGTCTAAGATCAGATCACTAAGAAAAACATTAAGAGACTTACGTCAGATAAGCTCTGATAGGGCTGTAACTACGTCTATGACCCTTGCTCAGCTTAAGACCATAGAAGATAAGATAAATAAGATAGAGACCGAAATAGACAAGAATGAGATGGCGGCTGCTATGAATAGCATGATCTCCACAGCCGAAGCTCAGGTCAGATACTTAAGTAATGTGGTGAACGCCATCCTTCATGGTGATACCAAAGATGGTAAGCTTCACTTCAATACCAATGATCGAAAGAACGTAGATATTATCAACAATCAGGTTCTTCCGATCATGAACGATCTTCGAGGATATATCCGTAACAGAAGTACCGAATTTGATGAACGTGAAAAGCAGGATTATACAAATAGGATCAATACCGTCATTGCCGACATCAATGGTATTCAGTCTGATATTAAATCAGTACAAGACCTTGATGAAAGTACGTTGCTTGATAAGTTAATGAACGAACTTCATGTGCCGGCAGATAAGGTAAAGAGAGTAAAAGAATTTTTTGACAAGGTTCAACACGATGTGTCTTGGATAAGTAGGTGGTTCGGTATATTAGAGCATTCTTCCAGTCCGTTCAATAACGCTCTTGGAGCTATGATTGCCAAAGACAATTACAATGCGATGGTGAATGCCCAGCCCGCCATATCCGACTTCCTGGCATATGCTAAAAAGCATGGTTTTAACAAATCTGAATTTGAAAAACTGCTTCAGAAAGTAGACGGCAAAACTTCCAATTACCTTCGTAGTGCTCTTGATATGGCTAAATATGATCGTAATAAGAAGTTGGCACAGATGCGTGCGTTTGCGACTGCCATGAACATAGAAATATCAGAAGAAGAAATTGGTGATGTGGTTGACAATAATCGTAATTACGTATTTAAAAGAGAAGTAGTTGACAAGGACGGAAATACGGTTACTGAAAACGCTAAATTTAAACCATCGTCTGACAGGGTTAATACCGATATTTTTACCATCGAGCAGGAAAAGATCTATACGGAGCAGATGGAAAAGTGGGATGCTGAAAATTCGGAACTGGAATTTAGTGAAAGTTATGCCACAAGAATGGAATCCATATACAAAAAGGCCGAAGAAGAATTAGGGCATCCGGTTTCTCAAACAACTAAAGAGTATCTTAATGCTCTTTCCCGGCAAAAACGGATATTGAGGCAGCCTTTTATTGATAGCGGTGGTAATTTTGATGAGGTTGCTTACTATAAGAGTAGTAACTACGAAGAAGAAGGACTGCTTCGTAAACAACGTAAGGAAGCAGCTTCGGAATACATATATGTAGGGACCAGACGTGTTGAAAAAACCGGCGACCAACTTAAGATGGCTAAAGAAATACAAGCCATAAATGAAGTTTGGAGAAAAGAATCAAATAATGTCACTAATGCCGTATCAGAATCGTTTTTGCAAAAATTAAGAACGATCCAGAGCGAGTCAGGAGGAGAAGCTGCGCTGAAGACGCTTATGTTGGGGGGTCACCTGTCATTCAACGATCGGTTTTGGAATGATGTAGAATCAGAACAGTCGGCGCGTACCGAATCAAATAACAAGGCTTCATATCTTAAAATGGCGCATGATATCATTAGTTCTACGACAAGTGATAGAGATGCAACTGACGTGGATTCGATTGTAAAAGATATAGAAAAAAATAAGGCCATTATCAAGGAAATAATCGGCAACAACCGAGATGTGGCTGATATCGGAGAAATTAATGAAGCGACATTTACCTCATCTGAAAGAGATGCTTTTAGGGCCGCATCTGAAGCTATTGAAGCCGATTACGCTATTTTGATAGATTATGCTAAGATGGTGGGTCTTGAAGATATTGATAAATACCTTACTAAAAGCAGTAAGGCTGAAAACGAAGTAAATCAGTCTTATTTAAATGCTCTTGCTGACTCTAAGGAAATTGAATGGCAGTTTGCACAGCGTCATACTACTGCCAAAAAAGCCAAAAGGATTCAGGCTCTTAGAGATAAGTTATTCATGGCTCAAGATAACAGATATATGTTTACCGTCTCTGAAACCAACTACTTGTCAGAAAAATTGGGAATAGATAAAAAGCTAGATCGTAGAGATTTTAGGAATGCGGTTAGAGCTAAGATGTCTGACATATTTGGACACGATAACGGAGTAGCTGAAGTGAACGATATCGTTAATGAATTTGCCAGGAGCCAGGTCTTTTCGTACTATAAACGCATGGCGCCTACTGGATATGCGGCTATGATCGACAAAATCGGTCGAGGTGAGATAGATGTAGCGCAGATGGTTAAGGACGTACAGAATGGGACATCCACACAAGATTATGGTATGGATATATCATACCTGTCTTTTGACCCTGCAAGAGCGTGGGTGGCTGAATCCGAGGCCGAAAATAGCGGTCGTAACCCTGATTATGTAAAAGACCACGGGTATGGTCATCGTATGCCCAAGAAGAGCCTGTATCGTGATGAATCATATTTCAATGACTTCGGCATTAAGTATGATGCTGATGGTAATGAGGTCGCTACTAAAAACGTAGAGCAGTGGAATATGATTCAAAAACTCAAGGAAATAAAAAGACAATCCCTTGATCTATATAAAGAGCAGAGCCCGAACCTGTATGCTATTCCACAGATATCCAAACAAGATATAGAACGTGTAGAAGGATTGGGTATTAACTTCAAAAATACGGTTCGTAATTTTGTATCAGATCTGTGCCTGGACAGAGTAGACGATTCTCTATATGGCAAAACCAGGCAAGGAGAAGTGTATGATCCGGAAGACAGGCTTAGGTCTATACCTAAATACTACATATATGAATTGGAGAACCAAGATGATGTATCTCACGATTTTGGCTACTCTTATTCGATGCTTATGATGCAGTCATCGTTATACAACGAAAAGCAGAAGTCTATAGAGCTTGCCCAAGGACTGGAGCAGATGTTACTGAATAAACAATTTGAAGGCGGTAAGAAGGCTGAAGCAACCCAAGCATATCAGATGTTCAGGGACTTCTTCAACGATCATTATTATGGCATTAGGATGAACACCAAAAAACTGACGGTAAACATCGGTGGATACACAGTAGACCTTACCAGGATAATGATGGCCGTTGAAAGATTTATGTCGGTCATGAACCTGGCGCTGTCCCCGTTTGTGGCAGCTACTGGCGCCTTAACAGGTCATATTAACCTCATCATGGAATCTGCCGTAGGACAGTATATAAGCAAAGATTCCCTTAAATACGCATCGGCTGAGTTTTCACGTCTTGCGCCATCTTGTATAGCAGAAACCGGAGACATAGATAGGAAAAGCAAATTATATGTCATAGGTGAGAGAATGGGGATTTTCAACATACGAAACAGAATGTATGGTGCCGGATACAATAGAGTGGCCAGGACCTTAATGCGTTCACCGATGTATGCTTTTATGGAGATCATGAACTACCCTCTTGACCCGCAGGTTATGATTGCCACTATGGATAACGTGCGATACTATAAAGGTCGGTTCTACACGTTCCAGGATTTCAAGATGGAAAAAGAACGCAATAAAGAACAGAGTACTATAAAAAGAGAATGGGATGCATTAAAAGATCGCACTTTATGGAGTATGGTAGATGTCGTGGATGGGAAGGTGGTCGTAAAACCTGGATCGGGTGTTACTGCTGAGGAAGTCGAAACCCAGATGGCTATAACTCGAAATCAAGTTCGTAGCTTGTCGCAAATATGTAACGGATCTTTGAATGAAGAAAATCGGACTGCCGCATCACGCAACTGGATAGCGAGGTTCATGACCGCCCACCGAGGATGGTTGGTGCTGGCTGCTCAGCGTCTATGGAAGAGTCGTGGCTTCAATTTCCAAACAATGCAAGAAGAGGAAGGACTGTCAATTACGTTAAAGAATATGATAGCCAAAACATTTAGCTTAGCTTCCGAGTCTGGTATGAAAAACATCATAGATGCCTGGAACGAAAATAAAGATAAGATGAGTGAAGTAGAAAAAACCAATCTCAAACGCCTCAGTGTCTATGCTGGTACGTTCCTTATCATGCAGGCCGTATCTATGCTTCTTGCCGGATGGCGTGATGATGACGAAAACGAGGAAAGTTGGCTTACTCAATTCGGATCCTACGTCGGATTCAGAACCATAAATGAAATAGCTTCACAGATGCCGTTTATTATGGAGCTTAATGTGGTAGATATCATTAACGACCCGTTTGTTATGGGACGGAAACTTAAGGATCTTACCGATCTTAGGAACTACTCACTTGATAAAGTAACATCCGGTACATACAAAGGAGAGTCTAAGTTATTTAGGCAACTCGCCAAACAGACGTTTATCAAACAATGGTATAATATCAAGACGCCGGAAGACGTAGCGCGCGCCTATAATTGGTGGCAGCAGACGAACAACAAGTCAATGATGTTCTTCATCGGCGCTACTCCTGATTCGGAAGGAGACGATGATGTTAGTTACAAATAGATGAAGAATATTGGTCTTGCATTGTTTTGATATGATCCCAATATACTATCTTAGCATTGTCAAAGAGTAGATCTGTCTCTTATACACATCTCCGAGCCCACGAGACATGCGCAGATCTCG
>ENA-OZTM01000423-OZTM01000423.1-human-gut-metagenome-genome-assembly--contig:-NODE-423-length-11091-cov-3.175154_pt1 | contig 11091 bp, 10 predicted proteins | sample MGYA00244232_ERZ653994 | MGnify/ENA primary metagenome ERZ653994 (study PRJEB26926, sample SAMN06164574) | human gut metagenome | biome: ENVO:00009003; feature: ENVO:2100002; material: ENVO:00002003... | reverse complement strand
CTACACTTCTAGCTTCGTCGGCAGCGTCAGATGTGTATAAGAGACAGTATCTTCGTAGCCCGCGTCGTCGGTGAGTACCTGTTCCTTGCGGATTTTCTGGACGACGCTTTTCACCACCGGAAAAGTGTAGTGTTCGATCGAACCTGCACGGCTTCGCCAGGCGATACGGCATCCTTCGTCGCATTTCGGAACGACCGTGTAGCCGATTTCCGCTACGGTCTGCCCGGCGGTGGCGATCCGGACGGTGATCGTGCCGACCGAGGGCAGAAAACTTCGGGTGTTGAGCCGGAAGAGGGTCAGCTCCTCCCCTCCGATCGCATTGTACGTAAGAGCTTCTGCCGTAATGTCGCTCGTGACCGTTACGGTGTGCTGGCCCGGGATGCAGCAGGTGATTTCGTCGCTTTCGCCGTAGGCGATGATGCGGTGCGAAGGCATCGTCGTCAGAATCCGGGACGGTTTCACGGAGTCGTGTGCCGCGACGAAGGTCCGGACTTCGGAGTAGGTCGTTCCGACGGCCAGTTGCACCGAAGCGCTCCGGCTTTCCGAATTGCAGAATCCGGTCATGCCGGACGAGGGGACGAAGCGAATGTTTTTCCGGACCATCGGGGCGATGTTCAGGGTGCCGGTCGGGGTGTTGTAAAACCGTTTGGAGCCGATCCTGGAGCCGTCCCTGGTGCTGAGTATTTCCAGAAACAGTTCCGTTTCCGCCGCGTTGGAGAACGTGTAGGCGAGCGGGCCGAATACGGAGGAAAACATCTCCGGCAGAGAGGTGAATGTCATGTGAAAACGGGTTTGGAAGTGGATGATTGTGTGCGGTCCGAGATACCGTGCGGTCGCCGGTGTCGGGGCTGTGGGCGGAGTCGTGCCCTTCGTTTTTTTCGAAAGATGCGGAGGCGGCATCGGAAAGGCCGATGGCTGCTGTGCGGGGTGTCCGGGTGCCTAAAAACAGATGATGACGTCGGCTTTGGCCGTTTGGGAGATTTCTCCGTGCGGGGTGTAGGCTCCCGATCCGGGTTGGACGGTGAGGTTTTCGACGGCTATGACCTTCGGGTCGGTGCTTAACTGGGTGAAGAGATCGAAGAGTTGCAGTTCCGTTTGGCTCCATACCTCGTTGCGCCGTTCGGACGAGAGCTTTGCCCCGGGGTGCAGCAGCCGCAGTTCGACGCTGTAGGTCGCACGTCCGTGCAGACGGCCTTCGACCTCCTTGAGCCGGATGGGTGGAAGCCAGGCTGCGGGCAGCAGGACGATCTCGCGCGGGGTGCGGTCGTCGGTATCGGTGTGGATCGTGTAGCCATACACGCCTGCGAGCTCCCGGATCGCACGGGTGAGATAGGTGCGGTTCATGTTGAAAAAGTTTTGATAAAATGTTTACAGATATTGAAAAGTCTGGATAATTTCCTGACAACAGAATTGTTGCGATTGTTGAAAAGGTCGGAAATATCCTGAGGCCGTCTGTTGAAAAGCGGATTTGTCGGGACAAATATAAACAATCCGAATACCCCTTGTCAAGAGATTCGACCCGGAATAATTTCGATCTGCGGCAAATAAAGTCGGTGGATAATTTGTTCGGACTGGGGTTCAATCTGTTGCGGTGACGGTCGCAGCGGTCTAATTTGGCCTTGAAAATTGGATATTTGAAATATAATAGCTACTTTTGCTCCGTAATATCTTCGTGAAGCCGGAGTCTTCCGGCCGAAAAGTGGAAAATATCCGTATCTTCCACGGCGGCGAAGAGCGAAGTTCAACGAAAAATTCAACGATATGGATGATGGTGTCGGTTCCAAGCATAGCGGCAGTGTCGTATCTCAATACGATACCATTCATCTACGGTATCCGCCACGAAGGTAACTTTCGTGCCGATCTGTTGTTGTCCCCTCCTTCCGAGTGTACGAAAAACTACGTCGAAGGGCGTGCCGATCTGGCGCTGCTTCCGGCTGCCGCCGTTCCCTCGCTCAAATCGACGGATGTGATTACCGAATATTGCATCGGAGCCGTCGGCCCCGTGCGAACCGTCGTGCTGTTGAGCGACGGCCCGGTTTCCGAGGTTCGGCGCGTCTTTCTCGATCCCCACTCCCAGACCTCCGTGCAACTGGTCGGTTATCTGGCCGCCCATCGTTGGAAAATCGCTCCCGAATGGTACTCTCTGGATGACTACGAACAGCTTCGTCATGCGCAGGAGGGGGACGCTTTCCTGTTGATCGGGGACAAGGTGTTCGATCACGAGGAGAAGTTCCGCTATAAATACGATTTGGCTGCCGAATGGCAGGCCGCGACCAAACTGCCCTTCGCCTTTGCTGTCTGGGTGGCTCGCAAGGGAACGCCCTACGAAGTCATCGAATCGTTGCAGCATGCCCTCACGTTCGGTTTGGAACATACCTACGAAGCGATCCTCGAAGCGGGATTCGACAAAAAGCCGTACGATGCCTATGAATATTTGACGCGTAATATCGACTATATCTTCGATAATCAAAAGCGCCGGGCCCTTCAGAAGTTCTGGGATTCGGGACTCAAGGTGTCGCCCCGTGTAAATCCCGGCTGAAGGGAGTAGGCAGGGCTCATGCCGCCGGGCGGCCCCCTGTCTTGACCAGTTCACGCAGAAAGCAACCCGGGGAACCGGATTAATACAGGGTGCTTTATGATTACGATTTACCTCAAGCAATACAACAAGATCATCCGAAACGCCGATACCGGGCTCTTCGAGGAGTTGGGTTACGACGATATCTTGTGGATCGATATGCTGCAACCCACGATCAAGGAGCAGAAAGCGGTCGAGAATTTCATGGAGATCAACCTCCAGACCAAGCAGCAGGTCGAAGAGATCGAATCGACCTCGAAATATTCCGAAACCGAGAATGCGATCATTTCGAACGCCAACTTTTTCGTGCCGACGGGCGAGAGTTTCGTCATCGAACCCGTGTCGTTCATCATTTCGAACGAAGGTGTGCTGGTTTCGGTGCGCCAGGCCGAGTCGCGGACGTTTCAGGAGACGGAGAAGCGGCTCCAGATCAACTACCGCAACTATCCAACGGGCTATCATATTTTTATCACGTTGCTCGAAGTGCGGATCGACTACGATGCCGACATGGTCGAGCTGATCGCCCGTCAGGTGTCGTCGTTGAGCCGCAATATCAATGGCGAGGATTCAATCGACAAGGAGGTGCTGCGTCGCATCAATACCTTGCAGGAGAGTACGATGTTGCTGCGGGAGAACATCTTCGACCGCCAGCGCGTGCTGTCGGGCATTCTGCGCAGCGAACGGTTCCCGAACGATATCTACCCGCGTTTGCAGTTGATGATCAAGGACGTGAATTCGCTCATCAACCATGCCGATTTCAGTTTTCAGCGTCTGGACTATATCCAGGATGCGGCACTGGGTCTTATCAATATCGAGCAGAACGAGATCGTAAAGATCTTCTCGGTGGCTGCTGTGGTTTTCATGCCCGCGACGTTGATCGCAAGTATTTATGGCATGAACTTTTCGATCATGCCCGAGCTGCACTGGAAATACGGCTACCTGTTTGCCATCGGCTTGATGTTGCTCTGTTCGGGGCTTACGATCTGGTTCTTCCGATTCAAGAAGTGGTTATAAAGACAGTTCGCTTCGACTTCGGCTTCATTTTCGTCGGTCGGGGTGTTTTTTACCTTTTCAGAAAGTCGTTCCCGAAACCGGGGAGAAATAAAGTACGGATATGACAAGACAAATAGCCGATCCACTGCGGATCGGCTATTTTACAATTACCCGAATTTGTGCTGCCGGCTATTGCAACGCAGGATCGACCTCCGGCGTGCAGGTTATCGAGGCGGTCTTGACCGTGCCATCCGAAGTGGTGAACTCCACCGTAAAAGTATGCACTTCGCCCGGATTGTCGGGAACCGACGTAAAATAAAGTATAAACGAGTAAATCGACAAGGAGGAAAGAGTGTATTCGACCACCCGCAGATCGTCGGGTTGCAAAGCCGACAACGGTTTGTTGTATAGAAATAGAATTTCTTTCCCAAGATCGGAATAAGAATGATAATCGTTCTCTATGTATTCGGCATAGCTTACATACCGAACTCCCATTTTATCGTTCAACGGCGATCCTGCCGGGTATTTGGCGCTCCAATCTTTGTCGCTGGTAACTTTTATGCCGGTGAAATTGTCTGCGAATGCGGTCAAATCCGACCATGGAAGCGACTTCAGATTGTTGTATTCCGTATCGTGATTGCGCTCTGCGATTCGAAGAAAATCGTCGGTATGCTGCGCCCCCTCCTGTTCCGGTGTCTGATAGTACACCGGATCCTCCAGAAGTACCTGAAATCCGGACATGGAATAGAGCGTCGATGGTTTTTCAGCCAGCATGCCGTATAAAACATAGCTCCCGTCCACATAATTTTGAACGAGATATTTCGAATAGCCGGATCCATTTCCAATCCACTCCTCCGGTTCGTTGCAACCAACCAGACTACTCAAAAAAATATAAATCAATAACTTTTTCATTTGCTCAAATTATAAGTGACGGCCGAAAAATCATGATCGTAATCTCTGTCTTCTATTGACTGCGGGCTGACAGGTCCCCTGTCTGTATAGAACGCATTGAATGTATAGTATCCGTCTTTTTGTCCTCCCCAGCCGAAATTGGCATGCACAAATTCTTTCGACTCTGTGTGGTATTGAGTAGGCAAAAAAGCATATCTGGTTATCACGCGTCTTTCACGGAGCAACCAACCGTCCAATACCCATGCGTGACTATTAGTACTGCTCTTCCCGGAATAATAAAATGGAAGTTTTTTCACGAAAATCATATCCCGAACTTTGTCGGTAGTTATAGGCGATAAAGCTATATTTGAATAGCCTAATCCTATGTCACCCAAATATTGGAGTAACTTCACTACGTTTTTCGTTGGGGCGGGAGAACCTCCGTCGTCACTGTGGTATTTCACACCAACTGCCTCTCCCATTTTATTGATGAAATAGGCTACAGCCCATGTTTGGGCATTCATGGATTCCCCACTTACAACAGGTTTCACTAACTGGGGATGTGTTACCGCTTCTTCGATATTAAGCCACATGGCTTCATTCAAAAGCTGATCTCCTATTTGATAAAATTTTTTATTATAATTTAAAGCGTTGAAAACTAAAATTTGTGCAACTGCTACCGGGACACATCCGGCAAAACAGTTTTTGCCATTTTCAATTGGGCATAAATAATTATATGGTTTGGTTTGGTTCCATCGGGTTTTGAGGAGAATGCCTGATTGTTCTTTGGTTTCCCAAGGTTCATAGTCAATACCGACAGGTTGTTGTCCTTCCGGCCACCAATGTTCTATATCGGTAATAGGGCCTCCGACGATGCCGTTTCCGCCACCGCCGGTATCGACACCTCCGATCGCGGCCTGTGCAACCATTTGCAGGGGGAATACCAACTCACCGTCCGCTTCGGCCTGTTCGGGAGTAACCGTTACGGCATACCGGAACTCTTCGGTCGTGAGGCTTCCTTCATCGACGACCGCATAGACCGGCTCCAACCGGTCGTCGGCCCCCAGAATGGCATAGCCCGCCTCGTTCTCGAAATTGACGATGTAGAGCAGATCCTCCACGTCGGCCGTGGCTTCGCTGCGGGTACCGCCGGGACTTAACGCTTCGGGAGAAACCGTCGTCACGTTTTTCACACGCCGTATGCCGCCGCTGCGGGTGACAGCGCCATCTTCCGCGGGAATATCGATCTCTTCGAGGACGGATTGCAACTCTTCGAGAGCCTGTTCGACAGGGACCGCATGCGGCTTTTCAGCAGTCGGAGGGTTTTCACCGAAAGGCCCCGGCTCCGTGCCCGGATCGGCCGTACAACTAGCTAATAGCCAGCAACCGAAGAACAGTGAAAAAAGTCTGAAATGTTTCATAACGGATTAATTTCAGGGTTTTCGGTCGAACCCTGTTCCGGGAGTTGCTGAAAATTCCCGGAACAGGGCCGGAAGAAGTTTTCCTCCTGATCCGAAATTAAACATTTCTTTGTTGATTACCAAATAAAATACAATTTTATTTGCAATCAAATAAAACAAACCGCATTCGGGCTTCGTCGCGCACGTCGCGGTGGAAGATGCCCTTGACAGTCGCCGCCGTATCTTCCCGGCCCCGTTATTTCGCACTGCCGTAATGCCAGGTGACCGCCTGCCGGATGTCGGGATGGAGCGATTTGCCGACGGGACAGGTTTCGGCCGCGCCTTGCAGGATTTTCTTGTCTTTGTCGCTGTAATCGCCCGGCAGGTAGAAATCGAGCCGGATCTCGGCGATGCGGCGCGGTTCGGCGGCCATGACTTTCTGGATCTCCACACGCGTTCCCTTCAGGTCGATTTCGAGCCGACGAGCGGCTATCCCCATCAGGGTCAGCATACAACTTCCCAGAGCTGCAGCAACCATGTCCGTCGGAGAGATGTATTCGCCTTTGCCGTTGTTGTCGGTCGGAGCGTCAGTGATAACCCGGTTACCGGACTGGACGTGCGTGATTTCGGTCCGCAGATCGCCCAGATACAAAGTTTGAATCGTAGCCATTTCCTAAAATTTTTAAGTGAATGTTTCCTGATAAAGATAGTGAAATGTGAGGGCAATCGTGCGGACTTGCACCCAAAAGATTGCCAAACCGAATCCTATCTTCTGCAAAGATAGGGAAAGCCGAGAGAAAAATGGAAACTTGGGCCCAGTTTTCCGAGGCGCATCCTATCTAAGACTATGTCAAAGATGGGGAAAAGTGAGTGACAAGCCAAACTTGATCAGCATTTCTCCTCCTTGCGCGGCGAAATCCACGAGAGCCTTCTGCATCCGCTCCGATCGTCGGTCGGTCGAGCCAGCCCGAGCCGCATCTTGTAAAACCATCGTTTTTCGGAAAGTCCGGAAGACAGGTCCGCCATACCTGAAATTCCGTTCCGCCCGTTCCGCGTCCTCTCCGATCCGGGCAGCGACGGACAGCGGCACGCCCGGACCGGATATTTGCCCGGACCGGGAGACCGAAAGCGAAATAAATTTCGTACATTTGTCCTCCATAAGGACTTATGCTCGAAAAACTCGCAAAACAGACCGCCATATACGGCATCAGTACGATCGTCGTACGATTCCTGAACTACCTGCTGACACCCTATTTCACCCGGGTGTTCGACCCGGGCATTTACGGGATCACCGTGGACGTATATGCCCTGATTCCATTCGCTCTCGTGATCCTGACGATGGGAATGGAGTCGGGATACTTCCGTTTTGCAGCCAAAGCCGACGAAGCGGGCGGCGACGTGACGGCCGCCAAACGGCGATTGTTCGCTACCACATGGGGCATCACTTCCCTGGCAGCCCTGCTTTTTTTCGGGCTGGTAACCCTCTTCCGCACGACGGTTTCCGAGTGGATGGGAGCGGATTACGCCGCAAACCCCGACTTCGTAGTATGGGTCGCGGCGATCATTTTCCTCGACGTTTGCACGGCGATTCCCTTTGCACGCCTGCGGGAACAGGGACGGGCCCTGACCTATGTCGGGTTCAAGGCCTTCAGCGTCGTAATTACGGTAGTTTTGGCAGTGGCCTTCGGTCTTGCCGGCTTTTACGAAACATCGTTCGGCGTAGGCTGGGTCTTCGTGGGCAACCTGATCGCCAGCCTGCTCACCCTATTGGCAATTCTCACCACGACGAACCGCACTCTGCCCCGTATCGACGGCAAGTTGCTGCGGCGGGTGCTCGTCTATTCACTGCCGCTGATGGTCAGCGGCATCGCAGGCACGGCCAACGAATTCATATACCCCCAGATGATCAAGTACCTCGTACCGGAAGGTGCGATGGGCGAAGTGGGTATTTACGGAGCGATCGTCAAAATCGGTATGGTGCTCATGCTTTTCGTGCAGATGTACCGGTTGGCCGCCGAACCCTTCTTCCTGGCCGATTATAAAAAATCGGACTTTTTGCAGATGAATGCCGCAGCACTTAAATACTACGTACTGGTGTCGATGTTCATATTCCTGGGAATCGCTTTTTTCCGGGATCTTTTCGGACTCATCGTCGGCAAGGATTTCCGCGAAGGAATCGGCATTTTACCGGTGGTGTTGGGTGCGAACGTCCTCAACGGCGTATGGCTCAATCTGTCGTTCTGGTACAAACGGGAGGAGCGAACCTCGCTGGCTATCGTGGTTACCTTTGTGGGCCTGATATTTACGATCGGATGCAGCCTTTCATTTATTCCCCGCTGGGGATACTACGGAGCAGCCTGGGCCCGTTTAGTCAGCGAAGCGGCGATGGTTGCGGTAAGTTTTTGGCTCAACCGCCGTTTTTATCCCATGCCTTACCAGACCGGACGGATTTTGGGATATGTGGCGTTGGCGCTGGTTCTATACGGCGTGAGTGTCGTCGTGGATGACCAAGTCGCTCCGGCTGTACCCAGATATGCTTGCTACGCGGCCTTGTTGCTGCTCTACTTTTACTATGCCGTGCGGCGGGAGAAGATCGACCTTCGGGCACTGGTCCGTTCCGCAATGCACCGGGGGCACAAATAGCAACGAAAGATGAGTGAAAAATTGATTATATTGCTGCTCAGCGGCACGCTGCTCATGACCGGAGTCATGGCCCTTTCGTGGGAACCCGGCCGCGATCGCACGCTGACGCTGGGACTGGTTCTGGTGGCGATGCTATGCATCGCGGTCCGGCAGCGGCTCCGGCGGATGCAGCGGAACAGGGAGTAAAATGCGGTTTTCGGAGGTCATCGGTCAGCGGGAGCTGAAACGTCATCTGGTGCGCGGGGTCGATGCCGGACGGGTGAGCCATGCCCAGCTCTTCACGGGACGTCCCGGAGCCGGGGCTCTTCCGCTGGCATTGGCTTATGTACAGTACCTCAACTGTACGAACCGCCGCGACGGTGATTCGTGCGGCGAATGTCCCAACTGCCGGCAGATCGCCGGTCTGGCGCACCCCGACCTGCACTTCGTCTTCCCGGTCAATAAACAGGGCAAAAAATCGGGAGAAGCGGTTTTGAGCGATGACTTCATGCCGCTCTGGCGGCAGGTCGTCAGCGAGCGAAACGGTTATTTCTCGCCGCAGGAGTGGTACGACCGCCTCGACCTGGGCCGGACTCTCAAAGGGGCGATTTCGGCCCGCGAAGCCGACGGTATCATCCGCAAGCTCTCGTTCAAGAGCTTTGCCGCCAAGTACAAGTGCGTGATCGTATGGCTTCCGGAAACGATGAACGAGGAGGCGGCCAACAAGATTCTGAAAATTCTCGAAGAGCCGTGGGAAAAGACGCTCTTCGTGCTGGTGAGCGAGCGTCCCGACTTGTTGCTGCCCACGATTCTGTCACGAACGCAGGAGGTGGTCGTACCCCGGCTGACCGATGAAGAGGTTCGTGCGGAGCTCGAACGCCGTGGGGAGCGCGATCCGGAGAAAATTCGTACCTTTACCCGGCTGGCTGCGGGCGACCTGATCGAACTGGAGCATCTGCTGCGCGGCGAAGGGGACGAACTCCGCAAAGACGATTTCGAATTTTTCTGTTCGCTCATGCGGTTGAGCTACAACGACAAGCACCTCGAATTGATGGCCTGGGCCGAAGAGGTCGCCCAACTTTCGCGGGAGCAGCAGCGGGCTTTCCTGACCAATGCGGTGCGTCTTTTGCGGGAGAGCTACCTGCTGCATGCGGGACTGGGCGAAATCTCCTGCCTGTGGGGTGAGGAGGCGAAGTTCTGCCGCAATTTCGCGCCGTTCATCGGAAACCAGAACATCGAATCGCTGGTCGCGGAGGCCGAATCGGCGATGGCCCAGATCCGGCAAAACGGGAACCCGACCATCGTGTTCACCCATTTCGCATTGAGCGTGAGTAAGATGATTAAAAAATTGTAGTTATGGCAAGAGCGATCATACTGACCGGAGGAAACGTGGGCGACGTAAAGACCCGCCTGCAAAACGCACAGCGGCTGATCAACCAGCACGCCGGACCCGTCATGCGCTGTTCGCACCGTTACAAGAGCCGAGCATGGGGTTTCGATGCCGAAGAGGAGTTTTCCAACCAGGTCCTCGAGGTGGATACCGACCTGATGCCCGAACAGTTGCTCGACGCTTTACAGGCGATCGAGCGGGAACTGGGGCGCGACCGCGAGGCAGAACAGTCGCTCAAACAAAGGACCGGAGCCCGATATACGTCGCGCCCGATCGACATCGACATACTCTTCTACGACGACCGCGTGATTCGCACCGAGCGGCTGACCGTTCCCCATCCGTTGATCCAGGAGCGCGAATTCGTGCTCGTCCCCCTGTGCGAATGGATGCGCGACTACCGCCATCCGGTGTTGGGGAAAACGGTCGGAGAGCTGCTCGAAGAGCTGAAAAATCGGAATGAAACCCATGAAAAAGCATAAGTTCAAGATACTGACTTTCGTCGCGGTGGCCGCAGCCCTGGCGGGGACGGGATGTTTCAAGTCGATCGGTTACGAAACATTCTACGTGCTCCGGCCCTGGGCGCAGGAAGGTACCGTCAAGACCCCCATCCCCCGGGAAGATATGCTGGCCTATGCCTTCGACGCGGACACAACCGAATGGAGCGTGCTCTCTTACGAGGACGCCGTGGCCGGAATAATCACCTCCCGGAGAACCGGCGAGAAGTTGCGGCCGATCGCCCAGGGCGAGCCATACGAGATCGACGGCAACGAAAACTGGCTGGCGATGCAGCTCAACGGCCCCCGGTTTCTCATCCTGGCCGTGGACCAGTCGAATCGGCTTTACGGATTCACCGAGCAGGCCATCGGGGAGAATCTTCCGCAGATGCACGTGAGCGTAACCTTTTACCCGAAAGAAAAAGGCAGACGTTTCCTGAAGGGCAAGTGGATCATGTGCAACGACTTTTATACGGAACCCGAGCCGGAACCGGATCCTGATCCTGAAAATCCCGACACGCCCGATAACCCGGACAATCCGGGAACGGAAGACCCGAATCCCGACGATCCCGGTACGCCTGACGACCCGGATACCCCTGAAAATCCGGATACCCCGGACACACCAGCTCCGGACGATCCCGATACGCCCGAAAATCCCGACACCCCGGAAAACCCGGATGTGCCCGATAATCCGAATCCGGACACTCCCGACGAACCGGCAGTTTC
>ENA-OZTM01000416-OZTM01000416.1-human-gut-metagenome-genome-assembly--contig:-NODE-416-length-11153-cov-5.097946_pt1 | contig 11153 bp, 10 predicted proteins | sample MGYA00244232_ERZ653994 | MGnify/ENA primary metagenome ERZ653994 (study PRJEB26926, sample SAMN06164574) | human gut metagenome | biome: ENVO:00009003; feature: ENVO:2100002; material: ENVO:00002003... | reverse complement strand
GTCAGATGTGTATAAGAGACAGATCGTATGCCATAGAATATATATACCATATAGAAGCATTACTCCATGAATTGCGACATATAGGAAGTGGAGAACTAAGCCCAGTAGATAATGGTATAAATGCACTAGTGAAATAATCTCCATTATCATTTATGCCAAATCTTGTTGGTTGCTTTGACGTTCTAGATGTTGCTACTATAGTATTTGAAGATCTTAAACCTATTACTTTTTTGTAATTACTACTATTATTAGCTATGTCTTCAAGCGGTATATCATATGTATTTTTGACATTTCCGGAAGTTATTTCGATAGAATCAACATCGCATAACAGCCTTTGATATATGCTATGTGCCATAGCATATTTAGGTTTAAATGCTACTGTTTCAGATTGAGTACCATTTGAGCTGTCCCATTTATAGAAATTAATTTCATTACCTATATAAAAAGGAGTCGTGCTATCAAACAATGGTTCCCAAAATTCGCCTTCTAGCTTTATAATATTAGTAACCGGCTCAGACCTATATATAGCAACATTTGACGCATTATATAGATAGTATCTACCCTTTTTGTCATTGTCTTTCTTATACTGCAAATAGTACAGATTCTCATTGTGTATTTTACCAGATACACCATCAGGATTAACTGCAGCATATACCCCATTCACTCCAGATGCTACGCCTGCTATATTTACTTCTGATATACCACCATAAGGCTCAAAATAGTATTTTTCCATCAGCTCCTTGGCGTCGCTTACTATCTCGTTCACGTCTTGCTCCCAGTATGTTCCGCCTACGAAGTTAGTTACAGTAGAGCTACCAGCTATATACACTTGTATACATGCGCGTTTATATAGATAAAGAGGTGTAATGACTGGTGGTATCTCTAGGAGCTCATATTCATTCTCATAATTATCAACGATGTTAGAATAGCTATCGATTGGAGAAATTTTTGGCTCACACATCTTAAAACTAACATCGAATTTACAATCAGTTTTACTAAATGTGCCTCTGAAAAATTCTCTCTTTTTGCCTGATACTTCTTCTTCAATTATTAATGTAAACTTTGTGTTAATATTCGAATTATATATTAACTCAAAATTCTGGCCAAAAAACTGTATTTTACCTTCAAGTGTCTCTCTGAAAAACCTTTTGCCATTTTCAAATGCATACTTCTTTTTCAGATTCTTAAAATGAGGTGATACTTCAGTTATATCATACCCGGTAACCGTATCGCGCCTTATCTTAAACGTATACTTATTTACTTTCATGAGCGTATAATTTTAGTTAGATTACCATTTCTTATAATAGTTCTACCTTGGCCATCTACAAATATCTTTTCGCCATTCTGCTTTATTATCTTATCAAGACTACTTTCGATCTTGTGCAGATCAGCGTTTGACTGATTTATGAATATATCGGCGCCAGCATCTCTATTAAAAGCATTGGCATATTTATCTTCAAATATCCCTTTGTTTAAGCTGTTAATAACGTCTGGTAATATCTTACGGTATTTCCTTGTCTTATTCTTGTTAATGATAGCAAGGGCTTCTCCACCTTCAGCTTTCATCCTGTGTTTCTTTTTATTCTTTACACCTAAGTCAATATCGTTGCCAGATGCATGAGATCCTCCTTCCAAAAACTCGAGACCACCTTCGCCATATTCATCTGATTGACTTGCTGTTACTTGCTTAGCTTTAACTTTAGCTGTAGCGAATGAAGTCCACATTGTAGCTATAGCGGCTAATGCAAGTGCTGGGCCAACAATAGGGATTGAAGAAAATGAGCTCCATAAATTAGCGGATGCAGTAATAAGTGAAGATGCCTGAGTAATGCTATTCAACGATTCTTGACGTCTTTGAGCTGCTTCGAGCATTTTTTGCTTTTCTTGTTGATTTTTCTTTTCTTGTTCAAGCTCTTTTCTAGCGGTTGCTACATTATTAGCATAACCATTATTACGAGCCTCAATTTCAGCATCATAGGCTTTTTGCGCGGCTTCTACTCTAGCCTCAGCTGCTTCTACAATCTGCTTAGACATTTCAACCTCAGCATCAACAATGGATTGAAGTTGTTCTATTACTATGTTTACTGCATCTTTTAAAGCATCAACTTGATCATCATCAAAACCGAGTTTCTCAAGCAGAGTGCCACCTAAACCTTTTTTACCGATATTTTTAATAAAATCATTGAGCTCTGACAATTCACGATCTATACCTTTAACAGTAGCTTTGGCAGCATCAATCTGAGCTTGACTCCAATCTAATCCATCAGCTTCTGCTAAACGTATTTGTTCTTGCCATCTAGCTTTTTCTTGCTCAAGTTTGAATCTGGTTATCTCAGTTTCGCTGCGCTTAACTTCATTAAATATAGCTTCATCAAGAGCTTGTTGCTCATCAAAACTTGACATGCTAAAACTACCAACAGCAATAGCTTTTTGTTTATCAAAAGATGTGTTTATAGCACTCGTAGGTTGCCTTTTAGCTTCTGGCAACTGAGCATTCTTAAGTAATGCTATTTGTCTTTCAACATCTAATCGTTTTAAAGAATTGCTGAGTTCTTCATAAGAGCCTTTTTTAGATACTTTGCCTTCTAACTCTAATAACTCTAACAGCTGTTCAGCTTTTTGTATTTCTACATCTATATTAAGCAAATCTAGGCTTAAAGTTAAGCCTTTTTGCTTATTCTCTATAGCGTTTTCTATATCCTCTAATGCTTTAATAGCCGTTTCTTTTTGACTTTCTGTAAGCTCTTTATATTTTTCATCTTGACCTTTTAATATTTTTTGGATTCTGGCGTATTTATCATTTAAATCAGCTATTTCTTGATTAAATGATGCGAACGCTTCAGCTCTGCGCTTCTTATTTTCATCTCTCTCTATCTCCGTGCGACTCTTTTGATATGCTTTTTCAGCTGCTAAAGCAAGAGTATTCAGCCTATCATCAGCATCTTTCGGTGTGCGTTTTTTATCTTTTTTATGAGATTCTTCTAAACCGATTTCTTTAAATAGAGCATCTGCTTGATCTTCATAAAATTTCCATACATTGAAATAACTTTCAACTTCTTGCTCAAGAGATTTTGCGTCTTTTTGTAGGCTTTCTACATTTCTCTGCCTTTGCTTTTTTAACCTAGTTTCAAGTGACAAATCAGAATCTGGCCCAGAGATGCCACCCCATAAGGCTTTAAAATAATCCATAGTTTTATCGAAAAAGCCGTATTCACGCACTTTCTCTACCTCGGCCTTATTCTCTGCAGCTAATAATTTTTGATATTGTTGAGATACAATATTCAATGCAGCTTCTGCTTTAGCTCTTGCTTTATACGCAGCTATAACAGATTCTGTGTTTTCTACGAAAGCATTATTAGCGTCATTTATGTTATCTATGGTGATTCCTAGTTTGCCAAATTCCTTTTCATTATCCTTAATCCACTGTGTTTGTGCTTTTATGTTATCCCCTAAATCTCTCCAATTTTCAGATAACCTTCTTAGCACAGCTATTTGCTGACCGTATGCACCAGTTGAGCCTTTTCCTAATTCACTATTTAAATCTTCTAATGCATCTTCAAAAGATTTTGCTGCATCTCTACCTGCTAACGTTTTATCAATCCATGTGATAATTTCTTTACCGTACATAGAAAATACAGTAAGTAATACTACTAAGATAGTGTTAAAACTAAATAACGATTTTACAATGGACCTTGTTACGCTTATTTGCTCTTTTCCTTCTGCAGCTAATAGCTCATTTTGTCTTCTTAGTCTTTTAATTTCATCCATCACCATAGGTATATTATTCGATATACCTAAAAAAAAAGTATTAAGTGATACAGCTACAGCAGGTAATTCTCGTACTACTTGAGAAATAGAAACACCTAAACCATCCCATGTTTTTTGGTAATGACCTACAGATAATCTATAATTACCTGTTGCTTCTTGCAATTTTATCATCCGCTGATAAATTGCATTCGTCTCAGCTTCAAGTTTTTTACCAGAGTCAGCAGCTTCTCTTTCGGCTGCAGACATTTGGTTAAGTCGTATTTTATTCAATGCATATTGAGCTGAAAGCCTATTATAAGAGCCTTCTGCAGAATTAGCGATTGTGGCTTGTAATTGAGCAATTTGATTTGCCTCTCGTATCTTGGTTGAATATAGTTTAAGTTGCTTGCTTTCTTCTGATTGGGCATAGGCAAGTTTCTCTTGGGCCTGAGTTAATGGGTCTACTGTAGCTTTCTGCTGTTTTCTAGCAGAAGTAAGTTCAGCAATCTTAGCTTTCAACTCGATTAATCTTTTGCCTTCATCAGATTGCAAGTAAGCTAGCCTCTGCTCTGCTTTTTCTACCTCAGATAAGGTTTGGATATGAGGTTTCATTTGGTCATCAAGAGCTTTAATCTGATTTTTCAAATTAAGAATATCGTTGAGCAACTGCTGCCCCATTTCACTATCTGCCCTTTCAGCTGCAGTTAAAGATTTATATAATTCGACTGTCTGCTTCAAATCAGACTTAAGACGATCATAAGAAGATATAGCTTGCTGTATATAGCGCTGCTGTTCTACAGTTGCTTTATTAGCATCTGAAGTTTGTGCTTTGAGCCAAGCAATTTGCCTACCCGTATCAGATAAAGCTAATTTAAGCTCATTTTGAGCTCTTTCAAGCCTTGATGTAGATACTGTTGCTTCATCAATAGCCTTACGCCCTTCACTTGTAGCTCCGCTAGCTGATTTGAGTGAGTGTACAATCCTATCAGCTCCTGCCCTAATAGCATTCACCATTGTCTCGTATGACTGGTTGAGCTCGCCGAGTTGTTTGACAAGTTTTTCAATCGAGTCATCTGGCTCAATTATATCGCTATATTTTATTTTATCATCTTCAGCCATGATTATCTCATTTTATGCCGTTTAACACTCTTACTTTCTGCCTCTAATTGCTGTTTTATATTATCGACAGCATTATAGAATTGAAGTACTGTCATCTTTTTAGCATCCATGCTTGTCTTTTGGGCTATTAAAAGGCAAGTACTTTCAAATTGCTTATCATATTTTATTTCAACAGATTCACTCCCTATATACGATTTTGGGGAATGCATATTAAGCATTACTATATCTATGGTTTCTATTTGCTCAGAATTATCTGTGCCATTTATCATAGAATCTAATACAAAAAGTGTTCTCTGCTTCAACTTATCATACGCATCTTTTTCCTTTGGACTTACAAAATCTCCCGGAAAGTATATTTCAAGTTCGGTTGTTACTTTTTTTTTAAGCCGAACTAAGAAGTCTATAATCTTTGAATGCTTTATTTCTTTAAGTTTAGCCAATACGTTTTTAAGCCCATCGTCTGATAAGTCATTAACCTCTTCGCCATCTATGCTATGAATAAGAGCTGCAAAAGCTAAGTATTTAGGTGAAATTTCGCTATTAACCATATACATGCTTTGCCTCATATTCTGCAACTCCTGTAAAGCTTTTTTAGCATTATTGCTTTTAATGAACTTAGCGATACGAGCTATATGGGCATCAATGTCATCAACATCTGAACCGATTCCAGAGTCTATAAGCAAATACTTATTGTATTTCTGGAAATTTATGATAGGCATCTCATCTATACTATCATAAACCCTCACTGCTTTCTTATTTATTGTAAGATTCTTCATAATAATATTCGTGTTATAGGGGTTGACACTATAGGGATAAATATAATGCTCATCTCGTTAAAGATAATAGCGAGAATAATAGCAAGAATAAGCGACGTCCAAAAACTTAAGCAAAAATCACACTCGAATAATTGAGAGATAAGCTTAGGAGCCTCAGCGACTATTTTGTCACGTATGCCAAGCCTTTCAGCGAATAAAATAGCAAATGCAGCTGATGAAGATATGTATATCAAAGCCGAAAGCATTGTTATAAAATATACCGTTGACATAATTCTCTAGTTGTTAAAGTAAATTCAATCCGTATTCCTGCATAAGGGTACATAAAGAATTGTTTATCAATATCTTGTATGCCCTCTCCTTTATAAGCACAGTTATTATAGACTTTCTCTATCGAATAACCTTTGTATATATTCTCAAAGCGCTCGTATATATCATCTATAGTAAGCTTACCTGTTGTGGTAATAAGACCTGGAGTAGTTAATACCCGCATGATCTCATCTTTTACTTCTTCTGTATGCATAACCGTTTCATCTTCATAAATACTACTAAGGTCATACCAGAATATAATAGCCCCACTGAAAGTATATTGAGGTAATGATTGAACTACTTCAGTAATCCTTTGTGGGTCATAGATATCGAACCATGAAAAGTTACCGAAGTTATCGTTCGGTAAAAGTGATACATATTCTCCGTTGCCGTTGTATACTGCTGGATATACGAATTTATTACCATCTGGCCTATGCTCTACGAGTTTATAAGCTCTACCGAATGCGTAATTAAGCCACTTAAGCTTATCCATAAGTGACTTTTGCATATCCTGTAATATCTTATCAAGCAATACAGGATCTTTCTTAAACCGTATTTGCACCGAATTTTCTTTCATTTCCTTATTGCTCGTTTTAATCGTTTTGTTAATTCTTTTCTTACATGTGAGCGGATTATTCTCGTAAAGTTTTTATCTGTTAAACGAAAAATCTCTTCACCATATTTCTCAATGAGCTCAGGAGTTTTTTCGTCACTAGCAGTCACGTAAAAACCTTCTGAATCGAATACTACAAACATAGATTTGTGAAAATCACCTGTATCTCGCAATGTGACCCTTGTAGTAGGTTGCCCTTTTCTCTTTTTTATCTGTATAGTTTTAGGCTTATATGGCATATAGCTCATTATCTTTTCACCTCTACCATTAATACCACGACGATACAGCTGATCATCTGCTATGGCTGATACTATCACGTCTTCTTTATCGCGTATAATATCCTCCAATAGCATAGGCAAGCTATCTTTAAAGTTTCGTAACCTATACTCCAGATTACGAAGTGTCGCATTGTATCGTTTTACAGCCATATTTACACAACTCTATATTTTATACCATTATTTTTGCATGGTAAACATACTCTATCAATCCCAGAAGTGCTTAGCTTAATAGCCTTAAAAGCTATATCTAGCTGATAGCTTAAACCTGACTTTTTCATAGAAGAAGAGTCGCCATCCACTTCGTATAATATATCGGGCCTAGAAGCATTGATTGAATGCCTGTTTGTTCTCACATTAGAGTTGTACGCGAATTCACGCAACATATCTATTGCTACCTGCTTAGCTATGACATCTTGAAACATCATTCTCTGCTCAACTATAAAGTCTGTAATATCACAGCTTACAGTAACTTCTAAATTCAACCCATAGTTATTATCATATGTATATTGATTATTCTCAACATCCCATAGATGTAAACTCTCATCTTCTATGTCTGTAAGCTCTTCATTCACATAAAATGGGTGAATCTCGAGGTATTTAGACCATGCCATCCAAGCGAGCAATTCTCTACGTGAGCATGACCCGCATGGCTCTTTTGACCAGTCTTTATTTTTTCTAATAGCTTGACTTCCTTCTGGAAGCTCAGATTGAGAATAGCATAAATACCAACTTCCTCCTGCATCAATGTCTTCACTTTGATACGGTAAATAGAGGTCATCGATAGTAAACCATTCAGCACTATTATCTCGTGTCTTTGTCAGTTTTATAGTTCTGATCGGCTCATACATACTTGAATGCATAAGATACAAAGTATATTCTCCAGCTTTAGTGAGCTGAAGACATATCTTATTTATTTTTGTAGTTACGCCTTTTGCCCGTATAGGTACAATCTCGAAGCCGACTAAGTTTTTCTTATTCTTTACAGTATCTACTAATCTACCTGTCCCGTCAAACAGAGTACGACTTTCGCATAATGGCTTGTTTGTTCCTTCTGCTGTTTTTTCATTACAGTATCTAGTAATAGCTTTTTGAATACTTGCTTTTGTTTTACCCTCAAGCCATTCTGAGAATGGATTAGTCTCTACCCAATATTCAGAGTTATAAGGAGGTACAAGCTGTTTCTGCTCGTCTCTATTTGTTTCACGTATTAGCTTATATGTTTTGCCCTTATAGGCTACTATATTTCCTTTGCTAAATTCCTTATTCTCATACTCTGGAAAAGTAATATTTTTAAAATCCGGAGCAATACATGACATATTCTGCAAAGTCAGCAAAGGATGAATCTGTTGAAAATATAGGCCACTTTCACTCACGGTTAAAGCATCAGATATTTTTAGGTCTGATGTGTCATAGTTCTGCTCCCACCCAATAAGATGTAACAGCTTTTCTTGTATATCACAGGCTCTAACCATAATTCTTAATTTAAATGAAAAATAGGAGGCCACTATCGCCAGTGGCTCAGTGTACCTCCTACCAAAGCTAATAACAACCTAACGATCTGCTATCGATTTATCATCCCCTAGCACCCACTGCTTTAGTGTTTACAGGGCTGTCTTCAGAGTTGACAACAACGACAGGTTTAGCGTAAACTGCATTTTCGCTTGATATATTGAATGCCAGAATAGGACTTGCCAAAGCGGTAGGTGCACTGTTATGTGCAGTCAAGAAGGCCACGTCAACAGCAAAACCATAGTGCTCTTTGCGCGTACGAGTCATATCAGCAGTAGCGGCTCCTGCAATAGTATTGTAATCACCTACAGAATCGTAGAAATATGTACCAACAGGCATGTTCAGCAAAGGCAAAGTAGCAATACCCCACTCATGGCCGTCACCGGAAACAGTTCCAAGCAAGCAGTCACGCTCGAAGCGGGTCAACATTCCAAGAGAGCCGGCATTTACAGCGTAACCCTGAGCATACTTACCTTCAGCAGTTGCGATATTGTTCGTCAAGTGAACAATTTTTGTGCCAAATTCATTCTGCTTGTTTACGTCATTGTAAAGACCGTGCTGTTGCAACTTACGCATGATAGACTCAACACCAGGGTTACCTACAAGATGCAACTGGCCATAGAAGTCATTTGCTCCCATCATAATTTCAAGGTCACCAAATACGTTTTCACGCTCAGTCCACTTTGCATTGATGGCATTAGCAGACCAGTCATACAGCAGCGGATTTTTCAAAACCTGTGTTTTGCTGGCTGCGAGAGCAGCAATAGCAGCTTCATCAAGCTTTTTCGCAAAAGCATAGATGTACTTCATCATCTTGGTTTCAAAGTCCTTCTGAATGCCAATTTCGTTGTTCATGTACATTGCCGGAGCAATAGTAAATCCCCACGCATAAGTGGCAAATGTGATTTGAACCATTTTAGAAATGTTTTCACTGTCGGCAATTGTCAAAGCGCGGGTACTACCTATAGTAATATCGGCATCATAGTTAATTACCGGAGTTTCCAGCGTGTTACCGATGGAGGTCCTTGCTTTTTGCTTCAGTTCCTCAGTGAGGATGCCAGTAGGGTCTTCAGACTGCACCATAAAAGCGTTCAGCGCACCGTACCTACTGGGGCGATACTCAAACTTATCAAGGTTAGAGTTCGCACGAATGTTCTGGATACGTGTTAAAACTAGACTCATAACTTTTAAGTTTTTAACTGTTAATAATTATGCTATTATGGTGCATTACCCTTTTACGCCTCATAGCATTTTTTTCGTTTATCTCTTAGGATGTGCCATTTTATCTAATAGGCAAACTTGCCACATTGTTTTCAGTTCTCAGTTGCATTGACTGGTCTGCAAATTCCTGTGAGTCACGGGTCAAACCATTTGCAAGCAGATGCGCCTCAATGGCTTTATCGGCCTCAACTTGGCTCTTGATGCCAGACAAATCAAGTGTTCCACCTGTTCCGCCTGAACCAGACCCAAAGCCTCCTGTTCCACCACCTGTCTGCTGACGACCTGTATCGATTACATCTTTAAGTGATGTTTCCATTACAAGCTCTTGCATCGTATAAGGATTAAGATTGTTCTTCGGATTGTTAAGGATATTACCATCTGCACCGCGAATAACAAGTTTCTTTCCTCCTTGGCCGTCCTCTATGAAATCAGGAGTACCTTTTGCAAGGACTTCTGCTTTTGCAGCATTGAGCAGTGTCTTCTGAATAGGCTCAGTGATACCACTCTTAAACTTAAGACCTGCCGTAGCAGCTTGAAAAGCATAATCTACATGCGCGTCCTTAATAGTTTTATCAAACTCTGCCTTTTTGATATTGAACTCAGTTTCCTTTGTCTGAAGCTGAGTTTGAAGCTGAGTTACTTGAGCTTTAGCATCTTTCAGCTGTTGCTTCAAAGTTTCATCGCCAGCTCCTTTTTCAAGTTTAGACTGGAGCTCTGCAACCTGTGCCTGAGCAGCAGTAAGCTGAGTTTGAGTTGTTTTCACAGACTCTGCTTTAGTTTTGTACTCGCCAAGTACGCGCTTAGCATAGTCGTAACTTTTTTCACCATCTTTCTTTTTAATGCCTGTAATGCCAAGAATATCAGCGTCATACTGACCGTGCAATGCGCCGATTTTAGTACCTATAACAGTATTCTCATCATTTCTTGACATCTCAGCAATTGCATTCAGCTGGTCATCTGTAAGACCTGTTAAAGCTGAACTTTGTCGTAGCATCTCAATTGTTAACATACAGCTTTGTTTTTATTGTTAATTACTTTTGTACTAACTCTGTGGCATCTCCGTATGGGTCATGCAAGGCCGCCATAATGGTATAACCAAGGCCTTTATACGTTTTCTTGAAAAGCTGCCACTCTGCGAATGTGAACATTTGAGTATATGCTGGTGACTCTTCTTTGCCAGTCATTGGATTAAACCTACGACCACGCACAATTGACAAGTGCACCATCTTCTCAGTACCCGGCTTAGGAGTATAACCACTCTTAGCCTGTGTTTTCGATGTTGATGATTTTTCTTCGATAACATCATCAACATCTACTAGGAAAAGAACTACCTCGTCAAGCTCTTCCTGTAAGTCGCTTGTCCAAGCTTTTCCGCCTTTAGCCTTAGCAGCTTCTAGTTCTGCTTTACGCTCTACGGCCTTTTTCTTATAAGACTTAACATCCTCAAGACTGAGTGCCTGTAGTTGCTGAAGTTCCAATTTCTGTAACATATTCCAAAAGTTTTTTACTTATAATATCTATTTTTTCTCTCATTGGCTTATTTGAAGCAAACTCAATCTGTCTCTTATACACATCTGACGCTGC
>ENA-OZTM01000405-OZTM01000405.1-human-gut-metagenome-genome-assembly--contig:-NODE-405-length-11277-cov-6.475227_pt1 | contig 11277 bp, 8 predicted proteins | sample MGYA00244232_ERZ653994 | MGnify/ENA primary metagenome ERZ653994 (study PRJEB26926, sample SAMN06164574) | human gut metagenome | biome: ENVO:00009003; feature: ENVO:2100002; material: ENVO:00002003... | reverse complement strand
CATACTGCTTTCCATCATGTACAAACTCTTTTAATCGCTTCTTTAATTTACTGATATAGGCTTTTGGAGAAACACCGAATTGTTTCTTAAATGCTTTGGAGAATGATTGTGGATTGTCGTAGCCGACTAACCCAGCCAAATTCTGTAAACTCATATCTTCAATTTGCATATATAGTACGGCTCGTTCTACACGTTGCCTTGCCACATAAGTATATAATGGTTCTTTCAGAGCAGAACTCATCATCCGAAGTAATTGCCGTTGAGACATATTTACTATATCGGCTATTACATTCAACTGTAATGGCTGATGCAAATTGGAATTTATGTAATCAATTACTTGATTGACCTTCTGTTTATATATATTTTCGGTGCTATTTTTCATCTATAACAATATAATTTGCAAAATTATAGAGTTTTCATAGATATATGATTGTCCAATCTCGCCAATTTTACCTTTTATTTTCCAAAGTTGTTTTCAACTATATTTTCATTTGGTTGATTTCTTTCTGAACCCCATCTAAAAAGCGGGAAGCGTGCGCCCCGTCCATTTGCGTGTGGTGGAACTGGAAAGAAACGGTGAGCGTCGTTTTCATCAGGCGACGTTTGTATTTGCCCCAAATAAGAAACGGATTATTAAAAATGCCGCTATACATCCCGACAGCCCCGTCTATTTCATATTGTGCCAAGGCGGAAGTTCCGATAACCATGCTTTCCGTCAAGTCGTGATTGACGCAACTTTCCGTAACTGTATTTATAACCATAGAACAACCAAAACTAATCAGAAATATCCGAGTGTAAATCTTTAATTACCAGCATATTCTAAAATTTAACACTTTTCGGTTGCCATTTGTCGCTTCCCAAATTTCCACATATTTTTGAGACGTATTTCTGACGTGGAGAATTTGCGGGGCTTGTTTTTTGTCACACCGTGCAGACAGTTGACAAGGGTTTACAACCGTTTACGACAAGCGACAATAACCGCCCCGATATGCGGAAACAGTCACACTGTGTAGAAAAGCGACAATGGTTGACTTCCGTTCACATCCGTTTACCATTTCAGAGATATAGGATTGAAGAAATGAACCATTAAACGATAAAACGGTATGAAAGCAACCAGAAAATGCAGTTTTTGCGGCAAGTCCTTTGTAACCCGAAGCGGTATGCAAAGATATTGCAGTGAGGCTTGTCAGGCAGAAGCCAAACGAGCCAGAGTGATGCAGAAGAACAACCTCTTCAAAGTCGCCCAACCCTTGATGGAGATACAGCATCAGGAGTATCTCACCTTTTCCAAAGCAGCCATCCTCATGGGCTGTTCCCGACAGTACATTTACAAACTTGTAGCCATCGGCAAGCTGAAAGCCTCACGCATCAGCAACCGCATGGCATTCATCCGCAGAGCCGACATCGAGCAGATGTTGGAGGGCAATCCCTATCACCGCATCCTGCCCGGCAACACCTCCACACCAAGGAAATCATCTTCATCTTCCTTACCTGCCAAAAGAGAAAAAAGGGAAAAGGAAAGCGAAGAAGTGTTGGACTTCTATTCGGGCGAGGAGGTGATGTCCCTTTTTAAGGTAAAGCAGTCATGGCTTTACACTTCCGCCAAGCGTAACCATATCCCCATCTGCCGTATCGCAGGAAAGAACTATTACAGCAAGAAGCATATTGACGAGTTTTTCGGTGTGGCAGTTGATATTAGCGAAATTACCGACTGGCTACTGACCGAGGAGGTGGAGGAACTGTTCGGCATGAAGCCGACCGCACTCCGTGCCTACACCTATCGCCATAAGATACCCACTAAAAGAGAGTACGGGCGTACCTATTACTCCAAATCACATTTGAACGAACTCCGCAGAACTGACCTTGTGAACGATGAACGCTACTATACCGTTGAGCAGGTGCAGCAAATCTATGGTCTTTCGTCAGCCAACATCTGCCATATCGTCAAGGTGAAGCACATCGAAAAGATAAAGGTGGGTGTGAAAAACCTGCTTTTGCGCTCAGATGTGGAGCGTGTCATGGCTGAAAGGAACAAATAACCGTGAAAAATCGGGATTATCGAAAATTATTTCAAAATGATGTATCGTGGAGGTATTCACGGATATTTCACGTTGTTCCTTTGCCATCGGAAACATGGATACAACTCCAAAATGTATACAACCAATTAAAACATAATTATTATGAGTAAATGCAAAACAGTTACCTTGCGTAAGCGCAAGATTAAGAACGGGACACAGTATTCACTATGCCTTGACTACTATCCCGGCTACCGTGACAATGTCACCATGAGAGTGATTACACGTGAAGCCTTAGGAATTTACATCTTCGCCAAACCTGCAAACCAGCAGGAACGGGACTTCAACGCACGCATGATGAAGAAAGCGGTCATCCTGCGCAACCAGCGCTACGAAGCCATTTTCAATGAAAACAACGGCTTTTTTGACAAGACCAAGATGAAGGGCGATTTCCTTGCCTATTTCAAAGGACTGGCTGACCGCAAGAATATCAAGTGGCAGCACGTATACAAGCATTTCCAGCGGTTCGTGAACGGCAAATGCACCTTTGAGGAGGTGGATGTGGATTTGTGCCGCAAGTTCATGGAATACCTGCTTGATGCACCCCAATCCATCCACACCAACCAAAAGCTGCACATCAACTCCGCAGCAGGCTATTGGTCAACTTTCCGTGCCGTGCTGCACACCGCTTACCGTGACAGGAAGATAAAGGAGAACCCAAACGGCTTCTTAGACCGCATCGAGTGCATTCCCACCATCAGGGAGCATTTGAGCCAAGAGGAACTGATACGGCTTGCCGAAACACCCTGTGAGGAGGAGGTCTTGAAAAAAGCTTTTCTTTTCGCCTGTCTTACGGGACTGAGAAAGAGCGACATCAGACAGCTCACGTGGCAGCAGATACAACCATACACCAACGGCAGGATGTTCGTTACCACCCGTATGCAGAAAACCAAAGAAATAGTGCATAACCCCATCAGTGATGAAGCCTATGGACTGCTGGGAGAACGGGGCGAGGGACTTATCTTTGAGGATTTCAAGGACAAGATGCTGCAAGGACCACTCCAACGGTGGCTCACGGCAGCAGGGATAACCAAGAAAATCACCTTTCACTGTACCCGCCACAGCTTCGGAAGCCTGCACGTGGAAATGGGAACGGACATGGCTGTCATCCAAGCCTATCTCGGACATAAGAACATTACCACCACACAAATCTATTCCAAGATAGCAGCGCAGCAGATGTGTCAGGTGGTGGACAAGATAACCTTGAAGCGCAAGGAGGCATAAATGTCTCACATTGACAGGTATTCAGAGGGGCGGTTATGGCTACAAGGCTATAATCGCCCCTCTATGTTTTTGGCTTGATGCCACCATTTATAAGCCCCTCAGAGTATGAAACAGAGTATGATATGATGACATTTCGTGAAATACATTGAAAAAGACCGTTCTAACCGCAAATAACGGGCAGTAATTGGGAAAAATAGCATTAACTTTGCACAAAATAATACAGGAACATTCAATCTCTCAACGAAATATGGAATCATCAATCAAGGACAAATACATCATCTTGGGCTTTGTCGGCTTCGCCATCGTCCTAATATCTTCCATTGCCACGCTGGTAATAGCGGACAGCTTCAACCAAGACAACTTTGTCAGGTGGATAGTATTCGTATGCTGTAACCTGTTGGGATGGTTGCTCTATCTCTCCTTTCAGACACTTATCTTTGATACATACGAAATCTACAAAATCAAGTTCGGCAAGAAAGAAACGATTGCCGAAGCCATAGAGGTGCAGGAAGAACTGTCACAAAATACACTTGAAGAAGCCACATCTGTGCCTGGACCTACATCAGTCCCTGAGCCTGTACCCGAATCATCCCCGACAAAAGAAGAGACACTTATCCAAACACAACCGATAGAGCTTACTATCGCCCCGGATCTTCACGAAAAGAACCGTGCCAATTACGCAAGCAGAGAGCAACGGGAAAAGGAAGAGCGCATCCGCATGGTCATGGAGTATTGCCATTATTACCTGCCTCGCATTGCCGACCAAGAAACCGTGAACCACATCTGTACTGAGGTGGACAAATGGATGAATCTTAACACTTATACCCCGAAGCCCATACAAAGACCGTTTACCAAAGACATCAACAACATTCCACTCCGTCACTTCGTATGGAATATCTCTGAGCGTTTCCTGTACAAGAGATACTACAATGGGGATAACCGTGCCAAGTTCATCAAAGCCCTTTTCCCGAAATCGTTTGCTGATACAGACTTATCAACCATCAAGAATTTCAAGGTAGAGCCGTTAAAGACGGAAATTCCCATTGATGAACCCGAAAACGGCAAACTTGATTTCCACTATCCCGAGGATTATGTGCGGAATTAGGATAATCACGACACCAACGACAACCATCCGGTAACTCATAACCGCCTGTTTTACATCGTTTCCCGAGTAATTTTACCCGTCATTTATGGCTGGGCTTAATTATTCGGGAATTATTTTGCAATGACGTGTCGTGGAGATATTCACGGATATATCATTTCAGTCCTTTGCGCCAAGTCTTACAAAAGAGACGAGTACGCGAATGGAAAAATCAATTCTTACCTTCAACGACCTCCCCGAGGTTGTCGCTCAGCTTCGAGACGAAGTGATGAGCCTGAAAAGCCTGCTCGCCGAGCAGCGCAGTGTGAACAATGCCAAAACGGTGGACACCCACGTGCCCATGTCTGTGGACGAGGCAGCAGAGTATTTAGGTATCCCTAAGGGTACGCTCTACATGAAACTGTCAGAAGGGACAATCCCTGCCACCAAGCCCGGCAAACGCTATTGCCTTTACCGTGACGAACTGGACAAGTGGCTGGAAACCGCCCGAAAGAATCCCATACCGTTGTCAGACGAGGAACTGAACAAGTCCTTATCCTCTTCCCACCGTCGCAAGCCCAACCCACGTAACTGGTGAATGATATGGAAGAGGATAAGAACTATATCAACCTGATACGTGGCGACCTCACAAAAGCATCCCAAGCGCATAACGGTATGCCCGACAGTGTAGGCATGATGAATATCAAGACGGCAAACCAAACCATTCTTGAAGCATCGTTATTGCCTACGCCCCGTGCGCTGTGGGACAGCTTTTGGTACGAGGGGGAACTCTCCTGCTTGTTTGCCGATTCCAACGTGGGCAAGTCCATCCTTGCCGTGCAGATAGCCGACCGCATCGCCCGAACCGACAATGTGCTGTATCTGGACTTTGAACTGTCCGAAAAGCAGTTCCAGCTCCGCTATACCAACGAGCATGGAGAGCTCTACACCTTTCCCGACAAACTCTATCGGGTGTCTATTGACTGCAACCAGCTTTTGGATGCCAACTTTGAGGAAGCTATCATAGGCGGCATTGAACAGATGGCTGTGCAGACCGACTGCAAGATTTTCATCATTGACAATCTTACCTACCTGTGTTGCGCCATGGAGAAAGGCGATGCCGCAGGACGGCTGATGATTCAGCTGAACAATCTCAAAAAGAGATATGCGCTCTCTATCCTTGTCCTAGCACATACGCCCAAACGCTCTTTGGATTGTCCCATCACATCCAACGACCTTGCCGGAAGCAAACGGCTCTACAATTTCTTTGACAGCGTGTTCACCATTGGAAAAAGTGCCCAAGACGGAGGGCTTCGCTATGTGAAGCAGCTTAAAGTGCGCTATGGCACGTTCTCTCATGATGCGGATAATGTAATCGTTTACGAGATTGACAAGGTGGATGCTTTCTTGCAGTTCGTGTTCAGGGGCTATTCCACGGAAAAGGAACACTTGAAAAAATTGGGCGACAATGAATCAAGCCAAAGGGATTGCCAAATTCTGCAACTCTCCCAATCGGGCAAGTCCGTCAGGGAGATAGCCTCACAGGTGAATTGTGGCAAGTCCACCGTAAACCGTATCATCCAGCGCAGCAAAGAGAGTAAAAACGCAGGTGTCCCAAGTGTCCCACTGTCCCAACCCTTAGAGTGTGGGACAATGGGACAGGATGGGACAGCCGACAATCAACCATCAAAAACGGACTAAGCTATGGGCAATTATTCATTACAGAAGTATAAAGGAACGGCAACACGGCATACCTGCCCCAAATGCGGAGACAGGCATTCTTTCGTCTATTACGTGGACGAAAATAATGTGCCGTTGCATCCATCGGTCGGCAGATGTAACCACGAAAGCGGTTGTGGGTATCACTACACTCCGAAAGAGTATTTTCAAGAGCATCCTGAACACAGAACTACCAATGATTTCTCTTTTGACAGGCAAAGAGCAGAGCAGAAGAAAGTGAAGCAGCAAAGTAAGCCGACAGCCATCGGCTATATTCCCCCTCACTATGTGGAGAAGTCGCAAAGCGAGCGTAGCAATTTCTTCCGTTTCCTCTTCACACTCCTTACTTCCTACTATGGCGACAAGGCGAAAGAGGTGTTGAAGCGGTTGTTGGAGGAATACCGTTTGGGGGCTACCCGTGACGGCTCTGTTATCTTTTGGCAGATAGACAGGACGGGCAAGGTACGCACGGGAAAGGTGATGCAGTACAATCCCGAAGACGGACACCGTATCAAGGGAGGACAGACATCGGCAGTGAACTGGATACACAGCATATTGAAAAAGCAGCGTGTGTTGGCAGAGGATTGGCAACTATCCCAATGCCTTTTCGGGGAACACTTGTTGAAAACGCATCCCGACAAGGTGGTGGTCTTGGTGGAATCCGAGAAGAGTGCCGTTATCGGTTCTGCTATCTTCCCCGATTATGTATGGCTGGCTACGGGTGGTAAGAGTCAGATGAGAGAAGAGAAACTCCGTGTACTGTCAGGGCGAACCGTGCTTCTCTTTCCCGATGCCGATGCTTATGCCGAGTGGAAACAGCGAGCCGAGAGCATGTACTTTTGTAAGGTGGTGGTTTCGGACATCATCGAAAGGAATGCCACCCCGAAACAAAAAGAAGCCCATATCGACATAGCCGATTGGATTATCTTTCAGATACGGGAGGGCAAGGTGATGAGTACAGCCAACCACTTGGTCGAGGCTGAGAGAATCCTCCAGCGGATGATAGAGAAGAATCCCGTCCTGCAAAAACTGATAGACGATTTAGACCTTGTGCTGGTCGGTGCATCTCCAATCGGCAACGATGATGAAAAACCTCCCTGACGGAGGAGAGCGGAAGCCGTAGGCTGGAGTTTGCAGACAATGGCTTGCCATTGATATAGCCCACTATAACTACACGCTCCGCTTACGTAGTTGTGGGCTCTCCCGAGGGGATTAGGGTTTTACCCTAATGACCCACTCAGGGCGTTTCTCCCCTGAGAACCCAGAGCAAAGAGTGACCCTCTCTTTGCAATCTCCGCTTATGGGTTGCACCCCTAAGAACCCCATGCGTTTACGGACAGCGGAAAAGCAAACAATAAAGTACAAACCAAAAAACAAGTATCTATGGCAACAAAATCAAGCATACATATCAAGCCCTGCAACATCGCATCGAGCGAGGCTCACAACAGGAGGACTGCCGAATACATGCGCCACATCGGAGAGTCCAGAATCTATGTCGTTCCTGAACTATCCACCGATAACGAACAGTGGATAAATCCCGACTTCGGCAGTCCGGATTTGCGGATGCATTATGACAATATCAGACAGATGGTAAAGGAAAAGACCGGACGTGCCATGCAGGAAAAGGAGCGTGAACGCAAAGGCAAGAACGGTAAAATAGTCAAGATTGCGGGATGCTCCCCCATACGTGAAGGAGTGCTGCTTGTCAGGTCGGACACCACACTGGCAGACGTGCGTAAATTCGGTGAGGAGTGTCAAAGACGCTGGGGAATCACACCGCTGCAAATCTTCCTGCACAAGGATGAAGGGCATTGGCTGAACGGTCAGCCGGAAGCGGAAGACAGGGAAAGCTTCAAAATCGGGGACAGATGGTTCAAGCCGAACTATCATGCCCATATCGTTTTCGACTGGATGAACCACGAAACAGGAAAGAGCCGAAAGCTCAATGACGATGACATGATGCAGATGCAGACCCTTGCATCCGACATCCTGCTGATGGAACGCGGGCAGTCAAAGGCTGTCACTGGTAAGGAGCATCTGGAACGGAACGACTTTATCATTGAGAAGCAGAAAGCTGAACTGCAACGCATGGATGCAGCCAAACGGCACAAAGAAGAACAGATAAATCTTGCCGAGCAGGAACTGAAACAGGTAAAATCAGAGATACGTACTGACAAGCTAAAGAAGACAGCCACCACGGCAGCGACAGCCATAACAAGCGGAGTTGCTTCTCTTTTCGGAAGCGGAAAACTGAAAGAACTGGAACATGCCAACGAAAAACTGCAAGACGAGGTCTCAAAACGGAACACCAAAATTGAAAAACTGCAGAGCCAGATACAGCAGATGCAGAAACAGCATGATATGCAAATCCACAATCTCAAGGAAATGCACAGACAGGAACTTGACATGAAGGAAAAGGAGCTGTCACGACTCGCCAGAATCATAGACAAGGCTTTCAGGTGGTTCCCGATGTTCAGGGAAATGCTTCGCATAGAAAAGTTCTGTGCCATGCTGGGGTTCTCTAAAGAAATGACCGAAAGTCTTTTGGTCAAGAAAGAATCCTTAAAATGCAGCGGTAAAATCTATTCCGAGCAGCACAGACGAAACTTTGACGTAAAGGATGATGTTTTTAGGGTGGAGAATGACCCTGACGATGAAAGCAGACTGAGCCTGACAATAAACAGGAAGCCGATTGCCGAGTGGTTCAGGGAACAATGGCACAGGCTTAGATACGGAACAAGAGTACCGCAACAAGAAGAAAAGAAAAGTAGAGGAATTAAGATGTAACTTGATAGTTTGCGACTCTAGATTCCCGATTATCAATTAAATTGTGTATCTTTGCCAATGGTTAGAGGAAACTCTTTCCAAGACATGTTAGAATTAGAAGAAGCGTTATGCTAGTCGTGGTGTCGGAAACCTAGGAAATTTCTTAAGACATACAAACGATGATGGCATAGTGGTTCTCACGCTATAGCGTGGGCTGCTATTGTTATATCTGTTTGTATGGGTTTTCCTAGGACCTCCGACACAGGTGAACGATTTGTGGTTCACGCTTCGTGCGTTAGGAATGACAATTAACCAATAAACATAGTTCATATGAACATTAAGCAATGCATCTATTTATTTGCCGCAATCGCATTTTCACTCTCATCTTGTAGCGATGACAGCGGCATGGGAAATGATTTCGAGCCTAAGACGTATAATGTATTAGGCAAAGTAGAAAAAGGTCCATTTGTCAGCGGTTCTACTATTACCATTCAACCGATGGACGGAAATTTACAAGTACTTGGAAGCTTGTATTCAGCTACCATTCAAGACGATTTAGGCAATTTTTCTTTTGGCTCCAAGTTGTTTGAAGCACCCTATGCGGAATTAACGGCTAATGGTTATTTCTTTAACGAGGTAGAAGGTGAGTTATCATCAGGCACATTAAATCTTCGTGCCTTGGTAGATTTATCTGATGAAACTACAGTAAACGTAAACCTGCTTACACATTTGAAGTATCAAAGAATACAGAAACTCATTGCGGAAGGGGTAAAATTCGGAGAAGCCAATAAGCAAGCACAAAAAGAATTGTTTACCGCTTTCGGACTTCAAAAATATGCAGAAAAAGATGCGTCCACATTTTCCATTGCTGGAGGAACAGATGAGTCTGCTGCTTTGATTGCCATATCTTCTCTGCTACTTGTAGATAGAAGCGAAGCTGCCCTGACAGAATATTTGGCAAAATTATGCAGGGAATTTGGCGAAAATGGAAAGTTTGGAAGCAGCACATTACAACAAATCAGTGAAGACAAAAAGTCATTGAGCAATCAACTTTCTTCTGTAAGAGAAAATATCATAGACCGCTATGACGACCTTGGATTAAAAATTGAAGTAAAAGAATTAGGACACTTCATAGATTGGGATGATGACGGACTTGCAGGAAATGAAACATTGCAAGATGGACAAGAAGTCAAATTGGAGACATCGGAACTTAACGTACCCAATGAAGGAGGAACCTATACAATCAACATATCTTCCCCCATTCCGGTATATCTAACGCCGTTAGTTGATAAAGACGATGACGGACCAATAGACAACATTACAGAAGATAACGTTTTCAATGAAATCTATGAACACATAGAAAATGATGGTATTTCTATAGAAAAAAGCATTAACGAAAACAAGTTGACAATTAAAGTTTCCCGACTAAATTCAAGAGCGGATAAATCGACTTCTGTAACCATATATGATTGTCTTGGCAATGTGGTAGGTGAAGTAAAAGTAATCCAAGAAGGAAATGGAAACACTTCAATACCGAAATTAGGACGGACAGGAGAGCAGGTTGTCGCAGGCTTTGCATTACCCATTGCTCGCGGACTTTCTGATTTTAATCTTATTGAGCAATACTACCACTATAATAAAGAAGCGGATTTGGTAAGTCAATACGTTTACCCCAGTTGTGATAATGTAAAAAACATTTGGAGTAATTTTTATAGTGCCAATAGGATGATTATGCTATTTAAAGAAAAGGAAGCTGAACAGCTCGGTGTTTATCAAGACTATCTTAATGTATTCAGCGCAATGCATTATTACTATATGGCAGTGGCTTGGAAAGACGTTCCTTATATAAATTACGTGCTTGATATAAATAACGCATATAATATCAGCAGAACTCCAATACATGATATTTTCTCGGACTTAAAAGCCAATTTGGAAAAAGCCATAGATAATCTTGAAGAGAAAAAGAATGAATCGCTTAGTAATGATGCCAATGATTTTTTCTTCTTGTCAAAAGATGTAGCAAGAATATTGCTTGCTAATATTTGTATGTATCAAGGTGAATACAACCAAGCAGAAAAGCTCTTGGGAGAAGTTATCAGCAATGGCTTCTATGAGCTGGATGCTTCCAATTATAACAACAAGGAAACCATTACGAATTTATTTAATAATGGAAGCAGCAAAGAAACCATATTTGCAGCTCATAATGAACCTCAATCACGTGGAAATATTTCGATTGGCACCCCTCCATTAGTTCCCATAATGACTTATACTGATGTAGTTTTGTCTTATGCTGAAAGCCTTTATAAAAATGGTAGGACATTGGAAGCCGAATCACAGTTGCAAAAAGTAATCACAGCTAAACCTGTCTCTTATACACATCTCCGAGCCCACGAGACATGCGCAGATCTCGTA
>ENA-OZTM01000399-OZTM01000399.1-human-gut-metagenome-genome-assembly--contig:-NODE-399-length-11372-cov-5.663957_pt1 | contig 11372 bp, 7 predicted proteins | sample MGYA00244232_ERZ653994 | MGnify/ENA primary metagenome ERZ653994 (study PRJEB26926, sample SAMN06164574) | human gut metagenome | biome: ENVO:00009003; feature: ENVO:2100002; material: ENVO:00002003... | reverse complement strand
GATTGATATAATTGTTGATTAATTTGACCTGTTTTATATTTATACAGAGATTGATTTCATATATATGACACCGTCGTTACAATACTGGTTACCATGAGGACTATAGTTATGTGCCAGTGGGCATACCCACAATAAGGAGGCTTAAAATGGAACAGACAGAAATTAGAAAAGTCAGAGCATCGATTCACCAGCAGTGTGGCAACAGGGTAAAAATCCAGCAGGATCTCGGCCGCAACAAGGTTGACATCCAGGAGGGTGTTATTCAGCAGGCATACCCAAGTGTGTTTACGGTTCTGATAGATGATGAGTTTGAGCAGAATCCGCCACAGCTCTTATCTTTCACCTACACTGATGTGATTACAAAAGATATAAGGATGCAGCTTTGCTAGTATCATGAAGTAAAGATGTTACATCTTTATTATAATGATCATGAATTTAAATATTTGCATCTGCATAAAGTTACTCCATCTTGAATATGTATTTTATATACATATTTGAAGTGGGGTATTTTTTATGGAATTAATTACACAAAAAATCAGACAATGCATAGAAAAGGTAAAGGATATGTCGCAGGTTGGCTTCGACAGGGATTATGTCATAAAGGACAACAAGCCTGATGTTTCCAAAGTGGTTTGTCAGAACGGGCAGGTAAAGCTTGACGAGATAAAAGCGTCAGGCGAGAATATCTGGCTGAGTGGAAGCATTGAATTTGAAGTGCTGTATACGAGAGAAGAAGTTTTTGAAGGCGATGAGCCGGAGGAAAATATCGGCGGAAACAGAGTGGAGCATATAAAGGATGCAATACCGTTTCAGGAGAAGCTTGTGCTTCAAGGAGTCTGCGAGAAGGATACGGTTCGTGTGTATACCGGGCTTGATGAGCTTACGGTTGGGGTTATCAATTCGCGAAAGCTCTCGGTCAGAGGCATTATAAGCGTGGAGCTTTATGGAGAGAGGGAAGAAAATCTTGAAGTTGCACAAAGGATTGATGACAAGGACGTGGAGCAGCTTATGGGGCAGATGAAGGTGCTTAAGCTTGACAGTGTTGTAAGGGATATTGTCAGAATTAAAAATGTCGTCACCTTGCCAAAGACCAAGCCGAATATATGCAAGCTCATATCAAGTCTTGTTGATATGAGAAATCTGGAGTATACATATGAGCGTGACCATATTACACTGACGGGCGAGTGCCATGCGTGTATAGTGTATCTGAGTGAAGAACAGGAAATTTGCTGCTTTGAGGTGCAGGAGGGGTTTTCAAATGAAATACGCTGCGAGGGTGATAATGCCGGAAATATTGCCTGGCTTCGCACACAGCCTGCCATGCATCAGGTTGAGGCGGAAAATGATTACGACGGAGAGCTCAGGCAGCTTTCGATTGAGGCAGCACTTGCGGTGGATGGAAAGGTCTGGAGTGAGGAAACAGTAGAGGTGCTCAATGACATGTACAGCGTATCATGTCCGGTAAAACCTGTGTTTGAAAATATGAAGGTATGCAGCCTTCTTATGAAAAATGATACAAAATGCCGTATTTTGGAGCAGTTGTACAGAGAAAACAGCAAAAAGAGAATTTTAAGAATATGCGGTACAAAGACGCAGGCCGCTATTGCACAGATAAAAAATGCAGACACAGGAATTATTGTGTCAGGTGTATTGCAGGTGAACTGTGTGAATATTGTGGAGGATGATGGCTGTCCGATAGAGATGCATACAGACTCTGTGCCGTTTGAGCAGTTTGTTGAGATACCCGGCATGGATGCCAACACCTGCTGCGAGGTAAATCTGCAGGTAGACCAGGTGCAGGTCAATCTACTCGACAACAGCGAATATGAAATTAAGGGTGTTGTCAGCATAAACGCTATTGCCCTGCAGCAGGATGAAGTGTCAGTCATAACATCGGTGGAGCAGGAAAAAATAGCGTCTGATACTGAAGAGGAAGCAGCTCTGGTTGGCTATATAGTGCAGAAGGATGATAAAATGTGGGACATTGCAAAAAGATACCGTACCACTGTTGAAAACATAATGGAAATAAACACTCTGACCTCAGATAGCATCAAACCTGATGATAGACTTATAATAGCGCGTATGTGAATCATAAATTAGGGGCAAGATACCTTTTGACTTTTTAATCATATCATTATATAAAATGTGGAAAATTCTGTAAATTTACAAAAAGATGTGGAAAAAAGATTCATTTTGTGCGATAATATATCCGAATGTATATTGAACATAAATTGTGGAAGGAAAGGTCAATCTGACCGTCGTATTACAGGAGGAATAAAATGAATCAGAAATGGACACGTGCTATATGTACTGTGTTAACATCGGCACTCGTTTTTACAGGACCGGCAGTAGAGGGCACTACATTTAGCGGATACATAAACAGTGGACTTGAGAAGGTATATGCCAAGACACAGAAGCAGAAGGATGCAGAGAAGAAGAAGTCACAGGCTGAGCAGGATCTCAAGGATAAGAAGAATGAGATTAATGGTCTAAAGGATCAGCAGCAGACTACTGCTGATGATATAAAGAATAAATCCGCAAAGCTTGATGAGATTCTTGCAGCACAAAAGAAGCTTCAGAAAGATATCACAAATAAACAGGCAGAGATAGAGCAGAATCAGAAGGATCTTGCAGCAGCTCAGGAAAAGCAGCAGGAGCAGTATGACGCCATGAAGAAGCGTATACAGTTCATGTATGAAAACAGCGCTGAAGACAATATCTGGACAGCAATTATTGAGTCAAATGGTATCACAGATATGCTCAATCGTATAGAGTACGTGTCAGATGTATATGATTCGGATCGTGCTCTTATGGATTCTTATCAGGCAGCAGTTGAGCAGGTGAAGGAAATTGGTACTAAGCTTGACAAAGACATGAATGAGCTCACAGCCATGCAGGATGATTATGAGAAGCAGCAGGCAGATGTCGAGGCGGCTATAGTAGCTCTTGAAAACCAGAAGGAGCAGTATGCAAGCCAGATAGCTCAGGCACAGCAGCAGGCAGATAATTATCAGAATATCATTACGGCACAGGGCAAAATCATTCAGGAGCAGGAAGCAGCGGCCGCAGCTGCAGCAGCGGCACAGGCAGCCGCTGCCAGAGCGAACAGCTCGTCAAGCAGTTCAAGCTATGATGGTGGTGGAGCCGGCAAGGGCGGAAGCATTGCCGGTGACTATGCAGCAGGCGGTGGAAAGAACCCGGGTGCTTCAACAGGAGTTTCAGGAAGCTCTGTGGTATCATACGCTATGCAGTTTGTGGGCCATCCATATGTATGGGGTGGAAACAGTCTTACAAACGGTGTAGACTGTTCAGGCTTTGTACATGAGGTATATGCACATTTTGGTATCAGCACACCGAGATATTCACAGGCATTTAAGTCTGTGGGACAGGCCGTATCCTTCGATAATATACAGCCGGGAGACGTAGTGGTATATCCGGGACATGTAGCTATATATGCAGGTGGTGGTGTTATAGTGGAGGCACAGTCCACAAAGGCAGGAATCACAGCAAACAGAAGCGTACAGTGTCATACAATACTTGCTATACGACGTCTTGTATAGGATGGTTAGGAGCCGATAAGTATATTTATTATACTTACCGGCTCTTTTTATTTTTACCACAAAGTACTGAATTGTTACCAATAAAGTAAGGGCGTAAGATGCGGACATGCCACGACCCAATGTTAGTAACCGGCAACAAACTCATTGTAATAAATAATAGCAATTTCCACCCATAAGGTGTATTATAGAGATAGACGGCACCAATTCGCACAAAACGAACTAGCAAGCCTGTAAATAAAGTAAGAAAAGCAGGAGGAACAAGCCATGCAGATGGAACAATTACAAAAAGACATGATTGCAGCAATGAAAGCAAGAGACAAGGTAAGAAAGGATGCTATATCCTCACTTGTATCGGCAGCCAAAAAGGCGGCAATAGATGAGGGCTGCAGAGACAATATACCGGAGGAGCTTGTCAACAAGGTCATTCTTAAGGAAATGAAGTCTGTGAAGGAGCAGATTGACACATGCCCTGCAACAAGAACAGATCTGCTTGATGAGTACAATACCAGATATGCAATCTTTGAGGAGTACGCTCCTGCAATGATGTCGGCAGAAGAGGTAGAAAAGGAGCTCACAGAGCAGTTTTCGGATGTAATCGCAACAGGAAACAAAGGACAGATAATGAAGGCAGTCATGCCGCATTTCAAGGGCAAGGCTGACGGAAAGGTCATAAATCAGGTGGTTGCAAAGCTTTGCGCAAAATAAGAAAACACATCACAACAATTATACTTGCAGTGCTGGCTGTCATGGCCGGCGTGTAGGCATATATATGCAGGGCTTGACAATGCCGATATAACGGATTATGATTTCTCGGGAGGCAGATATGAGAAGCTGCTGGAGAAAAATAACTATAAAATAAAAGAAAAAGTGTGGAAAAGAGTCGATATGAGAAACGTTACTCTTGATCACTAGAAAGAAGATTTTATGTCAACAAAAATTGGAAGAAATGACCCTTGCTGGTGTGGCAGCGGAAAGAAATATAAGACCTGTCATGCGGCATTTGATATGAAGCTTGAAAAGCTTGCTGAGGCACATCATAAGATACCGAGCCATTCAATCATCAAGACACCCGACCAGATAGCGGGAATCAAGGAGAGCGCCAAGATAAATGTCGCAGTGCTTGACTACATAGGAGAGCATATCAACGAGGGTATGAACACAGCAGAGATTGATAAAATAGTCTATGATATGACCACCAGCATGGGCGGCATCCCTGCACCGCTCAACTATGAGGGTTATCCTTACAGCGTATGTACATCAGTAAATGAGCAGGTTTGTCACGGATTCCCTTCAAAGGACGTCATCTTAAAGGATGGTGACATCATAAATGTAGACTGTTCTACAATTTTAAACGGATATTTTTCGGATTCATCAAGAATGTACTGTATCGGAAATGTAAGCCCTGAGAAGAAAAAGCTCGTTGAAGTCACAAAGGAGTGTGTGGAGCTTGGACTCAAAGAGGTAAAGCCGTGGGGCTTCCTCGGAGATATGGGACAGGCGGTGCACGACCATGCATTTGCAAACGGTTACACAGTAGTGCGTGAAATCGGTGGACACGGAGTGGGACTTGAATTTCACGAGGATCCGTGGGTAGGCTACAACACCAAGCGCGGCACCGACATGGTCATGGCACCCGGCATGATATTTACCATCGAGCCAATGGTCAACATGGGCAAGGCCGATATCTACGTAGATGACAAGAACAATTGGGAAGTATACACCGACGACGGACTTCCATCAGCCCAGTGGGAAATCATGGTACTTGTCACAGAGGATGGTCATGAGGTGCTGAGCTGGTAAACCGGTAAGTATTATCAGAGTGCTATTATTAGCAGACATTATTTCATAGGTGACAACATTATAAAGGGCGTGTGAAAAACGAAGGTTTTCACACGCCCTTTTTTATAATAATAGTGAGATAAGTCGCTTAATTGCTTCGCATAAGTACTCTAAATTTACCGGAGAGTATGCAGTGTGTTCCGAAGAAAAATATAAACTGCCACGGCGTTCCATAAAATGTGGATACGATAATTCATAGCAAACTATCAATAAACTATCCGAAAATGATGCCGTGGCTGATTTTATATTTTTCTGAGGAATATACTGCATGCTAGGCCGGTTTTCACAGCCTGAATATGCGAAGCACCATGATAGCGAAGCCCCTATAAACTTGTATTCACCCCATTTATGGTCGCATTCTCATTCTCCCTCATAGGAATGACGAGACACTTCTCCCCATTGATGACCTGCGCATGAATCTGTGAAGCCTTCTCCGGCTTTACATGAAGCACCACATCATAGGTCTTAATTTGGGCAGTGTAATTATCAATCTCTTCCTGCTTCTCAAGAAGCTGTGAAGTGCGCTCCTCAATCTGATTATTTTTCTCCTGGATAACAGAATCCTTCTCCTCAAGCTGCGCATTTTTCTCATTGAGCTCGAGAGTTAAATCGCCGACCTGGCTCTCAAGAGCAAGCTTTTCCACGCGGATTTCATTAGCTGCAAGAGCCTTTGAATCAATGACATTGGCTGCGATAGGCGGCTTGTCACCGAAGGCCTCATTGACGGATTTTTCAATGCGTGAAATCTTTTCCTCAGAGACATGGCAGTCACTCAGCACCTTGTTCATAGCCTCGCTGTCGAGAATGAACGGATCGTCGTCATCATCGTGAGTCTCAGCGTAGTCATCGGCCATCTCGGACAGATTCTGCTGGATATCAAGCAGCTTGTCATTCGTGCTCTCGTCCTCAGCACCTAGCACGTTTCTGACGATTGAATGAAAAGCCATCTTCTGCTCAGTAGCTGTGCGCTCCACACCGCAGCCGAGGCCGTTTGTCATAAACTCAGAGTGCGGCTCCTTGGTGTTTTTCGTATAGAAAAGAGTGGAGTGTATGTCAGTGCTCCTATCATTGAAAGCAGGGAATAAAAAGCCTGTCTCAGGAGCGCCGACTACCCAGTCCCTTATGCGGGCTCCGATACGCTGCTCCTTTTCCAGATAGCCAAGGCCCGGCTTTGAAAGTGTGACAGGGCAGATGGCGCAGAGCATGTATTTGTACACTTCCTCGGACTCATCCACGTTGATGTTGTCCTTTGTACGTGTCATGACATCGTAGCTGTCGAGATACAAAAGAATCAAGTAGTTCCCGGCCTCATCGTAGGTGTCGATGACCAGATCATAGTATGTATCGAGCAGAGTCTCATCATTAAGCTCGCTGTCGCGAAGCGCCATGAGAATCTGCTGGCGGCCTCCGACTTCTTCCTCCTCAAGCGGAAACTGCAGATTGAGCAGGTTGTTTCCGAGAGTGCCGGAAAGCACCTTGTTTGAAATCTCCAGATATTTGTAGTATTCATCCTCCTCCAGAGTGAGAAATTTGCCACCGAATTTGCAGACCTTTTCATGGTTGCAGTCCACGTAGCAGCCGACCAGACGACTGAAGGTTGCCTGGTCTTTTTTTAATCTTCGTTTTAGTTCCAATACTTCTTTTTTGTTCATATTATCCTCGCATTATTTTCATACCATTCAAAAATTTCCGTAATCACATTATATGTATGGAATAAATATTTGTCAATTAAGCGGAGCCTTTTATGTCCCGCTGTCAATCAAGAAAAAAGATGACAGAGCAACCACAAAATGCTATAATTTAGGAAATCAACGGATTATGATATAAAGGCTGACACAGAGACATCCACAGGTGTCTCTGTTCTTGGATTGAGGCATAAATGGAGCAGAAAATGACAAACAATCACATTACAATAGGCATTCTCGCACATGTAGATGCGGGAAAGACAACCCTGTCTGAGGCCATGCTTTACAGCACCGGGAAGATTCGTTCACTCGGGCGCGTGGACCATCAGGACGCATATTTGGATAACGATGCGCAGGAGCGTGAGCGTGGAATAACTATTTTTTCAAAGCAGGCAAGGCTTGATATTTCGCGTGGCACAAATGCGGCAGATACAGCACATACAGCAGATGTAGCACGTACGGCAGATACAGCTCGTACATGGCATGTAGTCATGCTTGATACACCGGGGCATGTGGATTTTTCGGCAGAGATGGAGCGTACCCTTCAGGTGCTCGACTATGCAATACTTGTAATCAGCGCAACTGATGGAGTGCAGGGGCACACGCGCACACTGTGGAGACTTTTAAAGCACTATAACGTGCCGACATTTATTTTTGTAAACAAGATGGATATGCAGGGCACGGATGAGGAGAAAGTGCAGGCAGAGCTAAAGAGCGAGCTGAGTGATGGCTGCGTGGATTTTTCTTCACAGGATTTATTTGATGAGCTTGCCATGTGCAGTGAGCCTCTTTTAGATGAATTTATGGAATCGGGAGAGCTTGCGGATGCGCATATTGCGCAGGCGGTGGCTCAAAGGGAGGTGTTCCCCTGCTTTTACGGCTCGGCACTTAAGCTTGACAGAGTGGATACGCTGATTCAGGGGCTTTCGCGGTTTATGTGTGAAAGAAATTACCCTGACGAATTTTCTGCCCGCGTATACAAGATAGGCAGGGATGACAGAGGAAGCAGGCTGACATTTTTAAAGGTTACAGGAGGCTGTCTTAGGGTCAGGGACAAAATAGAGTACAAAGCGCATGGTGGTGACGAGGCGAAAGGCCCTCTGATTGAGAAAATCGATCAGATAAGAAAGTATTCCGGTGAAAAATATGAGATAGCTGATGTGGCAGAGGCGGGGGAGATAGTTGCTGTCACAGGTCTTAGCTCGACATTTCCGGGGCAGGGGCTCGGGTTTGAGCAGCAGTCCAATATGCCAATCCTTGAACCGGTACTAAACTATAGGATGATTCTGCCGGATGATGTAAATCCGGCTGCATTTATGGAAAAGCTAAAGCAGCTTGAGGAGGAAGACCCACAGCTTTACATAGTGTGGGTGGAGGAGTTTAAGGAAATCCATGTGCAGCTCATGGGACAGGTGCAGATGGAGGTGCTTGTGCGTCTCATAAAGGACAGGTTTGGTGTTGTTGTCACTTTCGGACCGGGCAGCATTGTATATAAGGAAACGATAGCGAGGGCTGTCGAGGGAGTAGGACACTTTGAGCCGTTGCGCCACTATGCAGAGGTGCATCTGCTTTTGTCGCCGGCGGAGCGTGGCAGCGGAATCACAGTCACATCCACCTGCAGTGAGGATGTGCTCGACAAAAACTGGCAGCGCCTCATAGCCACACACGTTGAGGAAAAGGAGCACAGGGGTGTGCTCACAGGCTCAGCGCTTACCGATGTGAAGGTCACTATTCTTACAGGAAGAGCACATGTAAAGCACACGGAGGGAGGCGATTTCCGCCAGGCTACATACAGAGCAATCCGCCAGGGACTTAAATCCACAGAGAGTGTGCTGCTTGAGCCATACTACAGCTTTATCATACAGGTGCCGATGGAGTATGTCGGCCGCGCAATGACAGATCTGGAGCAGAGATTTGCAAGAGCCGAGAGCCCACAGTTTGCCACAACCGCTGCGAGAGAGATGGCAACAATTACAGGAAAGGCACCGGTTGCGACAATGCAGGATTATGTGAGTCTGGTGCATGCGTATACAAAGGGGCTCGGGCACCTGACGCTGGAGCTGTGGGGTTATGATGAGTGTCACAATCCTGCGGAGGTGATTGCGCAGATGCACTATGACAGCGAGGAGGATTTCCGCAATCCGACAGGCTCGGTATTTTGTGCGCACGGCTCAGGCTACGTGGTGCCGTGGGATGAGGTCCCGGAGCATATGCACCTGCCGTATGTCTACCACGGAGATGAGTCTGAGGAGGCACTTGCAGCGAGTGCCCGCACGCAGAATGCATTTTCAGCGGAGGATGCGCAGGCGCTTGCCGGAAACCGCCGCAGGACGAGCTTTGAGAAAGCTGTTTCAGGTATGTCATCGGTGGAGCTTGATGCGCAGCTTGCAGATGTTTATGCCAGGGAGTTTGGCATGGGCAAAAACGATATCGCAGAGGATCAGAGGCGCAAATGGTCAGGTAAAAAGAAAAATGAGTATGAAGGCCTAAGTGGTAAACCGCGCACCGTAAAGCATGATAAGCACGGCAATCCGATTTATCCGAAGAAATCCCCGGGGGAAGAGTACCTGATAGTTGACGGATATAATATAATATTTGCATGGGAGGATTTAAAGGAGCTTTCACGCATAAACATTGATTCGGCGAGAGATGCGCTGAAGGATGTTTTATCGGATTACCAGGGCTATAAGGGCTGTAATCTGCTGCTGGTGTTTGATGCGTACAAGGTGAAGGGCAATGCCGGAAAGAGAGAGACCTTCCACAACATAGAGGTTGTGTATACAAAGCAGGACGAGACAGCCGATGCATTTATCGAAAAGACTGTGTTTGGCATACGTGACAGGTACAAGGTAACAGTGGCAACCTCGGACGGACTGGAGCAGCAGACGGTCATGAGCCTGGGGGCACTGCGAATGTCAGCCCGCGAGCTTAAGGAGCATATTGAGATGACGAAGCGTGCCGGGATGGAGGCATTCATATCAGGATAAACGGTCACGAATGGTAACAATATGTGTATAAAGAGATGGTTATAAAGACATTTGTATGTCATAAGCAGAGATAAGGAGACAAGAAAATGGTAGTAAACGAAAGCATGTACCAGCTCGGAAGCGTGCGCTCAGCAATCAGGGAGCTTTTTGAGTATGGTAAAAAAAGAGCAGCAATTGTAGGTAAGGAAAATGTATATGATTTCTCAATAGGAAACCCGAGCATACCGGCTCCGCAGATAGTAAACGACACAATAAAGGAGCTTGTGACAGATTATGATTCTGTTGCGCTGCACGGCTACACCTCAGCACAGGGAGACGTGGAAACGAGAGCGGCAATAGCTGAATTTTTGAACAACACACACGGCACACATTTTAATGCGGACAACCTTTACATGACAATGGGAGCAGCTGCATCGCTGTCAATCTGCTTTCGTGCGTTGACAAGTGACGCATATGATGAGTTTATTACCATAGCGCCATATTTCCCGGAGTACAAGGTATTTGTGAATGCAGCAGGAGCAAGGCTTGTAGAGGTGCCTGCAGACACAGAGCATTTTCAGATAGATTTTGAGGCTCTTGAGGAGAGAATCAATGCGCACACCAGAGGTGTCATAATCAATTCACCAAACAACCCATCCGGCACAGTCTATTCTGAGGAGACCATCAAAAAGCTCTCAGACCTCCTTGAGAAAAAGTCTAAGGAGATAGGAAGACCGATATTCATCATCGCAGATGAGCCGTACAGGGAGATAGTCTACGACGGAATCAAGGTACCGTTTGTGACCAAATATTACGACAACACGCTGGTATGCTACTCATACAGCAAGTCACTTTCACTGCCGGGAGAGAGAATAGGATACGTCCTCGTGCCTGATGAGGTGTACGATAAGGCAGAGCTGTATGCAGCAGTCTGTGGTGCGGGAAGAGCACTCGGTTACGTGTGTGCACCAAGCCTGTTCCAGAAGATGATAGTAAAATGCCAGGGGGCAACCGGTGATATCAATGCCTACAAAGAAAACAGAGACCTTCTGTACGAGGGACTCACAAGGATAGGCTATCACTGCTTCAAGCCGGACGGAGCCTTTTATATGTTTGTAAAGGCACTCGAGGATGACAGCAATGCATTCTGCGAGAAGGCAAAGGAGGAGGATGTGCTCATAGTAGCAGCAGACGGCTTCGGCTGTCCGGGCTGGGTGAGAATATCATACTGTGTGGATAGGGAAATGATAAAGCGCTCCATGCCTGCGTTTGAAACTGTCTCTTATACACATCTCCGAGCCCACGAGACATGCGCAGATCTC
>ENA-OZTM01000396-OZTM01000396.1-human-gut-metagenome-genome-assembly--contig:-NODE-396-length-11404-cov-5.621729_pt1 | contig 11404 bp, 9 predicted proteins | sample MGYA00244232_ERZ653994 | MGnify/ENA primary metagenome ERZ653994 (study PRJEB26926, sample SAMN06164574) | human gut metagenome | biome: ENVO:00009003; feature: ENVO:2100002; material: ENVO:00002003... | reverse complement strand
CGAGTAATCATTTTGGACTTGTGAAAAGCAGTGTGTTAAAAGTCGTCAAGACATTGACGGATGTAGAATGGTTGGATTTAGAAGAATTAGAGGAAAAGGAGGAGATTGAAATGTGTGAAGCTGAAAAGAGATGGCTGGAAGTAAAGTCAAAGGAATGGGAAGCTGAAGGGATAAGAAAAGGAATCGAACAAGGAATCGAACGAGGTATTGAACAAGGAATCGAACAAGGCAGTGAGAAAAAAGAACTTGAAATGTATCAAACAATGGTAGACAAAGGATTCAGTATTTCAAGTATCGCATCGATCTTCTCGGTAAGTGAAGAGTCGATTGAAAGGCTATTGATGAAAGCTTAAGTGTAGTCGAAACGTGTAAGGAACAATTAATATTGAACAAATCTTTGAGATTATTGAAATGGATTTTAATAGATGGATGTGGATTTCGCATCCATCTTCTTGATAAGTTGAAAAAATATAGATATATGCAGGATTGATACCATTTAGATAATGATATTTAGTCTTGATGTAGACGTTGTTTTAAGAAGTGTGGAGAAGTAGACATTATATGAATAACTAACTATAATAGAACTAGAAGTGAGGTACATAAAATGTCAATTATTAAACTAACTCCTGCATTTAAAGACTACCTGTGGGGTGGTACTAAACTAAAAGAAAACTATGGTAAAAAAACAGATATGGATCCAGTTGCGGAGAGCTGGGAATTATCTGTGCATCCAGATGGTCCAAGTATTGTTGCGAGTGGTGAATATCAAGGCTTATCTTTTCCTAAATATTTAGAGAAAAAAGGAAAGGGTGTTTTAGGAACAAAGGGAAACACATTTAAGTTTTTTCCAATCTTAATTAAATTTATTGATGCTAAACAACCATTATCAATTCAGGTTCATCCTGATAATGAATATGCGCTTCGTGTTGAGCATGAATATGGAAAAACAGAAATGTGGTATATCTTAGATTGTGAACCAGATTCATTTTTATATTTTGGTGTAAATAAAGAAATTACTAAAGAAGAATTTGAACGTCGAATTCATGATAATACTTTATTAGATGTGTTAAAAGCGGTTCCAGTACATAAGGGAGATGTTTTCTTTATAAAATCTGGTACAATTCATGCGATTGGTGCAGGAATTCAGATTTGTGAGATCCAACAAAACTCAAATACAACATATCGTGTTTATGATTTTGGTCGTGTTGGAAAAGATGGTAAACCTCGTGAATTACATATTCAAAAGGCGATTGATGTTTCAAATCTAAGTCCGATTGAATCTGATTTTAAACCATGTGGTCCTGAAGAAAAGAATGGTGATTGTGATACTGTTCGTTTGGCAACTTGCGAATACTTTACTACATATGAGTCTACATTGAATGGTACAACAACGCTTTATGTTGATGATGAAAGTTTTGGTTCTATCTTGTTGATTGAGGGTAATGCGACAATTGAAAATGATGGTACAACTTTAGAAGTAAATAAAGGAGATTCTGTATTTATTGATGCGAATAGTGGTGATGTAAAAATTACAGGGAACTGCCAATGGATATATAGCAGGGTTTAATCCCCTGCCTATTTTTAGTTATGAAAGAATTTCAAAAAGATTTAATAGACTGGTATATTAAAAATCATCGTCCTTTAGAATTTCGTTTAAAGAAAGACCCTTATGAAATATGGATCAGTGAAATCATGGCCCAACAAACTCGTATTGAGGCTATGCTTCCATATTTTAAAAGGTGGATGCAGTTGTTACCGAATATTGAGAGTGTCGCAAAGTGTGATGATGAGAAGCTAAATAAGTTATGGCAAGGATTAGGTTATTATTCGCGGTGTAAAAATATAAAGAAATGTGCCATAGAATGTGTTGAAAAACACAATGGAAAATTACCTTGCACAAAAGAAGAATTATTAACATTACCAGGAATTGGCCCATACACGGCAGGTGCCATAGCTTCCATTGCGTATGGACAAAGAGTAAGTGCAGTCGATGGGAATGTGATTCGTGTATTTTCTAGGTTGTATGATATTTATGAGGATGTTACCAAGACAAGTGTGAAGAAACAGATTGAAATGTTAGTAGATGAAAGTCTTCCTTCAAAAGAAGAGATTTCTTACTATAATCAAGCGTTGATGGAACTGGGAGCACTTATTTGTATTCCCAAAAGTCCAAGGTGTGATATTTGTCCAATCAAAAAATATTGCGAAGCTTCAGATCCTGCTTCTTTGCCTTATAAGCCAAAGAAAAGTGCACGTAAAATCGAGTATAAACATGTGTATGTTTGGATACATCAAAATAAGGTTCATGTTGTAAAAAGAGCGGATACCGGTTTGTTGGCAGGACTTTATGGCTTTGATGAAACGAAACCAGAACATATTATAGAAAGTATTGAATTAAAACCTTATATACATATTTTTTCACATGTGGAGTGGCATATGGATGCGACGTTGTGTATAGTAGATAGGGAAGATTCAAATTATAAAACAATTGAAGAAATAGAAGAGTATATCGCATTACCAAGTGCATTTATGCCGTTTATGAAACAAGTAGAGGAGTATTTATGGAAAAAGTAGAAATTGAAAGTTTTACTTTAGATCATACTAAAGTAAAAGCGCCTTATGTGCGTTTGATAAGTGAAGAAAAAGGACCTAACGGAGATATTGTATCAAATTTTGATGTTCGCTTATGTCAACCGAATCGACAAGAGATACCAACCGGAGTTATGCATACTTTAGAACATTTGTTCGCATTATATCTTCGCCCTAGAATTACTGGGTATTTAGATTGTTCACCATTTGGATGTCGTACAGGATTTCACCTTTTAGCATGGGGAAAACATTCAAGTAAAGATGTTGCGATTGCCGTAAAAGAAGCTTTAGAGCTAATCACAACTACAGAATGGGAAGATGTTCCGGGTACAGAAGAAAAAGAGTGTGGTAACTACAAAGATCATTCTTTATTTGGCGCTAAGGAATGGGCAAAAGAAATTTTAGAGAAGGGAATGAGTTGCGACCCGTTCGAAAGAAAAATTGTGTAAGAGAATGTGAAATTCTCTTTTTTTATTTGAGTTGCCCTATTTATCGTGTCGTTTCTATGTTAAAATATAGTATAGTCTTTAAAAGGAGAACTTATATTATGGCAGGAATTTTTGGAAAATTATTTTCAGAAGAACAACGTGAATTATCTGCATTAGAAAAGATTGCAGATCAAGTATTAAAATATGAACCAGAAATGCAGGCATTATCAGATGATGAGTTGCGTGCAAAAACGGATGAATATAGAAAAAGAATTGCGGATGGAGAAACGGTAGATGATCTTCTTCCTGAAGCGTTCGCAACAGCTAGAGAAGCTGCTTATCGTGTAATCAACGAAAAACCTTATAAAGTTCAGATTATGGGTTCGATTGCGATGCACAAAGGTGATATCTCAGAAATGAAGACTGGTGAAGGTAAAACTTTAACAGCTACAATGTGTGTATATTTGAATGCACTTGCAGGTCAAGGTGTTCATGTAATCACAGTCAATGAATATTTGGCTGGTCGTGATGCTGCCTGGATGGGTGAAATTTATCGTTTCTTAGGTTTAACTGTTGGTGTAAATACACGTGATTTAAAACCAAGAGAAAAACGTGATGCGTATGCATGTGATATTACATATACAACAAACTCAGAACTTGGATTTGATTACTTGCGTGACAACATGGTTACAGAAGTTGAAGACCGTGTAATGCGTGGACTTCACATGGCTGTAATCGATGAAGTTGACTCTGTATTAATTGATGAGAGTCGTACACCATTGATTATTTCAGGTGGTAAAAAACAAACCGCAAACTTATACATTCAGTCGGATCGTTTTGTGAAGACTTTAATAGCTCCAGAATATGAAACAGATAAGTTTACTCATGAAAAAACTTTGATTTCTGGAGATTATGATATAGATGAAAAGACACGTCAGATCATGTTGAGTGAAGATGGTGTTCATAAGGCAGAAAAATTCTTTAAGATCAAAAACCTTTACGATATTGAACACACTCAACTTGTTCACCACATTAACCAGGCTTTAAAGGCAAACTACATCATGATGCGTGAAGTTGAATATGTAGTTAGTGATGAAAAAGAAATTGTTATCGTTGATCAATTTACAGGTCGTATGATGCCAGGACGTGCATATTCAGATGGTTTACACCAAGCTATTGAAGCTAAAGAAGGGGTTCCAATCAAAGAAGAAACTTCGACTTTGGCGACAATCACATACCAGAACTTCTTCCGTCTATATGAAAAATTGGCTGGTATGACGGGTACCGCAAAAACTGAAGAAGAAGAATTCTTATCAACTTACAATATGAAAGTTGTTGTTATTCCTACAAACCGTCCAGTAGCTCGTAAGGATCTTCCTGATGAAATCTATGCACATAAAAAAGATAAATATGCTGCATTGGTACGTGAAGTAAAACGTTTGTATGAAACAGGACAACCAGTTCTAGTTGGTACGATTGCGGTAGAAACAAGTGAGGTTATTTCACAATTATTAAATAAGGAACATATTCCTCATGAAGTATTAAATGCGAAAAACCATGCTCGTGAAGCAGAAATCATTGCAAAGGCGGGTCGTCCAAAATCAGTTACAATTGCGACAAACATGGCTGGTCGTGGTACCGACATTAAATTAACAGAAGAATCACGTAAATTAGGTGGTTTAGCTGTATTGGGTAGTGAAAGACATGAATCTCGTCGTATTGATAACCAGTTGCGTGGACGTTCTGGTCGTCAAGGAGATCCTGGTTTCTCACGTTTCTATGTATCTTTAGAAGATTCATTGATGGTTCGTTTTGGTGGCGACAAGCTACAAAAGCTATTTGAAAAAATGGGTGATGAACAAATTGAATCAAAGGCAGTTACAAAATCAATCACAATGGCTCAAAAACGTGTTGAAGGATATAACTTCGATATGCGTAAACAATTGTTAGATTATGATGATGTATTACGTCGTCAACGTGAAATTATTTATGCACAGCGCAATCGTATTTTAGAAGCAGATGAAGTGCATGATATGGTTCGTGTTGTATTTGAAAAAACAATTGAACAAACTTTACAAGCTAATTTATCGGATCAAAAGAAACAAACAATCGATGTTGCAGGCGTTGTTAAATCCATTGAACTGATGGGTATGGCTGAAGATAAGGCGATTCGTGCAAATGAACTTGAAGGAAAGTCTTATGATGAAGTTAAAGAATATTGTGTAAATAAGATTTGGAATGAATATGAAGCTGAAATCAAAGATGTTAAGCGTCAATTCTTGCCTTTTGAAAAGACAGTTGTGTTACGTAATATTGACCGTAACTGGATCAACCATATTGATATGATGGATAAATTGCGTAGTGGTATCTATTTGCGTTCTTATGCACAAAATAACCCTCTACAACAATATGTACAAGAAGGATTCGATATGTTTGAAGAAATGAATCAAAGAATTGATCGTGAAATCACATTCTTTTTATTAAAGGTTCGTATTCGTAAGGAGCATGCAGCTTAATGGAACTATATGAATTGAAACAAGGAGTGAGTACTCACCTAGAGAAATTACATTCTTTAGGTGAGTCACTTTGACTTATCTAGTAAAAATAAACAAATTGAAGAATATGATAAACAAACTTTAGAACCAGATTTCTGGCAAGATCAAAAAAAAGCTCAACAAGTGATTCGTGCAAAAAACGCATTAAAAGATATTGTGGATTGTTATGAAGTATTAGATTTACAATTGACTTCACTAAATGATACGGCTGATGAATTAAAGTCTGAATTTGATGAAGAACTGATGATGATTGCCGAAGAAGAATATGCGGATATGGATAAGAAATTCGAGAATTTTGAAATCCAAGTCTTATTAAGTCATGAATATGATCAAAACAATGCCATTTTAGAAATTCACCCTGGAGCTGGTGGAACCGAGTCTTGTGACTGGGCAAGCATGTTGTATCGTATGTATACAAGATATGCAGAAAAACATGGCTTTAAAGTGAGTGTTCTAGATTATTTACCAGGGGATGAAGCTGGTATTAAAAGTGTAACTTTCCTTGTCGAAGGAGATAAGGCTTATGGCTATCTGAAATCCGAAAAGGGAGTACATCGTTTAGTTCGTATTTCGCCATTTGATTCAGGCGCTAGAAGACACACTTCTTTTGCGAGTTTAGATGTTATGCCTCAATTTAATGATGAAATTGAAATTGACATCAAACCAGAAGATTTGATTGTAGAAACAAAACGTGCTTCAGGTGCTGGAGGACAGCATATCAATAAAACGGATAGCGCGGTTCGTATGGTGCATAAGCCAACGGGTATTGTGGCTACATGTCAAAATGGACGTAGTCAGCATGAAAATAGAGAAGAATGTTTGCGTGTCTTAAAGTCTCGTTTATATCAATTAGAAATTGAAGAACAAGAAAAGAAGATTGCTCAAATTAAAGGTGTACAATCCGCTAATGAATGGGGTAGCCAAATCCGAAGCTATGTCATGCATCCATATAGCTTAGTTAAAGATGTTCGTACAGGTTATGAAACAAGCCAAGTTCAATCTGTATTAGATGGAGATCTTGATGAATTCATCTTTGCGTATTTAAAATCACAAATTCAATAAAATCCAATCGAAAGGTTGGATTTTTCTATATTCGCTCATAAAAGTGTAATTATTTTAAGCTCCTCTTTTGCAAATGGGTGGTAATCATTCGCTTATTTACTATGTTTAGAGCTCATTGCATCCCGATATCGCACTTTTTTTGGCGATAAAACTGCCATTTCAATAAATTTTAACACCTTATCATACTTGTCCTTTGGCTCATTCATAATGAACCAAAATAGATTCAACCAGTCTTGGAGGTGCTCTCTATCATAAGCTCCATGATTTCTTATAAATTGTTTACAGAATAAATGAAGATTATTGACCGGATATAAAGGATTGTCTTTATCTGATAATTCTTTTGTTTCTGCTGTTGGGTATACTATGCTTTCTAGTTCCAATTCTTCAATTAATATGCTATGAGAGTGTTCGTCATCATGAACTAATACAGAACCTCTTGCAATATGCTGACTGTATGTTTCTTTCGTTGATTTTCTTGAAGGTTTAGATGTTCCTGTAACTATAAAAATTGATTTTGTCTCGTTACAAGCAACACCAACACCTATTTTATTTCGAGATATTCCTCTTAGTTTCTTTCCATCTTTTGTTACTAGTTTACTTCTTACTTTTGTAAAATATGTTTCATCCAAATATACTGTACCGTCTAGTACAACATCGTTTTGTATTCCTTTTAAAACTTCGAATGTTTTGATCAGCCAATATTTCCCTGTCGTTGGTGAATTTCTATTATCGTAGGCTGTTGAATTTATAGAATGAAATTCAAACAAATGCAGTAAATACTCAATCCATTCTGAAATAGGAATTTTTTTTGAATCAAAGATTGTATTTGTCAAAGCTGTAAAGCGTTTACCACATTCTTTACAAATATATCTTTGTGTTCCATCTTTTTTATGGCCATATTTTGTAAAATCATTAGATTCACAGAATGGACATTGTTTTATGTCTAAAGAATTTATAAATTCAATTTCAAAAATAGATGATGTTGCATGTTTAGCGTCGTACCATTCTTGAACAGTATTTTCTACAAGCAATTGTCCTTCAGATTTTTCAGGATCTTCAGACCAAGTAAATGAACGTAAAGATGGATATTTTCTACGTTCTTTTTTATTCATTTGTGTTTGGCGGTTCGGAGTTTCACGAGATGAATAACCAGAACCGCCAAGTTCCTCTTGATGATTATTCACCTCATGAAGCTCTTCAAGAGCTTGCCTTTCTACAAGCGTTCTAATTATAGCACTGCCTGTAATAATTTGTCACTTACCACCCATTTGCAAAAGAGGAGCTTAATATAATTACCATTAGCTTAGAAAGAGTTTATATTTGCGTTAAAATTAAAAAAGATTTAATGAAAGGAGAAAAGTATGAAAAAGATTTCTGTGGTGTTGATTGCGGCGTTGGTCGTATCTTTGCTTTTTGGATGTGGAAAGAGCGACGATGCGAAAGGTACAGGGAAAACAACTTTGAGCGTTTGGTATTGGGGAGAACAAGAAGTGCCGGGATATAAGGCGTATATGGAAGAGATGGTAAAACGGTATGAAAAAAAGAACCCTGATATTAAAGTGGAAGCTGTTCTTCAGGAAAGTGATAATCTGTATACGGCATTTCGTACGGCAGAGGCGGCAGGGGAAGGTCCGGATATTCAATATATGTGGGGCGGAACTCAGGCAATGGAAGATGTTTGGAAAGGAAACGTAGCTCCGATTAGTGACTATATTTCTGAAGAAGAACTCTCGGTTATTCCGAAGTCGGCATTGGCTCAGACGAATTGGAACGGGAAACAATGGGGAATCCCGGCATATGGATTTACATATGGGATTGCCTATGATAAAGAAGCAATGCGTACTGCCGGAGTAGATCCGGAAAATCCGTTTACTACATGGGATGAATTTTTAGAGTGTTGTGAGAAATTAAAATCATCAGGAATTACGCCGTTAGGAATGGGGTTAAAAGACGGATATTTACCGGCGTGGATCGGGATTTTTTTGGGACAGCAAAATATGGACAGCGTGAATGATATGATTTCCCTTATGAGTGGACAAGAAAGCTTTACAGATAAAAAATACTCTGAATGGCTGGAAAAAATTGCAGAGCTGAAAGAAGCCGGATATATTAACGAAGATATACTTTCATTAGACTTATATCAGGGGCAGCAGTTGATCGAAAGCAAAAAAGCGGCAATGACACTTCATACACAGCCGTATGCGGTATCATTGGAAAAATCATTAGGGTCAGATCAGATCGGTTTTGCAAAAGCGCCAGTATTCGGAACCGGAAAATTTGCGGATTCAGTTGCAACTCCGAGTCAGGTATATGTAATACCAAACAGTGCGAAACATAAAGAAGAGGCGGCAGACTTCTTATTGTTTTTACAGGAAGAAGATAATATTAAATATCTGTATGAATCGGCAAATGCGATGATGCCGAATAATAACTTTGATGAAAGCTGGGTATCCAGCGAAATTGACAGAAAAGTTTTGGAATGGCAGAAAGAAGACAATAATTTTTGTTATCAGTTGTATTTTGCACCTATGTTTGAAACAGATGGTCTGATTCCGACGGTACAGAAGATGTTTTCAGAAGGGTTAGCGCCAAAGGATGCAGCGGTGGAATTAGATGAGGCACTCGGGAAATGTATGGAACAAAATCCTGAGGTTCATGATGCGTTTTTAGAATGGAGTGTAGAAGAATAGTTCTGAAAAGAGGAAAGCCTCTGTTTCAAAGGAAGGGATTGATATGAAAACGAACAGGATGAAAAAGTTCACGCCGTATTTCTATATATTACCAACCTTTATCATTTTGGCGGTTGTAATTGTAATTCCGATTATTTATGTTATTATCCAAAGCTTCTATACGACCTTTGCAAATGAGAGTGTTTTTGTAGGTCTGAGAAATTATAAGATGGCATTTGAAGACGAACTTTTGCTGACTGCGTTGAAGAACAACTTGAAATTATTTTTATGCGTTCCGATATTGACAGTGCTTTCACTTGCCATTGCATCAATTTTATATAACAAAATCAGAGGGTGGAGGTTTTACAGAAGCGTTATTTTTATTCCGTACATACTGGCAATTCCGGTTGTGGGCATTGTATTTTCATATTTACTGCAGTACAACGGAGTTATCAATTCTATTTTGCGGACAATCGGGTTGGAGAATATGGCGTTGGATTGGTTGGGAGATCCGAATTTGGCATTCCCGAGTGTGGCAATAGTTATTATGTGGAAGCAGATCGGTTTCGGAGTTGTTTTGTTTTTGGCGAGAATGATGTCAATAGATAAAACATTGTATGAATCGGCTGATGTAGACGGAGCTACATGGTTTCAGAAATTTATGCACATTACCGTGCCGCAGACAAAATCGATTATTGAATTTTATGTGATCATCACTCTTATTGAAATGTTGAGTTGGGTGTTTAATTTCATTTATGTCATGACGGCAGGCGGCCCGGGAAATAAGACGCTTGTGTTGGAATATTTGATTTATAAGAAAGCGTTTGGCGGTGGTGATTTCAATATTGCAATGGCGATCAGCGTAGTACTTCTTGCTATTGCGGCAATATTGATTGTAATACATCAGATTGTTATGAGAAAAGAGGAGTGAAAGAATGAAACGAAAAAGAGGAGGAATAGTCTCCCAGCTATTGATGATTTTACTTGTGGTCGTTATTATCTTTCCGTTATATTTTATGACAGCGAATTCGTTTAAAACGCATGAAGAATATGTCAATAATATGGCAGGCCTTCCGCAAACATTTACAGTACAAAACTTTGTGGAAGCTTTCCGGGGAAAACCGTTCGGACAATGGTTTATGAATAGTTTGATTCTTACAGTTGCAGCGGTTTTTATTACGGGAATCATTGCACTGCTGGCAGGATATGCCTTTGCAAAGATGAGGTTTAAAGGGAAAAAAGTGTTGTTCAACATGATCGTTCCGCTGATGTCTGTTCCTCCGGTTGTTATGATTATACCGCAGTTCCGGATTATTAAAATATTGGGTCTGGTAAATACACGTGTTTCTGTGATATTAATATATATAGGAATTATGTTGCCTATGACGATATATTTGATGAGAAATTTCATGAAAACAGTACCGGATTCTTTGTTAGAGGCAGCGGAGATTGACGGGTGCAGTAAGCGGAAGGCGTTGACAAAGATTATGATTCCGCTGAGCGTTCCGGCGCTTATTACTTCATCACTTGTAAATCTTGTATGGGTATGGAACGAGCTGTTGATTTCGCTTGTTTTTCTTCAGAAAGAAGAATTGCGAACCTTAATGGTAGGGATTACTTTATTTAAAGGACGTTTCACATTAAATATACCTGTTATTATGGCAGGGTTGGTTATTGCGACAGTGCCGATCGTGTTGATATATATATTTGCGCAGAAATATCTTGTTGAAGGTATGTTGGCAGGTTCGGTCAAAGAGTAAGAAATAAAGGGGGATATGCTTTGAAAATCTATAATCCGACAGATATAGGAGATCGAAATAAACTAATGATCTTACGGCTGATAAAAGTATATGATGGAATTTCCAGACAGGAAATTTCAAAAAGGATGCATTTAAGTGCACCGGCGGTAAGTAATAATGTAGCGGCCTTGATCGAAAACGGGATTGTATATGAAAACGGCTGTGACGATACGAGCTTGGGAAGAAAGCCGAGACAATTAAGTTATAAAGGAGACCTTTATTATGTGATTTCGGTTGAATTGATGCCTAAAAAAGTTCGTGCAGGTATTGCAGATCTGTACGGTGACTGTCTCTTATACACA
>ENA-OZTM01000368-OZTM01000368.1-human-gut-metagenome-genome-assembly--contig:-NODE-368-length-11755-cov-5.081453_pt1 | contig 11755 bp, 8 predicted proteins | sample MGYA00244232_ERZ653994 | MGnify/ENA primary metagenome ERZ653994 (study PRJEB26926, sample SAMN06164574) | human gut metagenome | biome: ENVO:00009003; feature: ENVO:2100002; material: ENVO:00002003... | reverse complement strand
ACGAGATCTGCGCATGTCTCGTGGGCTCGGAGATGTGTATAAGAGACAGGTGTCATCGCTTTTTTCATTATATGCACATTTACACAGCATCTCACCACAGACTATATTGAAAAGCAGGAGGCATCCAATCTCTACAGGGAAGCATCCATCATTGCAGGTGATTACGCCGCCGAATACTTTGGCTCATCCATGTCGCTTAGCGATTTCCAGAATCACATGAAAATCGTAGCCGACTATATGGATGCCAAGGTATGGGTGGTCAGCCCTGACGGTGAGCTGCTCATGGACTCAGATGATCCGACAATAGGCATTGATACCCAAAATGACAGTTCTAAGCCTGTAGTGATAAATGGCTTTGATGTCACCGATTTTGGCAGCAACAACTATATGATTGGAGATTTTTACGGCTCCTTCAAGCATAAGATGCTGTCTGTATTTTCCCCGGTAAATGTCTCGTACCAGAATATCGGCTACATAGTCATTCACAAGACAATGAGCCATATCACGGCAGGTGTAAACGGTTTTATGAATATCTCCTTTTACACTGTAGCGCTCATTTTTGCAGTGGCATTTATTATGCTTTTCATGATGAGCCGCTCTATTTACCGTCCTATCTCCAAAATCACAAAGACCGCAAAGAAGTATGCAAAGGGTGATTTCACTGCCCAGATTGATGTACATTCCAATGACGAAATCGGCTATCTGGCAAACACACTCAACTACATGGCAACGGAGCTAGATACGCTTGAGGATGATCAGCGCAAGTTTGTTTCCAACGTGTCACACGACTTTCGCTCCCCTCTTACCTCGATAAAGGGCTACGTGGAGGCCATGCTGGACGGAACCATTCCTGTTGAGATGCAGGATAAATACTTAAACATCATACTTTTTGAAACCGAGAGGCTTAATAAGCTCACCAAGAGTCTTATCGATCTGAACCAGTTCGGTCATCACGGCATACATCTGGATATTGCTGATTTTGACATCAATACAATGATCCGCACGACAATCCTTACCTTCGAGGGTAAATGCAGTGAGAAGGGCTTAAGCTTTGACCTGCTGCTCACCGGAAAAGAGCTTTTCGTGCGCGGTGATATGGTCAAAATCCAGCAGATTCTTTACAACCTGATAGACAACGCTGTGAAGTTTTCAAATAATGATTCGAGTATCAAGATTGAGACGAGTATCAGAAATGAAAAGGTGTTTATATCAGTAAAGGATCACGGTATCGGTATACCAAAGGACAGCCTTTCAAAGATCTGGGAGCGCTTCTACAAGAGTGATTTATCCCGCGGAAAAGATAAGCGCGGTACTGGACTTGGCCTGTCTATAGTTAAAGAAATTGTGCAGGCGCATGGTGAGAATATAAATGTGATAAGCACTGAGGGTGTGGGAACTGAGTTTATATTTACGCTGCCGCTCAGCAAAAAAGAAGGGTGAGGCGCAGCTCATCAAATGATTGGTGGTGGGCGCCTCGCTTTTTAGGTTGTGAAGCTGCCGGCATAGCACACAGTATATTCCTCAGAAAAATGTGAAGTCAGCCGCGGTTCTTTATCCGGACAGGTTACGATTTTATTTATGTTTTCTTTCTTCTTTAATTTATGGAACTCCGCGGCAGTTCACATTTTTCTTCGGAACACACTGTATGCTCTCCGGCTAATTCAGGTTTACGAGCGAGGCGCTTTGCTACCTTGCATTCTGGCAGTGCCGGACTTATTTCACTGGCGTGAAATTTTGTCCGGCACTTTTTACTTTTTAAATTTAAAGCTCATTTCACTTATGCGAAATGAGCTTTATTTTATATCATATTCTTATGGTTCATATTTGCTGCCGGACGGGTCGGTTACTGTGTAGTCACCGCCGGATATGTCGGCTGTGGTTTCAAAGTCTGTGATGTCCTGATTTACGGTACCCTCGAACAGGTCATATGTGAAGGTGTAGCCCTGTGCCGATACTGCTTTGACATATATTTTGATATTGCTTGCAGCTGTGACAGGGATTAAGTCTTCGATTTTGACTGTGCCTTCGAGGCTATGGAGCTTACCGTCGTCCTCTTTTGAGGCATCAGAGGTATCATTTTCCGTGTTATTCTTTGAGCCATCTTTTTTGGCATCATCCTTCCGACTTAAGGCGGATGTGATGGAGTCTGTGTCTGCAGAGTCTGCACTGTCTGTGCCGTTTTCTGCCAACAGCTGTCTGATATCGTAAGTCTTTAGCTCTGTATCTGAGCTTGCAACTACGAGCTGCACACTGTTAAAGTCAAAGTAATCATTTCCCATGACCGCTACATCTACATCTGTGCCAAGCTTTATGCTGCCATTGTCAAAGGTTGGTTTATCGGCAAGTATGCCGGATGCTACATTTTTGAACACTGATGTCACACCTTCAAACTTATCGAGCACCTCTGTGCTTCTCTTATTTCCATCAACAAACAGAAATGTCACATTGCCTGCATAGTCCTCAGACAGTGGAAGTGTGGCCTCACCCGTATACTTGATGCCGTCTAACTCGAGCGGTATCTCGTTTGTACCGAAAAATACACTGGTTTTTGTATCCTCTGTGTACTCCTTTGGCACCACCGAGACAGAGACTGTGTATGTCTTATCGGTAAAGTCTGCACTTTTTAAGGAAATATCCCAGTCTGTTATGAGACTGGCCTCCTCCTCAAGGGTGGACTTGATATCATCCTGCATGGTCTGCACATCGGAAAGTATCACCGATGTGTTGTCTGATGTGTATGACATCTGTGTCTCGAGCTTTTTTATCCTATTATTAAGCAATACTGCCCCCGCAATAAGTGCGGCGAGCAGTATTATGGTAATCGCATTGAAAATATTTTTTTTCAAATTCATATTATAGTGTTATTCCTCATCTTCCTCTGCAGCTACAGCTATTCCAAGCTCCTCAAGCTGCTTTGGATCTACAGTTCCGGGTGCCTCTGACATGAGGTCCGAAGCGTCCTTTACCTTAGGGAATGCAATAACCTCCTTGATATTGTCTGTATGCAGCATATGCATGCAGATACGGTCAACACCGAAGGCAAGTCCTGCGTGTGGCGGTACACCATATGAGAATGCATCAAGCAGGAATCCAAACTGCTCATGTGCACGCTCCTTTGTGAAACCAAGCACCTCAAACATCTTCTCCTGGATGTCATCCTGATGGATACGCACTGAGCCTCCACCGAGCTCTGTACCATTGAGTACGATATCATATGCCTTTGCACGAACTGCGCCCGGATCTGAGTCTATCTTGTCCCAATCCTCCTCCATAGGCATAGTGAATGGATGATGCATTGCCATAAATCTGTTTTCCTCATCAGACCACTCAAGGAGTGGGAACTCTGTTACCCAGAGGAAATTGTACTTGTTCTCATCAATCAGGCCAAGCTCAGCTCCGAGCATGAGACGAAGTGCTCCAAGTACATTCCATACGATTTTATTCTTGTCTGCTGCGAAAAGGAGTAAATCTCCCGGCTTTCCGTTCATCTTTGCAACAAGTGCATCAAGCTCAGCTTCTGTCATAAACTTGGCAAATGATGACTTGTATGTGCCATCCTCATTGATGCACAGATAAGCAAGTCCCTTTGCTCCACAGCCCTTTGCATGCTCTACAAGCTTGTCAATCTTCTTACGAGGCATCTTTGCCTGTCCCTCTACATTGATACCGCGGACAGAGCCACCGTTTTCAAGAGCTCCTGTGAATACTCCAAAGCCACAGTCCTTTACCACATCCGAAACATCGCAAAGCTCCATACCAAAACGTGTATCAGGCTTGTCAGAACCAAATCTGTCCATAGCCTCCTGCCAAGGCATACGCTTAAACGGAATCTCAACATCCACATTTATGACCTCTTTAAAAAGGTGCTTTAACAGTCTCTCATTTACCTCGATTACATCATCGATATCTACAAATGAAAGCTCCATATCTGCCTGTGTAAACTCAGGCTGTCTGTCTGCACGCAGATCCTCATCACGGAAGCATCGTGCAATCTGGAAATATCTGTCATAGCCTGAAGCCATCAGAAGCTGCTTAAAGAGCTGTGGTGACTGTGGAAGCGCATAAAAATGTCCGTGGTGTATACGGCTTGGCACAAGATAGTCTCTGGCGCCCTCCGGTGTAGACTTGCAAAGGATTGGTGTCTCTATCTCCAAAAATCCCTCGTTTGCCATAAAGTCACGCATCACGCGAAGTACATTGCTTCTGAGCATGAGATTTCTCTGGATATCAGGACGGCGAAGATCCAGATAACGGTATTTAAGTCTGATGTCCTCGCTGGTCTTTGAATTCTCCTCAATATGGAATGGAGGTGTCTGTGCCTCTGAAAGCACTCTGATTGATGTAGCGATAACCTCGATATCACCTGTCTTTAAGTTCTCATTGACAGCAGCTGTTCTCTTCTGGACAGTTCCCTCAACTGCGATGACGAACTCACTTCTTAAGGTGCCTGCCTTTTCAAAGCCCTCTGCACCTACATTTTCCTCACCGAATACTATCTGAAGTATTCCGCTTCTGTCTCTTAAATCTACGAAAATGAGACTTCCTAAATTTCTTCTCTTCTGTACCCAGCCCATCACGGTGACCTTCTCACCTATATTGGCATTTGATACCTCTGTACATCTATGGCTTCTATGTAAGCCCTGCATTGATTCTGCCATTTTATGCTCCTTATATTTCTACTATATATTTATTCTAATATCTGTCTGGTACCGCTGCTGCACAGCTAATCTGCTGCTTATCAGATTCCTATCTGTTAAAGAACTCAACAAACTCCTCGTAGCCCTCTTTCATAAGCTGCTCCTTCTGGAATTTCTTGTTCTTGTTCATGCGCACAACAAGCACCTGCTGTCCGTTTGCTCTTGCGTCTTTTGCCTGGTTCATGACATCAACAAGCTTGTCTGCCGGATATTTCTTCTCAACCAGATAAGCCACCTTCTTTGGACTCTCAGGAATCTTGAAGCCGCTCTCCATGAGAAGCAGGATAATTCTCTCAAAACCGATTGAAAAACCACAGGCAGGTACATCATTTCCGGTGAACTTTCCAATCATCTTGTCATATCGTCCGCCACCGCCACAGGCTGCGCCAAGCTCAGGCATTGATATCTCAAAAATAGTTCCTGTGTAGTAGCTCATTCCACGAACAAGTGTAGGGTCAAATACGAGCTCAAACTTTGCTCCCTTTGTGGCATTGACAGCCGTAGCTATCTCTGTCATATTTGTAACCACTTCTTCGTCTAAATATTCACCGAGCTTTTCTGAAAGTATATTTACACCCTCAGTGACATCCCTTGTCTGCTCCAAAAGCTTGAACAAATCAAGATATTTGTCAATATTTTCCTGTGGGTAGCCATCCTGTGCAAGCTCACTTGCAACGCCTTCCACTCCTATCTTGTCCATCTTATCGAGTGTGATAAATACACTGTCGTAGTCCTCCTCAGCAAAACCACTGTAAGCAGCCATTGCCTTTAGGATTCTTCTCTCGTTGATTCTTATCTCAAAGTTCTCGAATCCGAGTCTACCGATCGTGGTAGTGGTTGCTGTAATCAGCTCTATCTCTGCCAGATTGCTTGGCTCTCCGAGTATATCTATATCACACTGTGTAAACTGTCTGTAGCGGCCTCTCTGAGGTCTGTCTGCTCTCCACACACTGCCCATCTGAAGTGCCTTAAACGGCGATGGCAGGTTGTTGGCATTGTTTGAATAATATCTTGAAAGTGGCACTGTAAGGTCGTAGCGCATTCCAAAGTCTACTACATCCGATTCTTCCTTTGCTGTCTCCAGATTCAGCTTCTCGCCTCTCTTCATTACCTTGAAGATCAGCTTCTCATTTTCTCCGCCCTGCTTGCTTGTGAGATTTGCTATATTCTCCATGCATGGTGTCTCTATCGGTGTAAATCCGAAGCTTCTGTATGTATCCTTGATCACACTTGTCACATAATCACGGATTTCCATCTCTGCAGGTAGTATATCCTTCATGCCGTTGACCGGCTTTTTGCTCAGTGCCATTTGGTTTCCTCCATCTATATTAAAATATTGAATTCATTAGCTATTCTATTATACTTTTCGGTTTTGCAATCGTCAAGGGTTTATGGTAATTATACGGACTGCAAAGATAACGAGCATCTGCTGTGAACGGTTGCAAATGCTAATGCACATCTACTGCGGCGGATTGCAGATGCCACACGGAGACAAGCCCATGGATTTTGCTTCATCAAGCGTTACCTCTGTGTCACTCTTTTTCAAGGTCCGACAGTCCGCCCGGTGGTATTTCTTGCCGGTTGCAGTGATATGAACCATCGTCTCGCTGTTTGAGGAATCTGCAGCGCTATTTTCTGCTGCTGAGCTGTCTGAGCCTGATGATGTACTTCCTGTGGTGCCATCCAGCCAGCTGTCACCATTCTCATAGTTTATTCCGACTCCGGGCTGCACATTATAGCAATAGACATTAAAAAGTATGCCGCCACCGTTATCCTCAACCGACTTTGCCTCTATGAGAACGCCGTTTGCAACAAGATTGCTGCCCGAGAACATCGGAGTCACCCTGTAGAGCACATGATTGCCTGTATTGTTTACATAATCCGCTACCAGATTCTCAAACGGGAGCATCCCCTCCACATTCAGATATCTCGTACCGGTAATAAGGTTCTTTGGATTGGCATTCTCGCCGGCAAGCTGATAGCCAATAAGATGACAGCGATTATATAAATACCTGTCCTTTATCACATCATACTTCACCGTATGCCAGCCTGATGGCTTTATCATGCCTATCTTGCCACGCTCCTCAGTCGGCATGATATCCTTGCAGATATTGGCATAAGCCACACCGCATCTGCCGAGTGAATCCAAGTCACTGTAATTTTCAAAAGCAGTGGTAGTCATATCGCTATCCGTAAAAAAAGGCTCATTATTGTTGACAGCCACGTATGCCTTGCCATCATATGCCGGAATCGCATCGAGGGAAACGTAGGAATTGTTGTTTACAAGATCCTCCTGTGGCCCATCCACTTTATCCTTGCTGCCTAAAGCACCGGAAGAATCCTCACCTGCCACTTCAGCTCCTGCGGCATACCCGGCACCTTCAGTGCCGGATAAATCAGTGGAGGCACAGCCTGTAAAAATTGTAGCAATTGCAAGTAACTCACATAATGCAATTGCTGCTGTTTTCCTTAACTTTAGCCATATGTTCATATAAAATCACTCTTTCTATCAATCGATTGATATTGGATTTTCCCTAATTACAATAAATTAAATGAATACTTAAATTACTAAACCTAATATACTTTTATTTCCTCGCTTCATTTATTATAGCAAACGTTTGTTTGTTTTTCAACCCTTGCTGTAAAGCTATACATTTCCGTGTGCACCACGACCGGGCAGAGCTTACGGCCCGAACTCAAAAAAGCCACCCCAGGCATAACACCCGGTGTGGCTTTTAATCATGTATTATGAAATTATGTGAATCACCTAATGTGAATCAGCACTGCTATATTGCAGAACAAATCTACTCGCAAAGCTTAGAAAACTCATCCGCAACAAACTGAACCTTGGTTCCGATAATAACCTGAACAGAATTCTTGCCAGGCTTCATAACGCCTGCAACACCTGCAGATTTAATCTTCTTGTCATCAACCTGAGTGATATCCTTAACCTCAAGTCTGAGTCTTGTGATACAGTTGTCAATGCTTGCAATATTGTCTTTGCCACCGCAGCCCTCAAGAATAGTCTTTGCAACTGCTGTATAGTCATTGTTAGAAAGCACTGCCTTCTTCTCTGCCTCGACATCATCATCCTCTCTACCAGGGGTCTTAAGATTCCATTTCTTGATAGCGAAATAGAATACAATGTAGAATATGATAAAAGCTGCGATTCCAAGAGGAATGATGAGCCATGTCCTTGCTGCAGCCGGAAGTGAAGATGAGAATAATAAATCCATCCCACCGGCTGAGAATGAGAAGCCTGCTCTAAATCCAAGAGCTACTGTAACCATTGTGAAAATACCATAAAGTAAAGCATAAATCACATAGAGACCAGGAGCAAGGAACATAAATGCAAACTCGAAAGGCTCTGTAACACCACAGATGAATGCACAGATAGCTGCAGAAGCAAGGATACCGATGGCAGCCTTTTTCTTAGCAGGCTTTGCACACTTAACCATGGCAAGTGCTGCACCAGGAATACCAAACATCATACATGGGAAGAAACCTGACATGTACATTCCGAGGCTCCATGAAACATCCTTTGATGTCTCGCCTGCCCAGAAATGTTTGAGGTCTCCAAGTCCGATAGTATCGAACCAGAATACATTGTTTAATGCGTGGTGTAATCCTGTAGGGATTAACAGACGGTTCAGGAATGCATAGATACCTGCGCCGACTACATCAAGACCAACGATTGCTTTACCGATAGATACAAGAGCACCGAAAAGTAATGGCCATACAAACAGTAATACTACAGATGCAAGGATTGAAACAACACCTGCGATAATTGCTACGCAACGCTTGCCACTGAAGAATGACAGCCAGTCAGGAAGCTTTGTATCCTTAAATCTGTTGTAACACAAAGCACCAATAATACCGGCTAAGATACCGATAAATGGGTTTTCAATCTTGTCGAATGCAAGTGTCTTTGTAGCGCTGTCAGCGATAGATGGCATGATTGTGGTAACAAAGCCTGTAGACAGGAGTGTTGTCATCATCAGCCATGAAGCTAAAGCTGCAATACCGCCAGTACCGTCGTTCTTATCCGACATACCGACACCAACGCCGATTACAAAAAGGATGGCCATGTTGTCAATCAAAGCGCCCCCTGCTTTAACTAAAAACAGACCTATTAAATTACGTACACCCTCGATGTCACCACCCTGCATGGTTGCAGGACATAAATAATATCCAATACCCATGAGGATACCACAGATAGGAAGTACTGCTACGGGAAGCATTAAAGCTTTACCCAGTTTTTGAAGAAATTTCATAAATTTCCCCTCCTTTACATTATGTATACTAAACTGGAGATACTCCAATAAAGTTCGTTATTATTATACAAATCTACGCGAGACTTAAAATCTCATCACCGGCGGATACATTTCCCTCTTTGAGCATCTTTATCTCACTATAATCAGCAGTGTTGCCAATTAAAACCGGAGTAATGACATTAAGATCTGCTGCCTTAATCTGCTTCAGGTCAGCCTCCATCAAAAGGTCACCCTTCTTCACCTGATCACCAACGGAAATATGTGATGTAAAAGGATCACCCTTTAGTGTCACTGTATCCAGACCAATGTGCAAAAGCAGCTCGACTCCCTGAGTGGTCGTCATGGTAAAAGCATGAAGCGTATCAAATACAGCTGTCACCTCACCATCCGCCGGAGCATAAAACCTGCCCTCAGAAGGAATCACGGCCACGCCGTCTCCCAATATCTTCTCAGAAAAAGTAGGATCCGGAACCTCTGTAATAGGAACCACTCTGCCGTTGCACGGAGAACAGATCACCTTTCCCTTTGACTTATTCTTAAAAAAACCTAACATGATATCTCCTTTCCGTCGATATACACACTCACAATATCCAAATCATCATTGAGAAGCACAAAATCTGCTCTCTTTCCTGCAGAAATGCTGCCTGCTTCATCATAGATGCCAATCTCCTTAGCCGGATTGGCTGTAGCACACATAATTGCCTCCTCAAGCGGAATACCTGCCTGCCTTACTGTGAAACGCATACAATCCATCAGATTGGTTGCCGAGCCGGCAATTGTCCCATCATGAAGTGTGGCAAGCGGACCTCTGACCGTCACTGCCTGTCCACCGAGTGTATACTCTCCATCCTCAAGCCCTGTGGCTCTCATGCTGTCACTTATTAAAATCATGCGCTTCGCACCAAACATGGCAAATATCGCCCTGATAACCGACGGATGAATATGCACTCCGTCACAAATGAGCTCCGCATGACACTTTTCTGAATCTCTCACAGCCCCGATAACTCCGGGATTCCTGTGATGAAGCGGTGGCATCGCATTATACAAATGTGTGGCATGGCTTGCACCATGCTCAATAGCCTCTACCGCTGTGTCATAATCAGCCGCTGTGTGTGCTATTGAAACCACAACACTTCCTCTTACCCTGTCTATAAAATCAATCGCGCCCGGCTCCTCCGGAGCAATATCTACAAGCTTTATCAAGCCATTGGCCGCATCCTGAAGCTCACAGAAATAATCATAATCACATCGCATGATATTCTCTGCCGCCTGTGCGCCCTTTTTAGAAGGACTGATAAAAGGTCCCTCCATATTGATACCTACAAGATGTGCACCACCATTATAAGTATAATCACCGGCATTTTTCATGACACTCAAAAGCTCATCCCTTTGAATGGTCATAGTAGCCGGACACACGCTCGTCACTCCGATAGAAGCCTCGTATGCTGTAATCACATCAAGTGCCTCTTTGGTGCCATCACACATATCAGCTCCCTTGCATCCATGAAAATGAATATCCACAAGACCCGGTATCATGATAAGACCTGATGCATCTATAATCTCCTGCGATGCGCTGTCATTAGCCGCGTCCGTGTCAGCTGTTCTCTCCAAAACACTGTCAAAACGGCCATCCCTAACGACAACATCACCTTGCATAAAGCTGCCATCCTCTGTAAATACCCTTGCATTTTTTATTATCATATACATGCACCTTCTCAACTAAAAAACATCTACAAATAACTCAGTGCAGCCTCATCCGCTACAAGCGTAACATCATTGTGCAGTTGTAATACAGAAGCCGGCACCTGTGGTGTAATCGGTCCAAAGAAAGCCTTGTGCACAATCTCTGCCTTATCCTCACCACTTGCAACAATAAGAATCTTCTTAGCCTGCATGATGGTCTTGATGCCCATTGTATAAGCCTGCTTCGGAACATCATCAGCCGATGCAAAAAAGCGCTTATTGGCCTCAATAGTAGACTCTGTCAGATTCACACAGTGTACCTGCTTGTCAAAAGACTCTCCCGGCTCATTAAAACCGATATGACCATTGTGCCCGATACCAAGAAGCTGTAAATCAACACCGCCAAGAGACTGAATCAGCTCTGTATAGCGCTTGCACTCCTTCTGTGAATCCGGTTCCATGCCGTTTGGCAGGTGAGTATTCTCAACCGGAATATTAACATGATCAAACAAATTCTGATGCATAAAATAATAGTAGCTCTGGTCATTCTCACGGCTTAATCCCTTGTACTCATCAAGGTTCACCGTCATAACCTCTGAGAAGTCCAAATCCCCCTTCTTGAACCACTCAACGAGCTGCTTATACAAGCCGATAGGTGTAGAGCCTGTAGCCAGTCCCAATACACAATTAGGCTTCATAATCACCTGTGCCGATACGATATTTGCAGCCTTTCTGCTCATATCTGCATAATCTTTCGCTTTGTATATTCTCATGAATCTCTCACTCCATTTCGCATATTTTACTACGGACATTCAGTACCATGGACGGTGCCACACTGAGTTCATCAATTCCCATCTGTACAAATCGTGTGGTCAGTGTCGTATCCGCTCCCAGCTCTCCGCAGATGCCGACCCATTTTCCATGCTTATGCGCTCCGTCAACAGTCATCTGTATCATACGCAGGACTGCCTCATGATGTGGATTATAGAATCTGTCCAATCTGTTGTTCTGCCTGTCGATAGCCAACGTATACTGTGTCAGATCATTCGTGCCGATACTGAAGAAATCCACATGCTCCGCCAGCTCCTCACTCATCATGAC
>ENA-OZTM01000356-OZTM01000356.1-human-gut-metagenome-genome-assembly--contig:-NODE-356-length-11888-cov-4.898842_pt1 | contig 11888 bp, 10 predicted proteins | sample MGYA00244232_ERZ653994 | MGnify/ENA primary metagenome ERZ653994 (study PRJEB26926, sample SAMN06164574) | human gut metagenome | biome: ENVO:00009003; feature: ENVO:2100002; material: ENVO:00002003... | reverse complement strand
CACCAATGAAGACCAAAGCATAATCGGAGAAGAAAAACAGTTGCGCATCATCGTCAAACCGGCTCCTTGGAATACCTGGTGGGCAAGATGTGCATATGCTCTGGTAATCATCGGAATAGCCGGTACACTTATACACAGTTGGCGGCGCGTAAGAATTGAAAAAGAAACCGCCTGCCGCGCCGAACAAGAAAAAGCACAAGAGCAGAAAATGAATAAGACATACATGAGCTATTTTACCAACATATCCCATGAGTTCCGGACACCACTGACCACGATGTTGGGTTCCATCAGACAACTGTGTGCCGCCCCCGGCCAATACAGTGCCAACCGGGAACTACTGAATGTTCTGCAAGACGGTATTCTGCGGATGCTCCAGTTAGTCAACCAATTGCTCGATTTCAACAAATTAGACAACGACAATCTGGGACTGGAGGTTCAACAGACCAACCTTACCTCCACCATCAAACGAATCATCAGTTTCTTCAACATCAATGCCCAAAGCAAGAATATAACCCTTAGCATTCAGGGATTACACCATGACATCCTCTATTGGGCCGATGAAGACAAAGTAGAGAAAATACTGAGCAATCTGCTTTCCAATGCCATGAAGTTTACTCCTACAGGAGGTGAAATAGAAATCTCGTTCGCCATCGTCACGCGCCAAGAAGCCGAAGAGTTCTTCTGCCTGACAGAACAAGACAAAAGCGTCCGGTACATCCGGATTTCCGTAACCAACACCGGAGAAAATATTCCGGAAGAACAGTTGGAAAAAATCTTTGAGCGGTTCTATCAGATAAAAGACAACAAAGGGACTTATAATTGGGGAACCGGCATCGGGCTTTATTATGCTCGCAGCCTTGCCCGGTTGCACCACGGACACTTGAAAGCGGCAAACCGGAAAGAAGGGAACGGAGCCATGTTTATCCTGATTCTGCCCGCAGACGATTTCTCGTACACAAAAGAGGAACGGTTCTATGGCAAAAAAACACTCCTGAACAATACTTCCATAGAACCTGCGAAAATAGAACCGGATGCTGCCCGTGAAGGTAAAACAAGTCCGAAAACAATACTCATAGTAGACGATGACCCGGCCATCATGCACTATCTGCAGATTCTGCTGACCCCGCATTATCACATCATCAGCCGACTCAATTCCACCAACATCTTCCAGACCATTGTAGACGAAGCTCCGGATTTAATACTGAGCGATGTACTGATGCCGGACAAAGACGGTTACCAGCTTTGCAAAGAGATTAAAGCAAACCTGCAATTCTGTCACATACCCGTCATTCTGGTAACCGCCAAATCCACCGTGGAAAACCAGATAGAAGGATTGCATACCGGAGCAGACGCATACGTGCCCAAACCTTTTGAACCGGCTTACTTACTGGCCCTGATTGAATCACTATTGACGAACCGTGATAAAATGCGTAGTTTCCTGACGGACAATACCCGGACAAGCCAGATGAAAGAACTTGCCCTTACCCCAAAAGACGAGGCCTTCATGACAGAACTGTATAAACTAATGGAAAATGAACTGGATAATCCGGAACTGGACATCACGCGGATGGCCGAATTACTCAAAATCTCCCGTACCAAATTTTACTACAAGGTGAAAGGGTTAACCGGCAAGAATCCAAGCGTTTTCTTCAGAACTTATAAACTGAACCGCGCAGCCGAACTAATCAAGGAAGGGACCTATACCATCTCCGAAATAGCGGACATGACCGGTTTCAATACCCTTCCCCACTTCTCTACCTGCTTTAAAAAACAATTCGGCATAAACCCGAGTGAGTATCAATAAACCTTGTACATCCCTTATCAGCACCCACGGCTCCCTCTAATTCCCTTAAAAGAAAGAGCCGTGGCCTGCATAGAGATTACTTCCGATAAAAGTTGCCGATTATCGCTTGTTATAAACCAGTTTCTTCGTCTGCGGGTCGCGGGAGAATTGTTTCATGAAATCCCACATCAACCGTGCGTCAGGCTTGAAGTTCCAATGACCGTAGTCATTCACAGCCACGACTTTAATCAGCGGAATGTTTCCCTTGTAAAGCACTCCCGCTTCCATCGTGACGCGCTTGTTGGTGGAAATCACTTCCCTATCCTTCAGCGCTATGCCGAAGGTGGCATCTTTCGAAAAGTCAGGTCGACTGCTCACCTCCATGCCGTTCATGGTCTGATAGGCAGTCCAGGCACAGAAGAAGGCATTGGTGCGCCAATTGTTTTCGTTTACAAAAGGCACGACTTCGTCGTCCGTACCCGTCACAGAGAAATAAGCGGTCTCCACACTGCCCCGTTTCTGCACCGCCTCGTTCATCAGGGCTTCGCCACTGTAACCGAACATATACCGGTCGGGGGTCAGCCCAGCCGATTGGGCACCCACAGCGGCAAATACGTGCGACTTGCGTATACCAAGTCCCGTAGCCGTGGCGGCTCCTGCCGAAAGTCCTTCGGCATATACCCGCGAAGGGTCTATCTGCGGATAGGTCTTCAACAGATGATATACCACCTGCTCGATGCCGTCCAACCCTAGGAGCATAACCGTTGCCCTGCCACTCCAGTTCAGCAACGATGAAGTTTTCCTCGGCCGCCAGCTCAATGAAACCGGATGTCTCAGCCTGCGTACGCGGATCATTGTTGTTGCCATGCAGCAAAAGCAACAACGGCACAGAAGCCTTTTCTGCCTTCAAAGTAGCTTCCGGATGGAATTCATACCATAGGAAATCGCCTGTACCGATAAGGTCTTTCTTCATCACACGACGAGTGATTCCCCAATCTTCGGGCATGATATACGGCTCCAGCTCATACGTACCATATTGGTCGAATTGAGCTCCCGTGTACCAAGTATGTTCGTAATTGTTGAAACGGTAGTTCTTGCAAAGCAAAGTCTTCCAAGCTTCCGCAAAAGCTTCTTTCAGGGAAATGTACTTGTTTGCACTCACCACAACCTGCTGTAGAGGCTCCTGCCGGTTGGCATAACAAGCCAACCCGTCTTCTTTCCGCACCGGTTCCGCCTGATTCTGTAAGATATAGGCTGCCGCTACCTGCCGACTGTGTGTTCCGGCAATAAAAGCAGGAACGGGGGCGGCACCCTCAGCCGTCTTGGCCGGTCGGCCATTCAGCGATACGATACCGGCAACAGCACCCGCATGTCCGGCAATGGTTCTATTAACGAACGTCGCCCCCTTACCTATACCGATTATCTTCAGATTAGTAAAAACACGCATCTTGTTCAGGAAATTCTTATAAGCTTCCAAATCCTTCACCGCATCATACTCCTTTCCCAAGGGGTTCATCACACAGACCGTCCCCGAATAGGTGTGCGCATAGGACGCAATACCCAATTCATCCGTCAACGCCGCCGCTTCGGAAGCATCGCACGGCTTGTCCGGATAAATCACGAAAAAAGGGGAGAAGCCGGGAAAACGTCCCTCTACACTTTTGCACGTATCACGCGTAATGTAAACTTCCTGCTCCAACCCAGGAAAACGAACAAACGGAGGAAGCCCTTCAGGGGTTCCACCAGCCCCTTTCATCTGCAATGCAACTACAGAAAACAAGAGCCCAAAAATGAAATTCAGTTTCATAGTATCTTTAACAATTTGTTTTACGACCGCAATATTAGCGAATTACCCTCAAAGCATTCTTTCCTATTTGTTCAAATGTTTATCCTCCGGTTCAATTTTATTCATTACATTTGCAGTGTTTCTTAAAACCAACCGTATATGGCACATCGTCTTAATACCAACAAACAGTTTATGGTAGGCAACGGCATCCTTGCCTTTGCCGTGATTTTCGTAGTCGTCATCTTTGTCTACATGAGCATGAGGCTGCAACAACAGAAAGCGGAAAACCGCAACTTCATCGAAACCTATACCATCACACTGACGAAAGGCTTTGCCGGAGACTCCACCTCCATCTTCATCAACGACAGCCTGCTGGTGAACCGCACCATGACGGAAGAACCTTTCATCCTCGAGGTGAAACGCTTTGCCGAACAAAGCGCACTGATGATTGTGAACAATGCAACCGAGAAGCTTTCCCTGTTTGAGCTTAGCGAAAAAGGAGGAGAATACCGGTTCGAGAAGGAAGGAGAAGAGGTAAAACAACTGGCGCAGGAATAAAAAAGCTCAGCAAGGAGTGTTGTCAGACGTTATCAACTTTCATTTTATTTTTTCTTACATCAATATAAAGCAAATCATCATGGTCTGTTATACTATACAGTTCCATAAAATCCTCTGTTACCAAGTAATATTCGTCAAGCCCCTCACAGTCGCCGATAAATATATGTATATCAGACATTCTTGCTTTATAAACGATAAAATCCCTGTTCCAATAATCAATAAAAAAATAGAAAACGATATTTTTGTCAATTATATCCAATAGATGAAAATAAGGATCTTCCATGTTACAATCTATACTATATGGCACATATTTAAATTTCAGCCATAATGCACGAGGATTTCCAATTACAAATGTGTCATATAACCGTTGTATTAAAATCTCTTTATCGACATCTCCTATTTCCTGAAATGGAAGATGGTTATCTTTGATTGTTCGTTCTATTTCTTTATAATCAAACATGACATTTTGCTTCTGTTAATAATCTCGCATTATCCATACCGGTATTAACTTTCTGAGATACCTTTCAAACGTGATAGAAGAGGCAGACCGCTATATCTCCGTTTTGTATTTCCGGAGTTCTGTTCTCAATGCCTGAGCCCTTCCATCAGTCATCCGGTCGAGCAAAGCCCAGAAACGTTTCCCGTGATTCATCTCGCGGGTATGCGCCAGTTCGTGCAGCAACACATAGTCTATCAGATGTTTGGGAAGAAGTACCAGGTAATAGGACAGATTGATATTGCCACGCGTGGAACAGCTTCCCCAACGCCCGCTACTGGAATTAATCTTCACACTCTTGTAAGGAAGGTTATGTTGCATGGAAAGCATATACAGGCGGGGAGGAAGAATAATCTTTGCATTCCGTCGCAAAGCCTCCTCAATCACCTTACGTAGCCAAGCCTGCAGATTCTCATCCGAGAAATCCGCATCCGGCGGACAGATTATCTGCATTTCTCCCAACTCGGAACGGGACAAGAACCGTTCCCGTTGTCCGCCGACCAACGTCAGCTTGAAGAACTCCGTATCAATGCGGTAATCCAAATCAATCAGCTTTCTGACCTGCTTCTGTCTGGCAGCTTTCAGACGCGGACGAAGCTGCTCGATGGCACTCTCTACCTCGGCAAGAGAAGTCCGGGGAGGCACAGTCACGTAAATTCCATCTTCCTTTGTACGGAAAGTAAGACGCCGTGCCCGGGCATTGACCCGGACAAACAAAGGACCAAGCTCTTTATCTTCTATAATGCGGTTTACTGTCATAAATCAAAGCCTCTCCCATAGGAAAGGGGCGGGAAGAGGCTTTGCAAATGAACAAAGAATCGTCCAAAAACGCAAGCAAATACCTGACAAAAGCGGACGGAGTGTCCGATAATGAACACTACACAAAAGCGACTATCCTTTAATAATCAACATTTTACACTTATGGCACAATAATTGATTAAAGTATGATGACCGAGCGTCCTTTGAAAAAAGCATTTTTATATGCAACTTTTTCAAGGTAGATCACGTCTAACTAATAAATACTGAATCACAAAAAACAAAAGAATATGAAAGCTCTAACAACATTTATCGCAATCGCCTTATTGGCATTCAGTACAACCGCTTGTTCACAACAACACACATACCGTTCCGGAGGCTTCGGCAGCAAGACGGTCAAGGCAAGCAAGAATTATGTAACCAAAGACATAAAAGTGGACAACTTCACCAAGCTGAGTGTAGCCGGCAGCCCCGACGTGACCTACACGCAGAAGTCCGGCAAACCGACAGTGGAAGTATACACCTCGGACAACATTGTAGACTTACTGGATATCCGTGTCAAGGACAATACCCTCTACATCGGCTTCAAGAAGAACGTCAGCGTATCCTATAATAAACTGGAAGTACGTGTGTCCGCAGAAAAGCTGAACGGCATTACCGTGGCAGGTTCGGGAGACGTGGAACTGAAAAACGGACTGAAGACGGATGACCTCAAAATCTCTGTGGCTGGTTCGGGTGACATCAGTGGAAACAACATCTCCTGCACAGACCTCGATATTTCCATCGCAGGCTCGGGAGACATCAATAGCAGCGACATCACTTGCAATGACCTCCAAGTATCCGTTGCAGGTTCAGGTGACATGAAGCTGAATAACGTAACCGCCAACTTCACCAGAGCATCCGTTGCCGGTTCGGGTACCGCCATCCTGAGCGGCAGTACCCAAGAAGCTGAATACAGCGTGGCAGGTTCGGGTGATTTGCTTGCTTCCGATTTCGTTGCCAAGAAAGCATCTGCCAGTGTTGCCGGTTCAGGCGACATCAAGTGCCATGCCACAGATTTCCTGAAAGTACGCACCAGCGGAAGCGGCAGTGTAGGCTACAAGGGTAATCCGGAACTGGACTATCCCAAGAAAGGACTGTATAAACTCTAACATAGAAAACATAGATTAAATAGGAAATATAGGTTTTAAGATTAATTGAGCCTAAACCGAATTCTCTCTGAAATATATATTAACGAAATGGTGAAGGGCTTCCGAGAGGAAGCTCTTCGTCCTTTTATTGAACGGATGTCCTTCCATCTCCATCCTATCAAACGCATAAGAACAATAAAGGGACACTGCATCACGCGGCGTCCCTTCTATTTTAGTTAGTTTTTATAAGATTTTGAGAGAATTGAAACTTCACAGCCTCAAGTTGTTTTAATAAAGCACACTAACTATTATGTTTAAAGCAAATGAAAATGTTATTTTAAAAGCAAATGAAAATATCTATTCCTTAATTTCCAGTTCCTTGTCCGCCCGGCGCAGGCTGTCCATTACCTGCTTCTCATGAGACACGACCACATCTCCCGAGAGAGCTACCGACGGTGCGGAAATCTGTTTACCGATAGTATCGGCTGCGGCCACCTCCTCTACATCCGAGAAAAATGAATGTTGCATCACATTCCCCATAGAAAGGACCACTGCCACTACTGCAGCGGCTTTGAACAACGGCATGAAACGTGCGGTCAATGTCATGCGCTTTGCCTTGACCACCGGAACTTCCACTTCGGCAAGCACCCGGGCATCAAAATCCTCACCCAAATGCACTTCCTGCTGAAGCTGCTGATATACGAACAAGTCCTTGTAGCGAAGCAAGTGTCCGGGAACATCGTTACCGCTAAAGAAAGCACGCAGGCATGCTTCCTCTTCCAAAGAAGTTTCGCACTGCCAGTAGCGTTCCAAGAGTTGTTCTATATATTTAGAGTCCATAACCTTCTATATCAATAAACGTTTGTTTTACTTTTTGCCGCGCCCTGAAAAGGTTCACTTTTACCTGCTCCTCGGTCAAGTTCAGGACCGCTGCTATTTCTTTATAACTCTTACCTTCCACATCCCTAAGCAGCATAATCAACCGCTGTTTTTCGGGAAGCTTGTTCATCAGCCGGTGTATCAACGTCATTCGTTCCTTATTCACCAGCTTTTCGTAAGGGCTCGATGCATCGGAGACCTGCTCCATTTCGGGGAGCAGCTCCACGGTACGGGAGTCTTTTCGCTCGCTACGGTCTATCGCCAGATTTCTTGCCACAGTCAAGCAATAGGCCTCAATAGAACCGAATTGCGACCACTCGTCACGCTTGTTCCAAACCCTTATCAGCGTTTCCTGCACAACATCCTCTGCCTCTGCCCTATCGAACGTAATTCTCAGGGCTAACCGAAAGAGCTTATCCTTCAGCGGGAGAATGTCATTACGAAAGCTGAGTTCTTGCATCTCTAATAAATTGACGGTTAAGTATTCAGAAAGTTACAGCCTATTGCCGTTTTTTTTTGAATTATTTTCGGATACGGGTTCCACTGTTCCCGTTGATGGCTGATGCTAAAGTGATTACGACTTCGGACACACCCGCATTCAACGCCTCGAAAGAGTTCTCCAATTTTGGAATCATGCCACCTTGAATCACTCCATCGGCTACATATTGCTTAAATTCCTCCGGCGTTATCTGTGGAATCACGCTGTCATCATCGTCTTCGCTGCGCAGCACACCCTTCTTTTCAAAGCAGAACACCAAAGTTACATCGAACAAACCTGCCAAAGCCTTGGCGGTCTCTCCGGCAATAGTGTCGGCATTCGTATTCAGCATGTGCCCGTCTCCATCGTGTGTCAACGGAGCCATCACGGGAACCACACCCTTATGAATGAGGTCTGCCAAGAAAGCATCATTCACCTGCTTCACATCGCCCACAAACCCATAATCCACCTCCTTCACGGGACGCTTTACCGAACGGATTACATCCATATCGGCTCCCGTCAAGCCCAGTGCATTGACACCACGCGCCTGCAAGCCGGCAACGATATTCTTATTCACCAGTCCGCCATACACCATGGTCACCACCTTCAGCGTTTCGGCATCAGTGATGCGGCGGCCATTCACCATTTTACTTTCAATACCCAGTTGGGCAGCGAGCTTCGTGGCCGAGCGTCCGCCTCCGTGTACCAAGACCTTGTAGCCTTCGATGGCTGCAAAGTCATCCAATAACTTATAGAGGGTGGCTTCCTCTTCTACAATCTTGCCACCCACCTTTATTACAGTCAGTTTCTCCATTTTATTCCAAATAAGTATATCCGTACAGTCCGGAACGGTAATTAGACAAGAATTCCTTCCCTTCTTCCACAGAGATACGCCCTTCCTTGACGGACTGCGTCACCCAAGTTTCCAGCGTACGTACCAGTTTTTTAGGATTATATTGCACGTAGTCCAACACCTCAGCCACCGTCTCGCCGTCAATCAGTTGGTCGATGGTGTAGCCTTTGGAATTGACAGACACATGCACGGCATTCGTATCACCAAACAGATTATGCATATCTCCCAGAATCTCTTGATAAGCTCCGACCAGAAAAACCGCCAGATAGTAGTGTTCCTTGTCGCGCAACGAGTGCAGCGGCAGGGTGGTCGTATCGGCACGCGAGCTGACGAAATTGGCAATTTTGCCGTCCGAGTCGCAAGTCATATCCTGCAAGGTAGCCTCGCGGTCGGGTCTTTCATCCAGCCGTTGTATGGGCATGATGGGGAACATCTGGTCGATAGCCCAGGAATCGGGCAATGACTGGAACAGCGAGAAGTTACAGAAATACTTGTCGGCAAGCAGCTTGCTCAACTTGCGGAATTCCTCGGGGCAGTGCTTCATGCCGCTGGCAATGGAGTTGATTTCGCGGCAGATACTCCAGTAGAGTTTCTCTATTTGTGCACGCGTATTCAGGTCGACGATGCCATGGCTGAAAAGGTCGAGTGCCTCTTCGCGTATCTGCTGCGCATCGTGCCAAGGTTCCAGCATACTGCGCTGGCTCAGATTATCCCAGATGTCATACAGTTCCTTCACCAGTTCGTGAGCATCCTCTCCCGGTTCCCAGTCGTCGTCCATTTCGGGCAGGGAAGCCGTTTCCAGCACTTCGAAGATAAGCACGGAGTGATGGGCAGTCAGGCTGCGTCCCGTCTCGGTAATGATATTGGGATGAGGGAACCCGTGTTTGTCGGCAACATCAACGAAAGTCGACACCACATCGTTGACATATTCCTGGATGGAATAGTTGACGGAGCTTTCGCTACTTGAAGAGCGTGTACCGTCATAATCAACTCCCATACCGCCACCAGTATCCACGAATTCGATGTTGAAGCCCATCTTGTTCAGCTGCACAAAGAATTGCGAAGCTTCACGCAAAGCATTCTTGATGCGGCGTATCTTGGTTATCTGACTGCCGATATGGAAATGTATCAGCTTCAGACAGTCCTTCATATCTTTTTTCTCCAAGAAGTCCAGCGCTTCGAGCAGTTCACTGGATGTCAGTCCGAACTTGCTGGCATCTCCTCCGCTTTCTTCCCATTTGCCACTTCCACTGGAAGCCAATTTAATGCGAATGCCGATATTAGGTTTCACCTTCAATTGCTTCGCCATCTTGGCAATAAGATTCAACTCATTAAGTTTCTCTACAACAAGAAAAATGCGTTTGCCCATTTTCTGTGCCAACAGTGCCAGTTCAATGAAGCTCTCGTCCTTATATCCGTTACAAACCACGAGGGAACCCGGGTCTGTATTGACCCCTATCACAGCATGCAACTCCGGCTTTGAACCCGCTTCCAGCCCCAGATTGAACTTCTTCCCATGGTTAATCATCTCTTCTACCACGGGACGCATCTGATTCACTTTAATGGGATAGATAATAAAGTTCTCTCCTTTATACCCGTACTCGTCGGCTGCCTGTCTGAAGCAGCAGGACACCTTCTCGATGCGGTTGTCCAGAATATCGGGAAAACGCACCAATACCGGAGCCGCTACATCGCGCAACTGCAACTCGTCCACCAACTCTTTTAAATCGACGGCAACCCCATCCTTACGCGGTGTCACCACAACATGACCTTTGTCATTGATACCAAAGTACGAAGTGCCCCAACCAGTTACGTTGTACAGCTCTTCTGAATCTTCAATACGCCATTTTCTCATCAGTACATTTACTATTAGACTATTTACAATTTACTATTTTCCCACTATAGTGTGTCTTATAAAGGGGGCGACAAAAATACACATAAATCTAATATATCCAGCTCCTCGGACTGAAAAATACACATTTACAAGGGATTAAAGTCCTAAAAGTTGGCGTAACCGTTGCACGGATTCGCTAATCTGGCTGCGGCTTTCCAGATAACCGGCATCAAAGCGATAACGGGCCTGCGAGTAGAAAGGCTCACGCTTATCCAGCGCCTCCACAATGAAGGTGCGCAAATCTTCGTCCGTCTTGCCTTGCAGGATGGGGCGTTGCTGCTTCGCCACCCGGAGCCGGCGGAACAGAATATCGGGGTGTACATCCAGAAACACCGTCTGCCCGCAACCGTTCATATACTCCATATTGTCAAAAAAACAAGGAGTACCGCCACCGGTAGAGACCACGACATCCTCAAATTCCCCTACTTCATGCAGCATGTTTCGCTCCAATTCACGAAAAGAGGCTTCTCCCCGCTCGGTGAACAATTCACGGATTGATTTGTGAAAACGTTCTTCGATGTACCAGTCCAAATCAATGAACGGCACATTCATTTCGCGGGCAAAAGCCTTTCCTAAAGTAGTTTTACCGGCTCCCATGTAGCCGGTCAAGAAAATACGTATCATAATGAGTTTTCAGTTACGAGCTATACGAGCTACGAGTTACAAGCTTGTAACTCATTTCCTGCAAAGGTAGCAATTCCAAGCTGAAAACGCCTCTGTATCAGAGAAAAATTTTGATACGTTTGCTTAAATCTTCAAATTCCTTTTCTCCCGGTTCGCCGGTGGGTGTACCGAAGGGCATCTGTGCAATCAGCATCCAGTCGCCGGGCAGGTTCCAAGTGCGGCGTACCTCGTCGTCAATCAAGGGGTTATAGTGTTGCAGGGAGGCTCCCAACCCCATATCTTCCAGCATAGTCCAGATGGCAAACTGGTGCATGGCGGAGGTATGCTGCGACCAAGTAGGGAAATTATCCTTATAGGAAGGGAATGCTTCCTGCAGCTTCTTGACTACAGAAGTATCTTCAAAATAGAGCACAGTACCGTGTCCGCTGGCAAAACAGCCGTCAATCTTGGCTTCCGTCTTGGCAAAAGCCTCGGCAGAGATGCGTGCTTTCAGGGTTTCCTTCACGATGTTCCACAATTTTTTATGTTCGTCGCCCAGCAACAATACAATTCTTGTAGACTGTGAATTGAAAGCTGACGGCACATTCTTTACGGCTTCACGACTGTCTCTTATACACATCTCCGAGCCCACGAGACATGCGCAGATCTCGT
>ENA-OZTM01000348-OZTM01000348.1-human-gut-metagenome-genome-assembly--contig:-NODE-348-length-12073-cov-3.972042_pt1 | contig 12073 bp, 11 predicted proteins | sample MGYA00244232_ERZ653994 | MGnify/ENA primary metagenome ERZ653994 (study PRJEB26926, sample SAMN06164574) | human gut metagenome | biome: ENVO:00009003; feature: ENVO:2100002; material: ENVO:00002003... | reverse complement strand
AGTATTTCTTATGGATGTAAGACGGATGAGAAATGAAGCGCTTGGCAAACGTGTTGTGAAAGCGCTTGAATCAAGAAATATGGAAGCTTATTATGCATCAACGAAAGAAGAAGCTGTTCAAAAAGCGCTGGAGCTGATGGAGGAGGGAAGCTCGGTTACAATGGGCGGCTCGATGTCGGTTCGGGAATCGGGACTTCTTGATGCGATCAATGCGGGAAATTATGAGTTTTATGACAGGGATCAGGCGGCGACACCCGAAGAACGTCAGGAGATTGCATTGAAAGCGTTTACATGCGACTGGTACCTCGGAAGTGTCAATGCTATGAGTGAGAACGGAGTATTTGTTAATATTGACGGAAATGCGAACCGTGTGGCGGCATATGCGTTCGGACCGAAAAACGTACTGCTTATCGTAGGAATGAATAAAGTGGTGAAGTCAGAAGAAGATGCGGTGCAAAGGGCGAGAAACGAAGCTGCGCCGATCAATTCACAGAGATTCGGACTTGAGACTCCATGCGTAAAAAACGGAAGCTGTTTTGACTGCAAGAGTTCAGACTGCATCTGCTGTCAGGTCTTGGTCACAAGATTCAGCAGAATTCCGAAGCGGTTTAAAATAATTCTTGTAGACGATGTTTTGGGATTTTAGGAGAGGAAATTACCTATGGACAGAAATGAAAGAAATACAATGGATCAAAACGCGCGAAAACGTACGGTGCGAAGAGAAGGGAATGCTGAGGGAAGCGCGCGGGCAAATGAAGGTCTGGGAAGAAGACCGTCGGGAAACGGCGCTCCCGCCTCAGCAGGAAGACCGTCAGGAAAAAGCAGTTCGGCATCTGTACGAAGAACATCGGAAAGCGGCGATCCGACCAGAAGAACAACGCCGGGCGGAACGGTTACTCCGATGAGACGAGAGTCGGGAAGTGTGAGGAAACCGTCTGAACAGGCAGGGCGTGCGCAAGGAAGTCTGCGAAAGGAACATTCTGAAACAGGAAGAACGCGGGATGCAGCGGGAGCGCCGACAGATCCGTCCTTAAGAAGAGCGTCAGGGAAAGCGGGAACGCCGACAGATCCGTCCGCAAGAAGCACAGCGGGGAAAGCGGGAACGCCGGCAGATCCGTCCTTAAGAAGAGCGGCGGGAAAGGCTCAGGGAAATCCTGCAGAACAGAAGCCGGTCAGATCGGCAGATGGAATTGTCAGAAAGCAAGGCGGTCATCCGAACGGAAAATCAAAGGCGATGTCAAAAAAGAAAAAGAAACAAAAACGGGCAGCATTTAATTTTGCTTCCGGAGGAGTGCTTATTATAGCGGCGTGCGTGTTTATTTTTTCGTTGTATCAGCTTATCACGATGCTGATTCCGTATTACTCCGGCGGGGAAGAGTACGATAAGATTAAAAACATTGCCATTACGGCGGATGAAGAAGGGAAAGGTTTTACTGTTGATTTTGACGCTTTGCTGAAAGAAAACGAAGACACGGTTGCATGGATTCGCTTTGATGAGCCGGCGGTGATCAATTATCCCGTTGTAAAGAGCGCGGATAATAATGAGTATCTGACAAAGACGTTTACGGCAAATGACAATAAGCTTGGTGCGATTTTTGTAGATATGAGAAACAGTAATGATTTTTCAGACAAAAACACGTTTATCTACGGTCATCATCTTAACGTCGGAGGAGAAATGTTTTCGGAGCTTCTTAAATACGAAAATGAATCTTTCTGTAAGAAGCATCCAAACTTCTACATATATACACCGGATGGAAAGGTTAGAACATATAAGGTGTTCTCAGCTGGAGTTGTGAAAGATACGGCGGATAATTATAAGCTTGATTATGCTACGGATGCGGATTATGAGGCGTATTTGAAGCTTTGCGAGGAATCCTCGAATTATAAGGTAGAAGACGTGGAATTGACGGCGCAGTCGCAGATTGTCAGTCTGTCAACGTGTACAAATGTCCGCGATGACGAACGTTTTCTTGTACAGGGAGTTCTGACTGCGGTAGATTGATGACGAAGAAAGGAAATTATATGGCAGACAGATTTGATATAGGCGATATCATTACGATGAAGAAGCCTCATCCGTGCGGGAGCAAGGAGTGGGAAGTGCTTCGGGTCGGAGCTGATTTCAGATTGAAGTGCGTAGGCTGCGGACATCAGATCATGGTTGCCCGCAAATTAGTCGAAAAAAACACGAGACAAATCGTAAAAAGGACTTGAAACTAAAAAAGACTTATGGTATCATCAATAATTGTGACATACTGTCGGATTGAAACCGATATGTATCATAATTCCTTGTTCCTGTAATGAAAACAGGAGCCAGAGACCATAAGGAGGTATAAGAACATGAATAAGTATGAATTAGCTGTTGTTGTGAGCGCAAAACTCGAAGACGAAGCAAGAGCGAACGTAATCGAGAAAGTGAAAGCTCTTATCACACGTTTCGGCGGTAACGTAACAGACGTGGATGAGTGGGGCAAAAGAAGATTCGCTTATGAAATCCAGAAAATGACAGAAGGATTTTACTACTTCGTACACTTCGAAGCTGAAAGTACAGTTCCGGGAGAAGTGGAGCAGCGTATCCGCATCATGGACAACGTACTCAGATATTTATGCGTGAAACAGGAAGCATAAGCGGAAAGAGGTATATATGAATAAAGTAGTTTTAGTAGGACGGTTAACAAGAGACCCAGAAGTGAGATATTCACAGGGAGACAATGCTACAGCGGTTGCAAGATATACACTTGCTGTAGATCGCAGATTCAGAAGAGACGGTGAGCCGACAGCGGATTTTATTCCGTGTGTTATATTCGGACGTTCCGCAGAGTTTGCTGAGAAGTATTTCCATCAGGGAATGCGTGTCTCTATTTCCGGACGTATCCAGACAGGAAGCTACACGAACAAAGATGGTGTGAAAGTATACACAACAGAAGTGATCGTGGAAGAGCAGGAGTTTGCAGAGAGCAGAGCCGAGGCAGAAGCTAACAGAGCAAGTTTCCAGCGTCAGTCTGCACCGAGTCCGGCACCTAGCGCAGATGCAGGTGATGGCTTCATGAATATCCCGGATGGTATCGATGAGGAGTTACCGTTTAACTAAGTCGGAAAGGAGATAACCATCATGGCTTACGAAAAAGGAAGCAGACCAGAGGGTGGATTCAAAAGAAGAGGCCCAGCTCGTAGAAGAAAAAAAGTTTGCGTGTTCTGTGGTAAAGAAAACAACGAAATCGATTACAAGGACGTTGCAAAATTAAAGAAATATGTTTCTGAAAGAGGAAAAATTCTTCCTAGAAGAATTACAGGAAACTGTGCTAAGCACCAGAGAGCTCTTACAGTAGCAATCAAGAGAGCTAGACACATTTCTCTTATGCCTTACGTTCAGGACTAATTGAGATAATTAGCTAATAGCAAGATCGAATTTTTGGAGAAATTCAGAAATTCGATCTTTTTGCTTTTTCTAATTCATTTTTGCGTGTTTTTTTGCATAATACAACCTATAGCATCTTAGGGGAAAAGATGCTATAATAGATTAGCTATATTGTAATTAGTCACATATGGTGGTGATTGATAGTAGTCCCAGGTGAGGTATTAGTTATGAAAAGGAATAAAATGCAGCTGAAGGGACAGCTCAGAATGTACATGCGATGGCCGCTGATCATGACACTTCTCTTGATTGGCATGGATGTATGGATGTACATGGTGGACAAGAAAGCCGGACTTTTGATGTCAGTGATCATAATTATATATGTAGGAATCGCTTTTTCGCTGTATTTCTATAACAGATCTTTGATCCTGGCAGATCTGATCCAGTTTTCAGTACAGTACAAAGGTATTGAAAACCGGCTGCTCAAAGAACTGGCAATTCCCTATGCGATTGCGCTGGAGGATGGGAGGATTCTGTGGAAGAATGATTGCTTTTTGAATCTGACAGAGGGTCAGAGAAAAGAACGTTATCTGAATCGTATGATTCCAGAATTACATCCGGGTGTGTTTCCAAAAAATGATGTGGATCACGTAGAATTGGAAGTAACTTATCGTGAAAGAAGTTATCAGGCAGAGCTTCGAAAAGTATCATTGGAGGGATTCAGTGAGAAAGAAGAGTTGCTTCAGATTCCGGAAGAGCAGGAATATTTTGTTGCAGTTTCTTTAAGAGATGTGACAGAACTGAATGCCTACATCCGAGAGAACGAAGACCAGAGAATGATTGCCGGATTGATTTATATCGATAACTATGACGAGGTCATGGAAAGTGTTGAGGAAGTCAGACAATCCCTTCTCGTGGCATTGATCGACCGTAAGATCAATAAGTATATCGGAGATGTAGATGGTATCTTAAAGAAACTGGAGAAGGATAAATACTTTATCGTACTTCGAAAGGATGCTTATAAAAAGCTGAAAGAAGACAAGTTTTCTCTTCTGGAAGAGGTAAAACAGGTTAATATCGGTAATTCAAGATCAGCAACGCTGAGTATTGGTTTGGGATTGAATACGGCAACGTATGCGTTGAGCTACCAGTATGCGCGTGTGGCAATCGATCTTGCACTTGCCAGAGGCGGAGATCAGGCAGTTATTAAGGATTGTAACGGAATAACTTATTTTGGTGGTAAGAAGGAGCAGACAGCGAAGAATACACGAGTGAAGGCGCGTGTTAAGGCTGAGGCACTTCGAGAGTTTATTGTGACCAGAGACAAAGTTATTGTTATGGGTCATAAGATTGCTGATCCGGATTCTTTTGGTGCATGTATGGGTATTTACCGTGCAGCAGTAAGTCTGGAGAAAAAGGCACATATTGTGATCAATGAAGTTACAGGATCTGTTCGTCCGTTGTATGATGAGATTTTGGAGAGCCCTGCATATGAGGATGATATTTTTATTACGTCAGAACAGGCATTGGATTATGTGGATGACAATGCAATGGTCATTGTAGTAGATACGAACAAGCCACAGATGACAGAGTGTCCGGAACTCTTGAAGAAATCAAAGATGATTGCAGTGCTGGATCATCACAGGCAGAGTAGTAATATTATTGAGAACGCGGTACTTTCTTATGTGGAGCCGTATTCTTCTTCCACTTGCGAGATGATCGCAGAAGTTCTACAGTATATGGTAGATGACATCAAATTCCCGGCACTTGAAGCAGAGTGCATGTATGCCGGAATTATGATCGATACGAGAAACTTTATGAACCGTACAGGTGTAAGAACCTTTGAAGCAGCAGCATTTTTGAGAAGATGCGGTGCAGATATTACACGGGTACGTAAGATGTTCCGTGATGATATGGCATCTTATCAGGCAAAGGCTGAGGCAGTCCGCAATGCAGAAGTTTATCGTAAGGAGTATGCGATTGCAGTATGTCCAAGCGATATTGACAGTCCTACAGTGCTTGCAGCACAAGCGGCGAATGAATTGCTGGATATTAGCGGAATAAAGGCTTCTTTTGTATTGACAGAATATGAAAATAAGATTTATATGAGTGCGCGTTCCATCGATGAAGTGAATGTTCAGATTATCGCGGAGAAGCTCGGTGGAGGCGGTCATATTAATTCCGCGGGAGCACAGTTTGACCACACGAATATGCATGAAGCAGTCAGTGCATTGAAAGAGACTATTGATAAAATGATAGAAGAAGGAGATATTTGATAATGAAAGTTATTTTATTACAGGATGTAAAATCTCTTGGAAAAAAAGGAGAGATCGTGAACGTAAATGATGGATATGCAAGAAACTTTATCCTTCCAAAGAAGCTTGGACTGGAAGCAACAGGAAAGAATCTGAATGATCTGAAGCTTCAGAAGAATAACGAGAAAAAAGTTGCGGAGGAGAACCTGGAGGCAGCGAAAGAGCTTGCAGCTAAGATCGCAGAAGCTAAAATTGTAACACACATCAAAGTTGGAGAAGGCGGAAGAACTTTCGGTTCTGTATCAAGCAAAGAGATTGCAGAGGAAGTAAAAGCACAGTTGAATCTTAATGTTGATAAAAAGAAGATCCAGTTAAAAGAAGCGATCAAGACACTCGGAACACACAACGTGTCTGTAAAGCTTCATCCACAGGTTACAGCAGAACTGAAAGTAGTTGTACAGGAAGAAGCATAAGGAGACGAAATCTTTATGGATATGGAAGCAGCAATGAAACGAATTCCTCCGCACAGTGCGGAGGCTGAGCAGGCAGTGCTCGGTGCGATGCTGATGAACAAGGAGGCCATCACGGTGGCCTCCGAGATATTATCAGGGGATGATTTTTATCAGACGGCATATGGAATCTTGTTTAATTCTATGGTGGAACTGTTTCATGCGGGAAAACCGGTCGATCTGATCACCTTGCAGGAATATTTGAAAGAAAAGGATGTCCCGCCAGAGATCAGCAGTATGGAGTTTGCAAGAGATTTGCTGATGGGAACACAGACTTCTGCGAATATCAAGAGCTATGCTGAAATTGTACGTGAAAAATCAATCATGCGTCGCCTGATCAAAGTAAATGAAGAGACAGCAAATGCCTGTTATCTGCAGAATCAGCCATTAGAGGAGATTTTGGAAGATGCACAGAAGCAGGTTTTTGCACTTGCAGAGACTGGGAATTCAGAAGAGTATGTGCCGATCAAGCAGGTTGTACTCAATGCATTGGATGTAATCGAGCGTGCGTCTAAGACAAAAGGAACAGTAACAGGAATTCCGACAGGATTCATTGATCTTGATTATAAGTTGTCCGGTCTGCAGCGCTCAGACCTTGTACTGATCGCAGCCCGTCCTTCCATGGGTAAGACTGCGTTTGTATTGAATATCGCACAGCATGTGGCATTTCGTCAGAATAAAGCAGTAGCAATCTTCAGTCTCGAGATGTCCAAAGAGCAGTTGGTAAACCGTTTGTTCTCATTGGAGTCTCATGTGGATGCACAGATACTAAGAACCGGTAATCTGTCAGATACGGATTGGGAAAAGTTGATCGAAGGAGCCGGAACAATAGGATCATCAAGAATGATCATTGATGATACGTCAGGTATTACGATTTCAGAGATGCGCTCAAAGTGTAGAAAATACAAGTTGGAGATGGGACTTGACCTGATCATTATCGACTACTTACAGTTGATGAGCGGAAGCAATTCAAGAAAGAATGAGAGCCGTCAGCAGGAGATTTCTGAGATCTCACGTTCTTTGAAAGGTCTTGCCAGAGAATTGAATGTGCCGGTGCTTGCACTGTCACAGCTGAGCCGTGCGGTTGAGCAGAGAACAGATAAGCGTCCGATGCTTTCAGACCTCCGAGAGTCCGGAGCAATCGAGCAGGATGCCGATGTCTGTATGTTTATCTATCGTGATGACTATTATAATCCTGACACGGAAGATAAGAATATTGCAGAAATTATTATCGCAAAACAGAGAAACGGCCCGATCGGTACCGTGCGTCTTGCGTGGATGCCACAGTACACTCGTTTTGGAAACGAGCTGCGTCAGCAGGATCAGGAGATATAAAAAAGAAAAGGACAGGCACTTGTTGGAGAGCCTGTCCTTTTTCGGTATACAAATCCAATAAATCTACCGGTATATGCAGTGTGCAATTAGAAATCGCAGAAATGCTATGTAAATCTTTTTTTGAATCTCAGCACCGGACTATTCTTCACACTTTCTCTTCGGGTCGCCTGTTGCTGGCGGATCAGGCTGTCCAGTTTACGGAAATGTTCTTCTTCCTGCCGTTCTTTCGCCTGGAAAAGAAAATCCATCTCACGTATGACATCTGCGGTGACCTGAGTGCTGATTTCTTTTTCTAATGTTTTGTTATTTTCAGTAACAACTTCCGTAAGTACCTCTCCGATGAGTGAACGTACATGTTCCAGCTGGGTCTTTGTGATAACTTCGACCGGAGTAGTGGTAGTGGCTGGTTTGCACTCAGATGTCAGGTCAGGTGCGGGTGTTTTGGTAAGGGCATTCTTTTCCTTGTTTTCAGTGTGTCTCATTATCTGACGTGTAGATTTCAACTCTGGGATCAATGGCTTCAGATCGCGAAGCAGAACCCCTTCATTCTTAAGTTTTTTAATACAGCAAAAGAGCTGGATATCATCCTGGGTATAATATCGATGTCCCATCTCTGTGCGGCCGATAGGAATATGAAGTTCATCTTCCCAGTACCTTAAGACATGGGATTCTACCTGAACTTTCTTGGCAGCTTCAGAGATCATAAATCTGGTTTCACCCATTGATTTTCTATCCTCCTGTTAGAATCATTGCGATTACTGTTCTGATTTCGCTACATTTATTATAGCATAGAGAAATTATGAAAGAAGTGCTAATCGTTCGTCAAATTATGGCAAAAAAAGAAATCCTGCTACATCGAATCAATCAGATGAGCAGGATTTCTGCGTTTTGTGATCACTTAGCGCTTATAAATTATGCCTCAGAGATAGCGCCTGTAGGACAAGCAGCCTCACAAGCTCCGCAATCTACACAAGCATCAGCATCGATCTCATATTTGCCATCTCCTTCAGAAATAGCGCCTACTGGACATTCGCCTTCGCAAGTACCACAGCTTACACATTCATCACTAATTACGTGTGCCATTGTATGTACCCTCCTTTTTTGGATTACGATAGGTTTTTCCCTTTTCGTTATCCTCATTTTAATACAAGACGGGGAAATATACAAGAGTTCCTGATGTATTTATTTGAGTAATTTGTAAGTTAGTTTCATGAAATTTGTGAACGTGGAAAATAGAAGATTTCTATATTAAATTAGTAAAAAAACGAAAATTCACGAGATTTTAAGAAATTATCTCTTCCATTTTTCAAGGATTCGTGTATCATAATGGATTGAGAGTTAAAAAGTAGAAAACATAGAGATAAAATTGTGTAAATGAAAAGAAGGAGAAAGTTATGCGGAAACGAAATGTAAGAGCAGCGATTGCGGCAGCACTTTGTATGACGGTACTTGCAGCCGGCTGCGGAAAGAAGGCAGATGATCCGGTTTTTACAGGGGATAAGACAGAAGCACCGGTATATCAGGCGAATCTGGATGCAATTAAATCTTCTGTATATGCATCGGCAGACAATCTGGATCTGGAACCTGGAACTTATATTTCTGTAATCGGAAGGGGATCTTCAACACCATATTGGAATCAGGTAAAGGCAGGGGTAGAGCAGGCAGCAACTGACTTGAATACAGCACTTGGCTATTCCGGAAATGATAAGGTGAAAGTATTATACAGTGCACCGGATGAGAATGATAATATCGATCAGCAGGTGAATATTCTGGATGAAGAGCTTGCACGTTATCCGGATGTGATCGCAATTTCCAGTGTAGATGCAAGCGCATGCTCCGTCCAGTTTGATCTTGCGATTGAGAATGGAATTCCGATCGTAGCATTTGATTCAGGAAACAGCTATCAGAATATCCAAAGTACTTGCAAAACGAATAATATAGAAGCGGCAACAACAGGAACAAAGAATTTCTGTGAGAAGATCGGTGACAGTGGGGAGATTCTGTTGCTTGTGCATGATACAGTATCAGATACGGCGAAAGAGCGTGAGGCAGGAATCAAAAATGAACTTGCAGCAAATCATCCGAATGTGACTGTTACAGAGACAATTTATCTGGATCAGCTGGAAATGTTGAAGAAACAGATTGTAGCTGAACAGGTCGGGGTAACACCAGAAGAACTGGCAGCCGCAGAAGCAGGAGAAAAGAAGGAAGAGACAACAGGAACAGGTGATGCTTCCGAGACAATTGCAGATGCAGCATCGAATGCGGCTTCTTCATCAGCAGACGAAAGTGCGAATGAGACAGCACAGGAAGTGGACAATGAATTGTCCGAGAAGATGCAGCAGGTCAACGATGGCGCGGCAAAGATGAGTGATGAAGATGCAATTCAATATTATATGGAGAAACATCCTGATTTAAATGGATGTATTGCTACGAACGAGACAGTAACCCAGCTTGCAATTAGGACGCTGGATCAGTTTGATTCAGAAAAACATATTACATTAGTAGGGTTTGATGCAGGAAAAGAGCAGGTCAATGCATTGAAAGATGGAAAGGTGGATGGACTTATTGTGCAGAATCCTTTTGGAATGGGATATGCGACAGTAGTTGCAGCGGCACGTACAGTTCTTGAGATTGGAAATGAAGCTGAGGTCAACACAGGATATGTGTGGGTGACAGCAGACAATATGAATGACGATACGATAACACCGTTCCTTTACGAATAAGTTGAAAATAAATCGAACAATTTCATAAAAGAAAAGAGCTTGTCAGGCAAAAGAAAAACATCAGGATTTTATTACTTCTATATTTCTGAATTTCAGAATGAAGTATAAAACCTGATGTTTTCTTTGTTTTATTCACGTTGTCCTTTAAGCTTTGCTTAAAGAAAAAATAAATTCGGTGCCAACCCCTTCTGTACTGATCACATTGATATGTTCATCGTGAGCCTGTATGATTTCTTTTACAATCGAAAGTCCAAGTCCGGTTCCTTTCTTATCTTTTCCACGGGAAAGATCTGATTTGTAGAAACGCTCCCAAATCTTATTGATTTCCTTTCTTGAGATTCCGATTCCATGATCTTTTACGGAAACAAAAATTTTATCATTTTTCGTTGTTACTTCTACTGTAATAGAAGAGTCATTCTCACTGAATTTAATCGCATTATCCAGAAGATTATAAAGAACCTGTTGGATTTTGCGTCGGTCCGCCATTACATTGATCTGTTCAGACAGTAGAAAGAGCTTAATGGATATATGCTTCTGAGTACAGACACCCTCGAAAGACTGGGCAGTATGTTTGATCATCTCCTGAATATCAAAGGAAGTCTTATTGAGCAGGAGCTCTTTTGTATCAAATTCGTTCAAAGTAAGAAGATCCGTTGTCAGGTCAGTCAGTCGTTCCGTTTCGAAGAGAATGATATTTAAGTATTTCTCATGAAGCTCTGGTGGGATTGTTCCGTCTGCCATTGCTTCTACATACCCCCTGATTGAAGTCAACGGGGAACGAAAATCGTGGGATACATTTGCTACGATTTTTTTCTGATAATCATCAGAGTCTTTCAGTTGTGTAGCCATATAATTCAGTGATGCGGATAAATATCCGATCTCATCATGCCTGTTTACCGGAATCTCGTAATCCAGATTGCCCATGGCATATTGCTTCGCAGCTTCTGTGATCAGCAACAATGGTCGATGGACGAAGAAATGAAACCCGAGCAGGAAGATGAAGGACAACAGGAAAATAACTCCAAGAGAAATATAAACTGGAACCATCAGCGTGCGGCATCTTTCGTTGATCAGAGAGACAGGGCTGTGAATGATCAGATATCCCTTTGTATAAAATCCCTGTGTGACAGGAGCCATTACAGTAATCATATCTTCCTGAAAATAATTATGATAGGTTCCGATCATGTACTGGTTGCTCCCGATTTCGGCCGGATCAAAATTATTGACTGATTGTGGTGCAGTAGTATCCTTCAGGTTGGCAGAGGTGATCATTGTACCATCTTTTTCAACAAACCACAGAGAAGAATTAAGATACGTCTTCATAGCAGATAACTGAGAATGAACAGCCCAGCTGGAAGATTCGTTTGAAAAATAGGAAGGCAGATAATTATCTGCAATCATGGTTGCTTCTCTGTATAATGTCTGCGAAGTATCTTTTTCCAGACGTTCGGTGATCAGTTCTGTGGTTAATGTTGCTGTTGTGAAAACACATAAAAACCCGAAAATAATATAAAGTACAATAAATTTTAAATGCAGAACTGCTTTCATAATTTCTCCCTAAGTACTCATCGGCCACCAGATGCTGTTTACAGTATCCAGGACCGATGATTTAAATCTATTTTGTCTCAAATTTGTAACCAATTCCCCATACAGTACTGATATTCCAGTGAGGATGGTCTTTAATCTTTTCGCGCAGACGTTTAATATGAACATCAACGGTACGAGTGTCTCCGATATATTCATAGCCCCAGATACGGTCTAAGAGCTGCTCTCTTGTGAATACCTGATTCGGTGATGCAGCAAGACAGTAAAGGAGTTCTAATTCTTTTGGCGGCATATCAACAGGCTGTCTCTTATACACATCTCCGAGCCCACGAGACATGCGCAGATCTCGTA
>ENA-OZTM01000340-OZTM01000340.1-human-gut-metagenome-genome-assembly--contig:-NODE-340-length-12194-cov-4.369306_pt1 | contig 12194 bp, 10 predicted proteins | sample MGYA00244232_ERZ653994 | MGnify/ENA primary metagenome ERZ653994 (study PRJEB26926, sample SAMN06164574) | human gut metagenome | biome: ENVO:00009003; feature: ENVO:2100002; material: ENVO:00002003... | reverse complement strand
CTGCGCATGTCTCGTGGGCTCGGAGATGTGTATAAGAGACAGAAACATAATACTCTTTCAGCTTTGAAGTATCAAAATAGATGTTTCCACCTGCCTCATAAGCATAGCCCTTGTCCATAAGAGCAGATATCACCTTGATAAAATCACCAATACAACCCGTTGCAGGCTCAACAACGTCAGGTCTTTTGATATTTAGCTTCTTGCAGTCCTCAAAGAAAGCGTCAGTGTAGAATTTTGCGATCTCCATAACAGTCTTATGCTCACGCTTTGCGCCCTTAAGCATTTTATCATCGCCTGTATCGCCGTCAGAAGTAAGATGACCAACGTCAGTGATGTTCATTACTCTCTTTACGTCATAACCGTCATAGCGGAGATACTTTTCCAAAACGTCCTCCATTATATAGCTTCTCAGATTGCCGATATGGGCATAGTGATAAACTGTAGGACCGCAGGTATACATTGACACCTTGCCCGGCTCGTTTGGTACAAATTTTTCGATCTTGTGAGTAAGCGTATTATAAATGTTCATTTATCTTTACCTCTTTCCTTATATTTTACTGCTCTTTCTTTCCAATCTTTTCAAGCTCAGCCACTCTCTTCTCCAGCTTAGCTATCTGTATTCTTGTCTGGCAAAGCTCCTGAGCCACAGGATCAGGGATATGCACCTGATCGAGGTCGCAGGTGCGCTTGCCGTTCTGCTTAACTATCCTTGCAGGCACGCCCACAGCCGTTGAGTTTGCAGGCACAGGCTCAAGAACTACCGCATTTGCGGCTATCTTTGCATTGTCCCCCACAGTGAATGGTCCAAGCACCTTTGCACCGCACCCTACCATAACATTGTTACCAAGAGTAGGGTGTCTTTTACCGTGGTCTTTACCTGTTCCTCCAAGGGTACAGCCCTGATACAGCAGGCAGTAATCGCCTATCTCAGCGGTCTCACCTATAACAACACCCGAGCCGTGGTCGATAAGCAGACCCTTGCCTATCTTAGCACCTGGGTGTATCTCGATACCTGTCAACATTCTTGCAAACTGCGAAATACATCTTGCGATGACCTTGTGCTTGTGAACATAGAACCAGTGCGACACCCTGTAAAAAGCCACAGCGTGAAGCCCCGAATATGTGAGGATCTCCAGCGTACTAGTTGCCGCAGGATCTCTGTCCTTTATAGTCTGAATATCATGCTTTATATTTTCCAAAATCGTCATATCTATCTCTCCCTTTCTAAGAAAAAACCTCCGGAATGGCGTTTCACCACTCCGGAGGCAGATTATGATCTACGGTTCCACTCCGATTTCCTGCACAAAATTTTGTACAGCTCAATATCTTTAACGCAGACCCTACGGAGAGGAATACTAAGCTTTCGCCGTTGTTCGCTCCCTGCTGTCAGCCGCACTTCACTGAAAGTCCTTGAAGCCTTGCACCAAACGGCTCCTCTCTGAAAATTACCTCACAGCTACTCTTGCTGATACGCATTTATATATTAAGTTATCATATGCCGCAACACGTCGGCAGGCCACATTATTTGCCCGAATCTATATACTTCCAGTATCCCTTGAGATAAACTGCACCGGAAATAACGGTAAGCACAACCGCTATCCAAATGAGTATCTCGTTTACAAGGAATATCGGTGTACCCCAAGTGAAATCAGGGCTTCCCTTTGGTGCAGGAAAAATTATCTGAAGCACCATTATAGCAATAAGAGCAACCATGGTGAAAGCCGTTTTCAGCTTGCCCCATATTCCTGCTGCGACCACAACGCCCTCGCTAGCCACAACAAGTCTAAGACCCGTTACCATAAACTCTCTTGCAAGTATCAGTACCACCGCAACAGGGTCTATCCAACGTTCAAATGTGAAGCAGATAAGCGCCGTCATAACAAGAAGCTTGTCTGCAAGCGGGTCAAGAAACTTTCCGAATGTAGTAACAAGATTGTGCTTTCTTGCTATCTTACCGTCAAACCAGTCTGTGATAGACGCAGCTGCGAACACGATAAGTGCGAACACCATATGGTGCGGTATCTTGAAAAGCAGCACAAACAGCAGGAAAAACGGTATCAATATTACTCTAAGCACTGTAAGTTTATTTGGCAGGTTCATATCAAGTTCCTTTCATCTACATTTTTGAGCCGATAAGGTCATAATCCATAGTATCGTCAATTTTTACCTTGACATACTCGCCGACCCTAACTTTATCCTCGCTCAGGAAGAATATCTTTCCGTCTATCTCAGGTGCGTCCGCCTGACTTCTGCCGTAGTAACACTCGGCATATCTGTCAAAGCCCTCGCAAACCACCTCGACTTCGCTGTCGAGAGCAGCCTCATTAAGGCTGTCGGAAATAATCATCTGTTCTTCCATTATTATCTCCGCTCTGCGCTCTCTGTCCTTTAAAGGCACCTGATCTTCAAACTTCTCCGCAGGCGTACCCTCCTCAGGCGAGTAAGCAAAACAGCCGAGCCTTTCAAAGCGAATTTCCTTTACAAACTCGCAAAGCTCTTCGAACTGTTCCTTAGTTTCCCCTGGGAAGCCTGTAATAAGAGTTGTCCTCAGCGTAACGTTCGGTATCTTTTCTCTTATCTTCTTTATAAGCGCCGTAAGGGTCTCTCTGTCCCCATGGCGGTTCATTCTTTTAAGTATGGTCTTGTTGCAGTGCTGTATAGGCATATCAAGATACTTTACAAGCTTGTCCTCTTTAGCGATAACGTCCAGCAGTTCGTCCGTTATCCTCTCAGGATAGCAATAAAGCGTTCTTATCCACTTGAAACCGTCTATCTCACAAAGTGCCGTGAGCAATTCAGGGAGCATAGACTTGCCGTAGATATCCTCGCCATAGCGTGTTGTATCCTGCGCCACAACTACAAGCTCCGTAACGCCGTTCTCAGCCAGCCATCTGGCTTCCTTGACGATATCCTCCATGCGTCTGCTTCTGTATTTTCCTCTTATAGACGGGATAGCGCAGTAAGTGCAGTTGTTGCTGCAACCCTCGGCTATCTTTATATACGCATAGAAAGGCTCAGTAGAAATAATTCTTCCGCCTTCCATGGAAAGCTCAGTTTTTGCGCCATAAGAACAGACCGCCTGCTTATCCAGCAGTATCTCTCTTATGATATCGCAAATTTTTCCGTTAGAGCCTATTCCCACAACAGCGTCAAGCTCAGGAATCTCCTTTTTCATTTCGTCACGGTATCTTTCAGCAAGACAGCCCGTAGCTATTACCGCCTTTATCCTGCCCTCCTGCTTGAGAGTACAGAACTCAAGTATAGTGTCTATAGCCTCCTGTTTAGCCGACTCGATAAATCCACAGGTATTTATAATGACCACATCAGAAAGGGCTGCGTCAGAAACTATCTGAAAACCCTCTTTGCGCAGATCATAGAGCATATGCTCAGCGTCCACCTGATTTTTAGGACATCCGAGAGAAACCATTCCCACTCTAGTTGCCATGAAAAAATCTCCAATCCTACACCGCCAACGGACGGCATAAAGTATCACAATAATCTATCTTATTATCTCACTTTTACACAGTTTTGTCAAGCCCTTTTAGTCACTATTGTATGACAAAAATCAAAATATTTATGAATTTCCCACAAAGCCAAAAGCATACAGAAAGTAAGTCCGGCATGATCCCAAAAGAAACCCCCGAAAGCTGCAACTTTCGGGGGTTTCATTTGTGTGTCACTGTGAACACAATCAATCTCGTGGTTACCTATATTATACACCACTCAATTTATTTTGTCAAGCACTTTTGCGCCGTCAGTTTTTCTTCTCAGGATAAGTAACAGTTATCTCTGACCCTGCTTCCTGCGACCAAACAACATAATCAAGCTTTCCTTCATCAATAAAAACAGTAAAATATGTATCCTTAAGCTCATCAGGAAGCTGTTCCTTTATCTTTTCTATGAACTTATCCGTCTCTGTGGAAATGTAGTTCATGTACTCAAACTTGTAGCTCTTGTCTTTTGAAAGCTCCGTGACCGCCTTTTCTGCCGCCTCATATACCGCCTGAGCGTTAGCCTCTGCCCTTTCCGAGTTTTCGTCAGTGATTATGCCGTCTGCGTAAGCCTGCGCCTTTGAGCCTGCAAAGCAAACTTTCCAATCATTGTCCTTATCAAGCACCATAAGAATATACTGCGATGACGTGACCTCTCCCTCAGAGCTGTCATAAGCTATGGTCACATAAAGCTCCGCCGCCTTTGAATACTCCTCCGAGATGTTCACCTTGTCGATAAAGCCGCACTTATCCTTGTCAAAGCTATATCTTACTCCGCTTATCTGCTCGTCCTCACCGTATTCATTGTCGCCGCCCATGTTCTTTTTCATATATTCATAGTCAGCGGCATAATCGTCTGTCATAAGCTTAACCATTGATTGGTCAAACTCAGCGTTTGCGGCTTTAAGATACATTGCCGCAACGTCCTTTGCCTCTTCAAGCGGGTCAGCGGCTTCTTCGCTTTCCGTATCAGTTCCCTGCGTTGTCACAGCGTTCTCACTGCCCTGAACATTTTCCGCAGGCTGAGAGCTGTCTGTGCCGTCAAAGCTCAGCGAACAGCCTGTCATGATCCCCGCACTCAGTATAGCCGCCGCAAAAATGATCTTTTTCATTCTTTGCTCCTTTATTCGTCGCCGTACTCCTGTTTTATGTCAGCAAGCACCTCTTTTATTATGTCGTATGAATACCCCAAACGCACAAGGGCGTTTTTTACCTTTATGTCACCCTTTTCTCCGTCAAGATATCTGAGATACTTTCGCTCCACAAGCTCATACAGCCGCTCGTATGTACCCTCGCTGTATTCCTCCAAAGCTTCCTCTATTATAGGCTTCGTAAGCCCTTTTTGTCTCATCTGCTGATAAGCACGGTAATATCCGTATTTACGCACTTCCACATAATTCCTCGCAAGCCCCTGAGCATACCGTCTGTCATTGACCGTCCCAAGCTCCAGCATCTTATCCATTACGGCGTCGCATATCTCCTCGCTGTAATTTTTCTCAAGCTTCTTGTAAAGCTCCACATAAGAATAGTCCCTGTAATCAAGGAGATACAAAGCCCTTTCCTTAGCCTTTCTGAACTCGTTGTCAAAAACTATCTTCTCCCAAGCAGACTCAGGCATATCAAGCCCTGCTCTCAGACCATAGGCAGACACTATCTCATAGTTGAGAAAAGCCGTTTCGCCCTCCTCAAACTCTATCATATATGTGCTGCCCTTGTATTTTGAAACGCCCGTTATTTTAAGCATTTATCAGTCACCAAGCTCGCTTATGTCCACAGGAGCGAACTCCTCGAAGTCCTCCTCAGGCTTTGCCACAACAGACTTGTCGCTTGCCGCCTTGCGTATCTTCTTTTCAGGCTTGTCAGCAGCCATATCTTCATTTGCACTCTGAGCCGCCGCACCTGCGTTAGCCTTTTCTTCAAGCTTCTTGGCCTTTTTATCTTTCTGCGCCGGAAGCACAAGCTCCGCCTGATGTTCCTTTATCTTGGCTTCTATCTCGTCCATGATATCAGGATTGTTCAGCAGAAACTCCTTAGCGTTGTCACGTCCCTGACCAAGCTTCATATCGTTGTAGCTGAACCAAGCTCCGCCCTTCTTAACGATATCAAGATCGACCGCCATGTCAAGCACCTCGCCCACACGGGAGATACCCTTGCCGTACATGATATCAAACTCACACTCCTTGAACGGCGGTGCTACCTTATTCTTTACCACCTTGCACTTTGTTCTGTTACCAATGACCTCAGAGCCGTTCTTTATCTGTTCTCCACGTCTGACCTCTATTCTTACAGAAGCGTAAAACTTCAAAGCACGTCCGCCTGGAGTAGTTTCAGGGTTTCCATACATAACACCTATCTTCTCACGGACCTGATTGATAAATATAGCCGTTGTATTGGACTTTGCGATAACAGATGTGAGCTTTCTCATAGCCTGAGACATAAGTCTTGCAAGCTGACCAACGTGAGTGTCGCCCATTTCGCCGTCTATCTCAGACTTTGTTACCATTGCCGCAACCGAGTCGATAACGATACAGTCGATAGCACCGGAACGAGCCAGAGCCTCGGCTATCTCCAAAGCCTGCTCACCGCTGTCAGGCTGAGAAACAAGCATATTGTCGATATCAACGCCAAGCTGACCTGCATAAACAGGGTCAAGAGCATGCTCAACGTCGATAAAAGCTACCTCACCGCCCATTTTCTGCGTTTCTGCGATAACATGAAGTGCGACCGTTGTCTTACCTGATGACTCAGGTCCGTATATCTCAATAATTCTTCCTCTCGGCACTCCGCCTATGCCCAGCGCCATATCAAGGGTCATTGAGCCTGTCGGTATAGCCTCGATATCCATAGCCTTAGCCTCACCAAGCTTCATGATCGCACCCTTGCCGAACTGCTTTTCAATATATGCTATCGCTGTGTCAAGAGCCTTTTTCTTTTCCTCTGCGTCAGTTATTTTTACTACCGTCTTAACGGCTTCTTTTTTCTTCTTGTCTATCGCCATTTTATATGACCTCCCTATCTTATCGGTGTTTTATCCGTATCTATATCATATCACACTAACTGTCCGTTTGTCTGTACAGTAACCGCAACTTATCTATCTGTACAAATTTTCGTACTATTTCTCATAAATGCCCGAAACACAGCGGTAAACACCGCACAAGTCTTTCCTGCATCTCACGTTCTTAAAGCCGTGCTGTATCATCAGCCGCATTACCTCGTCCTCCTGACCGATACCGATCTCAAAAAGCATAACGCCGCCGATTTTAAGTTTTTTCTTCCACTTGCGAACTATCTCACGATAAAAGTCCAAGCCGTCCTCACCGCCGAAAAGAGCTTCCGCAGGCTCAAAAGTGACCTCACGCTGTAAAGCGTCCATGTCCTCTGTAGTGAGATAAGGGGGATTGCACACTATAAGGTCAGCCTCAGGCATATCCTCCACAAGCTTTTCGTCTGTAACGTCGCCCATGACTATCTCAGCCCCCGAGCCGTTCAGACTTATATTCTCACGGAGATACTCTGCCGCCTTTTCAGACTTTTCCACACACACTGCCCGACCGCAGTCAAGCTTCCTTTCAAGGGTGATACCAATGCACCCCGAGCCTGAACAAAGGTCTATAACAGTGATATCCTTCTTGCCTGCAAACATCTTCAAAGCCGTGTCAACAATAGTTTCCGTGTCCTGACGTGGTATCAGCACGCCCTCGCCCACCTTGAAAGGCAGACCATAAAACTCCCACTGTCCAAGGAGATACTGCAAAGGATAGCCCTCGCATCGGCGTGTAACAATGTCGCTTATACGCTTTTCCTGCTCAGGAGTGATATCCTCCCCCTCAGCCACATCTTCAAACACCCATGTGACCTCGCAAGCAGCGTTCTCACCCAGACCGCTTTCTTCAAGCAGTCCCACACATTTATCAAACAGTTTCTTTTTTACCATTTGTCATCTTCCTTATTTTCAGGTATACAAGCTTTCAGTGCTGCGATCGCACATTCTATCTGACTTTCATCAGGCTCGCTTGTAGTTATCCTCTGTATCCACAGACCCGGTGCAGAGATTATCTTAGTGAAAATATTGTCATATTTTCCCGCAAGCCTTATAAGCTCGTAAGCAATACCCGTAACGATAGGCAGAAGCGCTATCTTTATAACAACTCTCAGAAAAATGCTTGCCCATGATACTCTGAATATTGTGTTTACAAAAATGCTTATAAACAGCACAAGGAAAATAAAGCTCGTTCCGCAGCGTGGGTGAAAACGTGTGTATTTCTTCACATTCTCAACCGTCAGCTCTTCTTCATGCTCATAGCAAGCGATAGTCTTGTGCTCAGCACCGTGATACTCATATGTACGCCTTATATCCTTAGTAAGAGCAGTCAAAGCCGTGTAGCCTATGAATATAGCTATCTTCAGTATTCCCTCGATAAGATTCTTTCCAAATGCCGACAGGTCAATGAACTTGCTTATGAATTTAGACACCAGCGATGGCAGATACATAAACAGCAATATCGCCAGACCCACACCCAGCACCATAGATATCGCCGTGATGATAGGACCGAGCTTGTCCCCAAGCTTATCGTCCAGCCACTGTTCAAACTTGGTCTGCTCCTCCTCATCGTCCTCCGTCATCTGCTTCTCAGCCGACCTTGTAAGGCACTTGTAGCCGTCTATAAGAGAAGTAAGGAAGCTGAAAATGCCCCTCACAAAAGGCGTTTTTCTGTACCAAGGCGTATCTTTTCCGCCTTTTATCGCCCACTCCTCCAGGTCTATAGTGCCGTCAGGCAGTCGGCAAGCCATAGCCGCCTTGTTGATACCACGCATCATAACGCCCTCGATAACAGCCTGTCCGCCGATCTTTGACTTGAATTTTTCCTTGCTTTGTGCTTTACTGCTCATTTTCTTTCCTTTCAAGGCGGTGTGTGCGTCTACTGCACGTTGTCGTTGTTTTCGATAGGCTCAGAAGAAATAAGCTCCACGTCTACAGTTGCCTGATTGTCAGGCTTTTTCTTCTGCTCGATACAAGGGAGCGTTATCATCACTGTTGTACCTACTCCCTGCTCACTGTTTATCTCCAGCGTACCGCCATGCCGCTGAATGATCTCGTCTGCCACCGCAAGACCTATTCCCGAACCACGTCTTGTGTGGTTTGCCTTAAAGAATTTAGTCTTGACCTTTGGCAGGTCTTCCTTTGATATTCCCATGCCCGTATCGGAAATGGAAATACATACCTCATTGTCCTCCTCATAAGCCTCCACCGATACAGTGTCGCCCTTGTTGGAGTATTTGATAGCGTTGTCCACAATATTTATGAATACCTGACGAAGCCTGTTCTTGTCGCCGTAAACAAACGGCAGCATTTTCGGCTCGTAGTAATTGAGTGTTATACCAAGCGCCTTGGCCCTCTCCTGATAGATAAGCACAGTTTCCCCAAGCTCCGCAAGAATATCTATAGTATCCATAATAAGCGTGAGTCTGTTGTCCTGTATCCTCGAAAAGTCAAGAAGCTCCTCGACCATTTGCGAAAGCCTCTCCGTCTCACTTGTGATGACCCTCATACCCTTCTTGAAGGTTTCCTTGTCCTCATACATACTGGTAACAGTTTCCGTCCAGCCCCTTATAGCGGTAAGCGGAGTTCTCAGCTCATGAGATACAGAGGATATGAACTCATTCTTCATCTGTTCTGTATTAGAAAGCTCCTGCGCCATGTAGTTGATAGAGTCGCAAAGCTCGCCAAGCTCGTCATTTCGTTTCTTTTCAAGACGTTCGCTGAAATCTCCCGTAGCATACCGCCTTGTTATGCTGTTTATGCTTCTTATAGGCAAAACAATAGATTTGATAAAAAACATTCCCGAGAAAAACATGAGCATTATGACAGCCACAACGATAGCCGTGATTATCATAGACATAATAAAGATCTGATGGTCGATATTTTTCATGGAAGACAACATTCTCAGTGCCTCATATTCGCTTCCCTTCGGAGATATAACTGACGTTATCGCCATGACCTTTTCCCCTGTTGACAGCTCATATATCTGTGTGCCTATTCCCGTGTCGGACTTCTTTGCGTCCTCATAATCGGTCATGTTGTCATTCTCCGAGGGAGAGAAGCCTGATGATGTAACATCGACCTCACCGTCGGTCTTGATAGCCATAAGCTCTATCTTGTCTTTCTCGTCATAGCTTTCCACAAGGGAGCGTATCTGAGAATTATAGTTAGTCTGCTCGTCACCTGAAGCGTTCACTACCGCTGTGGTGACTATCTTCATTTTAGATGTAAGATACTGCCTTGTGGAGCTGTAGTAATAATTTCTCACCACCACGATAAGCAGTATTTCAAGCACCACAAGTATTCCCACGACCACCCCGAGATTGTTTCTCAGCCAGTGCTGTGTGATACTGAGTCTGCCGCTTTTTCTTTTTTTTCCGCTCAACTGATAAAAACTCCGTTCATCATGTTTTCACAGCTCAGTTAGAGCCGCCTGCCCACTTGTAGCCAAAGCCCCATATAGTAAGGATATACTTAGGATTAGAAGGCTCGTCCTCTATCTTCATTCTTATTCTTCTGATATTCACGTCCACTATCTTATCGTCGCCGTAATAGCTCTCGCCCCATATGTGATTGAGTATACTTGAACGGTCAAGTGCAGTATTCTGATTTTTGAAGAAATACTCCATTATCTGATACTCCACCTGTGTAAGGTCTATCTGCTCACCGTTCTTGAAAACGGTTCTGCTCTTAAGATTAAGCGTAAATGGACCTGAAACTATCTGTGAAGCCTCCTCAGGCTTAGAGCCTGAACGATTTACACGCCTGCAAACAGCGTCAACTCTTGCAATAAGCTCAGAAATAGAGAACGGCTTTGTGATATAATCGTCAGCACCGCTCATAAGGCATGATATCTTATCCATTTCCTGTGATTTTGCCGAAAGCATGATAATGCCGATAGTGTTGCTTTTCTCTCTTATCTTCTTGCACACCTGCATTCCGTCGATGCCGGGCATCATAATATCAAGCAGAGCAACGTCAAAACCGCCGTCCTTTTCGTCATAGGCTTTGAGAGCGTCCTCACCGCAGTTTACGTCAACTACCTCGTAACCGCTTCTTACAAGGTTTATGACCACAAATTCTCTAATTGAATCTTCGTCCTCGCAAACCAAAACTCTTTTCATTACATTTACTCCTCTCCAAGATCAGTTTATTATGTAAAAATTATTCTGAATTTCGTCAATAGTCGGTATGAGCTTTTCACGCCTGTCAAGAGGAAGCTTCACAAAATAATCAAGCTGACCCTTGCTGTCGATAAGCTCATATCCGTCAGAGATATAATCCTCCGAATCATTCTTTGAAGACACAGCGATACGCATTATCTCCTCGTTGCTCTCGTTTATATCTCCCGTGTATTTATAGAAAACAAGCTCGTTTGTGTCGCTGTCCTTTTTCACCGTAACAGAACTGTTCCAGCGTTTTGGGAACGTTACAAAATATCCGTCAGATATGGCATAATAGCCTGTGTATTTTGTTTTCAGATCATAAAAATCCTCGTAAACGCTCCATGTAGTCATATAGAGCATTTCGTCTGCCACAGCGTTTTCATAACCCACCATAGGCGAAGTTGACGGTATCTCCACATCACCGTCGCCGTCCATGTCCTCACTGTAGTAGCCCGCAGGTCTTGTGCATAAAGGCAGCAGCTTTTCGCTTCTAAGCTGCATAGGATTTTGAAGCCCCGAATATCTGTAGTATATTATCTCCGTCTGCAATTTTCCGTCAGCAGTCAGTCCGTCAATAAAAATAGCACGCCTGCCGCTGTCAAGCATTCCCGTCTTTGATGACACATAAGAAGTCACATTATCGCACATATCAACGTTCTCGCCACGGGTTATCTCATTGTTTTTCATGTTGAGCATAGAAGCCTTTGCCGTCACCGCACCTGTATCATTATTGGTGCTTCTCTGAATGGTGATAAGCTCTATATAACCATCATTGTTTATATCCAAAGGCTCCAGCACCGAATAAGTATCAAGCGCCACACGCTTGAAATCTCCGTCGGTATAGCTGTATATCTCCATAGTCTTTTCATCATTAGTAAGATTTTGATATCCCACAAAAACGTCCGTCTGGTTATTGCTTCCCATAGGCGAGATAATGACCTGATCTATGTCAGTGCCTGCGCCTGCAAGCTCTTTCACAGAATACCACTTGCCGTCCTCGTCCTTGTCGAGAATGTTCACCCTCAAGCCGTCCTCCTCAGATCCGTTTGAAGTGTACTCATAGAAGACCATAGCCTCGTCCGTAGGCTCATCGTCAATATTTGCGATAACATAAGCCGAGCGGTATTCACCGTTTTTAGGATATTTCAGAGTTATATTACTGCCCACGCTCTCGATAAGCGCCTGATGTATCTCGCTTTGCTCAGAGGTAAGCTTCGGGGCGTTTATAAGTCCCTCAACAGAAAAATTCAGTGCCGAACAGCCTGTCATAGTAAGACAAGAAAGACAAACAGCAGCCAATTTAAGATTTTTCAAACGATCCCTCCTGATACACCAAACAAAAAAATAGAACCGGGCATATACCCGATTCTATTATATCATATACACAAAAATATTTCAAGCCTTTTCCGTCCATTAGGAACAGGTAAAAATTATTTTGCTTATCTTTCTGTCTCTTATACACATCTCCGAGCCCACGAGACATGCGCAGATCTCGTA
>ENA-OZTM01000334-OZTM01000334.1-human-gut-metagenome-genome-assembly--contig:-NODE-334-length-12280-cov-5.460041_pt1 | contig 12280 bp, 9 predicted proteins | sample MGYA00244232_ERZ653994 | MGnify/ENA primary metagenome ERZ653994 (study PRJEB26926, sample SAMN06164574) | human gut metagenome | biome: ENVO:00009003; feature: ENVO:2100002; material: ENVO:00002003... | reverse complement strand
TCTGCGCATGTCTCGTGGGCTCGGAGATGTGTATAAGAGACAGAATATATCCTGCATCTGGACTATCGCCAGCTCTGCGGTGCTGTGATACAGCTCCCTGATAAGAGCATTTGGAACCTGTGATTTATTTTCAATATTCAGATACTCATACAGATAAGCAAGCTCATAATCTGTCTTGTCACTGAATGAACCAACTATCGTCTCATTGTCATGTGTGCCAATATATGCAACTACATGTGAATCGGTATAATTGTGTGGCAGATATTCGTTTGTCGGATCACCATCAAAAGCAAACATCATGACCTTAGTTCCCATCCAGCCAGATTTTGCAAGGAGTTTTTTCACTCCCGGTAAAAGGCTTGCTGATGTATAATCATCAGCCACTACATTAACCCCTTCAAGCTCTTCGTTAATTGCATTGACAAGCCTGCGTCCCGGTCCCTTGAACCATTTCCCGGATAGGCTCTTATCCTGTCCGTACGGTACCGCATATGCTTTCACAATTCCTGCGAAATGATCAATCCTGACAATATCAAAAAGCTCTCTGCATACACGCATTCGCTTTCTCCACCATGAGAAGTTGTCCTCCTTCATGGCATTCCATTCATACATTGGATTGCCCCACACCTGTCCGCTCTCTGAATATTTATCAGGACCGGCAGCTGCAACATACTCTGGTGTATCGTTTGCGCTCATCATAAAGAGTTGTCTCTCTGCCCACACATCTACGCTGTCATATCCTACATAGAATGAGATATCGCCTATTATGTAGATGCCTTTTGAGTTAGCATAATTTTTTAAATCCTCCCATTGCTCGAAGAATTTATATTGACAGAACTTCCAAAAAGTAATTGTATTATAATTCTTTTTTTGGTACTTTTCAAGCGCAACCGTTTGCGTATTTCTATACTCGCTTGGCCACTCGCTCCAATTTTTGTATAAATTGTCAGTTTTCAGTGTCATAAATAGTGCATATTGTTCAAGCCACTCCGACTGTTTTTTTACAAAATCCTGAAACTCTTGTGCATTTGTATCAAATCTTTCAAACGCTTTTTGTAAAATCTTGCATCTGTTCTGATGCAATGCTGCATAATCAATTTCTGATTCGTCTGTGCCCCAGTTATACTCCAGGATCTCTTCCTTCTCTAACACCCCCTCATCTACCAGCTTATCTAAATCTATGAAATAGATATTGCCCGCACAGCCTGATGATGGCTGATATGGACTATCGCCAAATATGGTGGGACCAACCGGAAGAACCTGCCAGTACTTCTGTTTCAAATCACCAAGGAGATCAACAAAATTGTAAGCCTCTCTCCCAAGAGTACCTATACCATATGGTGACGGCAGACTCGAGATTGAAAGAAGTATTCCGGAGCCTCTGAGATTTTCTCTGGTCTCCAAATTACCATTCCTCTTTCCTGAAATTTTCTTTTTTTTTCGTATCTGAGATTATTTTATTTCTTATTGTCGTATTTGTCAATTAATTTAGTGGTTTCAAACTCATTTTTGCCATTTTTCACGTAATTTATATTCATTTTTTGGTAGTTATTACCACGATTTCAAAGATTTTTTTCGAAAAATTTATTACAGAAAATATTGCCTATTTCTGATGGTAAATGTATAATTTAATTATCACATAAGAAAGGACAAATACTATGGCTACTATTAAGGATATTGCCACCCGGCTGGGTGTGTCAATCAGCACTGTTTCAAAAGGATTAAATGGTGCCAGCGATATAAGTGAAGAGCTTCGTCAGACAGTTTTAGACACTGCTGTCGAAATGGGCTACAGCACAAAGCGCTCCAGAAAGGTAGAAAACCGCAAGCTGGCTCTGTTTATTGAAAATATGAACTACGAGTCTATCGATGAGTTCGGATATGATGTAGTGCTTGGCTTCAAACAGAATGCTTTTAAGCACAAATGGGACGTGGACATCATCCCTGCCACACCTCAGCTTCAAGCCGAAGAAAAATATGATACATATATATTAAAGAATGGCTATTGTGGCGCATTTTTGGTAGGTTTTGCTCTTCACGATGAATGGATGCAGCAGCTCAAAAATACTACAATGCCTACAGTTTTGTTTGATAACTATATAGAAAACAATCCCAATGTAGCCTATGTAGGCACCGACAGCTACGAGGGCATTGACATGGCTGTAAAGCATCTGCACAATCTGGGCCATAAAAAGATTGCCTTTATCAATGGTTCTCTTTTTTCCTTGGTTTCGGATCAGCGTCAGGAAGCTTTTGAAAACTCTATGCGCGATGCAGGTCTTGAAATCTACCCGGAGCTCATGGGACACGGCTACTATATTCCTGAAACCGCACAATATTACGTTTCAAATTTTATTGCAGCAGGTGCCACCGCTATCCTCTGCGCAAGCGACACTATAGCAAAGGGTGTTATCTTAGAGTGCCAGTTGCACGGCTTCAATGTGCCAAATGATATAAGTGTGGTAGGCTTTGACGATGTCAAGTTTGCCGCAGCCCTTACCCCTCCTCTTACCACTGTCAGACAGGAGCGTAATGATCTGGGCCGCTGTGCATATATTATATTGAATTCGCTCATTCACCATATTCCAATCAGCCGCACACAGCTACGTCCGATGCTGATTGAAAGAGAATCTACTGCACGAGTTTCCACCGCACATGCTGCTGAGGAATAGCCTGCATATACACCACCTTCCAAAGGAGGCAAAATTGTTCAAACGCAAACATGTAACTACTTTAATTACATATTCGCTGGTATTTTTCAGTGCAATCTCCATGACAGCCTGTTCTTTTTCGGATGTCTCTTATCTATTCAAGAGTCCCGCACAAAAGCAGGCTATTCTGCACAAATCCCCTGCGTTTTGGGAGGATACCACAAGTGTTAAAGGAAGCAGTAACCTGTCTATCCTGCACAATGTCGCCTTTGAGGGGCGGCCGTACAATGATACAAGACAGTTTGGTGATAACATCCTTATGGTAGGACAGGGCAGCTACAATAATTCCATCCTAGAGACCGATGATCAATCCGTTCAGTATTCATTTGATGTATATAATCCCTGGTCCAATGAAATCACGGCAAGCCTCACCCACGACAAAACCGACTGTGATGACTACATGATAAAAGGTGACCGACTCTGGCTCATCAATTCCGATGCCGGCAGGGCAACAATCTATGATAAGGATTTAAAGGAGATAAAAACCTGCAAATATAATCCTGAGGACTATGATGGCAATTGCGATACATCAGATTCTGATGATGGCGATGTTCCGAATCCCGGCAATTATTATGATGTCTCACAGATTGCCACCTCCGCTGACGGAAAATACGCTCTCGTGTCAGGTGTCACACCCGATACCTACAAATATGCAGTCTCTGATATAAGGATTGACGATAACACAGTGCTTTCAACCTACGAAGGACAAAGTTTTTCCATGTCGTGTGTCGACTCAAAGGGCTTTGTAATCGAGGCAGATACGGCCAACAATATTTGGAACTATCATTCATCCGATGGAGAAAACAGCTTTTTTTCACTGCCGGATGTGGTGGATGTGACTCTGGCAGAGGATGGTGACATGCTCATACGATGCCAGGATTTATCCTCGGACAACATCATCAGTTACTATAAATATTCACCCGCCACCGGTGTCAGTTCATCCTTTTCATACAACCCGACAACACGAAGCACAGGCAAAATGTCCGACAGCTCATCAGACTCTGCGGCAGCCGATACCAAGACCTACTGTTCTGCCAACTCGGTATATCTGCCTGATGCAAACTGTGTGATGATGCTTTTGTACACAGCGCAGTGCAACCCGGAAATTCTCATCTGGTCACTCGACAAGGGCAAGAATGACAGCAAAGCCGAAATCACGTCATACAATGACTGTGATACACTGCTACAGGCCTTGCGCGATGACGGCTCATATGTATCCCCATATTCTGCCATAGACCCCGCTGACAGTACCGATGAAAATCAAGAGGCTATGGAGGAGGCCGGGAAGGATTCCGACTACAATACATACGGCGATGAGGTCACTCTGATTCCCGACACCGCTTCATATGACTGGGGTGATTTATCCGACATAAATGCACGTATCACAGCGCTTGAACAGAAATACGGCTTTTCCATATATTTCGGGCCTGAGGTACCAAAGAGAATTGATTACTACGATATCCATCAATTCAAGAACAAGGATAAGCTGTCAGTCTCTCTTGATGCGCTTGAGGAAATACTTGGCTGTTTTCCTGATGACTTTTTCACACAGCTGTGTTATGGCGATATAAGAGGCATGCGAATCTATCTGTGCGGTGATATTTCATCAGACCACTCAGATATGATAAATGAGCCAAGCGGATTCGTAAATATAATAAATAACCACAATGTGATGGTTCTAAACTGCAACTACAGCTGGGATTTCAGCTACACTGTAGGCCATGAGATTTCCCATCTGATTGACCAGAGGCTTACATTCATACACACCTACGATGGCAAGAGCGAGTTTTCTGAGGGGAAATGGAACAGCTTTAACCCTGACAGCTTCTCTTATGATGATAGCTATGCAAACTACAATCCGGATGATCCATCGAGCCACATATCCGGGTATTTCATTGATTCCTACGGCATGACCTTTGCAACAGAGGACCGCTCTGAAATATTCGGAACCGCGATAGACGATTATATTAACGGCATTTATGATGATGCAAGATTCACAGATGATTCGCCGATACGAAACAAGCTGGACTACTACAGCAGATGTATCCGTGATGGCTTTGATACAAAGGACTGGCCTGATACGATGGCATGGGAGTCTGTACTTACCGCCACCGGGACGCAGGCCGATTAAATGATAATTTCAGAATAACACAAAAACCTCAAGTCATACGACTTGAGGTTTTTTAATGGGCAGAGATGGATTCGAACCATCGAAGCAAGTTGCAGCAGATTTACAGTCTGTCCCCTTTGGCCACTCGGGAATCTGCCCACGTATTTAATTACGATACTTGCATAGTTTATCACAACAGATGTGATTATGCAAGCATATTTTTTAACTATTCAGAACCCCCCACGCACATTCGCAAAACCGCACGATACTCGTGCTTTACCGCCGCTACGCAGCTAATTTTGCTCATATGTGTGGGGGTGGCTCTATTCGAGCCCCCTTGAGAACAAGAAAACCTGCTGCTTACATGCAAGCATGACGCATCAGCTTTTCTTGTTCTCAATTGTTCTGAATAGTTACTATTTTTTAAAATTAAAAAAGACAGCCTACGATCGGCTGCCTTTTAGGAGAAGGTATTTTTACTATGGGGTATAGCAAAAACTATATAATGTATTGGGGGGTTTTTACAGTTATTATAGTATCATGATTGCGACGATAAGTGTTCACAAATTGCATAAAAATCATGGTTTGTTTTTATGCAATTTGTATAGTACTTTAGTCACACTTTATGTTTTCGTATAGTGATTGTATACAAAATCATAGCTGTTATTTAAACATTATGTCCAACTGCTGTTTTGCTGTCCTCATCAAACAGTGCTTCAAACTCATCTCTTGTGATTTTCTCCTTCTCAAGAAGAAGTGCTGCACATCTGTCAAGCACATCGCGGTACTCTGCTATCATGCTCTTTGCCTTGTCGTATGACTCATCGATGATGCGCTTTACCTCGACATCGATTGCCGATGCTATGCCCTCGCTGTAGTTCTTTGCATGGGCGAGGTCTCGTCCGATGAAGACCTCCTCCTCATCATCGGCATAGCAGATAAGGCCGATATTGTCTGACATACCGTATTTGGTAACCATCTCGCGCGCAAGCTTTGTAGCCTGCTTGATGTCCTGTGATGCACCTGTAGTGATATCGTCAAACACAAGTTCCTCTGCGACACGACCGCCTAAGTCTACTACGATTTCCTGAAGCATACGTCCCTTTGTGTTGAACATCTCATCCTTCTCAGGCAGAGGCATGGTGTAGCCTGCTGCGCCTGCCCCTGTAGGGATGATTGAAACTGTGTATACAGGTCCCACATCCGGAAGCAGATGGAAAAGGATTGCATGTCCTGCTTCGTGGTAGGCTGTGATGCGCTTTTCCTTGTCAGAGATGATACGGCTCTTCTTCTCAGCTCCGATACCAACCTTGACGAAGGATTTTCTGATATCATCCTGTGTGATATATTCTCTGTTTTCACCCGCTGCACGGATTGCTGCCTCATTCATCAGATTCTCAAGGTCTGCACCTGTGAAGCCTGCTGTAGTCTGTGCAATCTGCTTTAAGTCTACATCCTCTGCAAGAGGTTTTTTCTTGGCATGGACACCTAAAATTTCTTCTCTGCCGCCCACATCCGGTCTACCTACTACAACCTTTCTGTCGAAACGTCCCGGACGCATGATAGCAGGGTCAAGTATATCCACACGGTTTGTGGCTGCCATGACGATAATGCCCTCATTGACACCAAAGCCATCCATCTCGACAAGCATCTGGTTCAATGTCTGCTCACGCTCGTCGTGTCCGCCGCCCATTCCTGTGCCACGGCGTCTGGCTACTGCATCAATCTCATCGATAAATACGATACAAGGCGCATTTTTCTTGGCATCCTCAAACAAATCTCTCACTCGTGAGGCTCCGACTCCGACGAACATCTCCACGAAATCAGATCCTGAAATGGTGAAAAACGGTACCCCTGCCTCTCCAGCTACTGCCTTGGCAAGGAGAGTCTTACCTGTTCCCGGAGGTCCTACAAGAAGGACACCCTTTGGGATTCTTGCTCCAAGTCTGGTGTATTTTCCCGGATCACGAAGGAAATCAACTATCTCTGCAATCTCCTCCTTTTCCTCCTTTAAGCCTGCTACATCGGAAAACTTGATATGGTTCTCCTCCTGTGTGGTGAGCTTCGCACGGTTCTTGCCGAAGTTCATCATCTTGCCACCGCCGCCCTGTGCTGCTGCGTTGTTGTTCATCACTGCAAAGAGTATGAACATGGCTCCGAATACCAAAACATACGGAAGCAATGTCATAATCCAGCTCTCAGCCGGAACATCCGCAACTGTATAGTCGGTATACCCTGCTTTTGTCATGGTCTTTTCGATATTGTTTACATCTGATACATAAAGTACCTTTGATGTGCCATCCTTGAACTTCACCTCCAGACTTCCTGTCGGTATCTCCCTGTTTTGCACTACCTTTACGCTCTTCACCTGATTCTTGTCAAGATCCTTCTCGAACTGACTCTGTGTGTAAGAGTTGGATGTAGCCCCGGCGCTCAGCCAGTACCAGATGCAGATTACTGCAAATACAATGATAATGTATACGCCTATTCCGCGCATACCGCTTTTTTGTTTATTCAATTTACTTCTCCTTTTTATTTTATTTCGCCCTCGACGAAGCCGATGTAAGGCAGATTTCTGAACCTCTGATCATAGTCAAGGCCATAGCCTACCACAAACTTATCAGGAATCACAAAGCCCACGTAGTCTACATTTACATCATCAACCACACGGCGCTCAGGCTTGTCCAAAAGTGTACAGATTGTGAGACTCTTCGGGTTTCTTTTGGCAAGGAGCTTTGAAAGCCTGCTAAGAGTATTTCCCGAATCAATGATGTCTTCTATGATGATGACATTCTCTCCCTCGATAGAATGCTCAAGGTCCTTTTTAATCTTGACATCACCTGATGACTCTGTGCCTGAGCCATAGCTGGATACCGACATGAAATCCATAGTCATAGGCAAATCAATTCTCTTTGCAAGCTCAGTGGTAAAGAATATTGAGCCCTTGAGTATGCAAATGAGATATACTGACTGTCCCCTGTATTTTTCTGTGATTTGCGCTCCAATCTCTGCAATACGCTTATTGAGCTGCTCCTCTGTCAGATAAACCGAAATATCATATTTTTTTGAAAAATCCATTTTGTTTTCCTCCGTAAAATGTGATCTTAAGTACTTTTCCTGTCTGTGGTGTGACAAGTGCGCCACAGCCGGATCTGTATCCGATAATGGCATGCACCAGTGATTCATGGGCTATGAGCCACAGCCCCGCTCTCTGCTGTGCAGGAATTTTATCACCTGTAAATACCTGCTTCAGCTTCTTATGATGGCCCTCGTCATCCACAATTATATAGTCACCGGCTTTTCTTGTTCTTATTTCAAAGCCTTTTTTCATCTTATCATAATCAAACCATTTCGTATATGGTTTTTGGGGAATTTCGTCCATTTTACCATTAAAATCTTGTATACAAAGTGTGACATATGAGCCATCTGCCGAAAGCTTTATGTTTTTTTGCTCTCCCGTGGCACTCAGTGCCTCAAGCTCTTTTTGCGTAATGTGAATTTCTGCTTTTTCATCGTCACACCTTCCGGCGAAGAGTATCACCTCGCCAAATGATTTTTCCGCAATAATTCCATATGGCAGATTGATTTTTCTGCCCGACTGCTGCCCTGCAAGCTTCACAAGTGCACCGATATGCGTGCTCGTGATGTCCTTGAGCCGCCCTGACGCCAGATGTATGCACTCGCGCGCCACTCCGCTTTTTAATGCCGGATGCAGACTCTCAAAACGACTGATTTCAAGTATCACCCTGCCTTCTTTTTTTGAAACCATGCTGTCACACGCCTCTTTTAGCTGCTGCTCGTAAAAATCATTCATCACCGCAAGCTGTCCTGCGCTCTCATTGATATGCTCTATCGCCCTGTCATTAATCTGCAAAAGCAGCGGAAACACATCATGGCGCAGCTTATTTCTGGAGTAGGCTGTGTCAGTGTTTGTGGCATCGGTGACAAAAGCCTGTCCGTTTTCCTTCAGATATTCCTCTATCTGTGCGCGTGTCGCTGATAAAAGCGGCCTGATATAGGTGACACCGTTCTTCACAGAAACCGGATGCATGCCGGATAGACCCTTTGCTCCGCTTCCGCGAAGCATCTGAAAAAGAACTGTCTCTGCGTTGTCTTCCATATGGTGCGCAACTGCAACGACTGCCTGCCTGCTGTTACCCTGCTTTTGGTCTGCTGCATAGGCAGTGGTGACTTCCTTTTCAAACGCTTCATAGCGCAATATCCTGGCGGCCTCCTCCAGTCCGAGTCCATGACTTTTTGCATATTGCGGTACGTCCACAGAATGCACATGGCACGGTATGTTAAGCCTCTCGCAAAGGTCTGACGCAAACCTCGCATCCTCCCTGCTCTCGGCTCCTCTGATGCCATGCTCCACATGTACTGCCTCCAACGCAAAATCAAGCTCATCTGTGCACTGTCTTTTTATCTCATTTAACACCAGCAGAAGGCAGACCGAATCCGCACCGCCCGACAGCGCAACAAGCACCGTGCTGTGATTTTTTATCATTTTGTTTTCCAGAATATATTCTTTTGTCCGTCTAATCATTATTTTTCCCAGATTCCTATTGCAACTACAGTCATATCATCCATGGCGTATCCACCTGTGTCAAGCAGCACCCTGTCCAGAATTTCCTGCGCCATCACGCCTGCATTGTCACTTTTGACGCCTGCGATGATATCCATAAGCTTCCCCTGTCTGTCCTTTACATGCAGATATTCTAGCACACCATCCGTTACCATGACAAGGAAATCGCCACTTTGAAGTGTATTTTTTGAATGTTTGCTCTCCTGCCAGACATCGACCCCTGCCGGGAGTGATTCATTTTCTATAGCACTTACTTTTTTCCCTGATTTGATAAATGACGGTGCAGCGCCTGTTTTGGCCAGCTCAAGCTCACCTGTGTACATGTCTATCGTGGCAAAATCAACCGTGGAATAGGACTCCTCGCCCGCCGATATGACCATGGCAGAGTTCATCAGCTTTAGGGCACTTTCCCTGCTAAAGCCGGCCTCCAAAAGCTTTTCAAGCAAATCCACCACCAGTGTGCTCTCGGCCTGCGCCTGCTTGCCCGAGCCCATGCCATCGGATACACATACATGATACATGCCATCATCCAGCTGAAACATGCTGCAGCTGTCGCCATTTGCCTGAGAGCCGGTCTTCTTTTTGGTCGCCACCCCCGAAAGTGCATAGAACTGATTCTCCTCGTAAAGCACAATAGATGTCCTCTCATCGGATATTATTGAAACTGTCCCATGTGCCTGCCTGAGCTTCACGCCCATGGCGCGTGAAACCGCCTGCACATATTTTGAAATTTCAATCCCACCATCTATCTTGGTGCAGACATCTGCCTTTATACATACCTGCTGCCTTGCGTTCTCATAAATATGGGCATTTTCCACCTGTATACCAGCCTCTTTTGTATATACATAAACTCTTGAAAGACGCAGCCTTCTTTTTTTATCAATACATTTTTCAGCCCTGCACCAGCTATCCATGAGCTCTGCCATAGCGTCAAGCTGTGCGGCTATAACGCGTCTGTTTTCCGTGAGACGCCTGTACCAGGCTTCATTTAGCTCAATACGGGCAAATGCCTCTGTGGCGGCTTCCACCATGCGCGTATAGTGCGGGCAGCCATCCACATATCTGTTTTGCACAATTTCCTCTGTTTTCATACGTTTGCGCACTGCATCAGCAAGCATTTTTATACTGTCGGAAATCGAAGCCCCGCTTGTCCAGCACACACTGCAGCCCTCACAGCATGCACAAAGTCTCCCTGTCACCTCAAGCTGTATTTTCTCACTCTCATCAGGGATTTTATCTGCCGTACATTTTACAGCCATGACATTTGCAGTCGAAATAATGCCTGAAAGTCCTGAAACTGCTGTGGCAAATGCCTCCTCCCTGTCGGGCAGAAGTCCTGCTATGACCGGGTTTTCATTGTGCTCAAGAGCTCTTAAATATTCGCATGCTCTGCAAAGCACAAAGGCCATCGAAAACACAACAAGGCTCTCTGCTACCGACAACACTATCTCATCCGTATTCGGCCTTCCCAGAAATGTTACCGACAGATTCATCACCGCCGTGGCACAAGCTGCTACAACGGCTGTTGTCAGACATCCGTTTTTACTGCTTTTTCTCACAAATAGCCTTTCCCCAAAGTAAATCACCGCAATAATAAAGAGATACTTACATATCGACGGTATCGATATAAAGTATCCCATTCCAATAATTAATCCTATGTAAAAAATAATCGTATGCCCACTGCTCAGACAATAAACTCCATACACTGCAGGTATCAGCGGATAACAATCCATCACACACACCAGTGTGGATGCAAATGCCATAAGCCCCCACACGGCCTTTTTTAAATTTGCACTCATCATCTTTTTGCCTCCATCTTTTTTCAACGATTATATGTGGTCAAAAATGAAGGTTTTGACGAAAAAGCGCAACTATATCTTCAAAAATTATTTGTCCTTTTCCTTGAAGATTATTTCATTGTCATACGCAAGCCCCAGCTTGCTCTTTGCTATATCCTCTATGTACTGGTCACTCTGCATATACTGCTGCATGCTTTCTATCTCATCAGCACGCTCCGATTCTTTAGTGTACTGCTTTTCAAGCTCCGCTTTTTGTGCGGCATATGTAGATTCCTTCTGCTTTAGCTGCACAACCTGGACTACCATAACCACAAGAAATGCTATAACTATGATAGAAACACTTAAAGTTCCGCCCCTTCTCTTTGCACGACGTTTACTCATTATTCCTCCTTAGGTGCTTATCTGAATATCCTGCCAAACATTTTATCTTTTTTTCCGGTCACCTCCGGTACCTTCGAATACGTAATCATGTCTATCTCACCTTCTATATCGGCTTCTCCCTTCTCAAGGTTTAGCCTGTTTACGTGAAGATCCTTGCCCTTTAGGTCAAGCATGCCTAGCTCCGTCTCCAAAAGTATCTCTCCCACATCAAAGGAGAGCACATCCAAAATGCCTGTAAAGCTGCCTGTTCTGCGATTATTCAAGATAAGCTTATGACTCTTTGTGCCTGATATTTCTTCCATTTCCTGTCCCTCACATATTTTTTATATGTCCCAAAAACAGCCTCACATATGGCTGCCATCTGTGGAATCACATATGTAAATATATGCCGGGATTCATGAAAATATAACCTATATATACTCAAAAAGATCTTTTGCTTCTTCCTTCTTTGTTGTGTCAAGGAGATTTAACACCTTAACCTTGACTGTCTTTTGTCCAAATGCTATCTCTATTATGTCTCCGACCTTGACATTTACAGATGCCTTTGCCGGTCTGCCGTTTACTGTGACACGGCCTGCGTCACATGCCTCATTTGCCACTGTACGTCTCTTTATGAGACGTGATACCTTCAAAAATTTGTCTAATCTCATTGTTACCTCTGTGTCTTACCTGTCTCTTATACACATCTCCGAGC
>ENA-OZTM01000331-OZTM01000331.1-human-gut-metagenome-genome-assembly--contig:-NODE-331-length-12403-cov-5.150632_pt1 | contig 12403 bp, 11 predicted proteins | sample MGYA00244232_ERZ653994 | MGnify/ENA primary metagenome ERZ653994 (study PRJEB26926, sample SAMN06164574) | human gut metagenome | biome: ENVO:00009003; feature: ENVO:2100002; material: ENVO:00002003... | reverse complement strand
TTTCTGTTTTATTTCTTCTCTTCATCCTGCTTTTGTATCACAGCCTTCACAGCAACCGCCTGGTTAGCCACATGCGTATGCATTTCTGTAGTCACAAGCTCCATATTTCTTGCCTCAAGCGCCCTGTAGATGGCATCATGCTCCTTCACAAGCATCGGATAATTCTTCGGATCCTTTAAATACTCCACTCTGTAGCGGTACATCTGCTCGCGGATATTGTTCATCATAGATACAAGCTTCGCATTGTTGGTCGCCTCATAGATAGCATCGTGAAACTTCACATCCTCCTCAGCTATCTTTTTCACATCTCCTGAGTCCATGCTCCTCTTGAACTCGTCCTTTATGGTTTTTAGATTCGCAAGCTGCTCATCACTGATTTTCTTACAGGCTATTTTGGCTGCAAGCTCATCAAGAGCCTCTCTCACCTCAAGCACATCCTCCATATCCTTGAGAGTCATCTTGGCAACCTCTGCGCCCTTTCTCGGCATTGTGACTGCAAGCCCCTCCTGCTCAAGCATTCTGATTGCTTCACGTATAGGTGTACGGCTGACTCCAAGCTTTGATGCAAGCTGCAGCTCCATAAGTCTCTCTCCCGGCTTGAGCTCACCCTTTAAAATTGCCTCACGAAGTGTATTAAACACCACATCACGCAGTGGCAGATATGCATCCATATTTAAAGTTAAATTATCAGTCATCAAACTTCTCCTATCTCTTGTATTATCATTCTCACATATAAGAAAAAAAGTAACTATAAAGCACGCGCTGTGCTATCCGGATATCACGTTATTTGCGATTATTGTATACAGATGTCAGATACACCTGTCTGGCAAGATGTGAGCTTCTCATGGCTTTGTACGCTTTCTTTGCAGTATCTTCATCGTCAAACAGACCAAAAACCGTCGGACCACTACCGCTCATCATGGCTCCTACCGCGCCATTTGAAAGCATATGCTTCTTTATCTCATCTATCACCGGATAATTTGGTATGGTCACAGTCTCTAAGACATTTCCCATATGCGCTGCGATATCATGCAGATTCTTAGCCTTTATATCATCTATCAGGCGGTCTATATCCGGATGAATAGTCGTATCATCAAGCTTCAGATTCTGGTACACAAATTTTGTGGATACCGAGATGGACGGCTTTGCAATAAGCACCGGACACTTTACCATTGGAGGAAGAGGACTAAGCGCCTCTCCTATGCCCTCGGCCAGCGCCGTACCTCTCATAATACAGTATGGTACATCCGCACCTATCTGCACACCTCTTTCCATAAGCTGTCTCTTTGTCAGTCCCAGTGAAAAAAGCCTGTTTACACCTATAAGCATGGCTGCCGCATCAGTACTGCCCCCCGCCATACCTGCTGCAACAGGAATACGCTTGTCCAGCTTCACTGATACACCGTCAGTTATAGAAAACTCATCCATCAGAAGCTTTGCAGCCTTGTATATAAGATTGTTCTCGTTTACAGGGAGAAAAGACAGATTGGTCTGTATCTGTATGCCGGGCTCCTGTGTCCTTTTGATATCGAGCCTGTCATACAGCTGGATGGTCTGCATAATCATGCGGACCTCATGATATCCGTCCTCTCTGCGCCTCACTACATCCAGCCCCAGGTTAATCTTGGCTAATGCTTTTAATGAAATATCGTTATTACTACCCATATTGTATTACCTCTGTTTTTTGTATACAAGGATTATAACACACCCTGCCAAAAAGAGCAAATTTAAATATTCTCATTTAATTGTTAATTTTTACATCTCATCAGTCAAATTAACCTAAAAAGGGACTGCACGTTGCGCGCAGTCCCTCTAATATATCATATTCTGTTTTTAGCCCTGTCTTGGTACAATTGTGTATCGGCTGTTTTGTATCTGTTTCTTATAGCCCTTGCCGTTATTTTTTTAATTTTCTTCCAAATATAAATGTCGAAAAATATATTACCGATGCAATAATCACTATCATCGGACCTGTTGCCACATTGGTGTAGTATGACACAGCAAGACCGACTATTCCTGAAAAAACTGAAAATAGCACTGAAAAGAAATGATACTCACGCATATTTTCCGAAATATTCCTTGATGAAGCCGCTGGTAATATAAGCAGAGCATTTATTATAAGTATACCTATCCACTTGATGGATAGCATAACTATGAGTGCTACAAGCACCGCAAACAGATTATCCAGAAGCCGCACATGGATACCCTTGCTTTTTGCCACGCTTCTGTGTATACATATGGCGTTGAGCTTATTGAAGCAAAACACCCAGAACACTATCGTGACCACAAAAATCACAATTAGATAAACTATCTCAGTCTTTGTGATGCTTAGCACATCGCCCACCAGTATACTTGAGTATTTGCTGAAATTGCCGCCCTTTGACAGTATCGCAAGACCTATCGCCACAGAGCTCGATGAAAATACCGATATAATGGTATCCGTCGATGCAGTGTTCAGACTGCCTATCTTATTTAAAAGAAGTGCAAACACTATCGCAAATATCACCATGGCAAGTGAGGTATCAGCCATGCCGCATACCACTCCGACAGCGATTCCGGTAAGTGCTGAATGTCCGAGTGCATCTGAAAAGTATGCCATCTTTTTGTTTACAATCATGGTTCCCATTATGCCAAAAAGCGGTGTGATGATAAGCACAGCGATAAGGGCATTTCTCATGAAATCATATTGAAGCCAGGAGGTTATATTCATTTGTGTTCCTCCTCTCTCACCCAGGATTCGTCTCCTGTGTAGAAAATTCTCTCAAATTCCTTGCTCTCGAAGACTTCCTTCACAGTCCCCTGCTTTGCAACGGTCTTATCAAGCAGTACAACATGGTCTGCGTACTTTGCCACATAGTCCAGATCGTGCGATATCAGTATGATTGCAAGGTCATAGTGAGTCTTTAAATAATCCATGGTCTTATAGAAAAGCTCCATGCCGTTTTGGTCTATTCCGGACACCGGCTCATCCAACAGCAGCAGGTTCGGCTCGTCCATGATTGCCATGGAAAGAAGCACTCTCTGCAGCTGTCCTCCCGAGAGGTTGCACACCTGCTTGTCGATGAGCTCCTCAGCCTCAAATACCTCGAGTGTCTCCCTTATCTTTGCCTCTATCTTTTTGCTCTTTGGCAAAAAAACAGGATAATTGTACTGATAGCTTGCTATGAGGTCATACACGCTGACCGGTGTATTTTTCTCGATATTGACAGACTGCGGCACATAGCCGATTTTAAGCTTAGCCATATGTCCGTCCTTAGTATCCTTGAACTCAATCGTACCGGTGTGAGGTATCTCGCCCAGTATCGCCTTTATGAGTGTAGATTTTCCGGCACCGTTTTGGCCTATTATGACATTGAAGGAGCCGCAATGTATGTGCATATTTACATCCTCAAGCACTGTCTGCTCTCCAAAGCTCACTCCAAGGTTATTTATTTTTATGCAATGAAAGCCACATGGCTGTATTATTTTCCGCATATTTTCTCCAATTTTATTTAGTAAATGCCTCTTTGATAAGCTCTATATTGTGCTCCATACCATCAAGATAGCTGTCCTTGTCGTACTCTCCCCTGTTGAGAGGGTCGATATAAATCACATGCACATCTGTCTCACGCGATACGGTATCTCCCATGCTCTTTCCGTAGAGCTCCTCAGCGAGTATTACCGACACTCCGTCATCCTTTATGGCACCTATTACCTGCTTTATCTCACCTGCGCTGACTGAGCGCTCCTCGTCAAGGTCTAACAGATAGCATGCATTCATGGAAAAATCATCAGCTACATACGCATAGGCCTCATGGAATATGATGATATTCTGTCCATTGGTAAGACTCTTTATGCTATTTATCTTTTCTTCAAGCACTGCAAGCTTTGCATCATATGCTTTTGCATTTGCATAATATTCATCAGCATGCTTTGCATCCTTTTCGGCAAGCCGGGATGCGATTGTCTGAACCATGGTGCGGTAACGCGGCACGCTCATCCATGCATGGGCATTCTCATCACCATGGTCATGATCGTGCGCGCTATCTGATTCTGCGTCTGCTTCGTGGTCATGGTCGTGGTCACTGTCCGATTCTGCATCTGCATCGTGATCATGGTCGTGGTCACTGTCTGCATCATCCTCAGAAAGAAGTGCCACATCCTCACAGGCCTCAACCACATCAAGCTTCGGATACGCCTTTGCCACATCAGACATAAACGACTCTATACCGCCTCCGTTTATTACAAAAACATCGGCTGTGGATAAAAGCTTCATATCCTCCGGTGTTAGCTGAAAATCGTGCAGACAACCGGTCTGTGGCTCGCTTAAGTTTTCAAGTCTCACGCCTTCCACACCATCCACTATATTTAAAGTGGCAATGTACATAGGATAGAAGGATGTCACGACTGTAAGTATATCGTCAGCTTCGTCAGTATTTTTTTTATTGCCCGAAGAATTTGATACTCCACCGGCAGCGCCTTTCATACCTGCTGTGTGCTCATATGCCATTACCGCAAGCGTACACACTATCAATATACACAAAAACATAATGCCTACAAATTTGCATTTATTCTTCATATATTAAATATTCGCCTTTCTTTCTATAACTTTATTTCTGTGACTCTATTTCGACTTTATTTCTTTTTATGATTATTAACGCTTTTTTTGCTCTTGGCCTTATCTCTGCGTTCTTTAGTCTTTTTGGCAACCGGCTTTCCGGTCTTCTTCCAGCGCTCCTTTTTGTGCGGCTGGGATGCAGCGGCTCTTTTTGCTGCTGATTTTGCCTCGCGCTTTGCTTCTTCCTCCTGCTTCATGGCAAGAAGTGTCTCCTCGTCAAACACGAGTGAATCTATGAGATTCCAGATTTCGTCCCTGCCTTCCTTTGACATGGACGAAAACGGTATAACTACCGTGCCCGGCTTCACATGAAGCACATCCTTGATAGTCTTTATGTGTGCGGCAATCTGGCTTTTTTTCAATTTATCAGATTTGGTTGCAATGATGATCGGTGCAAAGCCCTGGTTTACCATCCAGTCATACATCATGATATCATTGTCCGATGGCTCATGCCTTATATCTATTAAAAGAAACACTGCCTGAAGCTTTTTTGAGGTGTGAAGATAGTTTTCTATCATCTGTCCCCATTTAGCTTTTATCTCGATATTGGCATTGGCATAGCCATAGCCCGGCAGATCGACCAGATACATTGCGCCATTGACGTTATAAAAATTGATGGTCTGTGTCTTGCCGGGCTGTGAAGAGATCCTGGCAAGTGACTTTCTGTTCATGAGTGCGTTGATCAGTGACGACTTGCCTACATTTGACTTGCCGGCGAATGCCACCTCATTATACTCATTGTCAGGGATTGTGCTTGTAATTCCGCAAACTGTCTCTAAATTAACACTTTTAATTACCATAATCTCTTCCTCATTCTTATTTTACAAATGCTATCTTCTCCACCTGTGAAAATCTCTCCACCGGCACGATTTCCATGCCGTCTGTTATTTCTTTTGAAATCTCCTCCAGGTCCTTTTCATTATCCTTTGGAATACATACTGTTTTTATTCCGATTACCTTGGCTGCAAGCAGCTTTTCCTTGAGTCCTCCTATCGGAAGCACCCTGCCGCGCAGTGTTATCTCGCCTGTCATGGCTACATCTGCCCTGACAGCTCTGTCTGTAATAGCCGAGAGCATGGCTGTCGCCATAGTAATGCCTGCAGATGGTCCGTCCTTTGGCACTGCGCCCTCCGGGATATGTATATGGATATCATGCTTCGTGTAAAACTCTGCATCAATACCATAGCCTTCGCTTATTGAGCGCACATAGCTAAGTGCTGCCTGTGCAGACTCCTTCATCACGTCGCCAAGCTTACCGGTGAGCACGAGCTCACCCTTGCCCGGCAGCACATTCACCTCAACCTCGAGTGTGACTCCGCCCACGCTGGTCCATGCTAGGCCTCTAACGATTCCAACCTCAGCGTGATCATTTTTCTTCTCCGGACTGTACTTCGGATTGCCCAGATACGTCTTAAGATTGGTCTTTGTAACCTTTACAGCAGCTTCGCTGTCCTTAAAGATTTCCCTGGCAGCCTTGCGGCACAGCTTGCCGATAGTCCTCTCAAGGCTTCTGACTCCGGCCTCTCTGGTGTACAGCCTGATAATATCCTTTAGGGCCGAGTCTGTTATCGTAAGCTGTTCCTTTTTAATTCCGTTTTTGCTCTTTTGCTTCTCAACCAGGTGTTCCTTTGCTATGTGAAATTTCTCATTTTCAGTGTAGCTTGACACCTCAATAAGCTCCATCCTGTCAAGAAGCGGCTTTGGAATGCCTGAAACCTCATTTGCCGTTGCAATAAAAAGCACCTCCGACAAATCTACAGGCATCTCGATGTAATGATCCCTGAATCTGCAGTTCTGCTCACTGTCAAGCACCTCGAGAAGAGCTGCTGATGTGTCACCCTTGTAGTCACTTGACACCTTATCTATCTCATCCAACAGCATGAGAGGATTTGAAACGCCTGCCTGTCTTAAGCCATTTACTATACGGCCCGGCATGGCGCCGATATATGTCTTTCTGTGTCCACGGATTTCTGCCTCATCGCGCACACCACCAAGAGAAATACGCACATATTTCTTCTCCAGTGCAGACGCAATTGAACGGGCTATGCTTGTCTTTCCTGTTCCCGGAGGACCTACAAGACAAATTATAGGACTCTCTCCCTTGCTTGTCAGATTTCTGACTGCCAGAAACTCAAGTATTCTCTCCTTAACATCCTTTAATCCGTAGTGATCATCATCGAGCACCTGTGCTGCATGGTCAAGATCCTTGTTGTCCACAGACATCTTGTTCCACGGAAGCTCAAGTACAGTCTCTATATAGCCTCTCTCAACTGTGCTCTCTGATGAGCTGCTGCTCATATTTCTAAAGCGCTTTATCTCTTTTTTCGTCTTTTCCTTTACGTAGTCAGGCGCATCTAACTCAGATAGCTTTTTCTCATATTCATCAGCCTCCGAGTCAGCATTCTCGCCCAGCTCCTCACGTATCACACCAAGCTGTTCACGAAGCACATACTCCTTCTGATGCTTGTCCACACGAACCTTTACTTTTTTCTGAAGCTCATTCTTTATGGAAATAACCTCCACCTGGGAGAGAAGTAATGATACTATAACCTGATATCTGTCATTGATATCCTCTGCCTCAAGCACCTGCTGCTTAAGCTCATATGACACCGGCAGATTGTTGGTTACATAATCAATGAGCTTTTCAAGATCCTCATACTGATCTATCTGTCTGATAAGCTCCTTGCTGATTTTGCCGACGACTGCCGCATATCTGTGAAAAGCCTCTCTGACTCCGAGAAGCATGGCTTCCCTGAGATCCTCCGGCAGGCTGTCTGCATTACTATCACAATAACAGATTTCTGCCTCAAGGTACTTCTCATTATCGGTAAAGCCAAGCAATGCTGCCCGGCTTATTCCATCTACAAGTATTCTCACAACATCATTCTGTAATCTGACAACCTGCTTTATATCAGCAACAATACCCATCTGATAGAGGTCTTCCTGAGTCGGGTCCTCACTGTCCACATTCCTTTGTGTGACAAGATAAATCTTTTGATCCTGCTCCATAGCCTCCTCGACAGCACGAAGAGAGCGCTCTCTGCTGATGTCGAAATGGGCAATCATCCCCGGCAGAATAGTAAGCCCTCTCAGCGCTACTGCAGGCATATTCATAATCTGTTCTTCCACTTATATCTCCTGTATTATTGCACAGCCATGCATAACAAAGCGCTGTGCAATTTATATTATCCGATGCTGTATCTTTTGTAAAATACCGCCTTGTACTTACGATGCCTCTTTTTCCTCGATATATGCCTCAGGCACGCAATCACCATCAAGCTTTAAGTTATCCTCAACGATATCCTTGTCTATTACACATCTGCTGATGCTCTTGTCTGATGGTATACGATACATAAGGTCAAGCATAACAGCCTCCATGATGGCACGAAGTCCTCTGGCTCCTGTCTTTCTCTCAAGTGCCTTGTCAGCGATGGCATTTACTGCATCGTCTGTGAACTCAAGACCTACTCCGTCAAGCTCAAAAAGCTTGGTGTACTGCTTGATAAGCGAGTTCTTAGGCTCCTTAAGTATACGGATAAGTGCATCCCTGTCGAGTGCCTCGAGAGAAACGGTAATAGGTACACGTCCGATAAACTCAGGAATCAATCCAAACTTTACAAAATCCTGTGGAAGTGCATGCTTGAACGCCTCTCCTACATTGAGCTCTGTCTTTGACTTTACATCTGAATTGAAGCCTATAGATGATGTATCCATACGGCTGTCGATAATTTTTTCCAGACCATCAAATGCTCCACCGCATATAAAAAGTATATTAGTAGTATCAATAGGAATAAGCTCCTGCTGCGGATGCTTTCTTCCGCCCTGTGGCGGTACAGATGCCTCTGTGCCCTCAAGAATCTTTAAAAGAGCCTGCTGTACACCCTCGCCTGACACATCTCTGGTGATTGAGACATTCTCTGATTTCTTTGTAATTTTATCTATCTCATCTATATAAATGATACCATGCTCTGCACGCTCGATATCATAATCTGCCGCCTGAATAAGCTTTAACAGGATATTCTCCACATCCTCACCTACGTATCCTGCCTCTGTAAGTGTTGTAGCATCAGCGATAGCAAATGGAACATTTATCACTCTGGCAAGTGTCTGCGCAAGAAGTGTCTTTCCTGAGCCTGTAGGTCCAAGCATGAGAATATTACTCTTCTGAAGCTCTACATCTGATGTATCACCTGCCAGTACTCTCTTATAGTGATTGTAAACAGCAACCGAAAGCACCTTCTTTGCCTGGTCCTGTCCTATTACATAATCGTCCAAAAACGCCTTAAGCTCCTCCGGAGTAACAAGATTTATATCATCCTTAGCGCTGCTTTTGTCCTCATGGCCCTCTACGCCTTCTTCCTCAAGAATCTCGGCACATATATCTATACACTCATCGCAGATAAAAGCTCCATTAGGTCCGGAAATCAAACGATTTACCTGGTCCTGTGTCTTACCGCAAAATGAGCAGCGAATCTTTCCGTCGTTTTTTCCTGCCATTATTAACTCCTTTTATTGCATGAGGGCATCCCATATGGGGTACCCTCTTAAATTCATCTAACTTCTGATTATCTGTTTGTTATTACACTGTCTATGAGACCATACTCTGCGGCTTCCTGTGCTGACATATAGTTGTCTCGCTCTGTATCAGCTGCAATTGTCTCGTATGACTTGCCTGTATTGGCTGCTAAAATTTCGTTTAATCTCTTCTTTGTCTTTAAAATATTTTCTGCAGCAATCTGAATCTCAGTAGCCTGACCCTTTGCACCGCCCGATGGCTGATGAATCATAATCTCTGCATTTGGAAGAGCATATCTCTTGCCCTTTGCACCGCCTGCGAGAAGAAAAGCTCCCATGCTTGCTGCAAGACCGATACAGATTGTTGAAACATCACACTTGATGTACTGCATAGTATCGTAAATAGCAAGTCCTGCTGTAACCATTCCACCCGGTGAATTGATGTAAAGGTGGATATCCTTATTCGGATCCTCAGACTCAAGGAATAAAAGCTGGGCAACAACAAGGCTGGCTGTTGTCTCATTTACTTCCTCTCCAAGGAAAATTATACGATCTTTTAATAATCTGGAGTAAATGTCGTAGTTGCGCTCTCCTCTGCTGGTCTGTTCAATGACATATGGTACTAAACTCATATAAAATACCTCCTTTATAAAAGCTCAAAAGACCGGCTCAGAAAATAGGCTTCTGAGCCAGTCCATCAAATCTTGATTCAAAAATCTTATTCTTCTGTAGACTCTTCTGCATCAGCCTTTTTCTTTGCCTTTGCACGCTCTTTAACGTTGTCCATGATAAGATCTACGGCCTTTGTGATAGCAAGGTCTTTCTTCATAGACTCCTTCTCAGCATCTCCCATGTACTCTTTAAGCTTATCAGCCTCCATGCCGTATGCCTTAGCCATCTTCTCTACCTCTGCATCGATATCTGCATCAGTAACCTCGATATTTTCCTCCTTGGCAATCTGCTCAAGTACAAGGCTGCTCTGGATACGTGTTGTAGCCTCAGGACGAACCTGATCCTTAAGCTGGTCAACTGTCATGCCTGAGAACTGTAAGTACTGCTCCATTGTAAGACCGCTCTGTGCGATTCTCTGAGCGAACTCCTCAACCATTGTCTCACACTGTGTCTCAATCATTGCCTCAGGAAGATCCATCTTTGACTTGTCGATAATCTTCTGGATAGCCTCATCCTCTTTAGTCTTCTTAGCTTCTGTCTCTTTCTTCTCTGTGAGGTTCTTCTTGATTTCCTCTTTGTACTCAGCTAATGTATCAACACCTGCTGCATCCTGTGCAAACTCATCATCAAGGTCAGGAAGCTCCTTAGCCTTGATCTCGTTGATCTTAACCTTGAATGTAGCCGGCTTTCCTGCAAGGTCTGCTGCCTGATACTTCTCAGGGAATGTTACATTGACCTCAACCTCATCGCCTGTGTTCTTTCCTACTAACTGATCCTCGAATGTATCGATGAATGTGTGTGAACCGATCTCTAATGGATGATTCTCACCCTTTCCACCCTCGAAAGCTACTCCGTCAACAAATCCCTCAAAGTCGATAACTGCTGTATCTCCCTCTGCTACAGGACGATCTGTAACTGTAACTGTTCTTGCATTTTTGTTTCTCTGGTTCTCAAGCTCAGCGTCAACCTCTTCATCAGAAACTGATGTGTCGATCTTTGTAACTGTAACGCCCATGTACTTACCAAGAGTAACCTCAGGTCTTACAGCAACCTCTGCTGTGTAGATGAAAGGCTGTCCCTTCTCAATCTGAGTAACCTCAACTGTTGGGCGTGAAACAATGTCAACACCGCTCTCGTCAACTGCACCTGCGTATGTCTGCTGCATAAGAATGTTTGCTGCATCCTCGTAGAACACACCTGCTCCATACATTTTCTCAATCATAGCTCTTGGCACTTTTCCTTTACGGAATCCAGGTACACTAATCTGTTTCTTCTGCTTCTGATATGCAGAATCCAATGCTTTCTCTAATTCCTCAGCTGCTACCTCAATAGTAAGCTTCGCCATATTATGCTCTAAATTCTCAACCTGTACACTCATGTCAATCGTTATCCTCCTTAAAAATATATATGAATGGTATGTACATCAAATGTAATGTGGGCATGCTTTTTAAACTGCTAAGCCCAGTCATTGGATGATTATAACACAACAAATCCACTATTTCCAGTGTTTTTTACATTAAATTTGCTTTTGTGTATAATTCCATAAATTGTCAGCAATACCAAAACATATTTTTGTCATTTTACGGCATAATATTTCCATACACATACAGCTTGTGTATAACGTTTTAAAAGGAGGTATTGCATTATGGCAGCATCAAGTAGTAAAAAGGCTTCTGTACCGGAGGCAAAAGAGGCTATGAGCCGTTTCAAGGAAGAGGTTGCTTCAGAGCTTGGAGTCCCTTTAAAAGAGGGCTACAACGGTGACCTTACTTCTAAGCAGGCCGGTTCAATCGGTGGCGAGATGGTCAAGCAGATGATCATGAAGCAGGAGCAGCAGATGAAATAAGCTCTGCAATAGCAGGCTTCAAATGTACGCTTCAAATGCAAGCATAAAAAGAGGCCGCGCACCATGGGGTTGGTGTGTGACCTCTTTTGTTATAATACTAATGATATGAGGGTCAAAAGGTATTTTGCCCCTCATTTATGATTAATCTGATTATTTGCTGAACGTTGTATTAGTATACCAGTCCCTGTCGAATATGCTCTACTGTGGCATCGTCTGTGAAGTATCTGACAAGCTCGAGTGCAAACGCAATAGCTGTTCCCATTCCACGACTTGTAATCACATTGCCATCCACAACTACAGGCTGCTCCAGCCACTGTGCACCGAGCAGCTTTTCCTCAAAGCCCGGATGACAGGTAGCTTTTTTGCCCTCAAGTATATGATTCTCACCGAGCACGCTAGGCGCTGCACATATCGCTGCAACAAGCTTTCCTTCAGCGGCAAATCTCTTAATTGTCTTTACTACGGTCTCATCCGCACCAAGGTTTAATGTACCCGGCATGCCTCCCGGCAGTACGATTGCATCGTAGCTGTCAAAATCAGCCTGTGCCTTTGTGGTATCTGTCTTAAATGTCACCTGATGAGAGCTTGTCACCTCGGCTTTTTCCGTGATTGATATGGTTTCAATCTCAAGCTTTGCTCTTCTAACTATATCTACTACTGTAAGTCCCTCAATCTCCTCACAGCCGTCTGCCATAAAAATTCCTACTTTAATCATATTTTTCTCCTTTATTTTTCTTTAATAATACTATGATACCTTTTGAACCTTTAATCAT
>ENA-OZTM01000316-OZTM01000316.1-human-gut-metagenome-genome-assembly--contig:-NODE-316-length-12617-cov-4.616940_pt1 | contig 12617 bp, 9 predicted proteins | sample MGYA00244232_ERZ653994 | MGnify/ENA primary metagenome ERZ653994 (study PRJEB26926, sample SAMN06164574) | human gut metagenome | biome: ENVO:00009003; feature: ENVO:2100002; material: ENVO:00002003... | reverse complement strand
ATAAAATATTCATTTCAAATAAATTAAAGGCTATGGAAAAGATTCACGGATTAATTGACGCACCTTTTACTCCCTTTTATGAGAACGGAGAAGTAAATTATGAACCGATTGAAGCCTATTGCCAACTATTGGTTAGAAACGGACTTCAAGGCGTATTTATCAATGGTTCTTCCGGAGAAGGCTATATGCTGACAGAAGACGAACGCATGAAACTGGCTGAACGCTGGATGGAAGTAGCACCCGAAGGATTCAAAGTCATTGTCCATGTAGGAAGCACTTGTGTAAAATCAAGCAAACGTCTAGCAGAACACGCTCAGAAAATCGGAGCATGGGGTATCGGAGCAATGGCACCTCCTTTCCCCAAAGTAGGACGCATTGAAGAATTGGTGAAATACTGCGAAGAAATAGCATGCGGCGCTCCTGCACTTCCTTTCTATTTTTATCATATCCCAGCTTTCAACGGAGCATACCTCTCAATGGTAGCATTCTTGGAAGCCGTAGACGGTCGCATTCCTAATTTCGCCGGTATCAAATATACTTTCGAAAGCCTGTATGAATACAACCAATGCCGTTTATATAAAAATGGCAAATTCGACATGTTGCACGGCCAGGATGAAACGATCCTTCCATGTCTGGCTATGGGCGGTGCACAGGGCGGTATCGGTGGAACAACCAACTATAACGGCAAAGAACTCACAGGCATCATCGAAGCATGGAAAGCCGGTGATCTGGAATTGGCACGCGAACGCCAGAATTTCGCACAGGAAGTTATCAATGTCATCTGTCACTATCGTGGAAACATCGTTGGCGGCAAACGCATCATGAAACTGATAGGGCTGGATTTAGGAAAGAACCGGACTCCGTTCCAGAACATGACAGATGAGGAAGAAGCTGCCATGAAAGCCGAACTGGAAGCAATCAATTTCTTCGAAAGATGTAACAAATAAACCAGAACCACGATGTTTTCAATAGATTATATAAAAGAATGGTCAGAATCATACAAAACAGATCTGACCACTAATATCATGCCGTTTTGGCTGAAATACGGGCTGGACAAGGTCAATGGAGGTATTTATACCTGTGTTGACCGGGACGGCAGCTTGATGGACACCACCAAATCGGTGTGGTTCCAAGGAAGATTTGCTTTTATCTGTTCCTATGCGTATAATAATATAGAAAAGAACGAAGCATGGCTGGCAGCAGCTAAAAGTACAATAGACTTTATAGAAGCGCATTGTTTTGACTCTGACGGACGTATGTATTTCGAAGTGACTGCCGAAGGCACTCCCTTGCGCAAACGCCGTTATATTTTCTCGGAGTCATTCGCAGCCATCGCCATGTCGGAATATGCCATCGCATCCGGTGACCAGACGTATGCCGTAAAAGCATTAGACTTGTTCAAACGGATGCAGTATTTTATGGAAACACCGGGCATACTCCCTCCTAAATATCTGGATACTCTTCCTATGAAAGGACATTCCATCACAATGATCCTGATTAATGTAGCATCACGTATCCGCCAGGCCATTCAAGATGAAAGCTTCAACGGACAGATTGACGCTTCCATCGCCCAACTGCGCAAAGATTTCATGCATCCCGAATTCAAGGCGTTGCTTGAAACGGTAGGTCCCCATGGAGAATTCATCGACAGCAACATGGGCCGCACCATCAATCCGGGACATTGTATCGAGACAGCCTGGTTTCTGCTGGAAGAAGCCAAATACCGTAATTGGGACAAAGATATTACGGAATTGGCCCTCACTATCCTTGATTGGTCTTGGGAGTGGGGATGGGACAAAGAATTCGGAGGTATCATCAACTTCAAAGACTGCAAGAACCTTCCGCCACAGGATTATTCCCAAGACATGAAATTCTGGTGGCCTCAGACAGAGGCTATCATCGCTACTTTGTATGCATATTTAGCAACCGGAAATGAAAAATACCTTGACATGCACAAGCAAATCAGCGATTGGACATACACCCATTTCCCTGATAAAGAGTGTGGAGAATGGTTTGGATATCTCCATCGTGACGGCACGCCTGCACAAATGGCCAAGGGTAACCTGTTCAAAGGCCCGTTCCACATTCCAAGAATGATGATCAAGGGCTATACATTGTGCAAGGAAATACTCGACAACAAAAAATCACATTTATAAAGCCCTTTATCTATTAGCATGAAAAACAGTAAAATTTATCCTTGGGTTGTAGTAGGATTATTATGGGGTGTCGCCCTGTTGAATTACATGGACCGGCAAATGTTGTCCACAATGAGAGATGCCATGGCGGTGGATATCACCGAGCTTCAGTCAGCTGCCAATTTTGGGCGACTGATGGGAGTCTTTCTTTGGATATATGGCTGTATGAGCCCTATAGCCGGAATGGTGGGCGACCGCATGAACCGCAAATGGCTTATTGTTGGCAGTTTGTTTGTATGGTCGGCCGTCACTTATCTGATGGGAATCGCCGACACCTATAATGAAGTTTTTTTCCTTCGCGCCTTGATGGGAATCAGCGAAGCGCTCTATATTCCTGCCGGATTGTCACTGATCGCCGACTATCACTCCGATAAGTCACGTTCATTAGCCATCGGTATTCACATGACCGGGCTCTACACCGGGCAGGCCATCGGAGGTTTCGGCGCTACAGTAGCCGCTGCTTTTTCCTGGCATACAACCTTTCATTGGTTCGGCATCGCCGGCATCGCATACGCCGTAATTTTGATGCTTTTTCTACATGAAAAGAAGGATAGAATACAAATTGAACAAATAAATTCACCTTCCGGTAAAGAAAAAAGCAATTTATTGAAGGGATTATCATTACTTTTCAGTAATATTGCATTCTGGGTGATTCTGCTATATTTCGCAGCCCCCAGTTTACCGGGATGGGCAACCAAGAACTGGTTACCTACCTTGTTCGCCGAGAACCTGAATATACCGATGTCACAAGCCGGCCCCATGTCGACTATCACCATCGCGCTATCCTCGTTCATTGGCGTAATTATTGGTGGAACCTTATCCGATAAGTGGGTGCAAAGAAATATAAAAGGACGTGTGTACACGGGTGCCATCGGCTTGGGACTTACTATTCCATCCCTGCTTTTACTAGGGTTCGGACACAGTTTCGTAGCTGTTGTGGGAGCTGGATTATTATTCGGAATCGGTTATGGTATCTTCGATGCCAACAATATGCCGATTCTATGCCAGTTCGTATCATCCAAACACCGTGCTACCGCCTATGGTATCATGAATATGACAGGCGTGTTTGCGGGAGCAGCCATTACCGAAGTCTTGGGAAAGTGGACAGACGGAGGTAAGTTGGGACTGGGATTTGCCATGTTGGCTATTATTGTGCTTATCGCACTGGTAGTACAATTGACATTCCTCCGTCCCAAAACGGATAATATGGAATAACCCGTATAGTTAACTTAACACTTAAAACTTAAAAAAGAAAGAACCATGAGAGTAATTATTGAATCTGATTACCAAGCGCTGTCACAATGGGCGGCAAACTATGTAGCTAGTAAAATCAATGCGGCAAATCCGACTCCTGAAAAACCTTTTGTTTTAGGTTGTCCCACAGGATCTTCACCGCTAGGCATGTACAAAGCGCTGATAGAACTGAACAAGCAGGGAAAAGTATCTTTCCAGAATGTCGTTACTTTCAATATGGACGAATATGTAGGCTTGCCTGAAGATCATCCAGAAAGCTACCATACATTTATGTGGAAAAACTTTTTTAACCATATTGATATAAAGAAAGAAAATGTACATATCCTGAACGGAAATGCCGAAGACCTGGAAGCAGAATGCGCCAACTACGAAAAACAAATAGCCGAAATCGGAGGCATCGACCTGTTTATGGGAGGTATCGGTCCCGACGGACATATCGCATTCAACGAGCCGGGCTCATCTTTGTCTTCACGCACACGTATCAAAACACTGACTACAGACACAATCATTGCAAACTCACGTTTCTTTGACAATGACGTGAACAAAGTACCTAAAACTGCGTTAACAGTAGGTGTAGGGACTGTCCTTTCAGCCAAAGAAGTTCTGATTATCTGCAACGGGCACAACAAAGCACGTGCTTTGCAACATGCCGTTGAAGGTGGTATTACACAAATGTGGACTATCAGTGCATTACAAATGCACCAGCATGGCATTATTGTTTGTGACGAAGCCGCTACAGACGAACTGAAAGTCGGTACCTACAAATATTTCAAAGACATCGAAAAAGCTAATTTGTAATTTATGAGAACAAACTTAAGTTCGCAGATTTCTCTGAACAGAGTATCTCCGAAATATTATAAACCCGAAAATGCGGTGGAACGTTCTGTCTTGACCCGCTGCGAAAAAGTGCCTACCGACATCTATGAAACGATGGAGGAAGGCGTGCAGCACATTGCCAACGAAATTACGGCAAAAATTCAGGAACGTCAGCGCGAAGGAAAGTTCTGCGTGATTGGGGCTGGAACCGGTGCTTCATTACGGCCGCTTTATGCCGAACTAGTCCGTAAACATAAAGATGAAGGACTAAGTTTCCGTAACGTAGTAATTTTCAATTTATATGAATATTACCCTTTGGCTTCCGAAGGGGCTGGAAGCAGTTTCTCACAGCTGAACGACTTATTCCTAAGCCAAATCGACATCGATAAACAAAATGTATTCACCATCGACGGAACGATTCCGCAGGAAGCTGTCATCGAATACTGCCGCCTGTACGAACAACGTATCCAGACTTTTGGCGGTATAGACATCGTATTAATGGGCATTGGTCGTGAAGGCAATATTGCCATGAACGAGCCGGGATCAAGCTTGAGCTCCCCTACCCGACTGATTTTGATTGACTCAACCTCGCGTGCTGAAGCTGCACACAACTTGGGAGTGGACAATCTCCCTCCCTGTTCCATCACGATGGGTGTGGCAACTATTATGGCTGCCCGCAAAATCTATTTGCTGGCATGGGGAGATGACAAAGCCGATATCATCAAGAAAGCGGTGGAAGACAAAGTGAGCGACACTCTGCCCGCTTCTTATCTGCAAATGCATAACAATGCAAATGTCTGCATAGATCTGGCAGCGGCTTCTCACCTTACCCGTATCCAACGTCCGTGGCTGGTAACCAATTGCGAATGGAACGACAAATTGATTCGCAGCGCTATTGTATGGTTGTGTATGCGTGTCAAAAAACCGATTCTGAAACTGACCAACAAAGATTACAATGAAAACGGACTGAGCGAACTGCTGGCACTCTACGGTTCTGCTTACAACGTAAATATCAAAATATTCAATGACTTGCAGCACACCATCACCGGATGGCCCGGCGGCAAGCCCAATGCAGATGACACCTATCGCCCCGAACGGGCAAAACCATTCCCGAAACGCGTGGTAGTCTTCTCTCCGCACCCGGATGATGACGTAATCTCAATGGGTGGAACTTTACGGCGTTTGGTTCAGCAAGGTCACGAAGTACACGTAGCATACGAAACTTCCGGAAACATTGCCGTAGGCGATGAAGAAGTAGTACGTTTCATGCACTTCATCAACGGTTTCAACCAACTTTTTGATGAAAACTCCAACGAAACCATCAAAAACAAATACGCTGAAATCAAGAAATTCCTTGCCGCCAAGAAAGAAGGCGATATGGACAGCCGCGATATCCTGACCATTAAAGGACTGATCCGTCGTGGCGAAGCCCGTACTGCAAGTACTTACAATCAAATTCCATTGAACCGTGTCCACTTCCTCGACTTGCCGTTCTATGAAACAGGAAAAATCGAGAAGAACCCTATCAGTGAAGCCGATGTGGAAATCGTTTTACAGTTACTACGTGACGTAAAACCCCACCAAATTTATGTGGCCGGTGACCTTGCCGACCCGCACGGAACCCATCGTGTCTGCACAGACGCAGTGCTTGCCGCTATCGACATCGAAAAAGAAGCCGGTGCCGAATGGTTGAAAGATTGCCGCATCTGGATGTATCGTGGCGCATGGGCGGAATGGGAAATTGAAAACATTGAAATGGCCGTACCGTTCAGTCCGGAAGAATTGCGTGCTAAACGTAACTCCATCTTAAAGCATCAGTCTCAGATGGAAAGCGCACCGTTCCTGGGCAACGACGAACGTCTGTTCTGGCAAAGAAGTGAAGACCGCAACCGGGGTACCGCTGCTTTGTATGACCAACTTGGTTTGGCATGTTATGAAGCAATGGAGGCCTTCGTGGAATACGTACCCCTATAATTTAAGAAACAACCTAACCTAATTTTATACTAACCTTTAACCAAAAAACCGAAAATCCCCGACGGATGTGATATCCCTCGGGGATTATTTTTAGATTTCCATTTATTGCAAATGATATCCCATAGTCATCCTCACCACAGCTACCTGCTTCGAGCAACACACCCCAAACTACATCTCATAATTCATTAATCCCATAGCCAAACAAAGCAAAATCCCCCAGACAAGGATCTTCGGGAAAAACCTCAGCCAAAGCCGCAGTAATAGTTCTTGCATTATTCAGCGTATAAGATTTACTTCGGGTCAGCTCCAATCTGAAAGCCATCTCACTGACATGTGTATCCAAAGGGATAATCAACTCACATGGAGAGAAATTCCTCCAGATTCCAAAATCCACTTCCGAATCGCGACGGATCATCCAGCGCAGAAACATATTCAATTTCTTTTGCGGCGCCTTATCCGACACTCCAAACAAACGACAAAGACGTTGCATCGGAGTTCCATCCGTTTCGCAAAGAAGAGCATTCTCCATACTCTCATACCTATCATATATAGTATACAGCCAATGAAACAATTGTGCCATTCTATTTTTTGAAACCGTCCGATAGAACGACTCCTCACCACAGAAATCAATTTTCCAGTTCCCGGACAACACATACTGCAAAGGCTGCCGGTTCATTATGGAATCCAGCCGTTCTGCCGCCTTCAGTATTTGAGGGCGGGCTCCGAAACTAAGAAAAGCAGTCAGAAAAGCACTGATTTCAATATCCGCTTTGAAATGATAGCGATGCGGGAACTGTACCGGATCAGAAGAAATAAAATCAGAGTTATGATACCGGTCAGCATATTTCCGCAAAAAATCAGCCACCGCCATCCGGCTCTCATGAGTTTGCCGTTCTGTAATATAAGACATGAATCGCTCTTGTTCGTTCTTTCGGGTCATAAATAAAACGTTTATGATTTGTACACAAAGGTATATTAAAATAAAATAGATTGCATTTTCTGAAATCAAATTCCATCCTTAATCCTCAACTTGCCTTTTCTATATTCTTTAGGTGAAATCCCCACATATTGCTTAAAATACTTTCCAAAGAAAGACTGCGTAGGGAAATTCAATTGGTCTGCAATCTCCTTGATACTCAGATCCGATCCTTCAAGCAACTGTTTTGCCTCGGTAATCACCATTTGCACAATCCATTGCAAAGCACTATTTCCCGACTTCTCTTTAATGATGGTGGAAAAATAACGTGGAGTAATATGCTGCATCCTCGCATAATAAGCAACATCACGCTCCTTTCTATACAAACGGAAAAGAGCCAGCATGAAATTCTGAAAAATCACATCCTTCTTGTTCTGCGGCAAAGGCTGCATGGGTTGGTTGGCAAAATACATATTCAATATCTCATAGCAGAAAGTCTGCCCCATTGACTTGATCAGTTCCAAAGTCAGGCGTTGTTGCTGCAAATTCACCTCTTGCACATCCTCCGCCTCTATCCTCTCCCGCAAATTATCCAACAGATACTCCAAATGAGCACGTTGCTTATCCGAAAGTGATATACAAGGATGCTTCCGCATAAAAAGCTGGTTTTCCACATTGATCACCCTATTGACGATAGGAATGATATAATCTAAATCCACTTCAACCATAACCCCTTCCGCATCCTCACTCTTATGAAGCAGATGCACCAAGGTAGAAGCCATGTAAATATACACATCACCGGGATTTATCTGAAAATGCTTATCTTCCAGTGAAACCTCCACATTTCCTTTCCGGCAAAAGAAAAGGCCACATTTATTAAATGTCGAAATAATCTGTCCGTCTTTAAAGGCATACAGTTCACTATCCGAAAGAAATCTAAAGAGAAAAGGCATCTGTTGTCTGTCCATCAATCTATACATTCTTTAATTTACTGCAAAATAAATACAAATCGTAAACTTTCCAGCTACATAACAACCCAAAAATATACAAATCGGACAATTTATCATTCATATCAACCTTTTCTATCCTCTTGCTTCGGAATAACTTTGTATCAGAAAACTAATTGCACGAAAATCATAGTAGTATGAAACGAATTTATCTTATTCTAACAGGTATTTCCTTGATCTTACTAAGTTCCTGCGCACAACGTGCCCGGGAAGCCAAAGGTCATCAGACAGTAAAAATAGACACAGTTGTTTCTGCCGACAAACAAACGTTCCTGCAATTTCCGGGAAAGGTAAAAGCCGCACAAGATATCAGCCTTGCCTTCCGGGTAAGCGGAACCATCAGCAAAATACATGTAAAAGACGGCGCCCGTGTACAAGAGGGACAATTACTGGCCGAACTGGACCCCACCGACTATCAAGTACAACTGGATGCTACTGAAGCAGAATACCAGCAAATAAAAGCGGAAGCAGAAAGGGTCATGGCTCTTTACAAAGACAACGGAACCACCCCCAACGCCAATGACAAAGCCGTATACGGGCTCAAGCAAATCACCGCCAAGTACAAACACCATAAAGATCAGTTGGCTTACACCCGGCTCTATGCTCCTTTCAACGGGTATGTCCAGAAACGCCTGTTCGAAGCTCACGAAACCATCGGAGCCGGAATGCCCGTCATTGCCATGATCAGCGGCGGAACCCCCGAAGTGGAAATAAATCTGCCTGCGGCCGAATATATCCGCCGGGAGCAGTTCGACAATTATCACTGCACATTTGATATCTATCCGGGCGAAACCTACCCGCTGAAACTAATCAGTGTCACCCCGAAAGCCAACGCAAACCAACTATACACCATGCGCCTGCAAGTAGTACCCGGCACACGGGCTATCCCTTCTCCCGGCATGAACACCATGGTAACCATCCTTTGCCGTACAGAGCAGGAGAATACTCTTTCTGTCCCTACCGGCGCCATCCTGCAAAAAGAAGGCAAAGCGTATGTGTTCGTCTTTCATCCATCCAGCAATACCGTACACAGACAGGAAGTATCCATACTGCGTTTGTTGAACAACGGACACAGTCTCATCACTTCCAGACAACTGCAACCGGGAGAGCAGATTGTATCCTCGGGCGTACACCACATTGAGGATGGAGAAATTGTAAAACCTTTGTCACCGGTCACTAACACAAATATAGGAGGATTATTATAATGGACATCAGTAAATGGGCATTCCGGAACAGGAATCTGATTTATTTCCTGATAGCGGTTCTGCTGCTCGGCGGAGCCTACTCCTGCTATCAGATGAGCAAATTGGAAGACCCCGAAATAAAAGTGAAGCTTGCCATGGTAGTCACCACCTATCCGGGTGCTTCCGCGCACCAGGTAGAACTGGAAGTAACGGATGTGCTTGAAAAGAACATCCGCACCATGGGCAACATTGACAATATAGAAAGTTATTCATACAACGACCTGTCCCTGATACAGATAGAACTGCTGAGCACCGTGCCGGACGATGACGTGGAACAATGCTGGGACATGCTGCGCCGCAAAGTAAGCGACGCCCGCGCCCTGTTGCCCGAAGGAGCCACCACCCCGATAGTCAAAGATGACTTCGGAAATGTATATGGCATGTTCTATGCCCTGACAGGTGACGGACTGTCCGACCGTGAACTGTCCGACTATGCCGAACTGGTAAAACGGGAAGTGAACGAACTGGAAGGGGTAGACCGTGTGGAACTCTACGGCAAACGTTCCGAATGCATCAATATCTCCCTGTTGCAAGACCGTATGGCAAACCTCGGTGTTAAACCTGCAGAAGTACTGGCAACCTTGAACGGCCAGAACAAAACCACCTATACAGGATATTATGAAAATGGTGAAAACCGTATCCGCGTCACAGTAAACGACAAATTCAAAACCGTAGAAGATATCGGAAAAATGCTGATTCAAGGACACGATGACGACCAGCTTCGCCTGAGTGACATCGCCCGTATAGAGAAAGCCTACGAGGACCCCACACGCAATGAAATGTTCTATGACCATGAACGCGCTCTCGGTATACTCATCGCTGCCTCCAGTGGTTCGGACATTATAAAAGTAGGCCATGCCGTAGAAAGCAAGTTGGAAGAACTCAAAGCCGAACGTCTGCCCGCAGGAGTGGAATGCCACAAAATCTTCTATCAGCCCGAACGGGTAGGCAGCTCTTTGGGAACCTTTGTCATCAACCTGATAGAATCCGTCATCATCGTAGTACTGATACTGATGATAGCAATGGGGTTCAAGAGCGGCCTTATCATAGGTATCAGCCTGGTCATCACCGTATTCGGTTCTTTTCTGTTCCTTTATTCGGCAGGCGGAACCATGCAGCGCGTATCATTGGCTGCTTTTGTACTGGCAATGGGCATGTTGGTAGACAACGCCATCGTCATCATAGACGGCATACTGGTAGACTTGAAGGCCGGCAAAAACCGGATGGAAGCCATGACCGCCATCGGAAGACAGACAGCCATGCCTCTTCTGGGCGCGACACTGATAGCCATTATCGCTTTTCTACCCATCTACATGTCCCCCGACACCGCAGGCGTCTACACGCGCGACCTTTTCATCGTACTTGCCGTTTCCCTGTTACTGAGCTGGATATTGGCACTGATCCATGTACCACTGATGGCCGACCGCCGGCTGCATCCTGCCATAGATACTGACAGTACCGGAAAGCGAGTATACAAAGGTAAAATCTATGCCACCCTCCGTTCGGCACTGCGGTTCGGTCTGGCCCACCGGTGGAGTTTTGTATTTGCCATGACCGGTCTGTTGCTGCTTTCCGTTTTCGGCTACCAATATATGCGTCAGGGCTTTTTCCCCGACATGGTTTACGACCAGCTTTATATGGAATACAAACTTCCGGAAGGGAATAACTATACACGTGTGGTTCGAGATTTGGAAGAAATAGAAACCTATCTGAAAGGACGGGAGGAAATAACCCACGTCACCACCTCCATAGGCGGTACGCCCGGACGCTATAATCTGGTACGGAGCATTGCCAACCCCTCACTTTCGTACGGCGAACTGATTATCGACTTCACCTCACCGGAAACCTTGGTAGAACATATAGACGAAATCCAAGCTTACCTCTCCCAAGCCTATCCGGACGCATACATCAAATTGAAAAGATATAATCTGATGTTCAAGAAATATCCCATAGAGGCGCAATTTCTGGGTCCCGATCCTGCCATCCTGCACCAACTGGCCGACAGCGCCCGCGCCATCATGGAAAGGACTCCGGAAGTCTGCCTCATCACCACCGACTGGGAACCTCAAGTACCCGTACTGACCATCGAATACGACCAGCCGTCCGCCCGTGCCCTCGGCCTGAGCCGTAATGATGTCAGCCTTTCCCTGCTCACAGCCACCGGAGGCATTCCTATCGGCTCTTTCTACGAAGGTATCCACAAAAACAACATCTACCTGAAATGCCTCGACGAGAAAGGAGAACCGATAGAGGACCTGGGCAACGCACAAGTCTTCTCGTCTCTGCCTTCCCTGAACGGACTGTTGAACGAGGAAACCATGGTGAAACTGAAGGCAGGTACACTGAGCAAGGAAGAACTGGTGGAAAGCCTCATGGGAAGCACCCCGCTGAAACAAATCAGCAAGCGCATCGACATCCGCTGGGAAGACCCCGTCGTACCACGCTATAACGGACAGCGCAGCCAGCGCGTGCAATGCTCTCCCGCTCCCGGCATAGAGACCGAAAAGGCAAGGCAGATTATCGCCCGCCGGATAGAACAGATAGAGCTTCCGCAAGGCTATACCCTGCATTGGCAGGGCGAGAAGAGCGCCAGCGACGAGTCCATGGAGTATCTGTTCAAGAACTTCCCGCTTGCCATCATCCTGATGATTGCCATTCTTATCATGCTGTTCAAGGACTACCGCAAGCCGATTATCATCTTCTGCAGTCTGCCCATGCTGCTTGTGGGAGTGGTGGCTGTGATGCTGCTTACAGACAAGACGTTCAACTTCGTGGCAATCGTGGGTACGCTGGGACTGATAGGCATGCTCATCAAGAACGGCATCGTGCTGATGGATGAAATCACCCTTCAGCTCAACCAAGGGGTAGAACCCATTACGGCACTGGTGGACAGCGCCCAAAGCCGTCTCCGTCCTGTGACCATGGCTGCGCTGACCACCATTCTGGGTATGATACCGCTGCTGCCCGACGCGATGTTCGGTTCGCTGGCGGCTTCCATCATGGGCGGCCTCACATTCGGAACGCTGATAACACTCCTGTTTATCCCTGTACTATACGCATTATTCTTTCATATAAAAAACGAACAATAATGAAAAAGACAACATTCATCCTCGCTGCCCTGCTCTCCGCTGCCTGCATCTCCGCCCAAGAGACGCTGACACTGGAACAATGCAGGGAAATGGCACTGAAATACAATAAAGACTGTCTCTTA
>ENA-OZTM01000314-OZTM01000314.1-human-gut-metagenome-genome-assembly--contig:-NODE-314-length-12637-cov-4.546813_pt1 | contig 12637 bp, 10 predicted proteins | sample MGYA00244232_ERZ653994 | MGnify/ENA primary metagenome ERZ653994 (study PRJEB26926, sample SAMN06164574) | human gut metagenome | biome: ENVO:00009003; feature: ENVO:2100002; material: ENVO:00002003... | reverse complement strand
GAGATCTGCGCATGTCTCGTGGGCTCGGAGATGTGTATAAGAGACAGCATTTATAATGCGCTGAACGGGGTGCGCCACGCTTATTTCTAAGCCACCTATATCATACCATATCCGCAAGCATTTGTCAATAGCAAAAATGCAAAATAAAAAGCCCTGCTGAAATCAACAGGGCTGAAAAGTCTATTTCGTCGGCTGGAAGCCAAGATACCCAAAATACCTGTGACTTATGTCCGAACACAGCAGACAAACTGTGATATATGCGGTCTTTCGACACTTTTATTGTAGCACATCTGCCTGCATTTGTCAACAGCAAAATGTAAAATAAAAAGCCCCGCTGAAAACAGCAGGGCTGAAAAGTCTATTTCGTCGGCTGGAAGCAGCCGCATTACTGCGGAAAAATAAGCTACTTATGTCCGAACACAGCAGACAAACTGTGATATATCAGGTCTTTCGACAGCTATATTATAGCATATCCGCAAGCATTTGTCAACACCTATACCACCTGAAAAAGATAAAATTTCAGATAATCCGTTTCAGGCACATTGAGAAGTATCGGGTGGTCAGGGGCTTGCTGTCTTGCTTCAATAAGCTTGAGCTGAACGCCTGCATCCTTTGCAGCACTCATTACCATTTTAACAAACAGCCTGTTCTCCATAAAATGCGAACATGAGCAAGTAGCAAGATATCCGCCCCTTGGCAGAAGTCTCATTGCCCTGTAGTTTATCTCCTTGTATCCCCTTTCAGCGCTTCCAACTGTCTTTCTGCTTTTCGTGAACGCAGGCGGGTCAAGGATTATCATGTCGTAATCCGCCTTTTCCTCAAGAAGTTTAGGTAGCAGGTCAAAAACGTCAGCGCAAAGAAAATCCATTCTGTCCGTCAAACCGTTTCTCTCAGCATTCTCCCTGGCCGTATCAACAGCGAACTGTGAAACGTCCACCGCCGTAACGTGCCTTGCACCGCCCATTGCCGCATTGAGTGCGAACGAACCTGTGTGGGTAAAGCAGTCAAGGACCTTCTTGCCCTTTGCTATCTTCGACACCGCAAGGCGGTTATATTTCTGGTCAAGGAAAAATCCAGTTTTCTGACCGTTCTCAACATCGACCTCATAACGTATTCCATTTTCCGTTATCTCAGTGATATTTGACGGTGGTTCAGGGAGAAATTCAGCCCTATACCAGCCTTTGTACTGCTCCAAGCCCTCCAGCTTTCTGATAGCGACATCGTTACGCTCCATTATGCCCGAAACTTTAACTCCGTCCTTTTCAAGCTCTTCAACAAGAAGCCTGAATATCATATCCTTTATCATATCCATGCCGTAGGAAAGCACCTGCGAAACAAGTATATCTCCATACTTGTCGATAGTAAGCCCCGGCATGCCGTCAGCCTCACCAAAAATAAGCCTGCAAACCGAAAAATCGTCCCCCATAACAGTTTTTCTGTAATCTATGGCATAGCGGATACGTCTGCGGAAAAAGTTTTCCGAGAAATTTTCATTTGCGTTGTCAGATAAGATCCTTATCCTTATCTTGCTGTTAAGGCTGAGAAAACCAGTTCCAAGATAAGAGCCTTTTTCAGAGAAAACATCGCAAAGCTCACCGTTTTTCAAGCCCTCAGGCTCGTTTCTCAGTTCGTCACAATACACCCATGGGTGACCGTTTTTCAGGGACATTTCCCCTTTTTTCGATATAGTGAACGCAGGATAGATTCTTTTGCTTTTCATTATTATACCTCACAATCAAGATTTGTCGATTTGTCAGATATAATTATACCACAGCATACCCATTTTTGCAAGACGATACGCAACAATAACAAAATGCAGAGGACAGCGTCCCGATAGCCATGTCCCACAGCAATAAAAATATGTATCGCCGCACCCGAAAATTTTCAGATGCGGCGTTATATGGGGGATTATAACATCAGCACTTTGTATTACAAAGCGCCAAAATGAAGAAAGCTTATTTGTCCGCAGGGTCAATAAACTCGATAGGGTCTATCCACTGACCGTTCTTTTTCAAGCCAAAGTGCAGATGAGAAAGCTCTGCCGCTTCCGCCTGAGCAGTGTCGCCCACAGCACCTATGACCTCCCCTGCATTCACCTCGTCGCCCTCCTTGACGGACATTTCCTTTGACAGATTGTAGCAATGCCCTACAATGCCGTTTCCATGATCGATAGTCATGCAGTTGCCCCACAGAGGGTCGTCCCATATCTTTGTGACAGTGCCCTTGTTCATCGCCTTGACAGGCTCGCCAAGGTCAGCTTTGATATCAACGCCGTCATGGGTTTTCCAGTAGCCGAGAGTTTCCGACTTCACAAGCTCGCCATTAGAAAACGGCTCTAATATCTCACCGTTCACAGGCATGACATTTGGCTGCGTCTGAATGTCCACATCCGGCTTGGAGCTTTCGTCCTTTTTAACGTCCGTTTTCTTGTTATCAGCCTGCTTTGGCGCAGTGCTGTCAACGCTCGAAATAGTCAGATTGTCGGTGATATCCTCCATAGCCTTGTTATATGCAGCTATACCCGCACCGCCAAGAGCCAGCAGACACGCCGCAAGTGTAATGTAAACACCCTTCGCTCCCAGAGCCTTGCCTGCGTGTGAATTTCTGATACTGAATTTTTTCATACACACAAAACCTTTCTCCGATATGATTTCCGCAGCCACTGTTGCGCCCACGGCAGTCTTATGCTATCGGCGGCATAAGTCCTCTGGCATTATTTTTGACATATACGGGTAAAATATTCACAGCAAAATAAAAATACCGCACCCAAGCTTTCACCCAAGTGCGGTATTCCCTATTTCTAATCACATTTATGTAGGGGACGGCGTCCTCGACGTCCCACAAAGTCCAAATTGTCCCTATCCGTTTTGTATCTTTCTTTTGTCCTCTCAGCCTTACCTATCCTGCGGTTTTTTCCTCACAAACTTATACACAACCCCTGCAATAGCAAGCACCGCCGCAACTCCTGCCAGACAAAGGCAGACTATAACATCATAGCGGCTGTTGTCAGCACCTTTCACCGAAACTATCTCAGACAGTTTCATGCCGTTCCATGCATTGCTCAGCACAGTCATTGCCGCTACCCATACCACAGATGCCGCAAAGCAAAGTGCACACTTGAAAAAGCCGTTCACCTTTAGATACCTTATAATAAGGAACACAGCCCACACCAATGCCACACAAGCCACCGTAGCGGCCATGCCTTCACGAAGGTCTACCACGTCACCGTATTTCAGCGTACCATAAATAACGCAGGCAAAAGTCAGTACCGAATCCGCCGCCATGCACACAAGCCCCTTGCTGTTTCTCACATACTTTTCAAGCTGTTCACTTCTCAGCACAAAAGGCAAAAATACGATAGCCTCCCCAAGGAGCGTTCCAAGCACCGCCATAACAAACCAATCCCCGTGTGAATAAACGCACCCTGCGACGTAAAGAAGCATAAGCGAAACTGTTGAAGTCCCAAGCGTCCACAGTGCCCTATTCTCCCTCACAAGCACAGGCACATTGATGAAAGAAAACGTCAGCATCAGCGACGTGATAAGCACCATGAACCAACCTATACCGCCATGAGCCACATTATAAATAAAGCTCGGTATTATCGCCGCAAGATAGCCTATCCCAGTTATGATAGTGTACCCCCGAACAAAGCTTTTATAACTTCGCGCCATAAACTCAGCCTCTCTCTGCTGATTGTCCTCGCTCGCCGTGCAAAGCTCGTGCTCAGAAATGCCCAGCACCCTGCAAAGTCCCGATATCATCGTTATATCAGGATATGATACCCCTCTCTCCCACTTGCTCACTGCCGACTCAGTAACATAAAGCTCCTTAGCAAGGTCTTTTTGAGAAAGCCCCAGTTCTTTTCTTTTTGATTGAATGAATTTTCCAAGAGTAATTTTATCTTCCATAGCATATCACCTTTCAATTTGTTCGGAGTGCACTCTCTATGGTCAACATTATAGCCCACGGCTTTGAAAATGTCAATAAAATCGGGCTGGACTGTCAGTCAAGCCGCCTATCTACGCACTTTTTCGCATCTTTTTCATCTTATCACTGCCCTATCCACACCCACAAAACAGCATAAAAAATCGCCCTGCTAAAAAGCAAGGCGTTTCTGGAGCGGGTCAGAGGAATCGCACCTCCATCTCCTTTCAGGAAGAAAAGTATTCTGGTAATTGAAATAAACCCGCAAAAAATATGAAGTCCTTACTTATCGTAAGGACTTTTTTTGGAGCGGATTACGAGGCTCGAACTCGCTACCTCCACCTTGGCAAGGTGGCGCTCTACCAGATGAGCTAAATCCGCATTTAATGGTATCTACAATATTATATGCAAGATACCAAAACCTGATACATAAAGAATGTATTGGCGACCGGAATGGGGCTCGAACCCACGACCTCTAGCGTGACAGGCTAGCGTTCTAACCAGCTGAACTACCCGGCCATATGAGCGGACTTTACAAGTCCGCTTGGTGGGAACAACAGGGCTCGAACCTGTGACCCTCTGCTTGTAAGGCAGATGCTCTCCCAGCTGAGCTATGCTCCCTTTTAGCTGGTTTGTTGTTTCCAGGACTTTGTTTTGTTGTGTCCCTCACAACAGTATCTATTATACACTATCCCACCCTGTTTGTCAACACTTTTTTTGATATTTTTTATGTTTTGTATCATTTTACAATGCTAGTCCGATATTTTTAAAAACTTATGTGCATTTGCAACATCAAAGCTGCATTTTTCGCCTTGAAATGGGCTTTTTTCATCAGGCTTCCCCTCAAAAAAAATCCGCCGAGCCACACGCCCGACGGATAAAATTTTTTCAAGAATTATTTTTTATCAAGCTGTTTTTTGAGCTTTTCCTGCTCCTGCTCCATAAGCTTCATAAGTTCCTCCAAGGAAGCTGACGCTGTCTTTGTCTGCTGTGCAGGCTTTGCCGCAGGTTTTGCCTTTGGCACAGGCTTTTTCTCAGGCTCAGGGGCTACAGTACCCTCAGTTGAAGCCGCCTCGTCAAGAAGCTGTGAAGCTCTCTCGTAGTAAGAACGGTCTATCTCAGCACGCTCTTCCTTTTCCGCAGGTCTTTCAAATATAGTTTCCTCGACCTCTTCTACTTCCTCGATAACTTCCTCCGTTTCAGCCTTCTCTTCACCCTCAGGCTCAGCCTTGTGGTGAGAAGCTATCTCGTCGTCAACGTGCTTGCGATGTTTTGCGATCTGCTCGCCCTCGTTCTCGCCGCCGAACAGGAAATCGTCAAGAGTAACGCTCTCTGCAGGTTCTTGCTCGTCATCGTCCTCTTCCTCATCATCTGAAGAATGAGTAGCGATAGCAATTATAAGCTCGATAACAACGAGCAGGAATATAGGAACAACAGCGCACACTATCATGCCGAATGTTGAGGACATGAACGTAAGCACCTTGCCTGCTGTCATATAATATGTAGAAGCTACGCCCACAACGTTCTTTGAGCTTATCTCATAAAGCTTTGCAGGGTCTTTTTCCTGATAAACAGTGTAAACAACGCCGTTGTTATCGTCAGTTGAAGTGATGTCATAAAGCCAGAACACGCTTGTTCCAATATCAGGCACGTTCTCGCACACAACTGCCTCGCCTATCTTGTCTGTGCTAGGGGTCATGTTTGATGTGATAACAAGTGCGCCGTTAGGAACTCTGTCACCCATGCCGTCACCATTCATTATGTACAGGCTGTAGCCTGCAATGCTCGGTGTAACGTTCTTGTTTTTGAAAACACGTCCCACTCCCACAACTATAAGCATTTCCAGAATAATAAAAACAATAAAGAATATCAGCACGTTCTTGCCTGCTGATGACTTCTGCTTAGTAGCACTGCTCATACTAAAAATAACATTCCTTTCCAAGATATATCCAAAATATCATATTTTATCGCACTAATACATTTATTATATCACAAAGCACCGCAAATTTCAACACATTTGAGCATATTTTTTGCTTTTGAGAAAATTATTCATTTTTGTAAAGTATTATCGTGACAGTACACAGTTCGTCATTTTTTATGACCGCATATTTCGAGGTAGACCAATCTCCCCCAGCCTGACTGTATGCACGCCTCAGCACGTCAAAGATAACACCGCTATTCTCATCAAAGAGAGTATCCACAGTCTTGTCATACATTTCACTGTCAGCACATTTTAGCCTTGCATATCCACTGTCAGCCATTGCCTCCGCCACAGAACGGCACATCATCTGAACGACATCATCACCGCTTTGAGCATACAGACCGTTTCTTCTGTAATAATTTGCCCCCGAGGAAAATGCCTCAGGATAGTTCAAAAACTTGTTATCGTCCGCTGTATGGTCTTTTGCACACTCGGCGTCAGTGATGCCAAAATAGTCATAGCGGATATAGTCCTCCCCTGCATCTGTCACAGGATCGTCCCAAGTGAGGTCAACGTTCGTCCATTCACCGTCTATCATGACCTTGTTCCACAAATGTGGCTGAACAGCTCCGCCGTCATAGGCTTTGCCTGCCACAGGTATGCACTTTATACCCGCCTTAGTGCAAAGTATCTGCATTGCCTTTGCATACCCCTCGCACACAGCCTTGCCCTCTACAAGACAGCCATATGCAGAATAGCAATTTTTTGCTGTATCGTCATAGTTACACTCAAGAATTATGCTGTCATGGAAATACAGCACCTTGTCATAATCCGACCAGCCCTGCTCAATGCCTGCAAGTATCTCCCCGACCTTTTTATCCAGCTTTTCTTTCTCAGCCTGTGCTTCCTCAGCGGTCTTGTCATATGTGACCTCCACAGATGTCACATATCCATCTCCGTCAATGCAGATAGTATACTGTGAACCCATATAGTCGATATAAGGACACGCCGAAGTAAGCATGGATATAAACGCACCGATATCATCCTTGCTTATAACTCCCTCAGCCAGCTCCACAGAGCTTTCAAATTCGCTCAGACCTTTGTAAAGCTGTGAAAACACACGTTTTTCGTCATTACAAAGAAAATCGGCGATATACTCTGCCGTATCAGGTATCTCAAGTGCCGTAAAACTCTCGTTTCTGCTGTCAAGCCCTGTTTCAGTATGTCTTTCCGAACTGGCTTCAACATACGCATGAGTGTTCACAAAAGTATTTTTTGAACGGTTTTTATTTTTCTCTCCCGTTCCGCCTAAGCTGCACCCCGATGTGCAGATAAGCACTGCCGCTGTGAGTGCGGCGACCATTTTCTTTTTTTTCAATTTTTGTCCTCGATTTTTACACAAAATTCTGTCTGTATCTTTCAGCCCTTAGTCAGTGACCTCTTCATTATCTCTTTTTATCACAGCCCTGAGCCGTTCTATTTTCTTTTCATGTATCGACAGCACCTTGAACTCCACGTTTTCCCAATGCACCGTCACCTTTTCGTTATCCTCAGGCACATGACCCAGCAGGTCCATAACGAATCCGCCTATAGTGTCATAATCCACCTCGCCGTGATACTCCTTGCCAAGAGCCTCCATAACGTCGTCAAACGCCGCTGTGCCTACCATATCATAGCAATCAGAAGATACCTTCTGTATCTCCTCCGTTTCGTCATCATATTCGTCCTGAATACTACCCACGATAGTTTCAAGCAGATCCTCCATAGTAATGATGCCGGCTGTTCCGCCGTAATCGTCCACCACAACTGCTATCTGTGTCTTATCTTCAGTGAACTCTTTGAAAAGCTCACCACACTTGTTGCTTTCAGGCACAAAGGTTATATCTCTCATGAACTCCTTTACAGGACGTTCTTTCTTATCCTCTTCAAACACCAGCCTGAGCAAGTCCTTTGCGAATATAACACCACTTATGTTGTCGGCATTGTCGCAGTAAACAGGTATTCTCGAAAAGCCCTCGCCTATAACAAGCTTCACAGCCTCCGAAAGCGTGGAATTTTCTTCTATGGCAACCATTTCTGTGCGGTGTGTCATAACTTCACGAACTTCGATATCGTCAAAATCAAAAATGTTGCTTATCATTTCCGCTTGACTTTCCTCGATACCGCCCGTTTCGTTTACAGCGTCCACCATCATGAGGATCTCTTCCTCAGTGACAGCGTCCGCCTTGTTTGTTGACTTAACACCAAACAGCCTTAATATCCCTGCGGATACCGCTCCGCTCACTATCGCCAATGGGCTGAACACCGCCAAAAGCGCCTTGTAAGCCACACAGCTATTTAGAATAAATCTCTCGCCCACCTTGCCTGAAATGCAAAGTTTTTTTGGTATGCCTACGCCAAAAGTGCATATAACAAGGGCAAGCAGACAGCTTATTATAACAAATGAACATATGCCGATAATATAATACGAAGCCTGAGTATATACATCAAAAAGCTTGTGAAGCTTATTTGAAATCGGTGCATAAAAGTAGATCGCTCCCACCACCGAAACTGCGATTATCATAATAGAACGTGCGATGAGGTTTGTCGCAACTACCCTGCCTGTTCTGCCAAGCAAAGCCGCAAGCCTTATTGCCTTCGGGTCTTTGTCCTCCTCAGCCATTTTCTTTAGCTTTGCGTCATTGAACTCCACAGCCGCATTTTCGCACAAGGCAAGAAAAGCCATAAGCAATATTACCGCCGCACAAACACCTATTCCCGTCCACAGTCGCCCGACATCGTCCATAAAAAAAATACCGTCCCTTTCACATAGGCGAAAAAGCTCGCCTTTTTATCATATACTATTTATTATAGGCAACATATGCTTCTTTGTCAATAGATATTGTCACAATTTTTCACATTCTGCCTGAATTTCATATGGACAATTTTAGTTATGAAAAAAGCAGACAAGCCGCAAAGCCCATCTGCTTACATCAAACAATATTATTTCTCTGCCGCACCTATCTTGGAAACTGCGTCCCTAGTAGTGTTTACGTCCTTAAGGCTCTTTGTAAGCACCTCAGCCGCCTCAGAAAGCGACTTGTTCAGATTTTCAGAAAGTGCCTCACGGATAGCCTTGTCCTTAGCCTTAGCCTGCTCAACGATATCAGCCGCCTGCTTGTTAGCCTCTGCGGCTATCTGCTTTGCATAGTCAGCCGCCTGCTTGATGATCTCCTCCTGAGCCACAAGCTTCTTAGCCTCGTCCTTAGCCTTCTTTACGATCTCTTCAGCTTCCTTGTTGGCCTCAGTAAGGATATTTTTCTTATCTCTTGTCATATCCTTTGCACGCTTTATCTCACCCGGAAGGTTAAGTCTTATGCTGTCGATGTATTCACGCATCTGCTCAACATCGATCATTTTTTTCTGTGAAAACGGTACGCTTGAAGACTTGTCAAGCAGTTCGTCCATAAGTTCAAGTATTTCCTCTACCGTCATTTTAAACACCCTTTCATTACTGATCTATATTATTGGCAGGCTTATAGAGCCTGTCAGTGATCTTGCTCTGTATCTGTTTCGGCACAAAGCCTGTGATATCTCCGCCGAAGCTTGCGATCTCCTTTACAACGCTTGACGAAAGGAACATATTCTCTCCCGTAGTGGTGAGAAACACCGTTTCAGCGTCATTGTAAAGCTTTTTATTTGCAAGAGCCATCTGGAACTCATACTCAAAGTCAGACACAGCCCTAAGTCCCTTTACGATAGCATTAGCGCCCGTCTTTTGCAGATAATCCGCCAGCAGACCGTTATAACAATCCACCACCACATTATCAAGATGCTTTGTGACCTCGATTATCATTTCCATTCTCTCAGTCGGCGTAAAAGCAGCCCTCGATTTATTAGCATTAAAGGACACCAGTACTATCACCTTATCGAAAAGCTTTGAAGCTCTGTCGATTATATCCAGATGACCCAGCGTAACAGGGTCAAAGCTTCCCGGGCAAACAGCGATACGCATCAATAGTCCACTTCTTTCATTGGTATCTTATAGACCGTCAAAGCGGTCTTACCGTATTTATATCTCTTATGAAGCTTAAGTCTGCCGTAGCTTTCTCCAAGCTCAAGCTCCTTTTCATGCTCGCACACAATGATAGCACCATCATTGAGCTTGCTCTCCACAAGCTCCAAGGCCTTTTCAACTATGCCCATTCTGTAAGGCGGGTCGATAAAAACTATATCAAGCCCGGCTTTGGCAACTTTAAGATATTCCAGACTATCCATGCAAAGCACACGGGATTCCTTATTGAAACCGCATGAATCCACATTATCCTTGACGATAGCCACAGCCTCAGGATTGCTGTCCACGAAAACGCAGTGACTAGCCCCACGGCTGAGAGCCTCTATACCCATTTGACCGCTGCCTGCAAAAAGGTCAAGTACCGAGCTTGCTGGTACATCAAACTGAATAATGGAAAAAACAGCCTCTTTTACCATATCTGTAGTTGGTCTTGTATCCAACGACTCCAAAGTTTTAAGCTTTTTTCCCCTGCATGAACCTGTAATAACTCTCATAAAAAATAACTCCAAAATAAAAGTATACAATCATTATACTATATTAATTACCATTTGTCTAGACTATTCGCCGATATTTTTTTATTTTTTATACCACACACAAAAAGGGACTTCACAGCGGAAGTCCCTTTAGTTATTTTAATTACGTACTCTAAGAAACAAGTCCTCAGTTAAGATTACTTTCTCTTAGAAACTACGATAGCTGCACCTGCGAGAGCGATACCTGCAAGAGCGATACCTGCTGTTGCGCCTGTAGCTGCTGTGTTATCAGAAGCTGCGCTTGAAGATGTAGCAGTTGCTGTGCCTGTTGTACCAGCCTTTGAAGAAGTTGTTGCGGCTGTGCTGTTAGCCTTTGAATCAGTCTTGCTGTCAGACTTAGAATCCGTCTTGGAATCATCCTTTTTGCTGTTTGAATCTGTGCCAGAAGTAGCAGGAGCAACAGGAAAAGCGTTAGCAGCCCATATCCAGCCCTCGTTTGTTGAGCCGTCATCGAACTTCTGAGCCTCAGCGTTTACAGTACCTGACTGAGCGATAGAAATTGTGTAAGAGCCGTCGCCGTTGATAGCAGTATCCTGGCAGTCAACGTTTGTGTCGAATCCACCTGCGCCACCTGCGATACCTACGCACTTGTTAGGGAAGTAAGCTGGCTGTGCAACCTTATCCTTTTCTTTGTCATCTGGATTTCTGAAATCCCAAGTGCCGTCAGCTTGGAAAGATACACCAGCATTGCCTGTTGTGTCACCAAGACCTTCAATTGTGAAGTCAATAGTGATGTACTCACCAGCGCCTGCTACAGTGTAGTCAGTGATCTCTGATGTGAACTTGCTGTTCCACTTGTTGATGATCTGGAAGCAGAGCTTGTCTGAATCAGACTTGCCAGGAGCAGCACTTACGTTAAACTCCTGTGAACCGATCTTTACCTTAAGATCCTTACAAGTAACGACCTGACCGTTTACAAGAGCCTCATCGTTATCGTTGTACTCACATGGGATATCTGTAGCGATGAACAGATAGTTGTAAGCTGTTGAATCAGCAGCGAAAGCTGTTGTTGCCATAGCTGTTGTAGCTATAGCTGCTGCAGCCATGCCTGCAAAAATCTTTGTAAGTTTCATTTCTAAAACTTCCTTTCTTAAATAACTTTACTTACATTGTACTTTATTTTCCGAAAAAATTCAATCGGCTGATTTAACAAATATGATATCGTTTTCTTATGCAATCATGACAATTTGTACTATCGATTTTTAGAAGTATAGCCCAATTTTCGCACTTTGCAAAACTTTTTTATCTTATATAAAAATACTAAACCGTCATTTATCAAGCTTTTTCTTCTGAACCTTGCCTGCCACTTTCAGCACGATACCTCTGGGAGCAAATTTAGCCCCTGCATAAAGTGCCTTTATAGACTTCTCAGGGATAATGATGAGCTTTCTGCCGAACATTCCCTCAAGAGCCTTTTTTGCACAAAACTGTGGTGTTATGGAGCTTACGCCGAACTTGCAGTTTGCAACGTCATTGAACTCCGTATCCACAGGACCCGGGCATACCGCACAAACGTGTACCCTGCTGTTTCTCGCCCTCAACTCCTCATATATTGCGCTGGTAAGGCTCACAACATAAGCCTTTGAAGCATAGTATGTTGCCATCATAGGGCCGCCGTACATAAGCCCTGCCGAGGAAGCTATATTCATTATATAACCTCTGTCAGCGGCAACAAAGTCTTTCAAAAACAGCTTTGTGAGCATATGCACCGCCGTAACGTTGGTGTCTATCATTTTAAGCTCAGTGTCCAGAGGAAGCTTGTCAAAGCTGCCCACTGCACCAAAGCCTGCACAGTTCACAAGCACTGATATCTTCTCGTTCTTTGTTTCCTCATAAAGCCGCAGACATTCTTCCCTGTCGGAAACGTCGCAAACTATCACCCTTGTATTGTCACCAAGCTCCTCCGCAAGCTCTCTGAGCCTTTCCTCACGTCTTGCGCTGAGTATCACACGAAAGCCCCTTGCAGATAGATCTCTCGCTATCTCTCTGCCAATTCCCGAGCTTGCGCCTGTTACCAAAGCCGTCTTAGCCATTTATATCATCCTCCACCCTTTTCAGGGATATTATTTGATTTTTGTCATATCAGTATATCACATTAGTATCACCCTGTCAAGTGTAAGAAAGATGTAAAATACGCAGAAAAACATCGCAAAAACCTGTCTCTTATACACATCTCCGAGCCCACGAGACATGCGCAGATCTCGT
>ENA-OZTM01000303-OZTM01000303.1-human-gut-metagenome-genome-assembly--contig:-NODE-303-length-12819-cov-4.881150_pt1 | contig 12819 bp, 10 predicted proteins | sample MGYA00244232_ERZ653994 | MGnify/ENA primary metagenome ERZ653994 (study PRJEB26926, sample SAMN06164574) | human gut metagenome | biome: ENVO:00009003; feature: ENVO:2100002; material: ENVO:00002003... | reverse complement strand
ACGAGATCTGCGCATGTCTCGTGGGCTCGGAGATGTGTATAAGAGACAGTCATGATAATTACTCTGTTCTATCGGTGCATATCCGGGTGTGCCGCTTCCCACTGTAGTGCTTGTTTCCGGTTTCCCGTTTTCATCATATTGCTTGGACAAGCCAAAATCGATAAGTACGGCTTCCTTATTCTTACGGAGCATGATATTACCGGGTTTCAAGTCTAGATGAAGCATCTTGTGAGCGTGCATGTAAGATAGAGCGGAGCCGATTTGTTTGGCATACTCAATGCTTTCTGCTTCCGTCAAGCTTTTGTGTTGCGCGATGTATGTGTCCAGGTTTCCTCCATCTACATATTCCATGGCGTAATAGACTGTGTTGTTGGCCTCGAAGTATTCCAGCACTTTAACGATATGAGGATGGTTCAGCTTACTTAGGTTTTCGGCTTCGCGCGAAAACTTCTTTTTGTAGTCATAATAGACCCCTCCTCTGCTTCCACAAGTAACAGTGTTTTCTTCTCGTCCATTGATGTCTCTCATGAAGAACTCCTTGATGGCAACTTGTATGGTTGTTTCGAGTTCACCCAGTGATCCGGAAACTTTGACTTGGGTCATAGCCAAGTAGGTGATGCCGAAAGAGCCTTGACCCAATACCCTTTCTATGGTATAGGTGTGTGACTTACCATATAAAATGGTGTTTTGTTTAAGTGTGTTGTCATTTATATTACTCATATTATTAAATAGTTGAATTGTTGTTAGTTCCTCCTTGGGGGAAAGAACCTAATTGTAATTGCATAGTTTTTTTATTTTGGCGGAATTTAAAATTAAAATAATGCAAACTATAACAGTTTATTCTGATACGGGGCGAACGGAATTTCCCTCCTTACAATAGTCGCTGTACAACGGACTCCAGCCGTTAATACTGAAGACGAGGCTGGAGGCGCTACTAGAAGTGCTATTAGCTGTCTTTCGTGTTCCTGACCAATAGCGGCCATTTCTTCCTCGACCATATACCGTTCCACCGTAAGCGTAGCAGTATCCTGATGCAGGGAGGAAGATTCGATTTCCATTCGGTCCTGTTACCATATAGCCTGCAACTTTTTTGTATTCAGTCCATTTCCATATACATTTATCAGATAATTCTTTTAATTCTTGCTGTGTAGGTAGCCTCCATTTCTCTCCCCATTTAGCACGAGCAATGTCATATTGAGTGCCGCTGATGTTGAAAGGGGGAGTGACACTGAGAGAATCGCTACTATTTGTTGCTTTTTTTTCTCCGGTCGGGTCCGCCCATCCATATAGTCCTCCGTATTCTTCGGGAGAAGATGCTCCGACATTATAGGCTGCCCATTTCACACTCAAGCCAAGATCTACCGGATTGTTTTCAGTTGGAATTACTTCCGTAGCAAAGGCTTCTTCTTTAAGAGGAGTGGTATCACTTGGTTTTTGAGTAAACCAGACAACTGTTGCTAACAAAAGTGCGACGACAACCCCTATAAATATGGGTAACTTGTTACTGCTGGAGGGCTGTTTTTGGGGAGGCAACTTTTCTTTCTTGGCAATGATGGTAATATCCTCTCTTTCCGGTTTATTCAACAATTCTAAAAAATCTTTTATGCTTTGTGGACGTTGTCTTTTGGGTTGCATGGCAGCACGAATCGCTCGTTCGGTAGTTGCCGATATGTTTGCGGGTAAGGCTGGTAGTCCGTCATCGAACACAATGTTGGCAGCCGGCGGTGTCGTTCCTGTCAGCAATTTATAGAGTGTAGCACCTAATGAATAAATATCTGTAGTTGGTGTGAATATTTGCACTCCTCCAGCTACATATTGTTCCATTGGTGCATATCCGGTACTGATACCTACCGGAGTAGTACTGGTCTGTTGCCCGCTTTCATCGTATCGCTTGGATAGTCCGAAGTCTATCAACACTACTTCTCCCTCTTCTCTCCGCAAAATGTTTCCAGGTTTCACATCCAGATGGCTCATCTGCCGTTGGTGGATATAGTTCAATGCTCCTGCTATTTGATGGATGTAATGCAGTGCTTCCGTTTCTTGTAGTGCACCGTATCGCGTCACATATTCTTGCAGAGAACCTCCTTCTATATATTCCATCACATAGTAAGCTGTGTCGTTTTCTTCGAACACATCATGTATACGGATAATATTAGGATGATTAAGTCCGGCAATGGATTGTGCTTCTTTTATGAATTTTTGCTGAAAACGAGCTACGAGTTCACGGCTTCCTTCCGTCCCGATGGTAATGTGTGACGTATCGGCGTTGCGGTTGCAATACTCTTTCATAAAAAACTCTTTGATGGCTACCCTACGGTTTAGTCTTGTTTGCCATCCTAAATAGGTGATGCCAAAGCCGCCTTGTCCCAATACGGACTCTATCTTATATTTTCCTCCTTGAAGGAGGCTGTTAGGATGTAATTGCATAATATTTATTTTTGATTAGTCATAGTTTTCCTCCATTCTTGTCTATCGAATATTGTTTTCCGTCAAATGTAGTGACTGTGGCATATGGCTTGCCCGATTTTGAGAAAACAAAGCTTGAAACAGATTTATACTGAAATGGAATTATTACTTTGCCAGTTGTGTTGACAAATCCCCATTTTCCATCTTGCTTCACTGCCCATAAACCGTTTTCAAAGCTGGAATGGCTATCTGGATATGTAGGAGGGATTACTATATTTCCTGAGTCGTTTACCATCCCATACTTCCCATTCTTATAAATGCGGATAAAGCCTTCTTTGGCGTAATTTTCTATATCATCGTATTCGATAGGAAGTACTATTTCCCCCATTGTATTTATCAAACCTGATTTCCCATTATTCTTTACTAGGGCAATTCCATATTTTGAGAGCATGAATGAATATAAATCATCGTATATCGGGGGTACTACAATGTTGCCTTTTTTATCGATGCATCCATCTTTTCCGTTTTTGGCTATGCTTGCATATTCTCCATCATAAGGACCTACCCAATCATAATCTAATATATAAGGAACGATCACATTGCCATAAGTGTCAATAACGCCCCATGTTCCCCATTTGCATACTGGTATTGCATCCGCTTCGCGTATGTAGTCTTCTCCGGCTCTTTTGTCCGTAGAAGTGCGCCATTTATATCCTTTCCCTGGCACTAACTCCATATAAGGCTGGACAAATGGGATAAATGCCAGGATTACGAATATGGTCAACTGCATGATGGATAAAATTATCTTTAAACTTTTGGATAAAAGAGTCGTTTTGATGGCCAGATAAAAACTGCATGCGGCAAGAAATAAATTGACGAGGCAAGTGTGGAAAGTCGGGATGTTCATAACTTGAACGGGATAAGACCAGTGATACACTCCATAATCCTATTAATATTATTGCTATTATGGGCATTATAGTGGCGTACTTTCTGTTCTTGGCTATTACCGCAAATAAACTTTCTGCGTTTTTATCCGTATTTTTCTTTTTCTTGGGTTCTTTGTCTTTAATGATAGTATCCTCATCTACTGCTTCTACTACTATTTCTTCTTCTGTGTAATTGAGTAATGCCAGAAAATTCCTTATTGTCTGTGGACGGTCTTTTCTTCTTGGATTCATGGCTGTTTCAATAGCATGCTTGGTCGCAGCGGATATGGTTGCAGGCAATTCCGGCAATCCTTCATTCAAGACGAGGCTGGCTTTGGGAGGCTTTACTCCCGAAAGCAGGAAGAACAATGTAGCCCCTAGCGAATATATATCTGTGGCCGGTGAAAATTCGCTGACCCCTCCTAGCTCATACTGTTCCGTAGGTGCATATCCTTCACTAATCCCTACGGGGGTACTGCTGGTCTGGCTGCCTTCGTCATCATATTGTTTGGAAAGGCCAAAATCAATCAGCTTAACTTGTGTCCTTTCATTGTTTATCATGATATTCCCTGGTTTTATATCCAGATGGCAAACATGGTTGCGATGCATATACTCCAATGCAGAAGTAAGCTGTTGGGTATACATTAAGACCATTTTCTCTGATAAGGCTCCTTGTTGCTTGACACGTTGCTGCAGTGAGCCTCCGTCAATATACTCCATTACATAGTAGGAGGTGCCGTTCTCATTGAAAACGTCCAATACTTTTACGATATTCGGGTGATTGAGCTTTGACAGATTCTGAGCTTCCTTCCTGAACTTCTTACGATAATTATCCACTTGCTGTATGCTGCCGCTGGATGGGACAGACACCTGGGATGTATGTTCATCGCGGTTGCATAAGTCTTTCATGAAAAATTCTTTGATAGCGACGCTGACTTCAGTCCGTATTACTCCCAAAGGACCTTTTACTTCGACTTGTGTGATGGCTTGATAGGTTATTCCGAAGCCTCCCTGCCCCAGCACCTTTTCTATTTTGTATTTTCCTCCTTGAAGAAGGGAACCTGACTTTAATTGTGTCATATTTAGAATTGTCTTTAGAATGCAGCTATGCTGCGAACATTCATTTTATTACTTTTAGGAGAATTACCCAAATATCCATCAGGATCGCCATAATATATGGCCCATGCGCGGTTACGTGAAAATCTTTCTGATATTATGTCTCCTGTATCTTCACCTTCTTCAGTGGCAGTCCAATACTGATATTCTATTGGCATAGCATTTATCTTTTCTTGTAATATTTTGGAAATTTTGTCATTATCAAAGATTGCTAAAGTATTATTGTAATCTTTTATTTTCTCAGAGGTGAGGTTTGTTATAATGTCATACCATTGACCTGCTGCAGGAAGATACCAACCACTTGTTTTCCCTTCAGGTAATGGGGCGGGATATTCGGCTGCTGCTCTAAATGCAGTTGCTGGTGAACTTATTATTTTCGTAGAGACTTCAGAGGTATAAATGAACCCGTCTCTATCTTGACGGGCATCAGATATGTCTTGAATGGTCTTTACGAATGGCAAATCTTGATCATCTCCCCATGGAACTGGTATACCGTTATTTGCATCTTTCAATGCAACAATCTGCCCATGTGTCCATTTACGTTGCTTCTCTGCTGTGGTTGTTTCTAATGAAAAAACTATTCCGACACATTCTTTAGAATCGTGTTTTTCATGGGAAAAACTGCCATCGCTATAATAATAGTCTCCTATTTGTAGTTGTGTATAATCTGTCAGGTAGTTTTCTGTATCTCTTGATGATGGAGAAACTGTGTGTGGCTCATCTGATTGGTTGGAAGCATACCATATTCCAATAAAAAGAATGAGGAGAAATATGGGAATAATGTATTTATTAAAAGATTCTTTAGCAGAGCTTGGTAAATCTTGACTTTCTTCATCTCTGACTTTTATAGGTGTAATTGGATTTTCTGTTTGTTGTTCCGGCGTAATATCAGCAGTTTCTATTTCATGGTTTACAATGAAAGTATTTTCATCAATTTCTTCCATTTGTGGATTTAGTAGCCCTAAGAATTCTTCTATATTCTGTGGACGGGCCTTCCTTCTGGGGCTCATGGCCTTCTCGACGGTTTTTTGGACAGTGACAGATATAACTGCTGGAAGTTCCGGTAAGCCATCGTTTAACACAATACTGGCCTTAGGCGGCCTCACCCCTGAGAGCAGGAAATAAAGAGTAGCTCCCAATGAATATATATCCGTAGCCGGTGAAAATTCACTGACTCCTCCCATTTCATACTGTTCCGTAGGTGCATATCCCTCACTAATTCCTACGGGGGTACTACTTGTCTGTCCACCTTCATCATCATATTGTTTAGAGAGGCCGAAATCAATCAGCTTGACTTGTAGCTTCTTGTTGTCCATCAATACATTACCGGGTTTAAGGTCCAGATGGCAGACATGGTTCTGATGCATATAGTCCAATGCAGAGGCTAATTGCCGGATATATGTCAAAGCTGTTTCTTCGGGTATAGCCCCTTGTTGTTTGACATATTGCTGCAATGAGCCTCCACTGATGTATTCCATTACATAATACGATGTATTGTTTTCGTTGAATACATCCAGAACTTTCACTATATTGGGGTGGCTAAGCTTGGACAGATTCTGAGCTTCCTTCCAGAATTTCTTTCGGTAGCTTTCCACTTGTTGCATACTGCCGCTTGATGGGACAGAGACCTGGCATGTCTGTTCGTCACGATTGCATAAATCTTTCATGAAGAACTCCTTGATAGCCACGTGTATTTCTGTTTGTATCATGCCCAACGGACCTTTTACTTCTACTTGCATGATGGCTTTGTAGGTGATGCCAAAGCCACCTTGCCCAAGTATTCCCTCTATTCTGTATTTACCCTCTTGTAGAAGGGTGCCCTCTGTTAACTGCATATCAATCAATTCCCTTTCTTTTCCCAGTTATTCAGTACTTTTTTCAAGTTCTCTTTCTTTATTTCCGCCATTTCTAATTGTATCGTTACGAGTTGGGAACGTAAATCCAAGCAGATAGAGTCTTGCCGGTCATTTAATCTCTCCATTGTCTCAGTGGAAACATCATTGTAGGTGGCATTCCGCTTTTTGTCTTGTTCCTGTATCTTCTTCTGAATAGACTCTTCCTGAGCACTCAAAGCTTTTAGCCTGATGGCCTGAATTGTGTCGTTATTACTGCGTACATTTTGGGGGTGGAATGTGGATGCGTGCAGATTACTCATGATACAACACATCAGTAATAGGCATGAGGCGATTATAATATTTTGCGGTTTCATTGTTTCTGTATATTTAGGGTTTATCATATTTTGAAAAATCTTTTACTCCGGATAACATGCTTTTCCCCAGCATATTAGTGGGTTTCACTATTGAAGGTATCAAGGCATATTCGGGCGAGAAACCCTCAGGAGTGTTGGCCGAAACTTCAGCATATTCTCCTTCTGTGGAGCAAAGTGCCTCTTTATAGGAACTTAGTGCTGCTTTGGGGACGAGCAGCTTGATTTTCAGCTTGTCGGCAATTTTTATCAGGAATACTTTTTGTCCGTTGAGCTCTGCGGTGGATATAGGTTCTGTTCTGCGCATAATGATTTGCTCCAGATGTTCCATTTGGGAGAACTCCCGGTACGAGAGTATCTGTAATGAAGCAGGCAAATCGATTTGGGTTATATTGGGACAATCGATTAAAGCCTTCCAGCGTATAGCGGTGGTACCTTCGGGAATACGTATCTTTCCTGAGCGTCCGCGGGGGCAACCTAACAGAATTGTTTTGTCTTTGTTATAGAGTATTCCGTCTATAGAAGTAAAGTTTGGATTATTGGCATCCACTTCTATGCTTTGCAGCTGTTTCAATGATTTCAAATTCTGCAGGCTGGTGAGCTTTGCCGGGATGACGATGGAGGTCAAACGGTCACTCCAGCGGAACATTTTGAGGTTCACTTGTGTCCAGTCGCTGCCCAACGTTACCTGCCCGATTGCTGTACACCGGAAGAATACTCCTTCACCAAAGCGGACGCTGTTGCCGGGAAATACGATTTTCTCTAATCCGCTGCAACCTTCAAAGGCAAAATCGCCTATGGACGAAAGCCCGGAAGGCAGTACAATGCCTTTTAGGGAAGCTGCATTGCTGAATGCCTTCTTGCCAATGCCGACAACACGGTATATCGTGTTGTTGTGCTTTACCCTTGCCGGAACGGATATCTCACCGGTATACAGAGAGGGTTGGGGGGCAGAGATGTTCCCTTGGTAGGTAACTTCCACATGTTGTTTCTTTGCATCTACAATGTTGAAGAAGAATTTCTCTCCATTTTTTCCGGTGACGGTGAAATCGTGTGCGTAGAGCAGGGAGGTGCTTCCCAATAATAGGATGAATGTGATTATATTTATTCGTTTCATAGCTTTAGCAAATATAGTGTGATGAATAAAATTAGGCCATGTAGCCGGTTACGTCGGCATCGTTTATATAGTCGGGTATTGGGTCATTGTCTGCCAGCAATGTAGCATCCTCGTTTACGCCGGTTGCTTGTGTGGTTGCCATAGACAATCCTTCCATGCGAATGCCTGCCTCTTCTATATTGATGACCTCATTGTCTGTAATTATTCCATTATTGTCCATATCTGCCACCATGGCATCTGCTATTCCATCCCGGTCGATGTCAACGACAAGAGTTTCTTGTCCGTTGACAATAACACCGGCTATATCCATTTGCGAGCCGTCTTCACACGTAACCGTTTCATAGGAGACCACACTGATGGTATCTTCGTTATGCGGTTCATCGTTGCTGTTTCCGGGCATGATAGGTGTGGCAGGGGTATCAGGCTTCTGAGGGGCAATTGGCTCATTGGTTAAAGGTACTTCCGAAGTTACTGTAGGGGTATCAGTGTGGGGAGGCTGTACCGGTCCTTCGGTGACTGGCTCTGTTGCAAAAGCTGTCTGGGCCATTGAACCGGCCGCTACGCCTATTGCAGCTCCGATGGATGAGCTGGCGCCATTTTGCCAATTGTAACTTTTCTGTTCCACATTTTTCTGTGTGGAATTTGTGCTTTCCTGGTTTGTTTTTTTAGTCTTCATAGTTGCTCATTTTTAATGGTTTATAACTTATTCTGCAACAAAAATATAAAGAGAGGCATACAATGGCAAATTTCAAAAAGTATACTACATAAACCCTGCGGTTTAAGGTATCAATCCCTCATTTTTCAAGGGATTCTTACTTCTCGGTAAATTTGGATTTGCAATAGGGACAGCTCGTCATCTTTTTCAGGTCGTCATACTGTTGATATCCCATGAAATGATGGCATTCCGGGTTGGGGCACACATAGTCCTTATGAAATTTCTTATCAAGGTCGTCCAGAAACCTGGGAAGTGTAGAAGATGACCGGTAGGTTATCACAAAGAAATAGATGGCCAATAAAAGTCCTGCAGAATATAGAATGACACGCAAAGCCGGCAGGTCGGCAATGCCCGGAATAAATCCGCAGAAAATGGCAGACATGGAGAATACGCCTGTTACAGAACGGATTGCTGCAGACTTCTTTTCTTTTATCTGTATCTGGAGTTTGGTGTCGTGAAATTCGTCCCATACTTCTTGTAGGTGACGGATAGAGAACGATTTGGGTATTGATGCTCCCAGCCCTTTTATAATGGCCGCTATATCCATGAAGTAACGGTCTGCCCCCAGCTCTATGCGGTCTTTTCCGGAAATGTGCTTGGACTCGATTTGCACACCATTGACGTAAGTGACGTTTTCGGGTTTCAGATTGGTAATGATATAGCCTCCTTTGTCATCGGTCACCACTTTACAGTGCTGGCGGCTGACGGATTTGGGTACGCTGTTGGCATTCCCCCAAAAACGGTCTTGGTTGTTTATGCTGATACGCAGGCGGGATGCACCGGCTTCTCTTCCTATGATAAGTTCCATGGCATTATTGTTTTTATTATGCAGATTTTATATTGAGGAATATTTCTTTGAGTTTTTTCAGTGCTTCTTTGGAAATCTCCAGTTGAAATGCAAATGATGAATAGTCACTTAAAACGAGTCGCTGTTTGATGACATTTATCTGGTAAACATAGTTCAGATTAATGATGAACCGTTTGCCGATACGGGCAAAGCAGCGTGCCTTTTCTTTCAGTCGCTCTTCAAGGATTTTTTCGGTCTGGGCTAAATTCAGGCAAATAATACCGCGTAGCTTGTTCGTAAGTATTATATTGGTGTAATTTCCATCGGATTCAAAATATACAATCTTGGAAATGTCCAATCTAAGAAGCTCATCGCGTGAATTGAAAAACAAGAAGTTGGTTGTCGTATCCATTGTAACTTATTTTAATGTATCCTCTTCTGTATAGCTGTTTGATATTAACCCGATTAGAGGAATTTCTACTCGCTTTTTGTACTTTACATCTTCAATAATGATGTCACATAAAAAGTAACTTATATCGATGGTGATTTCTATTGTTTCAGGAGAATATCCCAAATAATCCTTTAGCGGAATGATAAAACGTCTACTGTCTATTTCCATAAAGTAGGAGTCGCCATCTCCGGGAAATGTGACACTGCGCTTTAAAGGGAAGCTGTAGAAATTGCATAAAAAAGAGCATTCTCTGACATGATTCTCTAGTGTATACCCCGCCAATACTTTAAAAGGCAGACAATCAAGGAAGGCAAATGAACTTATCTGGCCAATAACAGATGAATACCATATAGATAGGGCTTTAGGCAAGAATTCCCAGTATAGTTCTAAATCGGTCATAGGTATGGCGGGAGATGTTACATCATATTCTTGTAAGATGTGCTCTTCAGTAGTTCCCACTCCGGAGTATTCGGCCTCATAAAGGCCTTCTCCGTATTCGGCAATGCAGTATTCCTCTTTGGAGCAGATGCAGATAGGCATGTCATTTGAATGGATGATGCAAGGTATCGCTGAGGCGATATGGATTTCTTCAGTAACCCGTATCTTTGATGTTTTATCGTTGTCAAAGTACTTGTTGATAAATCTTAAGACATCAAAATAATGGCATAGACTTTTCCTATATGTTATGACCTTGAAACGGCTGTCTTGTATAGACTGGCGATTTTTCTTGATGAATGCATCCAGTGAGGTGTTGAAATGTACAATTACCGGATTTATGGGCTTTTCTATTATCTCTTCTACCAGTGTTTTTCCTTCCAGGGGCAGTTTATAAATATTGTCATTCAGAAAATAAACCAGTTTGTCATTTTGGACGTAATAAAAGGCAATGCCTTGATATGTGGCATGCTGCTTATTGTAGGAAGTGTGTTTGGCGCTTTCATCAGTATGGGAGTTCGTAGTGCTATGGGTTAAAGCCACGAACTCATTTACTGTTTGAGGGCGCTTTATCCTCATGGGGGCCATTGCTTTTTTTATGGCAGATATTGTTTGCGCGCTTATGTGCTTTTGCCGCAGCTCTTCTTCTGCAAATCCTTCATTTAGTATTTCAGAGGCCTTGGGCGGGGTCTTTCCTGTCAGCATTTTAAAGAGAGTGGCCCCTAAAGCGTAGATATCCAATGTGGGTGCGAGTATTTTCCCATATTCTTGCGAACTTTGCTCTAAGGGGGCATAACCGGGAGTACCAAGGCCAATAGTAGTGCTTGATTCCGGTTCTCCGTTTTTGTCGATTTGTTTGGATAGCCCAAAATCTATCAGAAACAAAGTGTTATCTGTACGTCGCATGATATTTTTAGGCTTTAAGTCAAGGTGCAGCATCTTTTGGGAATGCATATATTGCAATGCTTTTCCTATCTCCTCTACATATTGTAGCGCTTCTTTTTCCGGCAATCCTCCTTTCTCCAATATATATGCATCTAGACTGCTCCCTTCGATATACTCCATTACATAGTAGTAGGTGTTGTTCTCTTCAAAAGACTCTAAAACCTTAACGATGTTTTGATGGTTGAGGCGAGCTAGGTTTAAGGCCTCTTTTTGAAATTTCTTTCCATATTTGTATGCAATGCTATTGGGAGATGGCTCATAAATATCTCCTGATGAACTTCTGGCACTTACATCTTGTAGAAAAAATTCTTTGATGGCTACGGATACATTGCTATTCAAGATGCCTAATTCGCCTTTCAAGCAAATTGAAGCCAAATAGGTTATACCGAATGCTCCATGACCTAATACACCTTTAATTTGGTAGTTGTAGGAATGGCCATGGAGTATAGTTCCACAAGATAAAGTGTGAATGCTGCTTTGCATGAATCTATATGTCTGTCTAATTGTTGCTGATACTTGCCTCTTGTTTCACTGTGAAAACATATGATTGGGCAGAGTCTTAGCCGTTCAAAGTTATAGAACTTGTTAATGAATTCAAAAGCAAGAAATGTGGAAACTGTACTATTATGCATATTTTCTGGTTATGTGGCTGTAATATGATGTTAAGTGTGACAAACTTTTCTGCTCTACTCTTCTGGGACGGATATTTCCTACAGTTGAACACAAGAGGACTGTAAGCTGGAGTGAAAGGGACGGGCACTTCTTGGCAGAAATACCTGCTGTTTGTCATCCGGATATTTGTAGTTTATAGCTGCGCACAGTTGTGGAACGCTTTCTTCACAGTTGTGGAATAATTTATTCATTAATGTGAAGAAGGCGTTCCACAACTGTGCGCAACTGTTTTTGATGTGGTGTTGGCGTAGGAAAGTACTCTTCTCTGTGCAAGGAGGACCTGCTTCTTGTATAAGAGAAGCCTGCTTTTTTGTAAGAGGATACGGTTATGTAAGCCAAATCTGCTTACATACTTACATGGTGGTTGCTTACATGGCTTAATACTCTGTGTAGTAGGTTATTATATGTGTCTATGCAAGCATGCAAGTAGAATATGCAATAAAGTTATAGTATAGAATAGATTCTTGTTTGTGGATTTATCTTTTGCAAAGTCTTGGAATATACTGCTGGAGCACTGATGATAATGGAAAAGAAACTTTTTAAATTGCCGATTTGTTCTTAACTTTGTCAAGCAAAAAGCAATTAAAAAGAGAAAAGATGAATGTAAGAGGAACATCTATGTGCTTGCTATGTGCCGGAGTACTGTTTGTGGCTTGTGGTAGCAAGAGTGGAAAGACTGCGGAAGTTGCTGGACAAGCCGATACGGTACATGTCGTTGGTAGTGATAAGGATAAGCATGGTTGCATTGCATCTGCCGGATATACCTGGAGTGAGGTTCAGAAAGACTGTATCCGTCTGTGGGAAAAAGGAGTCCGTATGAACGCTGTGGATGATGCGGAGAAGGTGTTGTTTCTGGTGTTCAGTCCCGATTCTACCCAAGTGGAACTGTTCTTTTCGGAAGAAGAAATGCCGAATGAGATTCTGGAGCGCCGTGGCCTTCCTGCGGGGGGATATGTTTGGAATGTGGAAGATGATGATACAAAGAATGTGCGCTGTCTCTTATACACATCTCCGAGCCCACGAGACATGCGCAGATCTCGTAT
>ENA-OZTM01000289-OZTM01000289.1-human-gut-metagenome-genome-assembly--contig:-NODE-289-length-13031-cov-4.314350_pt1 | contig 13031 bp, 8 predicted proteins | sample MGYA00244232_ERZ653994 | MGnify/ENA primary metagenome ERZ653994 (study PRJEB26926, sample SAMN06164574) | human gut metagenome | biome: ENVO:00009003; feature: ENVO:2100002; material: ENVO:00002003... | reverse complement strand
GTATTTCACTTTCAGCAGGTCGAGACATGATTTTACTTTTTCCATGGTGGTGCGGTCGCCCTCTTCGGCAATGTCGCCTGTTACCAATACGAAATCGATGCTGTCGGTTGCATTAATTTGTGCAATGGAACGCAATAAATCTTCCGTAGGATTGGGGTTGTTCGGACTTAAGTGGATGTCCGTCAGTTGTGCGAAGCGGAACACGGCCTGTTGTGCCTGCACCATAAACGATAGCAGGCAGGCAAACAGGACGCTGGTGAATAGTCTTCGGTTCATAAATGATGATTGGTTTTATAAATTATTCTTTATTTCTTGGTACTGCTGTTGAAAAATGTCAGAATAGCGTCCATCAGAGATGCTCTTTCTTCTGCCGTACGAAGCGATTCGAAAGGGAATCCTAAGACGCATGTCTTATATTCGCCCTGATAGGCAATTCCGGCACTCAGGTTATTCTCCGAATAGCGCATTATGGTATATGCTTCTTTCGTAGCAGGCTCGATGGCGTCAGGGGACTCCACTGCGTAAGAATCCGAATTAAGCTCATTATGGTAAGTATAGTTTCCCGAAAGAGAAGGGAAAGGGGAAGCTACGCACTTCGCTTTACCCATTGTGGCGGCTTGTCCTGTACGCCACTTATATTTCAGAACCTCCGTAGCAAATTTCTTGTCTTCTTCATTGGCGGGAATCAGGCGGTTATCCCATAAGTCGGTTCCTACATAGGCGCCTGATATAAAGATATTGCCGCCTTGGCTACAGTAAGCTGTAATACAGTCTTGCATCGGTTTGCTGAATGTCTTGAACTCCAAAGGCTTTATTCCGCCTCTGCCTATCTTGGTCTGGCACTCTTTGCCGAGAATAAGGTCGGTGTATGTGTAGTCGTTCAGGACAACTTGTCCGCTTTCAACAGCTTCATCACTGCATGAAACGAAGGAGTAACCGGCCTTCAGTATGGCAGCTCCGTGCACTGCCGGATAGTCGAATGTATTTCCGGCGATAACCTGTGTTTCGTAGTTGCCGTAGCAGTCGCCGAAACCGGATGCGTCATCGTCCATCCAGGGGATGGAACGGCGGAACTCTTTCATCTTTCCGATGTAGCTGATGTCTTTGATATAAGGCACTCCATGGTCCAAATCGTCCAGAAAACCTGCAAGTAGCGTGTCGGCAGGTGCAGGGGCGACAAAATCGGCGGGAGCACTGATGCGGTCGAATCCGTTGACGATAAGTATCTGTCCTTTTTCACGCTTTGCCTTGTAGGCGGCAAGAATTTCCGAAGGGAAGCTTTCGCCACCCCGGTTTACGGCGGTTACTTTAAAGGAATAGACGATGCCCGGTTCTATTTTTACGGTGTGGGATGGGGAGCTGACGCGTACGCCATTGTCAAATCCTCCACGACCGATACGTGTATATACAATGTATTCACGTGGTTTGGCAGTCGGCTCCAACGGGTCTTCCTCTCCTTGCCAGGAAAGCTCTAAAGTATTCTTCTTTTGACCGAAGCGGATGGCAAAGTGGCTGACGGGAAGGGGTTGGACAACGTAGTCTCTGCCGTGCTGGCTGCATATGTATTGCAGAATGGCTTTATAGAGCGCACGCCCGACGGTGAACTTGAAGTTAGGGTCATGTCCCAAGCGCATATCTGCGAAGTTCTGGTGCGACAACAGTTCTACGATGGTGGAAGGGACGGCGGGCAGGCGTGTTTCACTGTAGTTGCGGTTCCATAGGCTGCGGCGTGTCCAGTCTACGTTGAAGGTAGAGCGGATATCACGCTGCAACTGCGTTAGCAGAATGTCCGAAAGGTCACGGGAGGCATGGCGGTCTGTACCGGCATGCAGCCGACCGTTGTTGAAGTTGGTGGTATAAATGCCGAGAGTGCCTATAATCTCATCTTCCTTACTGAAACCGGCATCGCTATGCAGGGCCATACTCATTTCAAAGGGGATGCCCAAACCTTCTTCCGTTGGGTTGAATAGTGATTTTCCTGCAAGGTAATTCACTGTACGGGAACGTACGTTGATATCGTCGTTCATATCATTCTTTCCCTCATAGCCTCCATAGACGGGATAGGGCATGCCTGCCCATTGGGCAAAGTAGCGTGCGCCTTCCAGGTATCTGGGCAAGCCGCTGGTTTGTCCCCCGCGGGCAATGTTGCCCATGCCCCCTCCAAAGCGGACGGCATCGGCACAGACCACGCCTTTCTCTTTGCTTTCGTTGCTCAATACCACCATGCCGTAGTCGTTCCGGCCTTTGTCAAAAGTGAATGTGCCGAGGTACACCCATGTGCCGCTTCCTATTTGCTGGTTCACCTTGAACTCCGTGACGCCTCCATTGTGAAATACAAGATATTTGGCATCGCTTACGCTGCCCGGCAGTGTTTGGTAAGATACGTATACAGCATATTCTCCCGTTTCCGGAATATCGGGTACCCATTCGGCAAAAGCCTTGTCTTTCTTCTTTTCAGTTTTGGCAAAGCGTGCCGTGCCGGAGAGGAAAGGGTTTTCATTGTCTTGATAGACTCGTTTCCGTTGGGCAAATCCGGGTCGGGAGGTCTGTTCCCAACGTGCTTTCCGGCTTTTCACGTCCAGATAAAGGGAACCTTGTCCTCCATGTCCGCTCAGGCTACCGTCATTGTCTACGATGACTTCCTGCTTCTGCGTGTCCCTTTCGCGGGGAGTGAATACATTGGCTCCTGCATTCTCTAGCATGGGCAGGAGGTAGGGCAGGATGAAGGATTGGGTGAACTGGTCTTCTGTAGTGCAGAACAGCCTCGGGCGTTGCCATCCCCATTTGTCCTTGTCATTGATATAATATTTCCCGTGGCTTTGCCAAAGGGCGATGTGGCGTCCTTCCAGTCCGCGGGTGATGTCGTAGGGGCGCGAGGTACGGGTTACCCAGGGGGTACCTTTGTATTCCAGGTGGCTGAACAGACGTGCCTTGTCTTTCTTCCCTTTCCGGTAGAGGTTGGGGATAAGCTCTTCGATGCTCTTCCCGTCAGCAAAGACGGTGAGGTCGAAATAGTTCACCGGTCCTGGCAGGATTTGTCCCAGATGGCGGTAAATGGCATCAACGGTTTCAGGCCGTAGAGGCTGGTAGGCAAAGCACTCGTTTGTATAGACAAGCAATTTCTTCTTCCGGAAGTCAATGCGGAAACTATCCAGCTTGCAGGTACCGATGTTGGCCGTATGGGTGGTGTATTCCCTAAAGAATGTCTGGAGGCGTTCTTCCACATTCTGCTCTAGTTCTTGTGCCGGAAGGAGGAATCCACACAAGAGCCATATGCCGGTTAGGATAAGTTTTTTCATACTGATGAAATATTGAAGTTGCCAATATCTGCTTTTACCAGACGGTGGTGCGTGCAAAAGTACATAAAAGAAAGCTTCACTGATGAGCGGGTTACTTTCTTTTTATTATTTTGCAGACATATAAGTAAGTCTTAAGAATTAAAAAGCATTAATCGGCAATCTTTTTCAGTTCTGTCAGTTCCGTAACTTTGTCCGGATAGAGGATGGCGTTGTGCGCAGCCATTTGAGCTGCTTTCTTATGGATTGGGTCCATTCCTTCGGGAGAATATGGGTTTTCTGTTACATTCTGATGGGTCAATGCCTCAAACCATGTGCAGGCAGCTGTATATCTGCCTATGGTTAAGTCAAGGTGGTATCCGTCCCTATTCATATGGTCGCCGATAAAGGAGGTACGTGCATTTTGTATGGCGGTTCCCGAAGGGATAATTTTCTTGATACCCACCAGGTTGGCGGCTTTCTTTACTGCATCCACAATGCTGGTGTACATTTTCATTTGGTTCTGGTCATAGTTTTTGAATCCGGTGTGGTTGGCATTGGTAGCATAAGCCCATGTCTGGTGCACCATTAATACGGTTTCCTTTCCAATTCGTTCCCTGATATAGTTAACCAATTCAGGTAGGGAAGCTTTGTAGCTGTCATAGATACCAGACAAAGGGCTGGCCTGCTGAACACTGATATAGTCCCATTTCTCATCGGCCAGTGCTTTCTCAATAGTCATTGACCGGGTTTCTGTTTTTTCCCCGTCTTTCTCTACTTTGCGATAGGCATAGGCCGGAGCGTTGTTGCGTATGTTTTGCACGTGCCGTTCCAGTGAACATCCTCCGATAAACATATTGCCGATAATCATGGTGATACCTTCAGCTTCTCCCAGTTCGTGCAAATATTGCTCTACTGCATCTTGTGAAAAGCTGTTGCCTATTGCCAATACTTTGATGGTGTCGTTATTGGCATGGCATCCATTTGCAAACAATGTAAATGGCGTGAGTAGGAATAAAATGACAAGGATGTTGATAGCATACTTTTTCATAATGGTGTTTGTTTTTAAGTTTTGTCGTTTCGATAAATAAGTAACAAAATTATTTGATTGTTTTTATATCTGCAAATATTCCTTGGGAATATAAGAAGGCTGAGACATGAAAAAATGAGATGCATTGCCGGAGCAATACATCTCATCCTATTGTTAATATTTTATCCGTTTATAGCGGAATGTATTCCACAAAGGCTTCCATCGCCTCATAGGAAGCAAGTCCGAGGCTGTCATACAAGGCAGCTGTTCCGCGGTTACGGTCCTCGCTGCGTTGCCAGAACAGACGTTCGTCATTGCCCAGGAACGGTGCGCTTTCCATCTGCGATTGATGCTTCAGGATAGAGTTACGCTTGGCACGCAGTTCTTCCGGGCTGATGGGCACAGCCATCTCGATGTTTTCGATTTCCCATTCGGCCCATGCACCGCGGTACATCCAGATGCGGCATTCCTTCAACCATTTGGCACCTTCTTCTTTTTCCAAGTCAATGGCGGCAAATACGGCGTCCGTACAAACACGGTGTGTGCCGTGCGGGTCGGCCAGGTCGCCGGCAACGAAAATCTGATGGGGTTTCACTTCACGCAATAGGTTGCGTACAATTTCCACGTCTGCTTCGCTGATAGGATTCTTCTGTATCTTGCCCGTTTCGTAGAATGGCAGGTCAAGGAAATGACAGTGATCCAGAGGGATATTATTGTATGTACATGCAGTGCGTGCCTCGCCACGGCGAATCAGTCCCTTGATGGTCAAGATGTCGCGTGTATCCATGTCACCGTCTTTCTTCTCCTTCAAGTATTTACGGATTTCAGTATATTTGTCATTGATGACCTGGTCTTCGCTGTTGTTGAAGATTTGGTTGAACCCGTTGATGAAGTGCAGGAAGCGGATAACTTCTTCATCGCCTACGGCAATGTTACCGGAAGTTTCGTAAGCCACATGCACGTCATGTTTCTGCTCTACCAGACGACGGATGGTGCCTCCCATGGAGATAACGTCATCATCGGGATGCGGAGAAAATACGACCACACGTTTTGGATAGGGCTTTGCACGCTCAGGACGATAGGTGTCGTCAGCATTCGGCTTGCCGCCCGGCCATCCGGTGATGGTATGTTGCAGGTCATTGAATATCTTGATGTTCACGTTATAGGCTGAGCCGAACAATGCCAGCAGTTCGCTCAGACCGTTTTCGTTGTAGTCCTTGTTGGTCAGTTTCAGAATGGGTTTTCCGGTGAGTTGGCACAACCAGACGATGGCACTGCGGATGAGCTTGTCGTTCCATTCGCAGGAGGTTACCAGCCAGGGGCGTTGGATACGCGTCAAATTGGCGGCGGCAGACAAGTCGATAGCTACATGTGCATTGTTGTGAGTCTGCAGATAAGATGCAGGGATAGTATCTGTTACCGGACCTTCAACGCATTCTTTCACCTTTTGCGCTTTCTCCTCACCCCATGCCAGCAGATATATTTTCTTTGCCGAGAGGATGGTGGCTACTCCCATGGTGATGGAGCTGATGGGGGTATTTTCAATGCTACCGAACATCTTGGAAGCTTCATTGCGGGAGTCGTTGTCCAGCAATATCAGACGAGTGGTAGAGTTCAGGCGTGAACCCGGTTCATTGAAACCTATATTACCTACACGGCCAATGCCCAGCAAAGCGATGTCTAAGCCACCGAAACTTTCAATGCGCTGCTCGTAAAGACGGCAATATTCAAAGATGGCGTCTTTGGCGATGGTGCTGTCGGGGGTGAAAACATTCTGTTTGTCAATGTCCACATGGTCTATCAGCATTTCCTTCAATGCGTTGAAGTTGCTGTTGATGGCATTGGGAGCTAATGGATAATATTCGTAGAGGTTGAATATGACTACGTTGCGGAAACTTAATCCCTCTTCCTGGTGCATACGTACCAAGTCTGCATATACATTGCGCGGAGAGTTACCGCCTGCCAGTGCCAAGACACAGAAACGTCCCGCCTTTTGCTTGTCACGGATTAACTGTGCAATGTCAAGGGCAATCTGGTTGGCGCCTTCTTCCGCAGACTCATAAATATCTGTCGGGATTTTTTCCAGTCGGGTCAATACCGACCGTTCAAATGCATTCTCAGGTCTATAGTACCTGGGGGAGACTCTGTTGAGAGTGATTTGAGAGCTTAGATTGGTTTTCATAAAATTTATTATTAATAAATGATTAAGTATTGAACTGTTCTTTCAATCAACAAATATACGAAAAACAATGTTCATCCGCATATTGCTGAAGATTAATTAAGAAATACTGGTCGTCCCATATCTCATATGGGTTTTGACGGTTGTACGGAAAGTGTCTTCGGTCATTCCATAAAGTCACGGCCAACCGCCACCGTGAGTATGGATTTTACGTTGGGTCAACATAGGATTTAGGGGTTAGAATTATTAAATTAATCATGTTGTCGCTTTGACATTGTTTCGAAGGACAAAAATAGGTACTTTTTGGAGAAGATGTACTCCTTCTTTTGGGTATTTTCATTAAATACTCTAAAAAAGAGGATTTGGTGCATTTTGTATAATGTCTCGTTCGTTTGGGGTATAAGTGAGGATAATCATATAAAAATAGACCATTCATCGCACTTTTTGTCGTTTGGGTTTGTTATATTTGTGTGTGTTTATAAACTCTAAAATATCAATGTATGAAAAGCTGGAAAGTAGAAGCAGCCATCATAGCCGTGGGGCTGCTTTTGTTGGGAATCATGGTAAAAGGCGGTATCAACAATTTTGTGAATAAGGACCGTGTGGTCAGTGTGAAAGGGCTGGCCGAAATGGAAGTGCCTGCCGACAAGGTAGTCTGGCCTCTTGTCTACAAAGACATAGGTAATGACCCTGCACTGCTTTATGCCAATATGGAGAAGAAAAACGCTGCCGTCGTGAGTTTCCTTGAAAACAACGGTATTGAGAAGGAGGAAATCAGTATTGCACCGCCCGAAGTGATTGACATGCAGGCCGAACGTTACGTTGACCGCAACGTGGCCTATCGTTATAATGCCACGTCTGTCATCACTGTCACTTCCAAGAATGTGGATAGGGTGCGTAAGCTCATGTCGGGGCAGGCTGAACTCTTGAAGCAGGGTATTGCCATCACGGGAGGGGATTATAAATATAATGTGTCTTATGAATTCACCGGTCTCAACGAAGTGAAGCCCAGAATGATAGAGGAGGCCACGAAGAACGCTCGTGCTGCAGCTGAGAAGTTTGCCAAGGATTCGGACAGTGAACTGGGGAAAATCCGCAATGCCTCGCAAGGGCAGTTCTCCATAAGTGACCGCGATGCCTATACTCCTTATATAAAAAGCGTACGTGTAGTGACTACTGTGAACTATTATTTGAAGAAATAACGAACTCGTCCGCATCTTTCCAAGCGGGAAACTTTAGCCTGAACTCCTGCAGGGAGGAAAGGTTGAGGGAGGCGGTGGCAATCGCCTCTTCGTTGTCGGGCACAGTGGCAAGCACTTCCCCCTTCGGAGAGTAGACCACACTGCCTCCGCTGTGTGGAATGTCTCTGCCGTCCTTGCCGATACGGTTGACACCGCAGACATAACTGATGTTTTCCAGCGCGCGCGCTTGCAGCAGGATGTCCCAGACTTTCCGGCGGGGAATGGGCCAGTTGGCGACGTAAATCAGGAGGTCGTATTCATTGCTCGTATTGCGGCTCCAGACCGGGAAACGAAGGTCATAGCATACAAGCAGCAGTATATTCCAGCCGCGATATCGGATGATGGGACGCCGGTTGCCGGGGGTGAAATGTTCTGTCTCGTGCCCCATCCGGAAGAGGTGGCGTTTGTCGTAATAGTAAGCATTGCCTTCGGGCGTAAGGAAGAATGCGCGGTTGTAGTAGGATGGCTTTCCGCCTTCCGAGGCTGTTTCGCAGGCAATATAGCTGCCGGCAAGAGCAAGCCGGTACTCTTCGGACCATTGGCGCAGTGTTGCGATGGTTTCTCCCGTTGTGGGTTCGGCCAAGCTGGCGGTGTCCATACTAAAGCCGGTGGAGAATGTTTCCGGTAAAACAACAATCTCCGTTGTTCCACGAAGAGTTTCTAACTTCTCGCGGAGACGACGGAGATTTTCTTGTTTATTTTCCCAGACGATGTCTGTTTGCAAGATGCTTATTCGCATGGCATTAATGCTTAATACCTGATTAGATATTTCCTAAATCAAAATTTTCGGGATTTTTTCCTTTAAAGTTCTTGAAGTACAGTTTTATCTCGCGCATATCCTTTTCGATGTCTCCGGTAGGCATGACAGCCTTGGTAGAGGAGATGGTCTTGGAAGGATAATCAATCCCGATAAGCATGATGGGCACTTGTGCTTTAAGTGCTATGTAATAAAAACCTTTCTTCCAGTTGGGATTGGCTTTACGGGTTCCTTCCGGTGTAATAGCCAGGTGGAAATGCTTGCTGTTTGCAAACTTTTCGGTCATTTGGTCCACTAAGGAAGATTTACGTCCCCGGTTCACCGGAATGCCGCCAACGGCTTTGAATATCAGTCCCAGAGGAAAAAAGAACCATTCCTTTTTCATCATGAAACTGGTCTTGCGACCGATGGCACCATAAAACAATTTACCGATAAATAAGTCCCAATTGGAAGTATGGGGTGCCGCACAAATTACACATTTGTCGTAGTCGGGCACCGTCACGTTTGTCTTCCAGCCCAGCAGGCGATAATAAATGAAGCTATAAAAGGCTTTCTTCATCTTATTTCAGTTTGCCCATTGCGTCAATAATTTCGTCTACTTTTGCATTGAAGTCAGCACGAAGTTTTTTGTAGAAACCTTTTACATTTCCTGGCTCGGTGTGGCTGATGCGGCTTATGAATTCATCTTGCATTTTCAGAATTTCAGCCATCAGTTCATCGGCTTTTTGTTTGTCTGTTCCAGGCACATATAAGCTGTTTACAAGACACTCTGTGAACAATTCACCTGCAATATAGTTTATATTCTTCTTTAGTTCTTTTCTACTTGCCATAATCTTTACGTTTAAAATGAATAATCTGAATTATTTTCGGTAAAGATAATGTTTTTCTTTGTTAGTGTAGAGCAAAAAAGGGTTTTTATGTGTTTTTAATTTAGTAGTTTTGTGGAATTATTCCACAAACTGTGGACACATTCCACAGGGAAAAATGGAGGATGCCACCATGAATAAAGAACTGCCGTCTGCTTTTCTGCTTGATATATAGTTTGTTAGACGTAATGGATGAGATAGTGATAGATTGGCATCGGATTTGCTTTAATAGAAAGAAACAGGGTTAAATTTAATATACAAACAAGCATGAGACAGTTTTTTACGAAAAAAGAATTGAAACTAAAGAAGAAGAGGTTGCTGATGATGGTTGCCTGCATGGCGGTATTGTTGGCAGGTTACGTTATTCTGACTTGGCCTAAGAAGGTGGAATCGGAAGCTCCTACCGTGATTGTGGAATCTGCGGAAAAAGGAGATGTGGAGATATATGGCGAGTACGTGGGACGTATTCGCGCTCAGCAGTTTGTAGAGGTACGTGCGCGTGTGGAAGGGTATTTGGAGAATATGCTTTTCGCAGAAGGAACATATGTCACCAAGAACCAGGTACTTTTTGTGATAAACCAGGACCAGTATAGGGCAAAGGCTGACAAAGCTCGTGCACAGTTAAAGAAGGATGAAGCGCAGGCATTGAAGGCAAAGCGCGATTTGGAGCGTATCCGCCCCCTCTATGCGCAGAACGCTGCCAGCCAGCTGGATTTGGACAATGCCCAGGCTGCTTACGAGACTGCAGAAGCCTCAGTAGCGATGAGCCAGGCCGATTTGGACCAGGCTGAATTGGAATTGGGATATACGTTGGTCCGTTCTCCGCTATCGGGACATATCAGTGAAAGAAATGTGGATTTGGGAACATTGGTCGGACCGGGAGGCAAGTCCTTGCTGGCTACGGTTGTGAAAAGTGATACGGTTCTGGTAGATTTCAGCATGACGGCATTGGATTACCTGAAAAGCAAGGAACGGAATATCGATATAGGGCGTCAGGACTCTACACGTTCCTGGCAGCCGAACATTACGATTACTTTGGCGGATAATACCGTCTATCCTTATAAGGGCTATGTGGATTTTGCCGAACCTCAGGTGGACCCTCAGACCGGAACATTCTCCGTGCGTGCCGAAATGCCGAACCCTAACAAAGTGTTGTTACCGGGGCAGTTTACAAAGGTTAAGCTATTGCTGGATGTACGTGAGGGTGCTGTCGCCGTTCCTCAAAAGGCGGTTACCATTGAGAAAGGTGGTGCATATATTTTTGTGATGCGCCGGGACTCTACGGTTGAAAAGCGTTTCATTGAACTGGGACCTGAATTTGGCAACAATTGGGTGGTTGAGCGTGGTCTGGTTGCCGGAGAACAAATTGTGACTGAAGGTTTCCACAAGCTGACTCCGGGTGTGAAAGTACGTGCCCAGGCTGCCGTTCCTAAAAAGGAGGAAGAGCAGACGAGTGATTCTCTGAACAAGCAGGTTGTTTCCGAAACGAAGCAGACTACTCCGGCTGAGAATAAATCAAAGGACAACAACCCTTCAAAGTAATGATGTTATGAAAGTAAGTTTCTTTATAGACCGCCCGGTATTCTCGGCGGTGATATCGATTGTGATTGTAATTGTCGGTATCATTGGCCTGACCATGCTGCCGGTAGACCAATATCCGCAGATAACGCCTCCCGTAGTGAAAATCAGCGCTTCCTATCCGGGAGCCAGTGCGCTGACTGTTTCGCAGGCGGTGGCAACCCCTATCGAGCAGGAGATAAACGGCACTCCCGGCATGTTGTACATGGAGTCCAACAGTTCCAATTCCGGTGGCTTTTCGGCTACGGTCACTTTCGACGTGTCTGCCGACCCGGATTTGGCTGCCGTAGAAATACAGAACCGTGTGAAACTGGCGGAGAACCGTTTGCCGGCCGAAGTGATTCAGAACGGTATTTCTGTGGAAAAGCAGGCTCCCAGCCAGTTGATGACCATCTGTCTGACTTCCAGTGACCCGAAGTTCGACGAAATTTATCTGAGTAACTTTGCCACTATCAATGTGCTCGACTTGTTGCGCCGTATCCCCGGTGTGGGACGTGTTTCCAACATCGGCAGCCGCTACTATGCCATGCAGATATGGGCGTTGCCCGACAAACTTGCCAACTTTGGCCTGACGGTGCAAGACTTGCAGAATGCCCTGAAGGACCAGAACCGTGAGTCTGCTGCGGGTGTTTTGGGGCAACAGCCGGTGAAGGGACTCGACATTACTATCCCTATCACTACCCAGGGACGTTTAAGTTCGGTAAAGCAGTTTGAGGACATTGTAGTCCGTGCCAATGCCAACGGTTCCATCATCCGTCTGCGCGATGTGGCGCGTGTTTCATTGGAAGCATCTTCCTATAGTACGGAAAGTGGAATCAACGGCGAGAATGCCGCCGTGCTCGGTATCTATATGCTTCCCGGGGCCAATGCCATGGAGGTTGCGAAGAGCGTAAAGGCTGCTATGGAGGAAATCAGTGCAAATTTCCCTGAAGGGATGAGCTATGAGATTCCCTTCGACATGACGACTTATATTTCCGAATCCATTCACGAAGTGTACAAGACGTTGTTCGAAGCGCTGATTCTGGTGGTGCTGGTCGTATTCCTTTCCTTGCAAAGCTGGCGTGCGACGGTGATACCGATTGTTGCGGTACCTATTTCCCTGATTGGTACCTTCGGTTTCATGCTTATTTTCGGCTTCTCTCTGAACATACTGACTTTGCTTGGATTGATTCTCGCCATCGGTATTGTGGTGGATGATGCCATTGTGGTGGTGGAGAATGTAGAACATCTTATGGAGACGGAGAAATTGAGCCCGTATGAAGCTACCAAAAAGGCGATGAACGGATTGGCAAGTGCCTTGATTGCCACATCATTGGTGCTCTGTGCCGTGTTTGTGCCGGTAAGTTTCTTGAGCGGAATCACCGGACAGTTATACCGTCAGTTTACCATTACTATCGCCGTTTCCGTATTGCTTTCTACGGTAGTGGCCCTGACGCTTAGTCCCGTCATGTGTTCGCTCATATTGAAGCCCGACAGTGGAAAGAAAAAGAACATAGTTTTCCGCAAAATCAATGAATGGCTGAACTTGGGCAATCACAAATACGTGGCTGTCATTAACCGGGTCATCAGGAATCCCCGCCGCTTGATGAGTGCGTTCGGCCTGGTACTGGTTGCCATTTTCATTATCCACCGGTTGGTGCCTACCAGTTTCCTGCCGGTAGAAGACCAGGGCTATTTTAAGATAGAGTTGGAGTTGCCGGAAGGTGCTACTTTGGAGCGAACCCGTGTGGTGACCGACCGTGCCGTGCAATACTTGGAGAAGAATCCCTATGTGGCCTATGTGCAGAACGTGACGGGTAGCAGCCCCCGTGTGGGTAGCAACCAGGCACGCAGTGAGCTGACGGTTATTCTGAAACCGTGGGAAGAGCGTAAGGGGATTTCCATCGATAAGATAATGGAGAATGTGGAGCAGGATTTGAAGGAATATCCCGAATGCAAGGTCTATCTTTCCACGCCTCCGGTCATTCCGGGATTGGGTACCTCGGGAGGTTTCGAAATGCAGCTTGAGGCGCGTGGAGAGGCGACGTTTGACAACTTGGTGCAGGCGGCAGATACGCTGATGCTGTCTCTTATACACATCTCCGAGCCCACGAGACATGCGCAGA
>ENA-OZTM01000203-OZTM01000203.1-human-gut-metagenome-genome-assembly--contig:-NODE-203-length-15295-cov-5.169685_pt1 | contig 15295 bp, 9 predicted proteins | sample MGYA00244232_ERZ653994 | MGnify/ENA primary metagenome ERZ653994 (study PRJEB26926, sample SAMN06164574) | human gut metagenome | biome: ENVO:00009003; feature: ENVO:2100002; material: ENVO:00002003... | reverse complement strand
GAGATCTGCGCATGTCTCGTGGGCTCGGAGATGTGTATAAGAGACAGGTATACATGCGATAAACGTACTGCCGACTGAGATTCTGATAAGTGCATATGCTGTGACTACAACAAGCACATCATGTACCAGCGCAAGGATAGCACTTGAAGCAAATCTGATGTCCTTGAATCTGAACCAGATATATAACAGCATGAAAATACATGAAATAATAACTGCCTTTACAGCGTTTGTTCTCATCTCTCCACTGATTGTTGAGCTGATACTCTGAGTCTCTATAGTTGATGCATCAACATTGAAATCCTTCTCAAGAAGAGCTGCGAGATCCTGTCTCTCATCGAGTGAAAGTGTACGTGTCTTTAATGTGACATCATGGCTGCCCTGGACTGTAGTAACCTGCACTGCACTATTGCCAAGGAGCTTTGATACTGAAGGCACGATGTCCTTCTCAACCTCTGCGGCTGTATAATCCTTGCCAAAGTCTGCTGTGGTTGATGTACCACCTACGAACTCAAGGCTGTAGTTTAATGCATTGCCGCTTGTAGCACCGAAATAAATCATACCGCCGATACCTGCAAGTATAACTACACCTGAGATAACAAAGTATTTAACTCTGTTCTGTACAAATCTGATAACCTTTCTCTTCTTTGCCTTGCCGTAGAACTTCTCAGCTCTGACACCGACACCGTAAAATGCTCTTGTAAGGTATTTTGCAATAAAAAGAGCTGTAAACAGTGACAGAATAATTGAAATCATAAGTGTGTATGCAAAGCCCTTTACTGTACCTGAACCGAGCACCATAAGCACAAGTGCTGCGATAAATGTAGTAACCTGTCCATCGAGGATGGCTGAAAGAGCCTTCTTGTAGCCCTCATTTACTGCAGCAAGCACTGATTTGCCACCTGCGATTTCCTCACGGATACGGGCAAATACGATAACGTTTGCATCTACTGCCATACCGATACCAAGGATGATACCCGCGATACCCGGCAGTGTAAGTGTAATCTCAAACCAGTAAATAAACAGTACTGTAAGCATTGAGTAGAGTGCAAGTCCGATAGATGCAACCACACCGAGTATACCATAGAGCACAATCATGAATATCATGATTAAGATAATTCCGATAATTGCAGCCTTTACTGCATTTGTGAGCGCTGTTCCACCGAGCTGTGCGCCAACAACATTTGACTCTAACTCCTCGAGCTGGAGGTTGATGGCTCCGACACGGATAAATGTTGCAAGGCTTGTTGCCTCGTCATAATCCTTCATTCCGTTGATTACACAGTTACCATCTGAGATAACGGCGCTTACTGTAGGAACGCTGATGAAATGATCATCATAGTATATACCGATTGACTGTCCTGCATCCTTTGCCTTCTTTGTGGCATCTGCCCATGTGTCAATAGCCTTATCCTTGAGCTTTAATGAAACAACAGGCTCCTTGGTTGATGTAGATGATGACTGGTCATACTGGGCGCTTGCATCCTTTACATCGTTACCATCGAGGATGACTGAACCATTGGCCTTTAAGGTGTCAATATCATAATTGAGCTTGTAGCCGCCCTCAACCGATGTGTCCTGTGTATAGTTGGCATTTCCGTCACTGTCATACTGGGCGATGAAGTACAGTGATCCCGGACTTCCAAGATCCTCGAGTACCTTGTTAGGGTCGTCAACACCCGGAATCTCTACAGTGATACGGTCATCCCCGCTCTTGTATACAGAGTACTCTGTTGTGTAGCTCTCTGCACGCTCCTCGAGCTTTGCGATAGTATCATTTACGTCCTTGTCTGAAGGATTCTTGTCCTTGATATGGTAGGTGATTGAAACACCACCTGAGAGGTCGAGACCAAGCTTGATATTCTGATAATCCTTATCCTTGGTGCTCTCACCATTAGCAGTTGCCTCCTGCTTTTGCTTTGTGTCGGTGATTACTGCAGTGGAATACCAGCCCAGCAAGCCGATACAAATGACTGCCACAAGGATAATCACCCAACTCTTTCCTTTTTTCATTTTCTTATACCTTCCTGTCATTTTGCTACCATCCATATAGGTATACAGATGGCAAATATATTCGCACACGGGTCACAAATACCGCTATCCGTTTCCCGTGACAAATTCAAATTATTGTGCATCATCTGCCATATCAGCCTCTGCTGCCTTAATCATGATAGCGCACTCTATACGCTTCTTCTGCAGCTCGCAGCCTAAATCATAGGCATCAGTGATTGTGCCGTGGAAGTTGTATGAGTTGGCGGCACAGCCACCGCTGCAATAGAATCTGGCAAAACAGTTGCGACATTTTTCCTTGGCATAAACATTACAGCACTTAAACTCATCCTGGATGTCAGTGGCCTTGATGCCATCCCAGACATTACCCATAATGAAGTCCTCATTGCCCACAAACTGGTGGCATGGATATAAATCTCCCCATGGAGTCACTGCCAGGTACTCTGTTCCTGAGCCACAGCCGGAAAGACGCTTATATACACAAGGTCCTCCCTCTAAATCTATCATAAAATGGAAGAAATTGAAGCCGTTTCCTGCCTTGTTTCTCTTTACCATCTCTGCTGCAAGTCTGTCGTACTCATCAAAGAGCACAGGTAAATCAGATTCCTTAAGTGCATACTCATCTGTAGGCTGTGCCACCACAGGCTCAACCGAAATCTGCTTGAAGCCTAAATCAGCCAGATGAAGCACATCCTTTGAAAAATCAGTATTGAAATGTGTGTATGTACCTCTCACATAGTACTTGTCCTGATGTCTGCTCTCCGCAAACTTCTGGAATTTCGGAACAATAAGGTCATAACTGCCGGCACCCTTTCTGAAAGGTCTCATGCGGTCATGAACCTCCTTGCGTCCGTCGATACTAAGGACTACATTGTCCATCTCTTTGTTGGCGAACTCCATAATCTCGTCATTTAAAAGCACACCGTTTGTGGTGAGTGTGAACCTGAAATGCTTGTCATGAAGCTTCTCCTGCTCTCTTCCATATGCCACAAGCTGCTTCACCACATCCCAGTTCATGAGAGGCTCTCCTCCAAAGAAGTCTACCTCTAAGTTTCTTCTGCTGCCTGAATTGGCAATCAGGAAATCAAGTGCCTGTTTTCCTGTCTCGTAGCTCATGAGAGCTCGTCTGCCGTGATACTCGCCCTCCTCTGCAAAACAATATCTGCAGGCAAGGTTGCAGTCGTGCGCTATGTGAAGGCAAAGTGCCTTTACAACTGTCTGGCGCTTCTTGAAATCTATGATACGTTCTTTGTATGTATCTTCTGTGAAGAGCTCTTCATTATCCTTAAGCTCATTTACTTCCTGTATTGCTTCTTCTATCTCCGTCTGTGGATACCTGTCCACAAGCTTTTCAATAATCTCCTTAGCTGAGTTGTCCTCAAACAGCTCAATAACGTCATATGTGACATCATCCACCACATGGATTGCGCCACTGTTGACATCTAAGACAATATTATAGCCGTTGTTCTTGTACTGATGAACCACTACAATATTCCTCTCTTTCTATACACATTTTAAAATTACCACTGCGAAAAGAGTGTGCACCTATCAGCGCACACTCTTTAAATCCGCTTCACCTATGACTATTTGTACTGCTCACAAGTCTGGTTTCCAACTGTACAAGATGTCTTGCAAGCTGACTGGCATGATGTCTGGCACTCGCCACATCCGCCCTTTTTAACTGTGTTCTGTAATTTTCTTGTATTTAATGTCTTTACGTGTTTCATTTTTATCTCCTTTTCATTTAACGATGTCTCATTGACACATCATATTTGCTTTCAACATTATATCACAGCATTATCAATATGAAAAGTCCTTTTTTAGCGAAAAACAAGCGCTGAAAACATTACCAGAAGGAGTATTATCAAAAGCTCGAAAATATTTTTGGATTCACCTATATCTATGACCACTGTTGCTATCACATACGTTATCCAGTATGCTACGACCGTCACCCTGATAAAACGTCTGCGGTGAAAGCAGCATTTGAGCAAAAATCCGCACACAAGCCCCACCACTATATTGACCGCCATTGAGAGTGCAAAGCTTATCCACTCCGCCATGCCGACAAAGCACTGTACTATGGAAAGTATGATAAGGCACAAAAGCGCCGTAAGATGCATGATACATATTGTTATCACAGGACCTTTGATTTTTCTCCACATAAAAACGCCCTCCACACATCATATATATGTGCAGAGGGCGGTAATTATTCATGTATGAAATTCATTCGTGATTACAGTTCACAGTTATTAACTGTTCTAGGGAATGGGATAACGTCACGGATATTGCCCATGCCGGTAAGATACATTACGCATCTCTCAAAGCCCAATCCAAAGCCTGCGTGTCTTGCAGAGCCGTATTTTCTTAAGTCAAGGTAGAACTTGTAGTCATCCTCTGAAAGTCCAAGCTCATTTATTCTGGCAAGAAGCTTGTCGTAATCATCCTCTCTCTGGCTTCCACCGATGATTTCTCCGATTCCCGGTACAAGACAGTCAACTGCTGCAACAGTCTTTCCGTCGTCATTCAGCTTCATGTAGAAGGCCTTTATCTCCTTCGGATAATCTGTGACAAATACAGGGCGCTTATAAATCTGCTCTGTGAGGTATCTCTCATGCTCTGTCTGTAAATCACAGCCCCATGATACCTTGTAATCAAACTTGTCATTGTGTTTTGAAAGGATATCTATAGCCTCTGTATATGTCACACGGGCAAAATCATTTTCAACAACATTTCTTAATCTGTCAAGGAGTCCCTTGTCCACGAAATTGTTGAAAAATGCCATCTCCTCAGGTGCATTTTCAAGCACATAGTTGATAACATACTTGAGCATGCTCTCTGCAAGCATCATATCATCCTCAAGGTCTGCAAAAGCAATCTCAGGCTCAATCATCCAGAACTCTGCCGCATGACGTGTGGTGTTTGAATTCTCCGCACGGAAGGTAGGTCCGAAGGTGTAGATATTCTTGAATGCCATAGCATATGTCTCGCCGTTTAACTGTCCTGAAACAGTAAGGTTGGTAGGCTTATTAAAGAAATCCTTTGAGAAATCCACCTTTCCTTCCTCTGTCATAGGGAGATTGTTCAAATCAAGTGTGGTCACCTGGAACATCTCTCCTGCACCCTCACAGTCACTTCCTGTGATAAGCGGTGTGTGCACGTACACAAAATCCCTCTCCTGAAAGAATTTGTGAATAGCATATGCGCAGAGTGAACGCACTCTGAAAACTGCCTCAAAAGTATTGGTACGAGGTCTTAAGTGTGAGATTGTACGAAGATACTCAAATGTATGTCTCTTCTTCTGCAGAGGATAATCCGGTGTGGATGCACCCTCAACAGTCACCTCAGTAGCCTGAATCTCAAATGGCTGCTTTGCATCCGGAGTGAGCACAAGAGTACCCCTTACGATAATTGCAGCTCCGACATTGATCTTGCCAACCTCATCATAGTTGTCTAAGCCATTTCCGTATACAACCTGGATTGGCTCAAAAAATGTACCGTCGTTTACCACGATAAATCCAAAATTCTTTGAATTACGATTGCTTCTGACCCATCCTCCGATAGTCACCTCTTTGTCAGCGAATTTGTCCTTGTTGCGGAAAATCTCGCGTATGTTTGTAAGTTCCATTATCTAATCCTCCATTTAAGCTGCCTGCGCATCACCACAGACAGCATATTTATCGTTATTATTCGGCATCCGCGCTGCCACTTGAAGTATCCGGCGCTGCACTGCCATCCTCAAATGTCACATTTGCTTTCTCTGTGACTGTATCAATAGCCTTGTTTACAAGGTACTGGTTCTTAAGGTATGTCTTTCCCTCATCCTTGTGTCCGCTTCCAAAATACTTGTATACCTCAGAAGCCTTGCTGAACTGACCATTGCTGGCTGATACGATGTAATCCACATAGCTGTTGAAGGCATCATCATCCATCTTGATATTTTCCTTCTCAGCGATAAGTCCAAAGATGAACTCTGTCTTTATCTGGTCTGTCAGATTCTCCTTCCACTTCTCTGTGGCCTGATCCACTGTCATGTTGTAGTTGGACTTTAAATATTTCTTAAGTGTCTGTCCATCCTTGACATTTTCTTTGGTAAATGAAGCAATATACTCATTGAGTCTGTCCTGTAGATACTCATCAGGAATCTCGACTGTGCTGTTTTCAATCATGTAGCTCTTTATCTTGTCCACCTCAGCGCTGTAGAGCTGCTGCTTCAAATCTTTCTCAATCTGTGTGGTAAGCTGGGCATTAGTTGTCACTCCGGCCTTTCCAAACACTGTGTTAACCTGCTCGTCTGTCATATCAGCAAGTGCAACAGGATCTGCTGAGTAAATGCCCTTTACTGTATACTCAAATGTAACTGTCTGTCCGTTTAAGTCGTCATTGCCATAATCCTCAGGGAATGTCACGTCACCCTTAACCTTGTCACCCACCTTGACTCCGATTATAGGCTTTGTAAATCCATCAATAAAGGATGAACCGCCGACCTGGCTGTTATTTGTCACATCAAGCATCACATCTGTAGCAGAACCACCATCAAATGCTTTGCCATCCTTATATCCTGTGTAATCAACCTTGACATAATCGCCATCTGCAACTGTATCACGATCTGTAACCTGCTTGTACGCATCTGCACCATATGACTGAAGCACATTGGTCAGATATGTCTGCTTTGCTGTATCGTTTATCTCATAATCGTTTGAGACAGTAATTGCAACGCCTGAATAGTCTGCAAGCTTTGTAACCTGCTTTGCGTAGTCTATGTCAAACTGTCCGCTTCGCATCGTCTCGCTGCCGGCCTCGGTGCCTGCCTCTGTTGCGCTCTTTGAGCCATCCTTTTTGCTCTTGTTGCTTATCACAACAGCAAGCGCAATAATTACCACGATAAGTGCAATCACAATCACCGCTATGACTGCCTTCTTACCTGTATTCTTCTTCTCACTCATTGGGATCCTCCTGAAATCTGTAAGTCATGTTATTTATATGTACAATGCCCTGCCACGGCAAAAACGCATTCGCAAAACACTATACCTGTCTACAATATCACATATCAGGTTAAATTACAACGAGTGAAATTTTCTTTATCTTTGCAAACACCGGAGGAGTATGCATCCTAAGCCCTACTGTCACCCTGGCATTCTTTTGCAGCCTTACCGGCTTAAGCAGATATGTCACAAATCTGACATCAGCCGGGAAAATGTCGCTTGTATATGTATGAACGCCGCTTTCATCCTCCACATCCATAAACAGCTCGACCTCGACACCTGTTGTATTGGTTCCTCTATAGTCAACCGCTGCTATATACTCACCGGTATATTCAATATCCACCGTCTGGCTTATCGAATAGTCAAAATTGGCATCCGAAGAGATAAACACTCCATCCTTCCCCAGTGTATACTGTCTTTCTTCGAGACTTGTCTCAATCTGCCAATTATTAAATCCATCCTTAAATTCAGGATTTGAGATTAGATTTCCATGAATCATAAGAAGCTTCATGAAATCCTCCACCTCCGGTGTTTCTTCATACTCATAAAGTGATTCAATATACTTATCAAGCTCTTTAATCGGAGGATTTTTCGGATCAAAGTCCCTGATTGCATCCCAGCCCGGCAAAGCCCTGCCATGCTCGTCAAACATACCCATATTCTCAAACCAGGTTCCCATGCCTTTACCAGGCACACCGACAGGCTCCCAGTAGTATACACCGGTCTTTCCGGTATCCTTTGACACCTCTGCTGCTATCTGCATGATTATTTCAAGAGACTTCTTCTGCTCTGCGCTGCCTGCATCAAGGCCTGCAGTCTCCATGAGTTCCTTCGAGATATGATCTCCCTTGCAATGCCTCCACGGATGAGCTGTCTCCACAATATAAACCGGCAGATTATATAATTTTATGAGCCTGCTCATAGTATCCTTCAAATCCATGAAGGTACCATGCCAGAACGAATAAAAGGAAAGGCCAATCGCGTCAATCGGCAGCATGCCCGCATTAAACATAGAATCAAACCAAGGCATAATACAGTTATATCTGCCTCCCTGATCCAGATGAATCATGACCTTTGTCTCCGGGAGCAGCTCCCTGACAGCTCTGATTCCCTCATTTACAAGCGCAGCCAGCTGCCTGTACTGTGGCACTGCACCATCCGGAAACAGCATACCACTCCTTATTTCATTGCCAATCTGAACCATATCCGGCGCACAATCCATGATTTTTAATCTGTATAGCACATCATATGTGTACTTGTGCACTGCCTCCTTCAGCTCATCAAAGCTTAAATTCTTCCACGCATCAGGCTTATTCTGCTGTCCCGGATCTGCCCAGTAATCCGAATAATGAAAATCCAGCAGAAAATGCATTTTGTATTTTTTAATGATATGAGCCATCTCGAGAACATATGTAAGACTGCAATACCCCTTAGACTCCGGCACCTTATCAGGCTCATTCCATATGCGCAGACGGACTGAATTTACATTATTCAGCTTTAAAAAATCAAATACCCTGCACACATGACCTTCCCTATCCATTATTTGTATATTATTGTCAACCATCATAGGAACGGATGAAATATCCACTCCCTTTAAGAAATTGCTATCCTTTTTCTGCTTGTGCTGCTGCTTAAGCTGATACATCTTTGTGTCAGCACTTACGAGATAATCGTCAAAGCTCTTACCACTGCCCGGCTTCGTATATATGATGCCGTGACTGATAAACAGGCTGTGCTGCTCCATGATATCATACACGCGCTTTATATACTTCTCAGCAGTGTCATGCCTGTCCCCGGGGATAAACACGATAAATTCATCTCCACCGAATCTATATACCATACTTCCTTCAGGCTTTTGCTCATCAAGCACCCTCGCCACAGTCTTTAAAAGCTCGTCACCGTACTGGTGTCCGTATGTATCATTTATGTCCTTGAAATCATCCACATCGAGAAATACTATGGTGCAACCGACATTTTGGTCTTCAAGCTCAGCAAACATAGGAATGACCATCTCATTGCATGCCACACGATTGTATAGGCCTGTGAGCGCATCATGGTTGTAGAGATTCTTAAGCTCATTATTTGTATTCTCAAGTACCTTTTGCTTAAAAAGATTCTCAAGCTTCTTGAGCAAGGCCGACTGTATATCAAACTGCTCAGGATGGTCGTACAAAAACTCAGGATTCCTGAATATTACATAGCCCACTATCTCGTCCCTGAAATGCAGCGAGTAATACATATAGCAGGTGTTTTTATCTACACTCTGCATGTACTGCATAAGGTCATTTACACTCTTAAACTCAAGTTTTCCATTGTACTTGTCATCCGCATAGAGTACAACCTCGTCGTCAATATCATAGCCATGCTTCCTAAAGTGTGCATTGTTCCTTGCAGCTGCCAGATCAGAAACACTGACCACATACACTCCGTCACACTTCATGCTCTGTATATAGTCAGAGTATCTCTCAAACAAATCATAGTATTCATTGCACTCCTCGAGCTCTTTCTGGAGGATCATTACTGCATCCTCCTCCTGCTCTTTTGCAACGGAGCCTTTGATAATATTCTTTATGTAATTACGATAATCCACTCTGCCGGTATTAGGGCATCCGCAGCTCTCAGCCGGGATAAACTCAGAATCAAGGTATTTATCAGAAGCATCGCCCGTGCCATTCCAAAGCGCCTTAAATATCTCAAGAACTTTTCTGCCTATATTGCCCCTGTTGTGCTCCACTGTTGTAATCTGTGGGTTAAAGTACGCAGCCTTATCCAGATTGTCAAAGCCTGTGACCTTAAAATCCTGTGGTACCTTGTATCCGAGAACCTCTGCTGTCGCACACAGCCCTGCTGCTATATTGTCATTTGCACATAAAAAGACATCCGGTAACGGCTTTTTGCTCTCGTGCCAATCACTCATATACCTGACACCTGTCTGATAATCAAAATCACCAAACATGTACATATCAGCTGTAAGTTGTATGCCATAATCACTTACAGCCTTCTTGAAGGCCTCAAAACGCATTCTGTTCTCATAATGATACGGCGGACCACCTGCAAACACAAAGCTTTTGCAGCCATGCTCATAGTACATATGATCCATCACCTTGCGAAACAGCCTCTTATTGTCGTTGCCTACATAGTAAAACCCATCAACCTTATACCCGATACTCACTACCGGCACATTTACCGACTGAAGCTTTCTGACCATATAATGTATCTCATCCTGGTTGATCGTATTGGTGCAGTCAAATACCACTCCGTCGAAGCTGTTTAAATCAGGCAAATCGTTCAGCGCATACTCGCCTTTGTTAAACTTTGGATCTTGACTCCAGGTTCCGTTGGTATTGTAAAAATACAGGCACACATCCAGTCCCAGCTCTTTAGAGCCTTCCATGATACCCTCAACCCACGAATATGTTACATATCTTCTCCAGCCATCAGCCAGAAGAGCAATTTTCTTCATTAATAGGTACCCCTTTGCATCTTCTAAAGACTTTTCCCAAAATATAGTTCTATTATATTACGGTTTTACCTATTCTTGCAATAAAGATTGATTTTTTTTAGCATATTTGATAGAATTAATTTAAATAAGCAAATTTTTAGGAGGGATACGTTTTGAATCCAGCATTAATCGTACTTATTGTTATCGCAGTAGTGCTTGTGGTAGCATTTATAGTATTAACAATCCTCGGTAAAAAAGCACAAAAAAGAAAGGAAGAGCAGGACGAACAGATAGCTGCTGCATCACAGACAGTCAATATGCTAATCATTGACAAAAAGCGTATGAAGCTAAAGGATGCCGGTCTCCCACAGCAGATTATTGAGCAGACACCAAAGCTTATGCGCCGCTCAAAGCTGCCTGTAGTCAAGGCCAAGGTCGGACCAAGAGTCATGACTCTTATCGCAGACGAGCAGATCTTTGATGAGATTCCTTTAAAGAAAGAGGTTAAAGCTTCTGTCAGCGGTATCTACATCACAGCTGTCCGCGGTATCAGAGGACCTCTTGAGAAGCCTAAGAAGAAAAAAGGCTTCCGTGCAAGAATGGCAGCAAACTACAGCAAGGCCAACGAACAGCTCAAGGCTGAGGAGGCTGCAAAGGCTGAAAGAAAAGCTGCTAAAGCGGCTGCCAAAAAGGCTAAGCAGAAATAATATCATGATTTAATTTTCATGTACATAAACAGAGCATGTGGGATGGCTTTCATCCTCACATGCTCTGTTTTTTATATGCTTTATATATTTTTTACCCCATATGCTTGGCAGACTTTTATGCAATTTTGACTGCTGCGCCTTTTTTCTTCACAGCTATATTGATGTGACAGTCGCCTACAAATTCATAGTTGACATCAAGTGCATACTTTACCTCTGCCCTTATCTCGTCCTCAGTCTCCTTTACCTCTATGCTTGTGGCATCAATACCTATCTGGATACTTCCAAACGGTGTATAATAATATGTCAGGTTTTTCTTTCCCTTCTCAAATATCATATGTACACTCATAGGTCCCTTGCGGGTGAACTCAAGATAATTTTCATTGAATTTAAGCATATTTTTGAGTGTCTGGGTCTCACCCTCCATTATCTCCTCAAAAAGCACATAGTGCTTGTTATTTCTTATATAATACTCTCCCGGGGCAATCACCTCTACCGCATCCGACTGCTGGTCCGGTGCGAGCTGTAAACCCTTTAATGATACTACTACATCCTTTGTCATTTCTTTCTCCTTATCCTCTTGCATATCTAAATTAATTCACGCTTTAATAATTTCTCATCACATATTTTCTTTTAATATATTTTTTCAGCATGAATATACTAACTGTTTTATCTGAAAATATCAAGGATTTTTAGTTTTATTTCATATTTTCCACTGTCAAATATGCTCTCATACTCGTCCGGAGTGAGTACCTCCTTAAGATTTTCCTTTGCTTCGTCCTCCACCACCTCGTACACACTGCCCCTAAAGCACATGTTTGGATACAGCACGCACCACCAGTTATGACCGGCTCCATCGCCCAGTGTTATTTCAAGCGCCTCGTAATTTCCCTCAGGAAATGTATAGTCCCCATACGTCTTTTCCGGGAAATCGGTGTGTGTAAGCTCTGCCGATGCGCCATATGTAAAACCGTTTGCTGCAAGCGTCTCCTTTGATACCGCTATTATTTCGTCCATATGGTCATTTACGGTGGCTCTGGTTTCATCAATATTTTCGCACTCCAGCAGATATGGCTCTATGTAAGCCCCTACTGCATCGCGCACCTGCTTTTTCACATTCTGGTCTGCTTCGCTGTCGCTGTTTGCCAGCACGTGGAAACGCAGGATTTTGCCGGCGATGGATTTTTGCATGTCGGCTGTACACGCTATACTATTGGTGTTTGCGGCAGGTGTATGATTTTTTGCAGCTATCGCTGCCGTAAGGGATATTATTGCTATGGTTGTTATTATTATTTTCTTTCTCATGTAAACAAGTATTGCCTTATTTGACGAGCTTATTCATCCTTTTTGAAAATTTTACCGGGTTTCATGAATTTCATTCGTATAGTCATCCAGCAATGTGCCAAGTGTAATTATCGGTTCACCATCCTCATGATTCTCCTTATTTATTTTCTGCTCATAATAATCACCCATGTTATCAAAGATATCATTTATATCATCTGCTATGCACACATATGTGTTTCTCGGAAATTTTTTTGATATCTTGCAATATTCCATGAAATCTGAATAAGCAGCTTTATCTTTTCTAAGTGTTTTTCCTATTAAAATCACCTTCAAATGATTGGTATCGGCTTTTTGTGACAACCGATCCTCGAAGCTGTCCACTGCTGTTTTGATATCATCTGCATATTCCGGTTCGTATGATTTGTCCATGTTATAGTAGAACTCTATATATCCGCTATTTTCATTTGCCGAAACATCTCTGTGGCTAACATATGCTTTGTTATCAGTTACTTCTTTATCGGTTATTTCGTCAGTATCTACATCTACAATATCCACCGCCGCAAGTGTCGGAAAACAGCGCTCCTCAAGTTCCACTGCACTGCAGCCGGTGAGCATGAGACCTATCGTCAGCACTACTATGACCGGTATCGCTATGCACAATAAAAATCCAAGATATTTTTTCACGATTTCACCTCCACTTTCAAGAATATATGCTAAGGTCACTGTGACTGCTATGACAAAAATGATGCACCAGCTTCTCATAGTGCTCTTTTCCTTGTCATGGCTTTTCTGTCTGTCAGAGCCAAATTGCTTATTGCTGCAGGAATGCCGGTTTTTATTAAATGTAAATATAATTTTTCCCGTATTTTCAGCAAAATTCTCACATCTTAAAACCGCATAATAAAGGCTCATATTGAGTACTGAAAACAGCGTGAAAAACCACACCGACAGCATCAGTGCATCTGCCCTCTTGAAGAAGCTGCCTTTTATCTGCACATCACTCATCAGTACAACAGCCGGAAACTCTATTTCCGACAGTGAATATTTTCCGAAGTTTCCAAGCAATACTGCATACAATAAAAAAAGAATGCCTGCATATGTGAATATTGCTTTACTCACACTCCCTCGTATCTGTGATGCAGTGCGTTCCCTTACAAACAGTATATTGAACACAGAAATGGATGCTGCAAACACATAGTATGCGCCCGCAAATATATCCGCTATGCCAAAGTCCACACCGACTCTGTCCTTAATCATCAGATAGTCTAATCTCACATCCGATATCGCAAACAAAAGCATAGCAGCAAGCGGTATCAGCACAAAGAAAAATACTACCTCGTATACCCTGGCACGGCACTCCACTCCGCCACTTAGCGCATAAGCGCACACTGCCATTATCACAAGAAGTACAACTGTAAATAACTCATCCGGTATAAGGCTGTCACGTATCAGCTTTACAAATATCCATGCAAGAAATGCGGCCTGTGACAGCTCGTATATCGCAATAATTAAATCATAAATTAACATTTTTGTATGTGCTGTTTTACCAAAGCTTCTGTCATATATACTTTTCTTCTGTTCTCGTACCTCGCTTACTATCCACATGAATAGCCATGCCATGAAAACTCCGAGTGCGATTGAGATAAAGGCATACTTTCCAAGCTTCGCCAGATTGTTTGGAAGCACCAGTGTGCCGACTCCAAGCAGATTAAAGACGTATAACCTGTATAGCTGGCGGGGCGATATGCTTTCATTTTGTGCAAATGTGTAGCTTGTGCTCATATTTTTAGTCATCATTATTTCCTTTCAGCTTTCTGCACTCCTTTTCTCTTGCAAATACAGGCCGCCTCCATAGTCTGCGAAGCGGAAATCGTATTATACTGTCCTTTTCATCCTCGCCGCCTGTCAGCTCGCTGCCCACAAATGGCATCATGTATGGGTAACCACAGCTTTTGAGCTTTGCGAGATGCAAAAGTATCACCATCAGACTTATTAAAAATCCAAAATATCCAAGCCATGCCGACATCATTATTACAACGAATTTGAGTATCCTAAATGAAAATGCAAACTCCTCACTCGGTATGGCAAACGAACAGAGTGCGGTGAATGCAACAAGAATGACCACTATAGGGCTTACTAAATTTGCATCCACTGCTGCCTGTCCGATTATGAGGCCTCCGACTATGCCTATCGTGTTTCCCATTGCTCCGGGAAGTCTTATGCCGGCTTCGCGAAGCAGCTCAAAGGACAGCTCCATCATGAGCACCTCTATGAGCTGGGGAAACGGGCAGCCGAGTCTGGCTTCATAAAACGCCAGTATGAGTGGTGTCGGCAGTATCTGTGTATGAAAATTTGTGACCGCCAGATAAAGCCCCGGCAATGTAAATGACATGAAGGCAGCCACGTACCTTATCAGCCTGGCAAAGCTTGCCGCTATCGTTCTGTTATAGTAATCATCTGCGGTTTTTAAAAAATTGTTCATGGTGGTTGGCAGTATTATTGCTATCGGTGAATTATCGCACAGCACCACCACCCTCCCCTCTAGGAGCGCATTTACCGCCACATCCGGCCGCTTTGTGGTCTGAATCTGTGGAAACGGCGAATACCATTTTGCCTCAGCAAACTGTTCAAGAACTCCCGAGTCACCCACATGGTCTATTACATAGCTGTCCAGATTCTTTTCTACTTCCTCTACAAGCCCCGGTTTTACGAGGTCACTCACATACAATATGTCCACATTGCTGTGTCCGCGAAGCCCCTTTTTCACCTCTTTACACTTTAAGCGAGTGCTCCTTAACCTGCGCCTGATAAGTGCAGTATTTATCTTTATGCTGTCTCTTATACACATCTCCGAGCCCACGAGACATGCGCAGATC
>ENA-OZTM01000172-OZTM01000172.1-human-gut-metagenome-genome-assembly--contig:-NODE-172-length-16233-cov-6.823835_pt1 | contig 16233 bp, 10 predicted proteins | sample MGYA00244232_ERZ653994 | MGnify/ENA primary metagenome ERZ653994 (study PRJEB26926, sample SAMN06164574) | human gut metagenome | biome: ENVO:00009003; feature: ENVO:2100002; material: ENVO:00002003... | reverse complement strand
GATCTGCGCATGTCTCGTGGGCTCGGAGATGTGTATAAGAGACAGACTCTGACCAAAATCCCTGGGACAAATACTTCTGATAGATTTTGTCTTTCTTGGCTATTGCGTAGTTTAAGAGATTCCATTCCAATAATTACAGCTTTTTGCTAAAGCGTTTTAGCAGTTTATACCGCTTTTGACCTGCGACTACGTTGTACTGGTATCTTCATAAGGTAACCACCTTTACCTACCGTTTACCGCCAGTTTTAGCACGTTTACCAAACCGCGCAGCCTCTGCTCAAGCCCGCCCAAAACCCGCCGTATAGTTCCCTCACGGTCCGCATCCGGCGGGTCGATTCGTTACCACGGTCGTGTGTGCGAACACATAGAAGGGGAAGTATCGTGAGCGATTGCAAGAGGGTTTACCGTTTTGGAACCGACGCCCAGGGCACTTGTGTCACCGAGGGCGACAAGTCTATGAACTTTGTGCTTGGCGGCAAGGGCGCTAACCTTGCTGAAATGACAGGTATGGGTCTTCCCGTTCCGCAGGGTTTCACTATTTCAACTGAAGCGTGTACACAGTACTATGAGGACGGCCGTCAGATCAATCCTGATATCATGGCTGAAATTAATGAATACATCGGTAAGATGGAAGAAATCACCGGCAAGAAGTTCGGCGATCACGAAAATCCACTCCTCGTTTCTGTTCGTTCAGGCGCTAGAGCATCAATGCCTGGTATGATGGATACTATCCTGAACCTCGGTCTTAACGAAGAGGTTGTTGAAGTTATTGCTGAAAAGTCCAATAACCCAAGATGGGCTTGGGACTGCTACAGAAGATTCATTCAGATGTATTCTGACGTAGTTATGGAAGTTGGTAAGAAGTATTTTGAAGAGCTTATCGACGAGATGAAGGCTAAGAAGGGCGTTAAGCAGGACGTTGAGCTGAACGCTGAGGATCTTAAGGAGCTGGCTAACCAGTTCAAGGCTGAGTACAAGTCTAAGATCGGTTCTGACTTCCCAACTGATCCTAAGGAGCAGCTCATGGGCGCTATCAAGGCTGTATTCCGTTCATGGGATAACCCAAGAGCTAACGTATACAGAAGAGATAACGATATCCCTTATTCATGGGGTACAGCAGTAAACGTTCAGTCCATGGCATTCGGTAACATTGGTGACGACTGCGGTACAGGTGTTGCATTCACAAGAGACCCAGCTACAGGTGCTAAGGGTCTGTTCGGTGAGTTCCTTACAAACGCACAGGGCGAGGACGTTGTTGCTGGTGTTCGTACACCAATGCACATCTCTGAAATGGAGCAGAAGTTCCCAGAGGCATTCGCTGAGTTCAACAAGGTTTGCAAGACACTTGAAGATCACTACAGAGATATGCAGGATATGGAGTTCACTGTTGAGCACGGTAAGCTTTATATGCTTCAGACAAGAAATGGTAAGAGAACTGCACAGGCTGCTCTTAAGATCGCTTGTGACCTCGTTGATGAGGGCATGAGAACTGAGGAAGAGGCTGTTGCAATGATCGACCCAAGAAACCTCGATACACTTCTTCACCCACAGTTCGACGCAAAGGCACTCAAGGCTGCTACTCCTATGGGCAAGGGTCTTGGCGCTTCTCCAGGAGCTGCTTGTGGTAAGATCGTATTCACAGCTGATGACGCTGAGGCTTGGAACGAGAGAGGCGAGAAGGTCGTTCTCGTAAGACTTGAGACATCACCTGAGGACATCACAGGTATGAAGGCTTCACAGGGTATCCTTACAGTTAGAGGCGGTATGACATCACACGCTGCCGTTGTTGCTCGTGGTATGGGTACATGCTGCGTATCTGGCTGCTCAGATATCGTTATGGACGAGGCTAACAAGAAGTTCACACTCGCAGGCAAGGAGTTCCACGAGGGTGACTATATTTCAATCGACGGTTCAACAGGTAATATCTACGATGGTATTATCCCAACTGTTGACGCTACGATCGCTGGCGAGTTCGGCAGAATCATGGGCTGGGCTGACAAGTTCAGAACAATGAAGGTTAGAACAAACGCAGATACTCCTGCTGACGCTAAGAAGGCAAGAGAGCTGGGTGCTGAGGGTATCGGTCTTTGCCGTACAGAGCACATGTTCTTTGATCCTGAGAGAATCGCTGCATTCAGAGAGATGATCTGCTCAGACACAGTTGAGGAGAGAGAGGCTGCTCTTGCTAAGATCGAGCCAATGCAGCAGGCTGACTTCGAGGCTCTTTATGAGGCACTTGAGGGTAACCCTGTTACTATCAGATTCCTTGATCCACCACTTCACGAGTTCGTACCAACAGAAGAGGCTGATATCGAGGCTCTTGCTAAGGCACAGAACAAGCCAGTTGAGACTATCAAGGCTATCATCGCTTCACTCCACGAGTTCAACCCAATGATGGGTCACCGTGGCTGCCGTCTTGCAGTAACATATCCTGAGATCGCTAAGATGCAGACAAAGGCTGTTATCAAGGCTGCAATCAACGTTAAGAAGAATCACCCAGACTGGACAGTTAAGCCTGAGATCATGATCCCGCTGGTAAATGATATCAAGGAGCTTAAGTATGTTAAGAAGTTCGTTGTTGAGACTGCTGACGCTGAGATCAAGGCTGCTGGTTCTGACCTTGAGTACGAGGTTGGTACAATGATCGAGATCCCAAGAGCTGCTCTTACAGCTGACGAGATCGCTAAGGAAGCTGACTTCTTCTGCTTCGGTACAAACGACCTTACACAGATGACATTCGGTTTCTCAAGAGATGACGCTGGTAAGTTCCTCAATGCTTACTATGATGCAAAGATCTACGAGAACGATCCATTTGCTAAGCTCGACCAGAACGGTGTAGGCAAGCTTATGGAAATGGCTCTTGAACTTGGTAAGCCAGTTAATCCAAAGCTCCACTGCGGTATCTGCGGTGAGCACGGCGGCGACCCAACATCTGTTGAGTTCTGCAACAAGATCGGTCTTGACTATGTATCTTGCTCACCATTCAGAGTTCCAATTGCTAGACTTGCTGCTGCTCAGGCTGCTATTGCAAATAGGTAGGAGTTCTCTTTCCTTTGAATTGCCGCTTAGTTTCGAGCAGGCAGCAGCCTATCGAAAGGCTAACGGACAGTATGTAAGGAAAAATCAGTGGAGAGATACCACTGTAAGGGTATTCATAGACCTTGATTAACAGTTAAATACGATAAGCGTATCATTAGAAATAGTGGTACGCTTATTTTTTGTCCCTTTTTGCAGATTTGTCCTTTCCCCTACTTTCCAATATAATGAAGCTAAAGAAGTGGAGGTGTGCTTATGAGAGAGAAATTTAATCATCTGTATTTGGATAGCCACGAAAGAAAACTTTTGATACATAGCCTTGTAGAGTTAAAAAATCAGCTCATTCAGCAAGGCAGATATACGGATTGTGTTGACGAGCTTATTTTTAAGGTCATAAATGCACCGACCAAGAGAATGAAAATTGAATATGTCTAAGGCAAATTACAAAGCCGCTTATTCTTATTGATTTTAAGAGTAGGCGGCTTTTTTGCGTTCTCTGGTACTGTTTACATAGCCACCTTGACAAAGTGGCTAAATCTATGCGAAAGGAGGACGCATCTATGTCAAATTGCAAAGTGATTGCTCTGACTAACCAGAAAGGCGGTGTCGGAAAAACAACCACAGCGGTCAATCTGGGTGTAAGTCTGGTGCAGCAGGGTAAAAAAGTCCTGCTGATTGATGCCGATGCACAGGCAAATCTCACGATGGCTCTGGGTTATAACAGACCAGACGATATTCCCATAACGCTTTCTACTGTGATGCAGAACATCATAGACGATAAAACGCTTGATGTTTCACAGGGTATTATCCACCATAGCGAGGGCGTCGACCTGCTTCCGTCAAACATTGAGATGTCGGGCTTTGAAGTAAGGCTAATCAATGCAATGAGCCGTGAGCGTGTGCTGAAAACCTATGTCAATGAGGTTAAAAAGAATTACGACTATGTGCTTATTGATTGTATGCCGAGCTTAGGCATGATAACCATCAATGCTCTGGCGGCGGCTGACAGCGTGATTATCCCGACACAGCCCCACTATCTCTCGGCTAAAGGTCTGGAGCTTTTGCTTCGCTCCGTATCAATGGTCAAGCGGCAAATCAACCCAAAGCTGCGGATAGACGGTATCTTAATGACTATGGTAATGCCCCGTACCAACATTTCTAAGGAAATTACGGCAACGGTCAAAAGTGCATACGGTAAGAAAATCAAGGTATTTGATACCGAGATACCTCATTCTATCCGTGCGGTGGAAGCTACCGCAGAAGGCAAAAGTATTTTTGCTTACGACAAAAGCGGCAAGGTTGCCGCAGCCTATGAGCAGTTAGGAAAGGAGGTGGCAGAGATTGGCGAGAAGCAGAGAAACCAAAATCGAGCTGACCGCATACGATGACCTTTTTCAGACGGACGAAAGCCGTGAGGAAGCAAAGCTAAGCAAGATACGGGATATTCCCATATCGGAGATTGACGAGTTTCCAGACCACCCGTTCAAGGTTTTGATGGACGAAGATATGGAACAACTTGTTGAGAGTATCAAGCGAAACGGTGTAATGACCCCTGCGACAGTTCGCTTAAAAGAGGACGGACGGTATGAGCTTATCAGTGGTCACAGGCGAAAAAAGGCTTGTGAACTTGCAGGACTTGAAACGCTGAAATGCGAGGTCAAAGAGCTTACCCGTGATGAAGCCATTATTGTCATGGTGGAAAGTAATCTCCAACGCTCTGTTATTTTGCCGAGTGAGAAAGCGTTTGCGTATAAAATGCGGTTGGAAGCTATGAAACGACAGGCAGGCAGACCCCCAAAAGAAAATGCGTCGCCATTGGCGACTAATTTATCAAAAGGGCGTTCTGATGAGGAATTAGGAGAACTTGTTGGAGAAAGCAAAGACCAGATACGCCGCTATATCCGTCTAACGGAGCTTGTTCCCGAAATCCTGCAAATGGTAGATGAAAGGCAGATTGCTTTTCGTCCTGCGGTTGAAATTTCCTATCTGACCGAGGAACAGCAATACACCCTGCTTGAAGCAATGGAGTACAACGATGCTACCCCGTCATTGGCACAGGCTATCAAAATGAAGAAGTATAACCAAGACGGCAAGCTCACTTCCGAGGTTATCCAGTCCATTATGGAGGAAGAAAAGCCCAACCAGAAGGAAAAACCTGCTTTCCGTGACGAGAGGATAACCAAGCTCATTCCCAAGACTGTTCCCAGAGGGCAGGAAACGGATTTTGTTGTCAAGGCGTTAGAGTTTTATAACCGACACTTGCAGCGGAACAAGACTCACGAGAGATAGCCACACATCGAGGGCGAGGTCTGCCCATTTGAGTGGATAGCCATTATTTCGGCTTCCCCCTCTCCACACCTCACCCCCTAACTACTGCCAGTAACTATCCGAGAAAAGAAATACTTTAGGCTGTCCATAACGGGCAGCTTTTTTCGGTCAGTAAGGCAAAATATTCAATCCAAATTACAGGAGGTAACTATGAAAATCCCTAAATTATTCAAAAAGGCTGCGGCTTTTGTAATGGCTGCGGTCACGGCATTATCCATAATGCCTGCGACGGCGTTTGCTGCGGGTGACATCGGGACGATTTTCTTTTCCCACACCTATGACAGCAACGGCAATGCGATGAGGTACAATTCCAGTGCGAATATCGGCGGCTATACCGCAGGCGGAACGGGAAATTATAAGTACCGTATGTTTGTGGACGGTGAGAATGCGTTTTGTATTCAGCCGGGAGTACCGCTGAAAACAGGAAACACCTTGAAAAAGGCTTCCTCTGATACTTGGAACGCCCTTTCAGCCAATCAGAAAAAGGCGGTTGGGCTTGCCCTGCTCTATGGGTATCAGGGCAACCGAAATAATCTGTCGGGAAGTGATGATGAAAAATGGCTTGCCACGCAGACCCTCGTATGGGAGTTTGTCACAGGCTGCCGTGAAGCCACAGGCTCATATAACCAGACAAGCACCACCGTTTACAGCCTGCACTTCGGTTCAAATTATGCCAACAGCGGAGCAAGGGCAGTGTATGACCAGATTGTTGCAATGCTGCGTGAGCATAACACCATTCCGAGCTTTATGTCGGGCGGTAAGAATGACATCATAAAGGAGCTTGCCTACAAGGACGGAAAGTACAGCATCACATTGACGGACAGCAACGGCGTCCTTTCCGATTACAGCTTTTCAAGCTCTGACAGCAATGTGAGTGTATCGAAGTCTGGAAATAAGCTGACAATCAGCTCCACCGTAGCTATCAGCGGTTCTGTCCGCATTACGGCAAAGAGGAACAATGTGCCGACTGTCAGCAGCAGTGCAAAGCTCATTGCCTATGGCGACCCGAACTTGCAGGATTTGGTAACAGGTGTGGAGAATGCTGATACCGTGTCTGCATATATCAATATCGAAACGCCGACAGGCACGATTGCCCTCAAAAAGACTTCTGAGGACGGAGTTGTGGAGGGCATCTCTTTTACAATCAAAGGTGATAACTTCAATAAAACAGTTAAGACAGGAAAGGACGGCTCTGTCTCCGTGGAGGGATTATTCCCTGGCACTTATACGGTCACAGAACAGTCTATTGACCGTTATGAGCCGCAGAAAACCCAGACCGTCACACTTATCGGAGGAAAAACCTCTACTGTGACCTTCAGCAATACTTTGAAGCGTGGCAGTCTGGAAATCGTCAAGACTTCCGAGGACAATCTGGTGGAGGGAATGAAATTCCACCTTTATGGCACATCTTTAAGCGGCTTGCCTGTTGACGAGTATGCCGTGACTGATAAAAACGGACTGGCTAAGTTTGAAAATGTCCTTATCAGTGGCGATACCCCGTATGTGGTTGAGGAAGTGGATACCGCAGTCCGCTATGTCGTTCCTGCTTCCCAGACAGCTCCGATTGAATGGAACAAGGTCACAAAACGCAGCTTCGACAATGTGTTGAAGAAATTCCAAGTGACTGTGACAAAGACCGATGCAGAAACAGGTTCTCCGCAGGGCGACGCTTCCCTTGCAGGTGCGGTTTACGGCATCTATAAAGGTGAGGAACTGATTGACACCTACACGACTGATGAAAACGGTCAGTTTACGACCAAGTATTATATCTGTGATAATGATTGGACTGTCCGTGAAATCAGCCCGTCCGAGGGGTATCTTCTGGATACCGCAATCCACAAGGTAGGTGCAGAACCAGAGCTATACACGGTAGAGCTGAACAGTACCGCAAACGATGTGAATGAACAGGTCATCAAAGGCAATATCGCACTCATCAAGCATACGGATAACGGGGAAACCCAGATTGAAACACCCGAAGAAGGTGCGGTATTTGAAGTGTTCCTCAAATCCGCAGGCAGCTATGAAAATGCAAAGGAAACCGAGCGTGATGTGCTGACCTGTGACGAGAACGGTTTTGCCCAGACAAAGGATATGCCGTATGGCATTTATACCGTCCGCCAGACCTTTGGTTGGGAGGGGCGTGAACTGATGAAAGACTTTGATGTGTTTATCAGCAAGGACGGTCAGACCTACCGCTACCTTATCAACAACGCTAACTTTGAGAGCTATATCAAAATCGTAAAGAAAGATGCAGAAACAGGCAATACAATCCCGTATGCAGGTGCAGGCTTCCAGATTTACGACCCGAATGGAAATCTTGTGACTATGACTTTCACTTATCCCGAAGTGACGACCATTGACACCTTCTATACTACGGCAGACGGCGACCTAATCACACCGCAGACATTGGAATACGGCAAAGGCTATTCCCTTGTGGAAGTACAAGCCCCGTATGGGTATGTCTTAAATTCCGAGCCTGTTTATTTTGATGTGGTGCAGGAAAATTCCGAGGAAGAAAGCGGCATTACCGTTATTGAGGTAGTACGCTCCAATATGGCACAGAAAGGTACAATTACAGTAGAAAAGTCTGGCGAGGTATTCAGCTCCGTGGCAGGCGATAAGGGATTGTATCAGCCGATTTTCTCTGTCAGCGGTCTTGAGGGTGCAGTCTATGAGATTACCGCAGCCGAGGATATTGTCACTCTGGACGGGACGGTCAGAGCAAACAAGGGCGAGGTTGTGGATACCGTTACGACAGGAAAAGACGGTACAGTAAAATCCAAAGAACTGTATCTCGGAAAATATGAGGTTAAGGAAATCACAGCTCCGTATGGAATGGTGCTGAACGAGAAAGTCCATTCTGTTGAGCTTGTGTATGCAGGACAGAATGTTGATGTAACGGAAACGGCTACTTCTTTCTATAATGAAAGACAGCGTGTTGAAATCGACCTCATCAAGAGCCTTGCCATTGATGATGCCTACGGCATTGGCAAGAACGGGGAAATCTTTGATGTGACCTTTGGATTGTATGCGGCAGAGGAACTCACAGCCGCAGACGGAAAGACCATTCCTGCGGACGGTCTGATTGAGGTCATTTCCCTTGATGAAAGCGGTCACGGGAAAGCAATCAGCGACCTGCCGATGGGCAGCTATTATGTGCAGGAAATCTCGACCAATTCCGCATATATTGTCAGCGATGTAAAATACCCTGTTATTTTTGAATACGCAGGACAGGATACCGAAATTGTCCGCATCACAGCCAATGAGGGCGAAGCTATCACAAATGATATTATTTACGGCTCTGTAAGCGGTAAGAAATCTGATGAGGATGGAAAGGCTCTGGGAGGTGCAGTTATCGGTATCTTTAAGACAGGAACTACCGAGTTTACAAAGGAAAATGCGATTGCAGCTACCACATCAAAAGATGATGGTAGTTTTTCTTTTGCCAAAGTGCCGTATGGAACTTGGATAATCCGTGAAATCGAAAGCCCGAAGGGATATGCACTCTCCGAGGAAGAAATCGCCGTAACAATCGGCAAGGTGGACGAAGTTGTGGAAATCGAACTTGTCAACTACTTCATTAAGGGCAATATCGCTTTGACAAAGGTTGATGAGGATTATCCCGACAACAAGCTGTCTGGTGCGGTATTTGAGGTTTACTCCGATACCAATGGCGATGGGAAACTGGATAAAGACGATACGCTGCTTGGCGAAATGAAAGAACTTGACGGCGGCGTTTACCAGATGAGTGAACTCCGCTACGGCAAATATCTGGTAAAGGAAACCAAAGCTCCGACAGGCTTTGTGTTGGATGAAGATGTTTATGCCGTATCCATCGAGGAGAACGGAAAGACCTACACCGTGGAAAACAAGGCGGGTGTTGGCTTTATCAATGCAGCACAGAAAGGCTCTCTAAAAATCGTAAAGACTTCCTCTGACGGTAAGGTGGAGGGCTTCTCTTTCCGTGTGACAGGCGTGGACTATGACCAGACCTTTAAGACAGATAAGAACGGGGAAATCGTGATTGAGGGCTTGCGGATTGGCGACTATACCGTATCCGAAGTAAGCGACAAGGCTTCCGCAGGATATATCCTTCCTGCCGATAAACAGGTAACGGTAAAGGTGAACGCTACGGCTATCGTGCAGATGCACAATGAGTTTAGGGATACCCCGAAAACAGGCGATGACTTCAATCTGGGCTTATGGGTAAGCCTTGCAGCTTTGTCTGTTGTCGGTGCGGGCGTTCTCGGATTTGTCGGCTATAAGAACAGAAAGAAGAAAAAGGAGGACTAATTGATGGACGCTAAAACCATTATCGCAATCGTGCTTGTCGTGTTCATTGTGGGTGCGGCGGTATGGCTGAATATCCGTAACAGAAAGAATAAGTAAGTGGTTTGGGCGGCTGAAAGATGCCGCCCTTTCCTTTATGGAGGTAAAGATGAGAAACCTAAAAACCATTGAAAAGAAAGTCAGGGCTGTTCTGGAAAAGAATGAAGATGCCAGAAATGACGATATGGTGCTGTATCTTGCACTTTGTAATGCCTGTCTGAAGGATGCAGGGGCAATGCCGCTTGCAGAGATAATGACGCAGCACAAATATCTCGGTCTGCCGAGCTTTGAGAGCGTCAGCAGGACACGCCGCAAGCTGCAGGCACGGTATCCAGAGCTTGCAGGGAGCCGCCCTGTTCAAAAAATGAGAGCTACGGGCGAGAAAGCCTATCGGCGTTATGCCAAAGAATAGAGAGGTGCTTATGGACGAAGAAAAACGCTCCAATCAGAACTATGAAATCATTGAGAGCTGTACTATCGGGAGTACAGAGCTTGTCATCGGTCACAATCCCAACGCACCCAACCCTTATGTGTGTTGGTACTGCAAGGGCGGCTCAAATTATTTCTGGGGTTATTACACGAATGAGCTTGATGATGCACGGCAAAAGCTGAATGAACGATACCAGTCAGAGTGCCGTATGCCCTATAATCAGCCTGCCCAGAAGCAGAAAAACGGTGATGACCGTGAGCGATAAAATAAAATATGACTGCACGACCTGTCCTTATCCCCGATATAAGGATGGGTCAGTTATTTTCTGCGATGTCTGTATCCGCAAGATTTTAGACGAGCAGAAGGAGAAAAAGGAAAGAAAGGAGCAGCCGAATGAGTAATGAAATAAAGACAAGACCTTTAACCCCGACAGAACAGAAATACACCTATGCCCAGAGCATGCAGCTTGAGGGGCAGACAGGCACTATCGGGCATCTGCGTGGTGACTTTGCCACAACGGGCTATGGCTTTTACACCACTTGGTTTGATACCAGACCCCAATGGAAATCTGACGAATTTAAGGCAGACCTTGATACGGTCATCAATGCTTTACGGGAGGATAAAGGGCTTTTGCATAACCGCTATGATATGAGTGCGTTTGCAAGGCATTTTCCCGAAAGTGTTATTAAGGGCAACTATTGTACTGAGTACGGTTTCCGTGTAGATACGGAGAAACACGCTTTTCTGCTTCGGTGCAATCCCACCAAAGGCGACTATAATTTTTATTGCTATTGCTATGTGAAGGAATGGCTTGATAAGCATATCCAGAAAGCAGAACAAGGTATCCGATTTATTGACCCTCAATATAAAGAACTGTTCCGTATCCCCGACGGCGGAAAGGTCTTTGTCACGACTTCTTGGGGAGAGAAACGGGAGTATCCCTGCCGCTTCATTGATGAATACCATACCGAAGTCGGCAGCAATCTGTACCACATCTGCGAGTTTGCCGAGCGTATGCAGAAAAACGGGGCGACCTATGAGCCGAAACCTGCGGAGCAAACGCCGCAGAAAGAACCGAAGCACAAGGATTTAGAACGATAAGGAGGATTTAGAATATGGCTGTTAATCAGAAAGCCGTCAAAGTCTTGAATAAGGTCTTGGAAGCAGGCTTCACCGATGAAAAAGCGATTGCCGCTATGACTATGGACGATATTCTTTCTATGCAGGGCATCACGATTGCGGATATTACTCTCATCAATGACCTGCAAAAGAGCATTAAATCGAACAAGGTCATTTCTTTTCTTGGCGGTGGTGCGGAGTGAGCAAAAAGGAATATTTGAAACAAAAACGATAAGGAGGTGTAGGTTGAATGGCTGCGAAGTATCAGCTAATCACAGAGCTGTATCGGCGTACAGGCGTTGCGGTTGCAAAAAATCCGCAGGCGTGGCAAGGCTTTCTGTCCTCTGCCTGCCGCAACTATAAATGCCGTTTTGACGAACAGCTTTTAATATACGCCCAACGCCCCGATGCTGTCGCCGTTGCGAAGCTCGAAACTTGGAACAGGCAGTTCAAGCGTTGGGTCAATAAGGACAGCAAGGGTATTGCCGTATTTGACCCGAAAGGTCGCAGGAATACGCTGAAATACTATTTTGATGTGTCCGACACCCACGAGGGCTATTATGGCAGCCGCCCTGTTCCGATATGGCAGATGGATGAGCGATACGAGCAGGCTGTTATGGAAAGGCTCTCGGACAGGTTTGGAGATGTGGAAAGCACTGACCTTGCTTCTGCCTTAATGGAAACGGCAAAGAACGCCGTGGAGGACAATCTGCAAGACTATTTTTCTCAGTTAAAGGACTGCACGAAAGACAGCTTTTTGGAAGAACTGGACGACTTTAATATAGAAGTCATTTACAGGCGGCTGGCAGCAAACAGCGTTGCTTTTATGCTGATCAGCCGCTGCGGTCTGGATACGAATGAGTTTTTTGACCGAGAGGATTTTGCGGATATTGTAAATTTCAATACCCCTGCAACGATAAACGCCATCGGCGTTGCCACGAGCGATATTGCGGAAATGGCGTTACGGGAAATCTCACAGTCTATCCGAAATGTGCAAATGGCGGAAAAAGACCAGAATCGCACCTTTGCACAAAGAACGCAGGCTCAGTATGATAAAGGCAGACAACAACCCGAAAGGAGCGAATACAATGAGCGAAATCACTTACAGCAGACAGAGGGATTATCTTATTCCCGACCTAACATTACCGACAGAGCCAGAGCTTCCGCTTGGCAGGTACGCTTTGATGCACAGGGATTATCTGGAGAAGCACAAGCGAGTGACCTATCTCAATCTGCTGACATCGGGCAGGCTGAACGGGCATCTGCACGAGGTAGAGCAGACAGCACTCCAGAGGTTGGAGCTTCTGACGAAGCAGCTCTCAGCCGAGCAGGGCGTGACAGAGGAACTGAAAGAGAAAGCACCGATGCAGTGGGTCGGACTGATGAACAACATCCGCAGCCAAGCGGAGGAAGTGATACTGACCGAACTGATTTACAAGTAAGCGTTGCCAAAGAGGATGAGGTTAGGGTCAATCTTCCAACCGTAGATGAACAAATCGAAATGATAGCAAAAGCAGAGGACGAAAAAGCCTCTGCTTTTGCTATTTCCAAAGAAGATATTGACTCCGTACTTCAGAAAGGCAGCGGTGTTGCGGACGGAAAATACCGCATCTACCGCCAATTCCAAAAGGGCGTGGACAGACAGAAAAATATTGAGTTCCTTAAAAATGAGTATGGAACGGGCGGCGGTACGCACATCTTCCCCGATGGTTTCAGCGGTCATTCTTGGTATGACAGCAAAGGTCTTGCCATTGACCGAAACGGCACTTATACCAATCACGACCTTGTGTTAAAATGGTCACAGGTTGAAAAGCGTCTGCGTGAGCTGATTAAGGATAACCGCTATCTCAATCCGAAAGAAAAAGACCATTATGCCGATTATCTGGAGAGCGTGTCAGCCCCTCAATATGAGATTGACACCCAGAGGAAAATAGCAAGGCAGCGTTTTATCGACGCCCATCGTGACCTGCCGCCTGCCGACAAACGGGATACCCTTGCTTTGCGGCTATCTGACTTTATCCGTGACTTGGACAGGTACGAAAAAGACCTGTTATCTGTTGTGGAACGAAGCGACCTTGCAGATGTTACCGCCGAGCAAATGGAACAGCACTTATCCGACCCCTCAACCGTTCAACAGCTCATAGACTTTCTTGCACAGGTACAATGGAAAACGACCTCGGTTTTCAGCCGCAGTAATGGGTGGAAGTTTACCGAGGAATTAAGGGAGCTGCACCCACTTTGCTACCTCTACAATGAGGGCGATGTGGTGTATATCGGTGCGGATAAATATGAGATTGCAACACTTACCGAGGAAAAGGTCTATCTGCAAAATGCCGAGTTCCCTATCTTGGGGCAGGAATACAGCCGAGCCGACTTTGAAGAAAAGCTAACGGAAAATCCTGCAAATGACCATCTGAAAGTGGTCGTAACCGAGAAACAGAGGACAGAAGCACCGTCCGAGAAAAAGCAGGACGGAATACAGTTTTCTATCGGTTTTTCCGAACACCCTGCCTTTTATGACAGACAGCTTAATGACCGCTATACGGATTTGAGCTTTGCTCTGGGGAATAAGCTGCTTGGTATTTTGGACGAGAAACAGCACCGTGAGCGTGAGGGCGATAAAAATATCGGGTGGTATCACAAGACAGATTTTGTTATCAAGGCTGTTATCGGCGGCGAGGAATTTAACTATGAAGGGCGGTTTGATATTGGCGATGGTGAGGGCGATTTAATTGCCCATATTAAGAATTTTTACGATTATGCCTTATCGCCAAAGGGCGAACAGCTATATGGAGATGACCGAGAAAGCCTGCTCCGTGGCAGAGATGAGTTTATCCCATTCTTGGAACAGCACACCGAGCTGAAACCAGAGGACGAAAAACTGCTTGATGAGATTATGGCTACCGAAAGTGATTGGTACAGGACAGCCGAGGAAGCCGAAGAAAAACCACAGGCGAATGCCGATAAAGTGAATGGCTCAGAAGCTCCTGTCATTGAAATGGAGCAATCCACAGATGACCTCATAGGCAGGGAAATCATCATAGATAACCGTAAATATCTCATTGAGAGCATCGGGAAAATCAGCGGTGATGTGTCCCTGCGTGACATCACATTCCAGAACAATGTGGGCTTTCCGATAAACCGAGTGGAGAAAATCGGCTATATCCAAAAGCTATTGGAACAGGAAAAAACCGAATTACCACCCGAAGAAAAAACGGAAACTCTTGCCACAGACCGTCATAATTTCCGTATTACCGATGATGCCATCGGTATCGGCGGAGCAAAAGAAAAATTCCGTAACAATATGGCGGCAATCAACCTGCTGCACGAGCTTGAAATTGAAAACCGCCTTGCCACACCCGAAGAACAGGAAGTCCTGTCTCGGTATGTCGGTTGGGGCGGTCTTTCTATGGCATTTGATGAACACAATGCGGCGTGGGCGGAGGAGTTTAAGGAGCTATATGCCAGCCTTTCCCCAGAGGAATACCGTGCCGCTATGGAGTCAACGCTGACCGCTTTTTATACGCCGCCTGTTGTTATCAAGGCGATGTATGACGTACTTGACCGCCTGGGCTTTTCACAGGGCAATATCTTGGAGCCGTCCTGCGGCACAGGCAATTTCTTTGGTCTGCTTCCCGAAAGTATGCAAAACAGCAAGCTCCACGGCGTGGAAATCGACTCTCTCACAGGCAGGATTGCAAAGCAGCTCTACCAAAAAGCGAACATTGCCATTGAGGGCTTTGAGAAAACAAATCTCCCAGACGACCATTTTGATGTAGTCCTCGGTAATGTGCCTTTTGGGGAGATAAGGGTCAATGACAGCCGATACAACGCCCAGAAATTTCTCATACACGACTACTTTTTCGCAAAGGCTCTGGATAAAGTCCGTGCCGGCGGCGTTGTGATGTTCATTACCTCAAAGGGTACGATGGATAAAGCAAGTCCAGAGGTACGCAAGTATATTGCCCAGAGAGCCGAGCTTTTAGGTGCTATCCGTCTGCCAGACAACACCTTTAAGGCAAACGCAGGCACGGAGGTCACGAGCGATATTCTTATCCTGCAAAAGCGTGACCGAGTGATGGATATAGAGCCAGACTGGGTACACCTTGATACGGACGAAAACGGTGTTACGATGAACAGATATTTTGTCGAACACCCCGAAATGGTGTTGGGCGAGATAAAGATGGAAAACACACGCTTTGGTACTTTCGAGCCTGTCTGTAAAGCCCGTAAGGATATACCACTTTCCGAGCTTCTGTCCAATGCAGTTCAGAGGATAAACGGCGAAATCCCAGAGCTTGATAATAGGGTTGATGAAATCTCCGATGAGCAGGAGCTTTCCGTTCCTGCTGACCCGAATGTGCGTAACTTCTCTTTTACTCTGGTGGACGGCAGGGTTTACTTCCGAGAGAATGACCGTATGCAACCTGCTTCTGTGTCGATGACCGCAGAAAACCGTATTAAGGGACTTATCCAAATTCGTGACTGTGTGCGTAAGCTCATAGAGTATCAGACCGATGATTACCCAGAGGAAATGATACGCACCGAGCAGGAAAACCTCAACCGTCTGTATGATGTTTATACCGCAAAATACGGTCTAATCAACAGCCGAGGAAACTATCTTGCTTTTGCTTCAGATGAGAGCTACTTCCTTCTATGTTCTCTGGAGGTGCTTGATGATGAGGGCAACTTCAAACGGAAGGCAGATATGTTCACAAAGCGGACTATCAAACCCCACCGAGAAGTAACTTCGGTTGAAACTGCAAGCGAAGCCCTCGCCCTCTCTATCGGGGAGAAAGCCCGTGTTGATTTGCCTTATATGGAGCAGCTCACAGGCAAAACGCAGGCTGAGCTTGTGCAGGATTTACAAGGTGTTATCTTCAAAGTACCGAACTGTGAGCCTATTTCCTATGTAGCCGCAGACGAGTATCTGTCAGGAAACTGTCTCTTATACACATCTCCGAGCCCACGAGACATGCGCAGATCTCGTA
>ENA-OZTM01000157-OZTM01000157.1-human-gut-metagenome-genome-assembly--contig:-NODE-157-length-16762-cov-4.824146_pt1 | contig 16762 bp, 10 predicted proteins | sample MGYA00244232_ERZ653994 | MGnify/ENA primary metagenome ERZ653994 (study PRJEB26926, sample SAMN06164574) | human gut metagenome | biome: ENVO:00009003; feature: ENVO:2100002; material: ENVO:00002003... | reverse complement strand
TCTAATTATAAAACATGTTAATAAATAATGGAAAACTTTCGTTTTCTTTCGTTTTGTGGTTTTTATTTGTTTTCTTTGCAAAGAAATGAAAGCAAATAAGCTATGAAAACAAAAGAATTGACTCTTCAATCAGAAAGGAATCGAAAAAGATTAATTGAAATTATCTATAAGGCAAAAGCCGGTCATATCGGCGGAGATTTGTCTTGCCTCAATGTTCTTACGGCTCTTTACTTTGATGTGATGAATGTGAATGCGGACAGTCCTAAAGATGATTTGCGTGACCGTTTCATTTTGAGCAAGGGGCATTGTGTGGAGGCTTTGTATGTGACGCTGGAATCCAAAGGGTTTATAACAGAAGGCATTTTGGATACATTGGGACAATATGGCTCTATCCTTTCGGGACATCCCACTATCGGAGTTCCGGGTATTGAAGTGAATACCGGAGCCTTGGGACATGGTTTGTCTGTTGGGGTAGGTATAGCGATAGCTGCCAAAATGGACAACAGGGATTATAAAACCTATGTGTTGATGGGGGATGGTGAACAGGGTGAAGGTTCCATCTACGAAGCAGCAATGGCTGCCCGGCAGTATAGATTAGATAATTTGGTGGCTATAATAGACCGTAATCATTTGCAGATTAGCGGAAATACGGAAGATGTGATGGGAATTGATGATATCCATGATCGCTGGACGGCATTCGGCTGGGAGGTAAAGGATATGAATGGTGACGACATGGAAGATATTATCCGGACTTTCCGTTCCATTGATTATGCAAACCGTCACCCTCATTTGCTGGTGGCTCATACGACAAAAGGGAAAGGAGTATCTTTCATGGAAGGGGTAGCTAAATGGCATCATGGGGTTCCGAGTAACGAACAGTATGAACAGGCCATTCAAGAAATATCAGAAAGAATTAAGGATTTAGAATATAATTGATATGATAGCTTGCAGAAAAAGTTTCACCGACACTTTGTTGTCATTGGCTCGGATGGACAAGGACATCATTGCTGTGACGACGGATGCCCGTGGCTCGGTGACGTTAAATGATTTTGCCAAAGAATTGCCGCAGCAATTCGTGGAGTGTGGTATTGCGGAGCAGGATGCTGTGGGTATTTCAGCCGGGTTGGCTCATAGCGGAAAGAAAGTGTTTGTATGTGGTCCGGCTTGTTTTTATGTGGCTCGTAGCTTGGAACAGGTAAAGGTGGACTTGGCTTATAGCCAGAACAACGTAAAAATATTGGGAGTAAGTGGAGGAGTAGCTTACGGAGCTTTGGGGGCTACCCATCATAGCTTACACGACATTGCCGTGCTGCGTACTTTTCCCGGAATGAATATCGTGTTACCTTGCGATGCCCGACAGACTAAAAAACTGGTTGAGCTTTTGGTTGATTATCCCGAACCGGTTTATGTACGTGTAGGTCGTGCAGCAGTTCCCGATGTCTATGAAAATGATGATTTTGATTTTGCCATAGGTAAGGCCAACATGTTGCTGGACGGAACAGATCTGACTATTATCGGAACCGGTGAAACCGTATACCACACACGTCAGGCGGCTTTGAAGTTACGCGAATATGGTATTTCGGCCCGGGTATTGGATATGTCCTCTATTAAACCTTGTGATGAGGAAGCTGTTTTGAAAGCCGCTTCCGAAACCGGGCGAATCATCACGGTTGAGGAGCATAGCCAGTATGGAGGTCTTGGGGCGATGGTGACTGAAATCATATCCGAGCATCCCGTACCGGTGAAAATCCTGGGTATCCCTGATGAGAATGTGGTGCATGGGAACTCCCTGGAAATTTTTGCCCATTATGGACTCGACTCATCCGGTATCGTGAAAACTGCCCTTGACTTCCTTAAGTAACTCCGATTCGATAAATTTGAAATCAATTAGCCTTTAATAATACCTAAAATGGAAAACCTGATAATTGCAATAGACCAAAGCACCTCGGCTACCAAAGCCATGCTATTCAATGAGAGGTGTGAAATGCTGAGGCGCGTCAATGTCACCCATGAACAATATTATCCCAAATCCGGATGGGTGGAGCATGATGCTGAAGAAATTTATCGGAATGTACAGAAAAGTATAGCCGAACTGATAAAGGAGGAAGTGGCAGACAATATGTATTCGTTGGCCATCACCAATCAACGTGAAACAGTGGTTGTATGGAATAAGCATACGGGCAAACCGATATGCAATGCTGTGGTATGGCAATGCATGCGTGGTGCTGATATCTGTAATGAGTTGAAAGCCAGTGGGTACAGCGAAATAGTACAGGCGAAAAGCGGTTTGCTATTGGATCCTTATTTCTCAGCCAGTGGTGTGAAGTGGATACTTGACAATGTGGAAGGAGCCCGTCAGGCTGCTGATAACGGTGACTTATTGATGGGAACCATTGATACGTGGCTGATTTGGAAATTGACTGATGGTAAACGCCATGTGACAGATTATACCAATGCTTCCAGGACTCTTTTGTTTAATATTCATACGATGCAATGGGACAGTGACCTGCTGGAGCTATTTACCATCCCCGAAACTATGATGCCTGAATTACTGCCATGTGATGCTGTTTTTGGAGAAACTACGGTGGGAGGATTATTTAAGAATCCTATTGTCATAGCCGGTGTATTGGGGGATTCACACGGTGCACTGGCCGGTCAGATGTGCTTTGAAGAAGGGCTGGGCAAGGTCACTTATGGAACCGGCTCATCAGTGATGGTGAATATTGGTGAAAAAGCTGCCGTTGCTCCCCGTGGATTGGTCACTTCCATCGGTTTTGCCGCACTTGGAAAAATATTCTATGCTTTTGAAGGCAATATCCATTGTACTGGTGCTACCATCAAGTGGCTAGAACAGAGATTGCAGATGATTAGTTCGCCAGACGAAGCGGAAGAGTTGGCGGCTACAGTAAAAGACAATGGAGGTGTGTATGTCGTACCGGCTTTTGCCGGGTTGGGAGCTCCTTGGTGGCAAGGGGATGTAAAGGCTGCCATTTTAGGGATGACCTTAGGTACCGGGAAACCGCATGTTCTCAGGGCAGCACTTGAATCCATAGCCTATCAAGTGAATGATTTGGTCAGAGCGATGACCAGTCAGGCAGGTATAAAGCTGAAAGAAGTCAGAGCCGATGGAGGACCTACAAAAAATAAATTCCTGATGCAGTTCCAGGCCGACTGCTTACGTGTACCGATCAATTGTTCGGATGTTGAAGAAGCTTCGGCCTTGGGAGCCGTTGTAATGAACGGAATGGCTCGCAAGATATGGACGAGCTTTGAGCAGGTGTCCGTATTACGCCGGAGCCGCTACCGCATAGAGCCGCAAAGTAACCTATCACAGGTAGAAAAATGGTGTGAAGGCTGGTTGAAAGCGGTAAACCAATTAATCAGATAAATATTTTCAAAGTATAATTTAAATACCCACTATCTACAATGAAAAACAAGGAAAGAATGTGTTTCGGTATAATTATCGGCACTCGTGCTTATTTTAATTCAGAATTGGCTAAAGATGTTCGCAAACAATTGTTGAAAACACTTGCCGACGAAGGCTATGATTATGTGATCTTACCTGAAGACGCTACTCCTACCGGCAGTAGCAGTATTGAAACCCGCGAAGACGGATTGAAGTGTGCGGAACTGTTCCGACAGAATCGTGACCGCATTGACGGTATCATAGTTTCCCTGCCCAACTTTGGCTTTGAGATTGGAATCATCAATGCTATCAGCGTGGCCGATTTGAATGTCCCCGTTTTGGTACAGGCTTGTGACGACGAGAACGACAAGGTGGATCTGGACAGCCGCCGTGATGCTTTTTGCGGTAAGATTTCTGTTTGTAACAATCTGTATCAATATGGCATACCTTTTACAGATACCACGCTACACACCTATTCTATATACTCCGAATTACTGGCCAAGGATATCAATAAGTTTGCTGGTATCTGTCGTGTAGTCAATGGCTTGCGCCATGCACGTATCGGTGCTATCGGTGCTCGTCCGGCTGGTTTCCAGACTGTACGTGCAAGTGAGAAACTGTTACAGAAGAGTGGCATTACAGTCGTTCCGGTCGACCTTTCTGAAATACTCGGTGCTGCCCGTAAGATTGAGGATACGGATGCGGAGTTGCTGAAGAAGCTTGAAGAAATTAAGTGCTATGCGGCAGTTCCCAAGGAATATAGTGACAAGCTGGTGCTTCAGGCAAAATTCGGTGTGGCTGTAGAACGTTGGATCGAAGCCAATCAGATTGATGCTGTTGCTGTTCAGTGTTGGGACTCTTTGGAACAAAATTATGGTTGTGCAGCATGTGTGACAATGAGTATGCTGGGTGAAAAATTACTTCCTGCCGCTTGTGAGGTAGATATTGCCGGCGCTGTGTCCATGTATGCTTTGACATTGGCAGCGCAAGGTCAATCGGCATTGCTTGACTGGAATAACAATTTTGCAGAAGACCGGAACAAATGTGTATGTACCCATTGCGGTAACTTCCCGAAATCGTTTGTCAGAAATGACTTGAAGCTTGGTACACTGGGCGTTTTGGGACGTACGCTGGGCAAGGTCAATACATTCGGTGCCGTATATGGTAAAGTGACCAAAGGTGATTTCACATTCTTCCGTATTTCCACAGATGATACAAAAGGCGCTATCAAGGCTTATTTGGGTACTGGTGAAATCACGGATGACCCGTATGGAATGGATGGATGCATAGCTGTCACCAAGGTGAATAACTTGCAGACTCTGATGAAGTATATTTGTAAAAATGGTTTTGAACATCATGTGGCTATGGTTCGCAATGATGTGAAGGAAATTCTGAACGAAGCCATCGAGGACTATTTGGGCTGGAATCTATATGTGCATGAATGAAAAGTAAACACACGGTAAACAACAGAAGATAAATTATGATACTTGTTGACAACTATATTTTGGCCATTCTGTGTTGTGTCTATTGCTGCCTCTGTTGGGGCTCTTGGGCGAATACGCAGAAGATGGTGACCTCGAAAAGCTGGAGTTTCGAGCTTTTCTATTGGGACTTGGCTTTCGGTTTGTTTTTCACGGCTCTGTTGGGGGCTCTGACATTGGGAAGCTTGGGAAGTGAAGGCCGTACTTTCTTTGAGGACTTGGCGGCAATGGACTGGAACAGTATGAAGTATGCACTGTTGGGTGGTATTGTCTGGAATTTCGGTAATATCTTTCTGACGGCAGCCATCGCTGTGGCCGGTATGTCGATAGGGTTTCCCATTGGCGGAGGCTTAGCCTGGATAGGCGGTATAATTTTTAATTATCTGCTGATAACTTTGGCCGGTGAAGTATACCCCGGAAACCAGGCATTGCTTTGGATAGGGGTAGTTGTTATCATTGTAGCCATCTGCATTTGCGGGAAGGCTTATGGAAAGATGTCGGCGAGTCAGGCATCCACCCCTAAAAAAGGTATCTTATTGGCTATTGTGGCAGGATTGGCCATCATGTTTTTCTATGGATTGGTTGTAAAATCACTCGATCCCCAGTATGTTGCGGGTGGTACGGGAACACTGACTCCCTATACCGGCGTATTTTGCTTTGCCGCCGGTGTCCTTATCACTACTCCCATTTTCAATACGTTTGCCATGAGTCATCCGGCTCAAGGAAACAAGGTCACAATGAAGGACTATCTGAAAGGTGATACCCGTACACACCTGATCGGTATGTTGGGCGGCTTTATCTGGATGAGCGGTATGGTGGTCAGCTTTATGGGAGCCGGATCAGCCAATCCGGCCATAGCCTATGCGCTGAGCAATGCCGCACCGGTGGTAGCCATGATTTGGGGATTCTTTGTATGGAAAGAGTTCAAAGGAGCTCCCAAAGGAACTGTACCTATGATTGCGACTATGTTTGTACTCTTTGTTGTGGGGCTGGTACTGATTACGCTTTCAAACTGATATTTTAATTCATTGTTAACCCAAAATAATAATAAATGAAAACGATTGTAAGACAAATTAAACAGAAAAGGTTAATGGTCTTGGTGCTGTTCCTTTTGGTAGGTATGACATCTGTTTTTGCACAGAAACATGTAAGTGTATCTGGCAGAATCACCGATGAACTTAATGAACCGATGATTGGTGTAAGTGTATTGGAAAAAGGAACGACAAATGGTGTTATAACTGATTTGGATGGCAATTATACCTTATCAGCGAGCGAGGGTTCCACTATTGTCTTTTCGTATATCGGGTATGTGACCCAGGAAAAGAAAGCCGTTGCAGGTACTATGAATATTATACTGAAGGAAGATAGCAAGACTTTGGATGAAGTGGTTGTTGTAGGATATGGTGTACAGAAGAAAAGTTCCGTAACAGGGGCGATTTCTTCCGTAAAAGCAGAAGATTTTGAAAATCGTACCATAACCAATGCTGAGCAGGCCCTGCAGGGTAAAACAGCCGGTGTGCAAATTATTTCTGCATCTGCGGCTCCTGGTTCGAATCCCGCCATTCGTATCCGTGGATATAGCAGTAATGCCAGTTCAGATCCTTTGTATGTGGTCGATGGTTTGCGTACGAAAGACATCAGTAACCTCGATCCGAATGATATTGAGAGTATGGAGGTGTTGAAGGATGCTGCTTCTGCTGCTATCTATGGTGCCCAGGCCGGTAATGGTGTTGTCTTGATTACCACCCGGAAGGCAAAAAAAGGAGTTCGTCGTATTTCTTATGATTTCCAGTTGTCCTCCCAGTCTTTAGGTCGTACTCCTGATATTCTGAATGCTCAGGAATATGTCAATTATATGACTGAAGGTAATCTTATTCCCAGAGAAACAATAGATAGGTATTGGGATGGAAAGACAAATACCGATTGGATAGAAGAGACATTTGAATCATCCATGATGCAGCGTCACAATGTCAATTTCCAAGGTGCCAATGATAATGGCTCATTATTCGCCTCACTCTCTTATTTAAGTAATAATGGTCCCATTGTTGGCAATAAGGATGTTTTTGACCGCATTACCGGCACTGTCAATGCAGATTATAAAATAAAGGATTGGTTGAAGTTCACGACAAACAATTCATTTTCCCGTTATCATGTACAGTCTGTAAGCGAAGGTTCGGCAACCGGTTCTCTGATGCTGTCTGCCATTCAGCTTGACCCTCTGACGCCGGTCACCTATGCACCGGACAAACTGCCCGACACTATGATTAACTATATGAATCAGGGACATACTCTGCTTCAGAATGCCAATGGTGATTATTATTCCATTTCCCCTTATGGCGACTCCAATAATATCAATCCGTATATCATGCGTGACCGTGGCACAACGAAAAGGGATGGTTTTGTATTCAGCGGTTCCACTTATCTGGATTTTACTCCGATCAAAGAGTTGGTCATCACTTCACGTTTGGGATACCGTTATACTTACAGCAATTCCTACGGCTATGTTATGCCTAACATTACTTGCTCTGACCTTTATCAGGACTATGTATCGGTAAGTGCGACAAGCTCCAACACCACGTACTGGCAATGGGAAAACTTTGCCAACTATACCAAGACATTTGCAGATAAGCACAATGTAAACGTGATGCTTGGTATGTCCTATTCTTCCAATACTTCCTTTGGAGTGACGGGAGGAATCAATGGTAGCCGTTCCGGCGACAAGGTTGATTTGGGTATTACCAAGTTGGATCCCAATTATGCCTATTTTGCTTTTCGGACCGGTACTGCCACTCGTACGGTAAGTGGTGGAGAGAAGCGGAGGTATGCCAATCTTTCTTACTTTGGCCGGGCATCTTATGACTATGCAGGCAAGTATTTTGCCCAATTCACCCTTCGTGCGGATGCAGCCGACTTGTCTATCCTTCCTTTGCAGAAACGTTGGGGCTATTTCCCGGCTGTGTCTGTCGGCTGGGTACTTTCCAACGAGAAATTTATGGAAAACCTCAAGTCAATCTCTCATTTGAAGTTGCGTGCAAGCTGGGGACAGAATGGTAGTATCGCCGGTTTGGCAGACTATATGTATGATGCTACGATTTTGTCTGGAATCAATTATCCGATGTCAGGTGATGTGTCTTATGAAACAGGTTCGTTGCCATCTGCAACCGGTAACTATGATTTGAAGTGGGAAACTTCCGAACAGATAGACTTGGGTATCGACCTCCGGATGCTGAATGACCGTTTGAGCTTCGGATTTGACTATTATGAGAAGAAAACCAAAGACTTGATTGTAACCGGTATTACTCCTTCTTTGATTGTGGGTAACACTACTTCACCTATGAATGCGGGAAATGTCAAGAACAGCGGATTTGAGTTTGAACTCTCATGGCGTGATCATATCAAAGATTTCAGTTATAGTGTAAAAGCTAACATCGCTACTTTGAAGAATAAAGTAACTTATCTTCATGAAACATTGGAGCGTATTGCCAGTACAACAAGTGCAGGTATCGGCACTATGAATTATTTTGAAGAAGGACATCCCATTTGGTACATGCGCGGTTATGAGTGCACGGGTATTGATCCGCAAACGGGTGACCCAATGTTCAAAGACAAGAATGATGATGACATTATTGGAGATGCCGACCAGACAGAGATCGGTTCTGCCATTCCCGACTTTACTTATGGTATTACTTTGACAGCTGCCTGGAAAGGCCTTGACCTGACAATCTTTGGTTCCGGTTCTCATGGCAATGATGTGTTTGCCGGCTATAACCGTACTTCCCGTATGAAAGCGAATACCTTGAAGGAATTCTATGACGGACGGTGGATTGCTGTGGGAGACAATGCAAAATATGCCCGTTCCAATCCCAGCAATTATGATAAGTATTTAAAGAGCTCCAAATTTGTATTCGACGGCTCATATTTTAAAATCAAGCAGATACAGTTGGGCTATAACCTGCCTAAGAATTTGTTGAAGCAGGTGGGTTTGAGTAACCTTCGTTTGTATTGTTCTTTAGACGACTTCTTCACATTTACCAAATATCCCGGATTTGATCCTGAATTTACGAGTACAGGCAATGCGATGGGTTTGGATATGGGCTCTTATCCGTCCAGCAAGAAAGTCGTGCTCGGTCTTAACGTAGTATTTTAATCTTTAATTCAATACGAAATATGAAAGCAAAATATATTTTATCAAGTCTGTTACTTGCCGGCTGCACTTTCTTTTCCTCTTGTGAGGACAATCTGGATATTTCGCAGCATGGGGTAAGCACTTTCGAAAATTTCTATAAAACGGATGCCGATGCGGAAGAAGCCATTATAGCCTGCTATAGCAATTGGAAGGACACCTATGAGCCTGCGTTCTGGCTGAAGAATCTTCTTTCTGACGATTGCTATTCGGCAGGGGAAAGCTGGACGGCTGCCAGTGCGCAGTTGCTGTCGACCTATACGTTCGACTCTGATTTTTCCCATATTAAAACGTTGTATACGAATCTTTATAAAGTGATTTATGCCGCCAACATTGTTTTGCAGTATGTAGGCGATGATTCTGAGGTTAAGCTTCGTGCACGTGCAGAGGCAAAGGTTTTCCGTGCGATGTCCTACATCGAATTGATCAGTCTTTGGGGAACTCCGCCGTTGGTGGACCATCCGTTGAAAGCAAACGAATATTCCCAGGCAAATGGTAATACAGAGGCGCTTTGGGCATTGGTGAACCAAGATTTGACCGAAGCTGTCAACAGTGGCAATTTGGAGGAAAAGACAAGCTTGGACAACTTTACCTATCGTATCACCAAACAATTTGCACAAGCCTTGTTGGGCAAGGCATACGTATTCCAGAAGAATTATGGTGCTGCTGTTACAGTTTTGGATGAGGTAATCAATAGCGGGAAGTACGACCTTTACAGTGATTATGAGAATATCCAGACTACCAAAGGCGAGGCGAATTGTGAAAGTCTGTTTGAAAGTAATTATGTTTACGACGCCAACAATGTTACCGGCATTATGAGTAACATGATTTGGGTATATGTGCATTGGCGTGGAGACATGCTTGCATTCAATGAGCCTACTCAAATCTATTCTCATGGAGGCTGGGGATTTTTTAATCCGACGAAGGAAAGCTACGATGCGTTTGTCGAAATGGGAGATACTTATCGGTTGAATGCCTCTATCAAGACATACCGGCAAATGGAGGATATGGGTATCTCATTGAGCAATGCCATAGCTTATATGCCGGACAATGCCGGTTACTTCAGCTGGAAATACCGTGTTTATGAAGCAGATGTCATCAACTATTGGTGGTTGCGTTGTCCTAACAATACCCGTGCCATGCGTTATGCCGAGGTTCTGCTGCTTGCTGCTGAAGCGAGTCTTCAGTCCGGAAATGCAAGTAAGGCTGCCGGATATGTGAATAAAGTGCGTGACCGTGCCCAGTTGCCTGCATTGGGCAACGTTTCTATGGATGATATCAAGAAGGAGAAGCGTCTGGAGCTTTGGATGGAAGGCTGCCGTTACCAGGATTTGATTCGGTGGGGTGATGCTGCTACGGTACTTGCCAAGAGAGGGCAGGAAAGACCGGCTCTTTACAAAGACGGCCGTGTAAGCTGGGATGAGCAGAAAAATGCTTCTGCCGGCTTCAAGAGTGGTAAGCATGAACTGCTTCCGTTCCCTGCCACAGAAATGAATGTCAATAAGAATATGACCCAGAACCCGGGTTGGTAATTAATCAATAAAACTTAGTTTATGAATAAATTAAAATGCTTATTCCTATCAGGCCTTATGGCTGTGATGCCGGTTTGCATGAGCGGACAGCAGACGCCCGGTGAAAAATCGTCAAAACCGCGTGTCATCATTACTTGTGACCCGGAACTTGATGACCTGAACTCTTTGATACGTTTCCTGCTTTTCAGTACGGATTTCCGTGTGGAAGGCTTGATTTATGCCAGCAGCCAGTTCCATTGGAAAGGTGACGGGCACGGCACGAAGTGGTATGTGCCGGGACGTGAATATTCCCGTAATGGCATAGACTACGGACCGATGGAAAGTTGGCGTTGGGATCCGGATGAACGTTTCATTGACGATGCTGTGGAAGCTTATGAGAAAGTATATCCCAATCTGAAAGTGCACGACTCGTCTTATCCGACTCCCGAATACCTGAAGTCTAAAGTGCGTATCGGTAATATCGAGTTCGACGGTGATATTTCCAAGGACACTCCGGGGTCGGAGCTGATTAAAGCTGTATTGCTCGATGATTGTACGGATCCGGTATTCATCAATGCTTGGGGAGGTGGCAGCACCATCGCCCGTGCCTTGAAGTCCATTCAGGATATTTATGAGCATACCGATGCCTGGAAAGGCATCCGTGAGAAGATAATAGGAAAAGTGGTCCTTTCCCTTTCGGGTGATCAGGATGATACGTATGCACGGTATATCCGACCTTTCTGGCCGGAACTCAGACAAATGGAGATGGGGGGCATGACAGTCGGCCTGGCTTATAATGCACAGTTAAGAGCCTCCAAGGAAAATCAGATTTTCTACTCTCCGGAATGGATGCAGGAGAACATCCGCAGTAAAGGTCCTTTCGGCGAGATGTATCGGGTCTGGGGAGACGGTAAGCAGATGGTGAAAGGTGATAAGTTCGATTTCTTCGGTTTGTCGGGTTATACGGTTGATGAATTGAAAAAGCAAGGCTATGTGGTTTGGACCGGAATCCAGCCGAAAGGGTCCTATCTGGCTGAAGGCGACACTTACTGTTTCCTGAATTTGATAGGTAACGGCCTGCGTGGTCACGAAGACCCCACTTATGGGGGATGGTGCGGTGGAAGAACCGTCCTTCCCGATTCGGTGAAGAATCTTCCGCGCATGGAACAGATAAAGTATAGAGCCGAGCACTATCCTTTGCCCGACTTCACTGCTCCGGTAATGAATGGATTGGCTGCCCGTTTTAAATGGTCGGTCACTCCAAACTATGCCGACGCAAATCATGAACCGGTGATAAAAGGGGCGCTTGCCATGAGTGCCAAGCCGGGTGAGAAGCTGAAACTTAAATACACTGTAACCGATCCGGATAAGGATGCCCTTACCATTAAATGGTGGCAATATGTGTCAGCCGGTACATATCGGGGCAAAGTAGCGGTAGATGACCCTGCTTCTGCAAATACAACTTTTACTGTTCCGGCTGATGCCAACCCCGGTGATACCATCCACTTGATTTTGGAAGCTACGGATAACGGTACGCCACAGATGAACCGCTATCATCGTCTGATTATTACAGTGGCAGAATGAACTTGAATCAATGAACTTTAATTTGAAGAACTGAAATGAAAAAGATTATATTGGCCGCATTTATGGCAGCCTGTGGACTGCAAATGTCTGCCCAGCAGAATTTGTTTGTAGCGCAAGACCTCGAGTCTGCAATTGTGAACAAAGATAACACAGTGACTTTTAACTTTAAGGCTCCTGATGCCCAAAAGGTGCAGATTGCCGGTGACTTTGCCGAAAAGGCGGAGGGACAACACATTGGAGGTATGGTGGGAGCAGGTTTGATAGACATGACAAAGAATTCAGAAGGAATTTGGACCTATACTACCAAGCCGTTGGATTCAGAACTTTATAGCTATGAATTCATGGTAGATGGTGTGCCGACTATAGACCCTAACAATGTTTATGTCTATCGTGACTTTGCTACCACAAGCAATGTGTTTATTGTAGGGAATGGTAAGGCAGATTTATATAAGGTAAATAAAGTTCCTCATGGAACATTGGCCCATCGTTGGTATCACTCTGATGGTATGAAAATGGATCGCCGTATCAATATCTACACGCCGGCAGGTTATGAACAATCCGGTGATAGGAAGTATCCGGTACTCTATTTATTGCATGGTATGGGAGGGGATGAAGATGAGTGGACAACTTTTGGACGTGCTGCACAGATTCTCGATAATTTGATTGCACAAGGCAAGGCTGAACCGATGATTGTTGTGATGCCCAATGGGCATGCTGCCATGGAGGCTGCACCTGGTGAGAGTAGTCTGGGATACTATAAACCTTACCATATGAAGAATGGAACCATGGACGGTGCTTTTGAAGCCTATTTCCCTGAGATTATCACGTTTGTAGAAAGTAATTATCGTGTACAAGCGGACAAAGCTCATCGTGCTATTGCGGGGCTTTCAATGGGTGGTTTTCATTCTGCCAATATTTCTTTGAACTATCCTGATATGTTCGACTATGTAGGTTTATTCTCTGCGGCCCTTAATGTCCAGAGTGCAGGTCAGAAAAATAGTCCGGTTTATCAGGATATGGATAAAAAGTTAGCTGTTCAGTTTGATAAGGCTCCCAAACTTTACTGGTTGGGTATCGGTAAAGACGATTTTCTTTATAGAAACAATGCAGCTTATCGCGCTGATTTGGATAAAAAAGGATATAAATATGAGTTTATGGAAACTCCTGGTGGACATGTATGGACCTGCTGGCGTATTTATCTCTCTGTATTTGCTCCCAAGTTGTTTAAATAAATCTGACTAGGCTATGAAAAAACAACTGTTTTATTTGCTGTTGGCTGCAGGCGTGTTGAGCGCTTGTGGCCCTGCGGCTCCTCAATTGGGTAAAGATTCTGTTGAGGATGTTATTGGTGCCATGACTTTGGAAGAAAAGGCACATTTGGTTATCGGTACCGGAATGGTGGGTACTTCGGGTGACAGTACGGTGATTGGCACTACAAAGAAGTTGGTTCCCGGTGCAGCAGGTACTACTTATCCGATACCCCGTTTGGGAATTCCTGCCATTGTGTTGGCTGATGGACCTGCAGGTTTACGTATAGATCCTATCCGCGAAGGGGATTCTGCTACTTATTATTGTACACATTTTCCTATCGGTACGTTACTTGCTTCTACTTGGAATCAGGATTTGGTAGAGGAAGTTGGAAAATCAATTGGTAATGAAGTGTTGGAATATGGTGCGGATGTTTTACTGGCTCCTGCTTTGAATATCCATCGGAATCCTTTGTGCGGGCGTAATTTTGAATATTATTCCGAAGACCCGTTGGTGTCTGGCAAGATAGCTGCTGCATATGTTAGAGGGATACAGAGCAACGGAGTGGGAACTTCCATCAAACATTTTGCTGTTAACAACCAGGAAACCAATCGGAATGCTAATGATGCTCGTATCACTCCTCGTGCCTTACGGGAAATCTATTTGAAGGGGTTCGAAATTGCAGTGAAGGAATCGGCACCATGGACAGTAATGTCCTTTTACAATCATATTAATGGCACCTATGCTTCTGAGAATACAGACTTGCTGTCCACTTTATTGCGTGATGAGTGGAATTTCGAGGGTATGGTGGTAACTGACTGGTTTGGAGGGAAGGATGCCGTGGCTCAGATGATAGCAGGTAATGATATGCTCCAACCGGGAAGGGCTAACCAGTATGATATGATTATCGAAGGGGTGAAATCCGGAAAATTGGATGAATCCATACTGAATCGTAATGTGAAGCGTGTTCTTGAACTTATTCTCCAAACTCCTCATTTTAAAGAATACAAATATTCCAATAAACCTGATTTGAAGGCGCACGCAGCAGTTACCCGCCAGTCAGCGACTGAAGGAATGGTTTTGTTGAAGAATAATAACGAAACCTTGCCATTTGAAAGGAAGGTCAGAAATATAGCTCTTTTCGGGTGTACTTCCTATGATTTCATAGCAGGAGGTACCGGCTCAGGTAATGTGAATCGTGCCTATACAGTCTCATTATTGGATGGTTTGAAGAATGCTGGATACCAGATAGATGAAGCATTGAAGGCCGATTATGAACAGTATATTGAGGCCGAGAATAAGAAAAATACTCCTGACTCGTCTCAGCCTTTCTCCAGATTTATGCCGGTACCTCGCCCGACAGAACTTATCCCTACTACAAAGGTGTTGTCAGAACAAGTTGCTAAAGCGGATGTTGCATTGGTTACGCTGGGACGTACTTCCGGTGAATTTGTAGACCGTAATGTCAGTGATTTTGAACTGAGTGAGGAAGAATTGCAACTGCTGAAGTCCGTCAGCCAAGCTTTCCATGCTGCTGGGAAGAAAGTGGTGGTGGTATTGAATATCGGAGGTGTAATTGAAACAGCTTCTTGGAAAAAACTACCGGATGCTATTTTGCTGGCTTGGCAGGCAGGACAGGAGGGTGGAAATAGTGTGACGGATGTGTTGAGCGGTAAGGTATCTCCATCGGGTAAGTTGACAATGACTTTCCCGAACAAGTTGATGGACGTTGCTTCTTCGACCAATTTTCCTATGGATGCTAGGGCTAATACAGATGTGAGGAATAAGGAGGACAAAAGCTCTTCAGTGAAGAATGTAGACTATACGGATTATGAAGAAGATATTTTTGTCGGTTATCGCTATTTCGATAGTTTCGGAAAGCAAGTGTCTTATCCTTTCGGCTATGGTCTTTCGTATACAACATTCGAGTATGTCAATCCGTCTGTCAAAGTTGATAATGGTATATATTCTGTTTCTATTGATGTGAAGAATGTTGGTAAGTTTGCAGGGAAAGAGGTTGTTCAGCTTTATGTCTCCGCTCCCAATAGGTTTCAGATGAACAAACCGGAAAAAGAACTTAAAGCTTTTACCAAAACTAAGGAATTGAGGCCAGGTGAGACTGTTACTGCCACTTTGAAACTGAACACTACGGATTTGGCTTCTTATGATGAAGCTTCTTCTTCATGGGTAGTGGATGCTGGAAATTATAAGTTTTTGATTGGAACCTCTTCCAAGGATATTAAGGCTGTACTTGATGTTGATGTGGTATCAGTTGTGGAAAAAACAAATGACATATTGAAACCACAAGAGACTGTTAATACGATAAAACGCTGAAGGTGAGTATAATATTATTCTTGGTTGTGATTAGGTTGATTTGTAGTGCTTAGGTAAATTAATTGTAATTGGGTAAAATTGGGAAAGAAGCTGCCTCGGAGTTATGAGGTAGCTTCTTCTTTTATTTGGTAATAAGATAAATTAATACCCTCCGTGTCCTACTTACGATATAAATCCCTATCTTTGTGGCGCTTTTTAGCTGAAAATAAGATTCAAATTAATTTAGATACAACAGAAAATGGCACAAGAAGACGTTTTTAAGAAACTCGTATCACACTGTAAGGAATATGGTTTTGTGTTCCCTTCCAGCGAGATTTATGATGGACTGGGAGCTGTGTATGACTATGGTCAGATGGGTGTGGAACTGAAAAATAACATCAAGCAATACTGGTGGCAGAGTATGGTGCTGCTGCACGAAAATATTGTCGGTATCGACTCAGCAATCTTTATGCACCCCACCATCTGGAAAGCCAGCGGACACGTAGATGCTTTCAATGACCCTTTGATTGACAACCGCGATTCCAAGAAACGTTATCGTGCCGATGTGTTGATAGAGGACCAGCTTGCTAAGTACGATGACAAGATAAACAAAGAAGTGGCCAAAGCTGCCAAGCGTTTTGGTGAGGCTTTCGATGAGGCTCAGTTCCGCAGTACCAACGGTCGTGTGCTGGAACACCAGGCCAAACGTGATGCCTTGCATGAACGTTTTTCCAAGGCTTTGAACGATAATAATCTGGACGAACTCCGTCAGATTATCCTTGACGAAGAAATCGTTTGCCCTATCAGTGGCACAAAGAACTGGACAGAGGTACGCCAGTTCAATCTGATGTTCTCAACTGAAATGGGCTCTACCGCCGATGGTGCCATGAAGATATACCTTCGCCCGGAAACGGCACAAGGTATCTTCGTAAATTACCTTAATGTACAGAAAACCGGTCGCATGAAGATTCCTTTCGGTATCGCTCAGATTGGTAAGGCTTTCCGTAACGAAATTGTAGCCCGCCAGTTCATCTTC
>ENA-OZTM01000094-OZTM01000094.1-human-gut-metagenome-genome-assembly--contig:-NODE-94-length-20208-cov-5.080484_pt1 | contig 20208 bp, 8 predicted proteins | sample MGYA00244232_ERZ653994 | MGnify/ENA primary metagenome ERZ653994 (study PRJEB26926, sample SAMN06164574) | human gut metagenome | biome: ENVO:00009003; feature: ENVO:2100002; material: ENVO:00002003... | reverse complement strand
TACGAGATCTGCGCATGTCTCGTGGGCTCGGAGATGTGTATAAGAGACAGCTCTCTTATGACGGGCGAAACAAAGAACCGGTTACACTACCGGTAAAATTCCCACTGCTGCTTGCACAAGGTGTGGAAGGTATTGCCGTAGGCCTGTCATCCAAAATATTACCACATAACTTCAATGAGCTGTGCGATGCTTCCATCAGCTATCTGCACAACGAAGAATTCAAGCTGTACCCCGACTTCCAGACGGGAGGCAGTATCGATGTATCCAAATACAACGACGGTGAACGTGGCGGTGCGATACGCGTGCGCTCCAAAATAGAAAAGATAGACAACAAGACACTTGCCATTAAGGAAATTCCTTACGGGAAAACGGTGGCCAGTGTATGCGACTCCATCGTAAAGGCCAGCGAAAAAGGAAAAATCAAGATACGTAAGGTAGAGGACCTGACATCCGGCAGTGTGGAAATATTAGTGCATCTAGCCCCGGGTGTATCATCCGACAAGACCATCGATGCCCTCTATGCCTTCACCGACTGTGAAGTGAGCATCTCTCCCAACTGCTGTGTCATCGACGACCAAAAGCCCCACTTCCTCACCGTGAGTGATGTATTGCGCAAATCAGTCGACAACACATTGGCACTGCTACGCCAGGAACTGGAAATCCGTAAGGGAGAGATACTGGAAAGCCTGCATTTCGCTTCACTCGAAAAGATATTCATTGAAGAACGTATTTACAAGGATAAGGAGTTTGAACAAGCCAAAAACATGGATGCCGCCTGCGAACATATCGATGAGCGCCTGACTCCCTACTACCCGACTTTTATCCGCGAAGTGACCAAGGAAGACATCCTCCGGCTGATGGAGATAAAGATGGCACGTATCCTCAAATTCAACTCCGACAAGGCAGAGGAACTGATAGCACGCATGCGAAAGGACATAGAGGAGATAGACCACCATCTGGCAAACATCGTGGAATATACCGTCGACTGGTTCCGTATGTTGAAGGACAAGTACGGCAAAGCCTTCCCCCGCCGCACGGAACTGCGTAACTTCGACACCATCGAAGCAACCAAAGTCATCGAAGCCAACGAAAAGCTGTACATCAACCGCGAAGAGGGGTTCATCGGAACTGGATTGAAGAAAGACGAATTCATAGGCAACTGCTCGCCCATAGATGACGTGATTATCTTCTTCCGCGATGGAAAATATATCATCACACCGGTGGCCGACAAGAAGTTCGTGGGCAAGAATATACTTTATGCCAACATTTTTAAGAAGAACGACAAACGTACCATCTACAATGTCTGCTACCGTGACGGCAAGGAGGGGACAAGCTATATCAAGCGTTTTGCCGTCACTTCCGTGGTGCGTGACCGCGAATACGATGTGACACAAGGTACTCCCGACTCCCGTATCACCTACTTCACCGCCAATCCCAATGGAGAAGCTGAAATCATCAAGGTAACCCTGAAACCCAATCCCCGTGTACGCCGTATTATCTTCGAGGAGGATTTCAGCAACATCAATATCAAGGGACGGCAGGCCATGGGAAATATACTCACGAAACTCCCCGTACACAAGATAGCCTTGAAACAACGTGGAGGCTCCACGCTGGGTGGACGGAAAGTCTGGTTCGACCGTGATGTGCTACGTCTCAACTACGACGGGCGCGGAGAATATCTCGGAGAATTCCAGAGCGAAGACACCATCCTTGTCGTACAGAACAGCGGAGAGTTCTATGCCACCAACTTCGACTTGAACAATCACTATGACGATGGCATACGCGTATTGGAGAAATACGATCCGAACAAAGTATGGACCGCCGTACTCTACGATGCCGACCAGCAGAACTATCCTTACATCAAGCGTTTCTGCTTCGAGGCAACCGCCCGCAAGCAAAACTACTTGGGAGAAAACAAGAACAGCAGCCTCATTCTGCTGACAGACGAGTGCTACCCACGTTTAGAAGTGGTGTTTGGCGGCCACGACAATTTCCGAGAGCCGATGGTGGTGGAAGCCGACGAATTCATCGCCGTGAAAGGCTTCAAAGCAAAAGGTAAGCGCCTGACCACCTATACTATAGAAACCATCAACGAGCTGGAGCCTACCCGTCAACCGGAACCCTCGCAGAAAACCGAAGAGCAGGAAACGGATGAAGAACCGGAAATTCTGGACCCCGACCACGGTAAAAGCGAAGGGGACATACTGGACGAGATGACAGGACAGATGAAACTCTTTTGATGAAGGACGGAAATGAAGTATTAGTGGCTAACGATTACTAATTTGTAATTGATAATTTAATATGTACATATACAAGATAATAATCCTATGCGGACTGCTCTTGGGAAGTGTCGGACTGAAAGCACAAGAAGCACAATGCAGCATCGACCGGAAGCTACGGGCTGACTCCACCAACCGTAACCGTATTATCACCCGTGCCACCATGTATGGTGTCGGCTTCACCAACGTGTTCGACACTTATCTTTCACCTCAGGAGTATAAGGGAATCGATTTCCGTATCTCCCGCGAAAGCATGCGGATGACACGGTTGATGGACGGCAACGTGTCTCTGCAAACTTTCTTCCAGGCAGACTTAGGATATACACACAACAAAGTAGACAATAACAATACATTCTCCGGACTGGCCAACTGGAACTACGGCCTGCATTATAATTTTCCAATCACGGGCAATTTCAAACTGCTTGCCGGAGGAGTCGGCGACTTCAACGGTGGCTTTGTCTATAATCTGCGCAACGGAAACAACCCCGCCCAAGCACGTGCCTATATCAACCTTGCCGCATCTGGAATGGCTATTTGGGACTTGCGCATCAAGAACCGTCCCATCACACTACGCTATCAGGTAAATCTTCCCTTGGCAGGTATCATGTTCATGCCCAACTATGGACAGTCCTACTACGAGATATTTACGTTAGGACATTGGGACGGAGTAGTGAACTTCACCTCCCTGCACAACCAGCCCTCTCTGAGACAAATGCTGACCGCAGACTTTCCGGTGGGACGTGCCCGGATGCGTTTCGCTTACATATGGGACGCACAACAGTCCAAAGTAAATGAAATAAAGACACATACTTACTCGCATGTATTCATGGTGGGGTTCGTAAAGGAACTCTATCTGTTTCCTAACAAGAGAAAGTAAAAAGTGACAAGGTGATAAACGATAAGATGATAAGGATAATGTGCATGAAAAGAAGATATATTTTAATAATTTGGAGTATCCTACTCACGTTATTGCCCCTATTGAACGGATGTATTCGTGAGGAAGAGTTCGACAATACCCCACAAGGCAATTTCGAAGCCTTGTGGAAAATAATAGACGAACAGTACTGCTTCCTGGACTACAAGCAAATAGACTGGGATGCCATCCATGACAAGTACCAGCCACTCATTACCCCGGGAATGAGCTACGACGGTCTATTTGAAATATTAGGTAACATGCTTGCCGAGTTAAAAGACGGACATGTCAACTTGTACTCTTCTTCCAACATGGCGCGCTACTGGGACTGGTATCTGGATTATCCTCGTAACTTCAACGAAAGTATCATTGAAAAGTACCTGGGAAGAGACTACCGCATTGCTGGAGGCGCCAAATATACCATATTGGAGGACAACATAGGATATATCTATTACGGTGATTTCTCCAGCGGCATCGGAAACGGCAACCTGGATGAGATTCTGTTATACCTTTCCGCTTGTAACGGCCTAATTATCGACGTGCGCAACAATGGTGGCGGCAACCTGACAAACGCCACCCGAATGGCACAACGCTTCACGAATGAAAAAGTACTGACGGGATATATTCAGCACAAGACCGGCAAAGGCCATAGCGATTTTTCAGATCCGACTCCCATTTATGTGGAACCTTCCAACAGTATCCGCTGGCAAAAAAAGGTAATTGTCCTGACCAACCGTCATTCCTATAGTGCAACCAATGATTTTGTCAACTCCATGCGCTGTTTTCCCAATGTCACCCTGGTTGGTGACAAAACCGGCGGCGGGTCGGGCCTGCCATTCTCTTCGGAACTGCCCAACGGATGGGGGGTACGCTTTTCTGCCAGCCCGCACCTCGATGCCCAAAAACAGCATATCGAGTTCGGCATCGACCCGGACAAGAAAGTGGATATGAGCAAAGAAGATGAGAACAATGACTTGGACACCATCATTGAGGAAGCAAGAAAAATACTGAAAGTGACTTTCTAAAACGACTTTATCTACAAAACAATTTGCCAAAACGAAAATTCTTTCTATCTTTGCTCCCGCTAATCGGAATTATTCCGCGGATGTGGCGTAATTGGCAGCCGCGCCAGACTTAGGATCTGGTGCCGTGAGGCGTGTAGGTTCGAGTCCTATCATCCGCACAATCCCTATAATAAATTTCAAAAGACAAACAACTAAGAGGGGAGGATATTCATTAAGAAGCATCCTCCCTAACCGCTTCAAGTACCTTTTTTATCTCATCAAAACACAATATTTAGAATACTTATTGTATCTTTGCTTCCAAGAAACACTTCGATTAACCTGAAAAAATGAAACAAAATACGATAAGACCGATGCTTTTCAAGTATTGGGTAGTGTGCCTTCTATTGTTCATCCTCTTCATCCAGGCCAGGGCTTCTTCCTTCATGCCCGCCGTCACCAACTATCTTGCCAAAGACTATGAAGCCGGTTATCAGAACTGGGCATGTGCGCAAGGCAGCAACGGCGAAATGTATTTCGGCAACAGCCAGGGGCTCCTGGTATATGACGGTTATCGCTGGACTCTCCACAAAGTGCCGGGGAACCATATTGTCCGTTCGGTGTATGTGAAAGAAGACCGTATCTATGTGGGGGCATTCGAGGAATTCGGCTATTTCAAGTATTCGGAGGCAGGCACTCTCCGGTACCATTCTTTGAGCAAATTCCTGAAAAATTTCCCCATGGAGAACAACGAGATATGGAACATTGTAGAGCTGGACGGTCGCATCTACTTCCAGTCGTTCAGCGCCTGGTTCTCCTACGACGGGAAGATGGTACGCGCTTTCCGCAACAGACAGCAACAGCCGCTCTACTTCTACACCCAAAACGGACATATCTACACACAGATGATTGATGAGGACTTCTATGAATTCGACGGCAAGGATTTCCATCATCTCTTCCCCCGCAGCCAAGTGAACGATGACAATGTAGTGTCATTGTTACCCGACGGGGACGACAGCTTCTTGATGGTCACAGAGAATAACGGATTGTTCCGCTACAACGGTGACATCACTCCCTGGAAAACGGACATTGATACGGAACTAAAGAAACAGCGGGTGAACCGTGCTGTAATGACCAATGACTCTATATTCATGATAGGCACGGTCTTGAACGGTATATACGCCATCGACCGCAAAGGACATTGCCTTTGGCACTTCAACCTGGACAACCGCCTGGACAACAACACCGTCCTGGGGCTGTTCTGTGACAAAGACAACAACGTATGGGCAGCATTGGACGACGGCATTGCATACATCCACCACAACTCCCCCGTTATGCTGCTAACCCCTGCCAACCATGAAACCAAATTGGGTATGGTGTACGACATAGCCCATCGGGATGACTGTTTCTATCTGGCCACCAACCAGGGCTTGTACGAATACCACCAGATTACCGGGAATCTGCGCCTGCTTCCCCATACCGAAGGTCAGAACTGGTATGTAAAGGACATTGACGGGCAACTCTTTGCAGGCAACAATGCCCATACCTTATTAATAGGTGAAAAAGGGAACGTTTCCGTCATAAGCAATACCAACAGCAGTACGTGTCTGATAAAGTGCACCCTCTATGGCGAAGAGATACTGTTGGAATCATCCTACGCCGACTTGCGTATCTATAAAAAGAAGAACGGGCAATGGACCTTTTCGCATGTCATAGACGGCTTCATTGCACCGGTCATGCACTTGGAGGTGGACCAAAGCGGTGTCATCTGGGCTTCACACATGTATCAGGGAGTCTATAAAATAGTCTTGAGCGATGACTTGTCGGCTGTAAAAAGCGTACGGCACATCTCCCATTTAGGCTCGGAATATATCATCGGCCCTATCCAAGTAATGAAAATGCGAGGACGTATCGTCTTTTCCAGTCCCAACGGCTTCTATACCTATGACGACATCACCCGGCAGATTATCCCCTTCCAAAAGCTGAATGCCATTCTGCCCTATATCAGGAATGCTCATTCTGTGGTATCCGTCACGAACGACCGCTTCTGGCTGTCCGGTTCACATGAGTACGTACTGGTAGAGTACGCAGAAGGAGAGTACATCGTGAAGCAGCGCATCCTCATCGAACTGTTTGATTCTCCATGCATAGAGAACTACAACAATGTGTTCGTCGACAATGACGTTGTCTATTTTAATCTGAACAACGGAATCGCCAGTTACAGCAAAAACACAGACAGCCTCAGTCCTACTCTGGAGTCCGCCCTCTCACTGAGCTCGGTCACTGCTTCCTCTTCCGATAAAAAGGAGAAACGCCTGCCTCTGTCTGGAAATGTCGAACTGGAAAGCAATTACCGGGATTTGCTGTTCTCAGTAAGCCTGCCGCATTACAATAAATTGTCCGTACATTTCCATTATGTCCTGCAAGGAGGACAAGGCATGGCGCTGACATCGGACCTGAAAGAGCCCGAAATCCGCTACGGTAGCCTGGATTACGGAGAATACACATTCCAGGCAGAAGCCTATAATGATTTGGGACAGAAAATCGGTGAGGTGGAATATCATTTTGCCATAGCCCGCCCTTTCTACCTCTCCTATTATGCCTTTGCGCTCTATCTCATAGTTCTCACAGCGCTTGTCTACTTTTTCTCCAAGTGGCGCGCCAACCGTGCCATGGAAAAGAAACGGAAGGAGTATGAGGCAGAGCAGGTGCAGCAGAACATCAAGATGCGCGAGCAGGAGCATCTGATAACTCTGCAGCAACAGCAATTGCTGGAAGCCGAGTTGTCGGCAAAGAGTAAAGACCTTGCCAGCATGGCACTGGGTGTATTTGCCAAGAACGAGGTCCTGGAGAAACTTCGTACTGTCGTACAAGAGTCCCTGGTGAAAGGGCAATATGGACGCAAGAACCTCGAATCTCTGCTGAAGCTCATCAACGAAAACATCGAGACACAGGAATTTTGGGATGTATTCCAGAACAATTTCGACCTGATTCATGAGAAATTCTTCCGTAATTTGCGCGAACGTTATCCCAGTCTTACCGCTACCGACCTCCGTTTTTGTGCGCTGCTGCGCCTGAATCTTTCTACGAAAGACATTGCGCAAATGACCAACCTCACTATCCGGGGAGTAGAGGCAGCACGCTACCGTTTGCGCAAGAAACTGGATATCCCCGACGGAACGGGATTAGTGGATTTTCTCATCGACTTGAAATAAAGCGGCTACAAATCATTCAATCATAACAAACTGATTATTAGAAACAAGTAACACGAAAACGTAGTAAAACGGTACCCATTTTTACCCTAAACGTATTATCGTGGTAGTGTTTTTTTTTGCCTTACTTACCGTAATTACTTCCTTTGCCGGCAGAATTATTAACTCTTAAATTTAGTTTATGAGAAGGCAAACTTTATTTCTTCTATTCATGATTTTGTTCTCATTGCCACTGACAGTTTTGGCACAAGGAACAAAGACAGTTAAAGGAACTGTTGTTGATCAGAACAACGAACCGATTATTGGAGCCACGGTTGTAGTAAAAGGCTCTACTATTGGAGCAGCTACCGACCTCGACGGTAACTATGTACTGAACGGCGTCCCCGAAGACGCAACTCTCGTATTCAACTATTTGGGCATGTTGCCGCAGGAAATAAGCGCTGCGGGACAATCCGTCATTAATGTAAAGCTACGTGAAGATGCACAACTACTGGAAGAAGTTGTTGTTATCGGTTACGGTTCGGCCAAGGCGAAAGACCTGACGGCCCCGATTGACGTTGTCAAAGAGAAAGAACTTATCAATGTTCCTACCTCCTCCCCGATGGCAGCATTGCAGGGAAAGGTACCGGGTGTTAACATCATCAATTCGGGAACGCCGGGCGAAGGTCCTAAAGTGACCATCCGTGGTATGGGTTCCTTCGGTGACACTTCTCCTCTCTATGTAGTGGACGGAATGTTCTACGACAACATCAACTTCCTGAACAATTCCGACATTCAAGACATGACCATCTTGAAAGACGCATCCGCATCTGCCATCTACGGTGTACGCGCCGCCAACGGTGTTGTAATCATCACCACCAAGAAAGGAAGCCGCAACCAGGATGCCAAGATTACCTATAACGGTTATGTAGGTATTCAGAAAGCCACCAACCTGCTGGAAATGTGTAACTCTCACGAGTATGCCACCATGATGTTGGAAGCCAACCCGGAAGCTTACCGGTCGATTTTCGAAAAGTCAGTAGCCGAATTCGGAGGCAATATGGAAAACCTGCAATTCAATGCCGATACCAACTGGTATGACGAACTGTTGCGCACAGCCATGATGACCAATCACAGCTTGAATATCTCCGGTGGTACGGAAAAAGCGACCTACTCTGCCGGCATGAGCTATCTGGCACAAGACGGTATCATGGACGTGGAAAACTACTACCGCCGCTTGAACTTCCGTGCCGCCCTTGACTACGAAGCCCGCAAATGGCTGAAAGTAGGCTTCAACGGCGTATTCAGCAACTCGCAGCAGCAGCTTCCCAAGAATGCCGCATGGCAACAGGCATACAACACACCGTCTATCATCCCGGTGTATGATGACCGCCGCGACGATGCCATGTTCCCTAAGAAGTACACATCGCCCGAGCAGGTGGGCTTGACCAACAACTTCAACAATCCGGTAGCCACTGCCAACTATTACGACAACCGGAACGAGACCTACCAAGTGCTGACCAACTTCTATGCACAGCTCAACCTCATCCCCGACAAGCTGAATATACGCAGTAGCTACAGCTACGACTACTCAATGATTCGCGGTTCTGAGTTCACTCCTACCTACTATGTAGGCACCAACCAGAAGAAAGAGGTTACCGAACTCACTAAAAAGAACACTAACTACTACAAATATATATGGGACAACGTGGCCACTTATACTGACAAGTGGGGCAAACACTCCTTTACCGGTATGCTGGGTGCATCCATGCGTCAAGAGCAATACCGCCTGCTCGAAGGTACCGCCACCAACGTGCCCGAAGGTGAGGACGTGTGGAAATACATCGCACTGGGCAACAAGGAAGGCGCTACGGTGAAAGACGACGGCTGGAAATACCGCGGTCTCTCCTATTTCACCCGACTGAATTACAACTACAACGACAAGTACATGTTGATGTTCACCTTCCGCGCCGACGGCTCGTCCAAGTACAACGACAAATGGGGCTACTTCCCCTCCATCGGTGCCGCATGGGTCATCTCCCAAGAACCGTTTATGAAGAACCAGAATATCTTCGACTACATGAAGCTGCGTGCCAGCTGGGGTAAGCTGGGTAACGACAAGATTGCTGCCAGTGCAGGCTTCGCAAGCATACAGAACGTACAGTCCGTATTCGGTCCCAATACCGCCATCGATGGATTCATCAACACCACCAACTTCAGCTGGCTGGGTTGGGAAGTAGTGAACGAAACCAACGTGGGCGTCAACTTCAGCACGCTGAAGAACCGCCTGAATGCCGACATCGACTGGTACTACCGTCTGACTGACAACGCCGTGATTTCACCCAAGCTCCCGATGAGCGGTGAGCTGCTGGCCGGCAACAACGGACAGATTCTGAATACCGGTATCGACCTCTCCTTGAACTGGAACGACAAGATTGGCCAGGACTTCAATTACAACATCGGTGTCAATCTCTCTTATCTGCACAACGAAGTGAAAAGCCTGAAAGGAAACATGAAAATCATCAAAGGCGGAAAGACCGTGAATATGGTGGGCGAGACGATGAACTCATTCTATGGCTACAAGGTCATCGGCATCTACCAGACTCCTGAACAATGTGCTGCCGACCCCATCGCCGTGGCCAACGGACTGGAACCCGGCGACTTCATCTACGAGGACGTGAACGGCGACCATGTGATAGACGGAAACGACAAGCAGGTGTTGGGCTCATACGTGCCCAGCTTTACTTATGGCTTCAATGCCGGATTCTCTTATAAGAACTTCGACTTCAGCCTCACTACCTACGGACAAGCAGGCGGCGAACTGTGGAACCGCAAACGCGCCCTGCGCTATGCAGCCGACTACTATAACTTTGACCGCGCTCAGTACGAAAACCGCTGGACGGGTGCAGGCTCTACCAACGAACATCCGTCGGCCAAGGCTCTTCTCAAAACCTGGAACAAATCAGACAGTAACAACGCTTCCTATTTCGTGGAAAGCTCCGATTACTTCCGCATCCAGAACATCACGCTGGGCTACTCGTTCAAGAACCTGAAGATAGGCAGCTACGTGATGCCGGGACTCCGCCTCTCACTGACGGCCGACCGCCCCTTCACCACCTTCAAGGCCAACAGCTTCACACCCGAAGTGTCGGATGCCGAAGGTTGGGATACCGAAGTATATCCTCTGACTTCAACCTATACTTTTGGAGTGCAAATAGATTTCTAAACCCTAAAACATAGAACAATGAAATTCTTAAAGAAAACATTCGCATATATACTTCCGGCCATGATGGTACTGGGAGGAGCCACCGCTTGCACCGATTTCATAGAAATTGATCCGGAGAACAAAGTTCCCGAACAAGGCGTGGACTTTACCAACAAGAACAATATGTACCAACCCGTAGTGGGTGCCTACTCCAAAGTACGCACACAGGGCATGCACTGGTGCAACGCACTATTGATGTTCACCCGCGACGGTGACGTGTGGTCGGGCCGTACCGATGACCAGGGCGATGCCGTGGCCTTCGGACGCAAGTTCAACTACAACAACTCATTCTGGGCACTGAACCAGGTATGGATGAACTTCTACGACATCATCCGCATCACCAATGCCGCCCTGCAAAGCCTCGACGGTTATGCCGAATATCTTGCTGCAGGAAGCGAAGATTACAAAACCTACGAATCCTATTGCGGCGAAGTACGTACCATCCGTGCATGGGCTTACTATTGTCTGGTGACCAATTTCGGTCCCACCGTCATCTACCGTGACAACCTGCAGACCGATTTTCGCCGTTCTACCGTAGAGGCCGTATATAATTATATGCTGGAAGATTTGAACTACGCCATCGACAAACTGCCCCGCATGCGTCCCAACCAGATGGAACACAAGGGAGCCGTGACAGCCTTCACCGCCCAAGCATTGGCCGCCCGCATCTATCTGCTGAAAGGAGACTATGCACAAGTGGAGACACTGACCGATGACATCATCAAGAACGGTGGATTCCGTCTCTACGACGACTTCTACCAGCTGTTCAAAATTCCCGGAAAGTTGTGTGACGAATCTTTGTTCGAATGCCAGGTAACAGACTACGGCAATGGTTCTGGCGATTACCTGGGCGTAGACCAATGGTTCAATTTCCAGGGTCCGAACATGGCAGAGAGGTATGATGAAGTAGTGAACGCAGACGGTACCATCAGCTACAAGCAAGCCGAAGGCACCAAGTCCATAGGCGGCTGGAATTTCATAGGCTATGAACCCGAGTTCGTGGCATGGGCCGAAGCCCGTGGCGAAGGTGTGCGTGCCGAAACTTCTTTCCTGAAAGCCCTGAGCAAGACGCGCGAGGGTTGGCAGGTAGGTCCCACATCGGCCACCAAGACCGACTGTTGGAACGGCAAAGGTTACCTTCCCTACAATCAGATGACTCTTCCACGTACGACCTACGGAGCCAACAACAATGTGCGTATCATCCGCTATGCCGAAGTGCTGCTGATGAACTCCGAAGCCAAAGTCAGACTGGGCAAGGATGGAGACGCAGGCTACAACGAAGTGCGCCGGCGTGCAGGCATGAGCACCAAAACCGGTGTTACCCTGAAAGACGTGATGGACGAACGCCGGATGGAACTTTGCGGCGAATGGTGTGCCCGTTATGTGGACTTGGTGCGTACCGGCGATGCCGCCACCGTACTCGGTCCCAAAGGATGGACAGCAGAAAAGACTTATTGGCCCATACCGGCCAACCAGTTGGACGACCTTCCTGATTTGAAGCTGGAACCCATTGACGGAATTGCCGAATAAATCCGTTCCAATATGGTAAAAAGATTCCTAATCAGTTGTGGAATAGCCTTTGCCGCTCTGGCGGCAAAGGCAACCCCTGACGATTCCATCAAAGTGGTGAAGGGGCAAGTCAGTGACTATTACATCACTGTAACCCAAGACCGTATCGTAAAAGGACACGTACTGGACACCAACCGCCAGCCACTCGCAGGCGCCACAGTCATGTTCTTCGCAAGTCCCATGCACAATACCACTGCCCACGACGGCAGCTTTGCCATCAAAGGAGCGAAGAACGACGTGCACCTGTATGTCTACTATCCCGGGAAAAAGATAGTGAACAGAATCCTGGCACTGGATGAAACCGATATTGAGGTAGTGATGGAAAAAGAGGTACACAAGGCAACCGCAATCTGCCGCCCCGCCCAGGCGACCCGGTGGTATGACCCGCAGGCGCCTCTGTCGCGCACCTTCTGCAATCCGATGAACATCAGTTACAACTTCGAGCCTTTCAACAACAATGTGCGTCCCAACGGTTCGTTCCGTTCCTCTGCCGACCCGATGGCGGTGGAATACAAGGGAGAATACTTTCTGTTCTCCACCAACCAGGGCGGTTTTCACTATTCCAAGAACCTGGTGGATTGGGATTTCGTTCCTGCCGGCTTCCAGCGCAAGCCTACGGACGATGACCAGTGTGCGCCGGCCGCCTATGTAAGCGGCGACACGCTGTTCTATACCGGCTCCACCTACGAAGGTCTGGCCGTGTGGTACAGCACGCATCCCAAAACGGGACGTTTCAAACGTGCCATCGAAAAGAACGTACTTCCTTCATGGGATCCTTGTCTGTTTCTGGACGACGACGGCAGATTGTATCTGTACTATGGCTCCAGCAATGAATATCCCTTGAAAGCGGTAGAACTGGACCGGAATGATTTCTACCCCATCAGCAAGATTCACGATGTCATGATGCTCCGCCCCGAAGAACACGGCTGGGAACGTTTCGGCATGAACAATGACGATGAAGTGACACTCCGCCCATTCACAGAGGGCGCTTACATGACCAAACACAATGGCAAATATTATTTCCAATATGGTGCTCCGGGCACTGAATTCAAAGTCTATGCCGATGGCGTATATGTTTCGGATTCCCCGCTGGGCCCGTTTGTCTACCAGAAGCATAACCCGATGTGCTACAAGCCGGGCGGTTATGTGCAAGGTGCCGGTCATGGAGGCACGTTCTGCGACGTGAAAGGCAATTACTGGCACGTGGCCACCTGCATGCTCTCCCTGAAGTACAAGTTCGAACGCCGCATCGGTCTTTATCCGGTGGCTTTCGACAAGGATGGTGTCATGTATTCGTCCACTGCCTTCGGCGATTATCCCAACTGGGCAGAACCGATGGACGTAAAGAACCCTGCAGAGCGTTTCACGGGATGGATGCTTCTGTCCTACGGCAAACCGGTGGAGGTATCATCTACGGATAGCATCCATGCAGCTTCCAACCTGACGGACGAAAGTATGCGCACCTACTGGGCAGCCCGTTCCGGCAACCCCGGCGAATGGGCCGGGATAGACCTGGGCAGTACAAAGAATGTACGTGCCGTGCAGTTGAACTTCTACGACCATAAAGCGGTTCAATACAACCGTGCCATGGATATTTATCACCAATACCGTATTTTTGCTTCCGAAGACGGAAAAGAATGGACATTGGTCATAGACAAGAGCGACAGTGACAAGGATTGTCCGCACGACTACATCGAGCTCAACGAGCCGTTGCGTGCCCGTTATCTGAAATACGAGAATGTGCACATGCCTACGGGAAATGTCGCCTTGTCCGGCTTCCGCGTCTTCGGGAACGGTGACGGCGATGTCCCGCAAGCCGTGAAAGGACTGACTGTGAAACGTGACAGGAAAGACCGCCGGAATGCCCTTATCTCCTGGCAACCCGAAGCAAGCGCCTATGGCTACAACATCTACTACGGCACCGCCGAAGGCAAGATGTACAATGCCATCACGGTACTGGGACAGACGGAATATGACTTCCGCGGACTGGATGCGGACACGGACTATTACTTCACCATCGAGGCGCTGAACGAAAACGGCCGCTCGCCATTGTGCAAGACGACAAAAAATTAAACACAAGAAATAAAGATATGAAAAAACCAATAATGATACATGTGCTGGCTTTGTTCCTGATTTCCACATTGGCGAGCTGTGCATCCTGCTCTTCCGACTTGAAGGAAAACGGGAAAGAGAACGGAAAAGAGGAAAAGCCCGACACAGAGGAAGTACGTCCCGAATCATTCGCTTCGGATGACGAAATGCTTGATTACATCCAGAAGGTACATTTGAACTACATGTGGGACGGTGCGGAACCGACCTCCGGACTGGCACGCGAACGCATCCACCTGGATGGGGATTATCCCGAAAAGGACCAGAATGTTGTCACCACCGGCGGCAGCGGATTTGGTATAGCCGGACTGCTGGTAGGCATCGAACGCGGCTTCATCCCCAGGGAAGAAGGCGTGAAGCGCCTGACCAAGATTGCCGATTACCTGAAACGCGCCGACCGCTTCCACGGCGTATGGCCCCATTGGTTGTACGGCCCTACCGGCAAGGTGAAACCTTTCGGACAAAAAGATAACGGCGGAGACTTGGTGGAAAGCTGCTTCCTGATGCAAAGCTTGCTTTGCGTACGCCAATACTTCCGCGACGGCAACGAGCAGGAAAAGGCGCTGGCAGAGAAGATTGACCAATTGTGGAAAGAGATGGAGTTCAGCTGGTATCAGAATGGCAAGGATGTCATCTACTGGCACTGGTCTCCCGAATACAACTGGGAAATGAACTTCCCGCTGGAAGGCTACAACGAAGCATTGATTGTGTATGTGCTCGCAGCCTCCTCCCCCACTTATCCCGTTCCGGCTTCAGCCTACCACAACGGCTGGGCACGCGGCGGCGGCATCAAGTCCGACTCTGCCCCCTACGGCCTGCCTTTGGAATTGAAACACAACGGAGCCGAGAAACTGGGCGGTCCCTTGTTCTGGGCACAATACTCGCACATCGGTCTGGACCCGCGCAACCTGAGCGACCGCTATGCCAACTACTGGAACGTGGTGCGCAACCATGCCCTCTCCAACTACCGCTACTGCGTGGAGAATCCCAAACAATACAAAGGTTACGGCGAGGACTGCTGGGGACTGACCGCCAGCTACTCTACCAAAGGCTATGCAGCCCACTGCCCGGGCGACAACGACCATGGTGTCATCACACCGACAGCAGCCTTGTCCAGTTTTCCCTACACACCGGAGGAATCCATGCGTGCACTGAAGTATTTCTATTCCAAAGGCGACTGGATTTGGGGCAAGTACGGATTCTACGATGCCTTCTCCGAGGGAAGTGACTGGACGGTGCCCCGCTATCTTGCCATCGACCAATGCACCATTGCCCCGATGATTGAGAACTATCGTTCCGGCTTGTTGTGGAAACTCTTCATGAGCTGTCCCGAGGTTCAGGAAGGATTGCAGAAGCTGGGATTTAAGGCTTAGGGATTTACGATTGAAGTTAGTATGCGACATGATGGAGCAGCTAAGCTTAAGTTGAATTTCTATATCACTATTCCCCTCCCCCTTCAGGGGGCCGGAGGGGATAATCAAAATTATATCATATGAAGAAATACACATTATTAGCAGCCTTGGCTTTCTCTGCCCTCACCGTGACGGCAACGCCCAAAGAAAACACATCCCAAGGCAATCCGCAGGAGATGGATAAATTCATTACGGAGCTGATGGGCAAAATGACGCTGCACGAGAAAATCGGTCAGCTCAACCTGCCGGTAACGGGAAACATCGTCACCGGACAAGCCAAGAGCAGCGACGTTGCCGGTAAAATCCGCAACGGTGAAGTCGGAGGTCTGTTCAACCTGAAAGGCGTGAAGAACATCCGCGAAGTGCAGAAACTTGCCGTAGAGAACAGCCGCCTGGGCATCCCCTTGCTGTTCGGTATGGACGTGATTCACGGTTACGAAACGGTATTCCCCATCCCCTTGGCACTCTCGTGCAGTTGGGACATGGAGGCTATAGAGAAATCGGCCCGTATCGCCGCCATTGAGTCGAGTGCAGACGGTATCTGCTGGACGTTCAGCCCGATGGTGGACATCTGCCGCGATGCCCGTTGGGGACGTGTATCAGAAGGCAACGGTGAAGACCCCTTCCTGGGTTCAGCCATTGCACAAGCCATGATTCGCGGTTATCAGGGCAAGGATATGAGTGCCAACAACGAGATAATGGCTTGCGTAAAGCACTTCGCACTGTATGGCGCCGGAGAAGCCGGCCGCGACTACAACACGGTGGATATGAGCCGCAACCGTATGTTCAACGAATACTTCCCTCCCTACAAGGCTGCCGTAGAAGCCGGTGTGGGTAGCGCAATGACCTCCTTCAATGAAATTGACGGAGTACCCGCCACTGCCAACCACTGGCTGCTGACCGACGTACTACGCAACCAATGGGGCTTCGACGGCTTCGTGGTGACAGACTATACAGCCATCTCCGAAATGATAGACCACGGAATCGGCGACCTGCAGGAAGTATCCGCACGTGCCCTGACCGCCGGAACAGACATGGACATGGTAGCCGACGGATTTATCGGCACACTGGAAAAGTCTCTGAAAGAAGGCAAAGTGACCGAAGCCGACATTGACAAAGCCTGCCGACGCATCCTGGAGGCCAAATACAAGCTGGGATTGTTTGCCAATCCGTACAAATACTGTGACGTGAAGCGTGCCGAAAAAGAAGTGTTCACTCCCGAGCACCGCTCCATTGCCCGCCAGATTGCCACAGAGACATTCGTGCTGCTGAAGAACCAGGACAACCTGCTGCCCTTGCAGCGCAAAGGCAACATCGCCTTGATTGGCCCGCTTGCCAACACCCGCGCCAACATGCCGGGCACTTGGAGTGTGGCAGCCACAGCAGACAAATACAGCACCCTGCTGGAAGGTTTCAAGAATTCTGTCGGCTCCAAGGCCAACATTCTCTATGCACAAGGCAGCAACCTGATGTACGATGCCGACTACCAGACACGCGCCACGATGTTCGGCCGTGAACTGCCCCGTGGCAATGACCAAGAACTGCTGGACGAAGCCCTGAAAGTAGCCGCACAAGCCGATGTCATTGTAGCCGCCCTCGGCGAGTCCTCCGAGATGAGTGGTGAGAGCAGTAGCCGTTCCGAACTGGAAATGCCGGACGCACAGCGCCACCTGCTGGAAGCATTGCTGAAAACGGGCAAACCCGTAGTATTGGTATTGTTCTCCGGACGTCCCGTAGTGCTGACTTGGGAGAATGAAAATGTTCCTGCCATCCTGAATGTATGGTTCGGAGGTAGTGAAGCTGCAGACGCCATTGCCGACGTAGTGTTCGGAGACGTTTGCCCCAGCGGTAAGCTGACCACCACTTTCCCGCAGAATGTGGGCCAGTTGCCTATGGCATACAACCACAAGAATACCGGCCGTCCTCTGAAAGAAGGCAAATGGTTCGAGAAGTTCCGCAGCAACTACCTGGATGTGAGCAACGACCCGCTGTATCCTTTCGGCTATGGCTTGAGCTACACCACCTTCCAGTACAGTGACATCACGCTCAGCTCCAAGCAACTGAATGCGGACGGCAAGCTGACCGCTTCCGTAACCGTAACCAATACGGGTAACTACGATGCAGATGAAATCGTACAGCTCTATATCCGCGACTTGGTGGGCAGCATTACCCGCCCCGTGAAAGAGCTGAAAGGCTTCGAGCGCATCCACCTGAAGAAAGGCGAAAGCAAGCAGGTGACCTTCACCATTACCCCCGAATTGCTGAAGTTCTACAACTACGACATACAGTATGTATACGAACCCGGCGAGTTCCATGTAATGATTGGACCCAACAGCCGCGATGTAAAGACTACGAGTTTTGAGTTGAAATAGGTATAGTTTTGCTTTTAGGTAAGAGGGCAGTCCGCGAAAACCGGGCTGCCCTTTTTTAACACCGTCACCAAATCTTTTTTGCATTTTGATTGTTCAGAGGAGAAACTGAATGATTTATCCACTAAAAAATCAATGTAATGAAGAAGAACCTAAACCTTCCCAAGAAGAAAACCGGAAGACTGAGAAACCTATTTCTGACGGTGTGCCTGCTGGCAAGTGTCGCCGCATCGGCGCAGGAGAAAACAGTAACCGGTACCGTGACCGATGCCCTGGGTGACCCGCTGATTGGTGCCACCGTATTGGTGCAGGGAACCTCCAATGGCGTGATTACCGACATAGACGGCCGGTACTCCATCCAGGCCACCCCGGAGAACACATTGGATTTTTCCTATGTAGGCATGGTGAAGCAAGCTGTCAAGGTAGGCAGCCAGTCGGTAATCAACGTCCAGATGAAAGACGACTCGCAGATGCTGGCCGAAACCGTTGTCATCGGTTATGGCAGCGCCAAGAAGCGAGACCTTACGGGCTCCATCACCAACATTAAAGGCGACGAAATCGCCAACAAGCCGGTGGTCAACCCCGTATCCGCACTGCAAGGAAAGATTGCCGGCGTGCAGGTGATAAACTCCGGCAAGGCAGGCTCCGACCCGGAAATCCGTGTACGCGGAACAAACTCCATCAACGGCTACAAGCCACTCTATGTGGTGGACGGACTGTTCAACGACAACATCAACTTCCTGAATCCGCAGGACATCGAATCCATGGAGATACTGAAAGACCCGTCGTCGCTCGCCATCTTCGGTGTGCGCGGTGCCAACGGCGTGATTATCATCACCACCAAGAAGGCGAAAGAGGGACAGACACGCGTCAATATCAACGGCTCGTTCGGTTTCAAGTCCATCACCGACAAAATTGCACTGACGGATGCCGAAGGCTTCAAACTGCTGTACAACGAACAGTTGAGGAATGAAGGCAACCCGGAATACAACTTCTCGGACTGGACGGGAAACACCAACTGGCAGGATGAAATCTTCCAGACTGGGTTCATCACCAACAACAACATCAGCATCACGGGTGCCTCGGACAAGAACAGCTTCTATCTCGGTGCGGGCTATGCTTACGAGCAAGGCAACATCAAGCACGAGAAGTACAGCAAAATCACGCTGAACATCAGCAACGACTATAAAGTGACGGACAACCTCAAGGTAGGTTTCCAATTCAACGGGGCACGCATGCTGCCCGCCGACACGAAGAGTGTGGCTACGGCCCTGCGCGCAGCTCCGGTGGCGCATGTATTCAACTCCGAGTACGGCCTCTACACCTCACTGCCCGGATTCCAGAAGGCACAGATGAACAACCCGATGGTGGACGTGGACCTGAAGGCGAATACCACGAAAGCCGAGAACTACCGTGGCTCGGGCAACGTGTACGGGCAATGGGATTTCCTGAAACACTTCCAGTTCAAGGCCATGTTCTCCCTGGACTATGCCTCGAACAGCACACGGACATACACCCCGGTTATCCAGGTATATGACGCAAGCGTCGAGGGAGACATAGCCACGCTGGGCAACGGCAAGACCGGAGTGTCCCAAGCCAAAGAAACGGAAATGAAGGTACAGAGCGACTATCTGCTGACCTACACCAACTCCTGGGGAGACCACAGCGTGACGGCCACAGCCGGTTTCACCACCTACTACAACAAGCTCGAGAATCTGAACGGCGCCCGTACCCAAGGGGTAGGCCTGGTCATTCCGGACAATCCCGACAAATGGTACGTAAGTATCGGCGACGCAGCCACCGCCACCAACGGCAGTACGCAGTGGGAGCGCTCCACCGTGTCCGTGCTGGCACGCGTGCTCTACAACTACAAGGGCAAGTACCTGTTCAACGGCTCCTACCGCCGCGACGGTTCTTCCGCCTTCTCCTACACCGGCAACCAGTGGCAGAACTTCTACTCCGTCGGCCTGGGCTGGCTGATGAGCGAGGAAGCATGGATGAAGGACATCACCTGGCTGGATATGCTGAAACTGAAAGGCTCATGGGGCACACCTGTCTCTTATACACATCTCCGAGCCCACGAGACATGCGCAGATCTCG